>Ga0172368_10004105_pt1 | contig 17094 bp, 21 predicted proteins | sample Lak11m_FD_114540 | JGI IMG/M metagenome (GOLD analysis project Ga0172368, IMG submission 114540) | Freshwater microbial communities from Kabuno Bay, South-Kivu, Congo - kab_022012_11m | ecosystem: Environmental > Aquatic > Freshwater > Lake | place: Democratic Republic of the Congo: South-Kivu...
ACGAGTGCGGCCAGCGCATCCAGCCTGTCGCGCCGCAGGCCCACCTCCTCGGGCTCGGCCTGAAGCCACGTCCGGCCCGGAACGACCCGCTGCGCCGCCGCACGCGTCGCCGATGGCGTCATCGCCGCACGCTGTTGGCGGGGACCCACGCCGCCGGTCATCTCCGCCAGAAGCCCGAAGAACGCCTTCTTGCGTTCCGTGTTGATGGTCCAGTTGGCGGGCGGGCACTGGAACCCGTCCCGATAGTTGCTCTCGCCCGGATCGAAGTAGCCCCACGAAGCGTGCTCGGACGCGGCGGCGATCATGTTGTTCATGGGCCGATCGAAATCAAAGTGATCGTCCTCGTTGAACAGAATGGGCATGGGACGATAGCCCGGAACCGCACGCGCTTCCCGGACCATCCGTGCGATGCGGAGCGGATCTCCCACGCCGTTGCCGTGCATCAGCAGGAAATCGGAGGCGCGGACGACGTTCTCACGCGGCACGGTCCCGCCGCCATAGCTCGTGCCCGCAAGAAGCCTGCGGCCGCCCCGTGACCTGGCCTTCACCCGCTCGATGAGCTCGTGGACGCGGTCAGGCCGGAGGATTGCGTGATCGTAGCTCACGTTGCACTCGTTGTTGACCTCGATGAGGACGTTCCTGTAGCCTCGGTCGAGCACCCAGTCCACGGCGCCGTCGAGGGCGCGCAGCACGGCCGCCTCGTCCTTGAGGCGCTGATCCTGGCCGAAGTAGAAGACGCCCAGGATCGCGACCATCCCGAGCTCGTCCGCGCGGTTCAGGATCCGTTCGAGGCGCGCCATGCAGTCCGGCCTGAGCGAGCCGTCCTCGGCGATGGCGGAGTTGTGCCAGGGCTGCCGACTGGAGTAGCCCTGGGGGCTCCCGCCCTGAAGGTTGATGGTGAACGCGAGAAGGCCATGCTTCCGCCAAGCGGGCATGGCTGCGGCGAACTCGCGCGTGTTCCGCTCGGGGTCCCACTTGCCCGTGTCGGGGTAGGCCCACATGCCGCGCGTGTCGGGGTTCAGGTCATCGAAGATGCCCTGCACCATGCGCGAGTTCATGAGCAGGCCCTCGATCCGCATGCCGCGCCAGACTCGCCCAGGATAGGTGGGCCGCCCGTTGATGAGGAAGTCATCGCCCCGGATTGCAACGCTCGTCTTGCGCGGAGATGCGGCTCCTCCGGCGGCGATGGCGCAGACGGCTGCGGCGCATAGCATTCCCATCACTGGCTGTCTCCTCGTTCGTGTGGCATATCAGCAGCCAGTATACAGCCCCGCCTGCGTATCGTCCTGGCAGGCTTCTGCGCGCTCATCATCAGTTGTGACGCCCGCAGGGGGTCACCAGAGCGCAGAGACATCGCCATGGCAGCCGGCCGTCTCTCCCGCGAGGCCGGCAAGCCGGTACTATGCAACGTCGTCCCGAACCACGGACCGCGGCGTCCAACGGCGTGGACCGTGCGTGCCATGCTCTGGGACGCTTGCGAAGTGACAGCACAGCGACTGGGGACGGCGGGATCAGTCCCGTGGGCGCCCGGTGCTGACAGGACTCGCCTGCGCCGGCCCCGAACTGCTCCGCCGAGCGAAGGGAGATGTAACGCCCATGGAGCCATGTCTGGGCAAATACCTCGGCTGGACCGTCGAGGTCCATTACGTCAACTACACGACCGCCGTGGACCGAGGCATCCTGACAGCCACGGAGTCCGGCTGGATCGAGTTGACGCGCAATCCGCGCAAGGCGCGCGAGGAGACGCTACTCATCCCGGTGTCGGCCATCAGGCTGATCAAGCCGCTCGCGCAGCCGGAAGCCGACGACCAGATACTGCTCCGGCCCGCCGACGTCCCCGAGGAGCAGCGTCTGGAGGCTGAGGAGTGAGCGCTCCTGCGCCGAGCCCCACTCGGCGCGAGTTCGTCGCCGCAGCCGCTTCGGTGGCCGGCGGCCTGACCGTCCGTCGGCCCGCCGCGCGCAAGCCCAACATCGTGCTCATTCTGGCCGACGATCTGGGCTGGACGGACCTGGGCTGCCAGGGCTCACGCTACTATCAGACGCCGAACATAGACCGACTGGCCCGCGAGGGCGTCCGGCTCACGAGCTTCCACCAGTGCCCCAACTGCGCGCCGACCCGTGCCGCCATGCTGACGGGCTGCTACGCGCCGCGCACGGGCATCTACACCGTCGGTACCCTTGCCAGGGGCAACGATGCCGACCGGAATATGGTTGTTCCGCGGAATGTGACCGATCTGCCCCTGAGTCTCCACACGTTCGCGGACCAGCTCCGGGAGGCCGGCTACGCAACCGGCATGTTCGGCAAATGGCACCTGGGCGCCGGTGCGGATCATCACCCGACCCGGAGGGGCTTCGACGAGGCCATCGTATCCGACGGCAGGCATTTCGATTTCCTCACCGATCCGGTCACTCCCTATCCGAAGGGCCAGTACCTCGCCGACTTCCTGACCGACCGCGCCGTGGACTTCGTGAGACGTCATCGCGCGGGACCGTTCCTCCTCTACCTGCCACACTTCGCAGTCCACTCTCCACACCAGGCGAAGCCGGACCTCATCGAGCGCTACCGGAAGCGCAAGCCCATCGGCGGGCACCGGGATCCCGTTTACGCCGCCATGATCGCGTCGGTGGACGAGAGCGTGGGCAGGGTCCTTGCCACTCTCAGAGACCTGGGGCTGGACCGCGACACCGTGGTCATCTTCACTTCGGATAATGGCGGCGTGGGCGGCTATGCCGAGATCGGCGGACAGGGGATCACAGACAACGCTCCGCTGCGAGGCGGCAAGGGGATGCTCTACGAGGGCGGAGTGCGCGTGCCGTTCATCATTCGGTGGCCGCGTGTCGCGCCGGCAGACCGAGCGTGCTCGGAACCGGCAATCCACGTGGACTTCATGCCGACGCTGCTGGAGCTGGCAGGCGCCCGCCGCCCGGAGCAGCCCGCCGACGGCGCGAGCCTTGTGCCCCTGTTCCGCGATCCGCGCGCCAGGCTGCCCGCGCGCGGGATCTACCAGCATATGCCCGGGTATCTGGAGGGGTATCGTACAACCCGGTGGCGGACCACGCCCGCTGCAAGCGTGACGTCGGGCGACTGGAAGCTCATCGAGTTCTTCGAGGACGGCAGGCGTGAGCTCTACAACCTGCGGACCGATCTGCGCGAGAAGCGGGACCTCGCGTCCGCCATGCCCGAGAAGGCCAAGGAGCTTCGCGAGATGATGCTGCGCTGGCGCGCGCAGACCAATGCCGCCATGCCCGTCCGCAAGTGATGCCGCGACACGGGCTCATTGGGAGGATGCCTTGCCATTGACGACAGAAACGATCGCCCGCATGGTCCTGCTCTGCATCGTCGCAGCGGCGGCGCTCGGCGCGCGGCGTCCTGCGCGCGCGACAGACCTGTCCGCCCTCGACGCGATCGTCGAGAAGGGGATCGCTGATCAGCGGTATCCCGGCGCAGTTCTGCTCGTGAAGCAGCGCGGCAAGACCCTCTACGCCCGCGCTTTCGGCAGGCATACCTACGATCCGACGAGCCCTCCAACGCGGATGGACACGATCTTCGATCTGGCCTCCTGCTCGAAGGTCGTGGGCGGTACCCCCGCCGCGCTCCTCATGGTTGAGGACGGCAAGCTCCGGCTCGATGAGCCCGTGGCCGCCCATTGGCCGGAGTTCGCCTCGAACGGCAAGCAGGACGTGACGCTTCGGGACCTGCTTACCCATGTGTCCGGCCTCAAGGCCTATGAGAGCTTCGGCGTCGTCGAGAAGGCACGGAGACCGGAAGAGAGCCACGTTCAGGCGCTGTACCGCCACTACGCCGCGCTCCCGCCGGCCTACCCGCCCCGGAGCAAGGTCCTCTATAGCTGCCTGAACCTCCAGAGCGTTGCCGCGCTCGTGCAGTCGGTGGCGGGTGAGCCGCTCGAGGAGATGCTCAGAAGGCGCGTCTGGAATCCCCTCGGGATGAAGGACACAACCTATCGTCCGTCGGGCAGGAGGCTCACGCGGTGCGCGCCGATCGCGACGGGCCCCGACGGCAGGCCGGTTCGCGGCAAGGTCCACGACCCGCTGGCCGCATACCACGGCTCCGACACGCTCTGCCCGGGCAACGCGGGTCTGTTCTCGACTGCGGGCGACCTTGCGCGATACGCCGAGATGATACTTGGCGACGGCGAGCGCCGACGGCGCCGCGTGCTCCGACCCGAGTCCGTGCGCCTGATGACCAGCGTGCAGACCCCGCCGGGCGTCACGACGCTCCGGAGCGTGGGCTGGGGCGTCTATGACAGGCCGCCGTTCGCCGGCCCCGGCACTGTGGACGAGAAGCGTCGCACGATCGGCCATACCGGCTACACCGGCACGTGGATGTGGCTCGACCCCGGCTCGGGGGCGCTCATCATCCTGCTCACCAACCGTGTGCTCCCAAGCCCGGCCACCAATGGAGGCGAGGGGCGCTCCATAGACGCCATCCGCGCAGCGATCGCCAGGGTTGTCGTTGCTCGTCTGGCTGCGCCGCGTGCGGCGCACGGTACGCGGGCACGGGTGATGTCCAATCCGGCAGCCCGGAATCGTTCATACTAGCGTAGGGTAGGGATTCAGGCTTCCTTGTTCACATGCCGGTGAGGTCGCACTCCCGGCGGGGCCCCGCTCAAGCGGAGCCCGACCGCGACCCGACGGCCATAGAGGTTGGATGCGCATGGAGGTGCGCGAGCCGGCAGTCGGTCCGGAGGTAAGAGCACGCCTGGTGCGTCGCCTCGCCCGGCGCGGGGCGACGCAAGAAGATGCGGAGGACGCCGTACAGGACGCCCTGGTCGCGCTTCTTAGCCGCGCCTCGCCCTCGCCCAGCCTTGCGTCGGCGCAGTCATGGCTGCTGGCAGTGGCTCGCAGGCGTCTTGTGGATCGCCACCGGCACGATCGCCGGTGCGTAGCGACCGGCCTTGCCGAGCCCGCGCAGCCATGCTGCTCTTATAGTCTCGATCCGTGCGCGCTCACCGACCTGGATCGTGTTGCCGCAAGTCTGAGCAAGCCCCTACGGCAGACGCTTCTGCTTCTCGCTGAGGGCAGCGACGCCCGCGCCATAGCCGCTGAGCTCGGGATCGGGCGATGGGCCGCGTATAAGCGCATCCAGCGCGTCCGTGCCTATCTCCGAACACACCTTCCTCCGGACACCTTCGACCCCGGCTGACCCCGGCGGCGCCCCTCGGACGGGGGCGCCGCATCTCCACTGGCCGTGCCGACAAGCACGCCTGGGTGGACGCCCAGGCGAAGGGAGAGTTCTATGCCGCTGATGACACCAGACGAGGAGACAGCGTTCGTCGAGCGCATCGCAGAGGCCGTGCTGCGTCGGATAGACGAGCGGGAGAAGATCGCTCTGCTGGCCGACGCAGTCGTGGAGCGTCTTGGAGAGCTGGGGTCCCGTCCGAGCGAGCCGATCGGTCGCCTGAGGGGCACAGCAGACAGCAGCGAAAAGCGCAGGAAGGAGCAAGCGAGTGGTTAGCGACGATCCGGGCGTGAGGACCCGGCACACCACGACGGACGACCCGGGCCGCCGGGAGTTCTTGCGGTCCGTGGCAGTGAGGGGCGCGCTTGCCGCACTGTTTGGCGGGGTGACATTGGATACGCTCGCACAGCGAGCTGTGAACACCATCGAGGAGCGACGCGTGCTGATCAACGTAGCTCGGCGAGCTGCGGGCCGCAGGGCGCCGCTCGGTGTCTCAGACCCTCATTGCCATGCGGCATACTCGTGCGGCGGTCAGGGTTCTACGGTCACCTGCAATGACCATTCTTGCGGCTCGGTGTATGGTTGCACGATCCGCAACCTGTCGTGCCCAATGTGGTTCACTTGTCCGACCCAGTACAACTGCAGGCCCGGGGTGCAGCACGCCTGCCCACCTGTCGCGTTCACGTGCGTCCTGCAGTTCAACCCGAACTACCCATGAGCGCGATCCTCCTCGCACGCAGTCGGGCCTACATCCCCTCGCGGCGCAGACCAGCCCGAGGACGACACGCCCCGGCAGGCCCGGACGGGTGCACTCGATGCGGAGGCCGCGGGGCAACGACGCTCGTCGAGTTGATGGCGGTTGTTGCCGTGCTCAGTGCACTGGCCGGCTTGCTTCTGCCGGTGCTGGGCGCGGCACGAGAGAAGGGGCGGCAGGCGGCCTGCGCGTCCAACTTGCGGCAGCTGGGCATGGCATCCGTCATGTATGCTCAGGACCACGACGGTCGGCTTCCGCCGTTCCGCAACACGAATCCGGGGCGCGACTGCGAGAACACAGGAGGGCTGTCCGGCGACGGAGGCTACTGCGCGCCCGAGGCGCTGCATGCGGCTATGACCCCCTACGTCCGCTCGAAGCCGGTGTGGTTCTGCCCCTCCGATCCTGATGCGGGGCGCCCTTCCGCTGCGTGGTATGTGAACCACACCTACTCCAGCTACCGGTTCAACTTCACGCGCACGGGACGGCTCACGCCTGACGGCGAGCAGTACTGCGATCAAGTGTCAGGGGTTTGGGTGTCGATGCCATCAAGCGAGTCTCGGATGATCCTGGACCCGAACTGGATGCTCGCGTCCGGGCAAGCACAAGGCTGGCCGGAAGGCGGACATCACTTCGACGGGGTCAGCATATGTTACGCCGACGGGCACGTGAAGTGGGTGAAGCGACCTCACACCAATCCGTGATCAGGCTAGCTGCTCGGCAGAACCGGTGCGCTGACTGCGCTGAGGAGTGCCGCGGACCGGCAGGCACATCGCTCGGAGGTTGGAGCGGAACCAGCGGCAAGTTGGCGCACGCCCTTGGCGAGAAGCTGGCGCACCGGCTCGCTTGCTCCGCGTATCCGATCACAACGATGGAGTTGTTCCTGACCGAGCGCTGCACGCTCGCGTGCGACTACTGCTTCGTGTCGGGGAGGGACCCCGGTCTGTCCATGAGTTGGGAGGTCGCTAAGGCCGCCGTTGACCTGCTGGTCGCACTCTCCGCTGAGCGCCGGGAGGTCAACGTCACTTTCTTCGGGGGCGAGCCCCTCCTTGAGTTCGATCTGATGCAGCGAGTCGCCGCATACGCCGAAGAGCGCGCCTCGATCTTCGATAAGTCCGTCCGCTATGCATGCACCACAAACGGGACCGTGATGACCGACGACATGGCGCGATTCGGCGTGGAGCACGGTTTCAACTACCTGGTGAGCTTGGACGGCGGGGCGACCGCCCACAACGCCCACAGGCGACGCGCCGATCGCACCGGGTCGTGGGATCTGGTAACCGAGAACCTCAGCCGGCTGCGGCACGTCCAGCCGTGGATCGGGGTCCGCATGACTGTGAATCCTGACACCGTAGAGCAGCTTGCGGAAGGAGTGCGGACGCTGCGCCGCCTCGGCGTGAACCAGTTCCTGATCGCTCCGAACCTGGACGTTGACTGGCCGGCTGCCGCACTTGCCTCGTGGGCGGATCAAATGCGGTTGGTTGCGCAGCTCTACCGAGCATCACCCGATCGCGGCATAGCGTTCCGCGTCAATGAGTTGCACTTCACGATGGCCGACCTGACTGCCCAGTACTCCGGCGGGTGGGGATGCGATGCCGGACGCACGCGGATGGCCGTGTCGTGTACGGGCGATCTGTATCCTTGCAGTCGCTTCGCGAGCATCGAGGAAGAGGGGCGGCGACCATTTCGCATGGGCGGTGTGCGGGAGGGAATCACTGCGCCGGAGATTCGGGCGGCCGTCACCGACGCGCGCGTTCTTGAGCGTCGAGAGTGCGGCGTCTGCCGGCACTCCGAGGTATGTCGCGGCCCCTGTCCGGCAGTCTCTTATTCCGCACATGGCGACATGCGGGTCCCACACCCCTTGGACTGCATCAACGGCAGCCTTCGGGCGCAGTTCGCGGAGGACGCGCCACTCGCCCCTTCTTAGCCCGGTCGCGTCCCGAGCGGACAGCATTCGCCAGGCGCTCGCGCGCTATCGTGGAGGCGGAGACAGAGCGGGCACGGGCGATCGGCGCGTTGGTGCTCGTGGCCCGTGTGGGTTGCGACATCGTGTTCGGCAAGCCCGCACTACCAGAAGCCATAGAAGGAGGTACGTTCATATGAGACGCAGCCACCGGCGATGTCCTAAGGGACGCTCGGATGCTCCGCCGCACGGGGAGACGACATCCTGACCTGGGCAACTGCGACCCCGCCTAGGCCCGATCAGCCCACCTACTATGCGCCGCAGGACGGAAGCGCCTCGGTTCCGTTTGGGACCACCGCAACCGAAGTCGGAGTGATGGGCGAGGAGTCGGAGTGGTACGTCGTGAGTTGGTACATGGCCCTGCGGTGCACCTACAACGCCGGCGGTCATCTTGCCTCTGTGGATACGGATTGGGGGGGCAAGTGCCCTGCGGTCGCGAGTTCCCTTAGCGGCATCTGGCGTCACTACGCTAACGACTACGATCCCGGCATCCTGAGCGGCTCGCTGTCGCTTGGCCCAGGAAGCTGCTGGGCTCGGGGCGAGTGCTGGTTGTCGGGGTTCGTCTACGGCAATGAGAACCAGACGGTGCGCGCAATGGCCGAGCCCTCGGTGAGAGCCTTCGGCGTAGTCACGGAGGCGCCGCCGATCCGCACGTGGTTGCGCCCCTCAATGATCTGCCGGTTGCGGAGGCCATGAACGCCCTTCGGTCGCTGCTGAGCTATCAGGGAGCGCCGTACCTGTGGGAGCGTTCCGGGTCAGCACCCGCCTACCGATACGTGCCGGCCACTTCGATTCGGTCTCGACGTCTGCCGTCCGAGATCCGCACCGCGATCCAGGCTGAGTTCGAGGAGCAGTGCGCCGACCTCGACACCCGAGACTGCCGCGGACGGCAAGATCACGTTCGTCTCCGGCAAGGGAACGATGTGGTGGCTCGAGGTCCTGCGTTCGGACGGCGAGTGGACTCCGCATTCGGGCGTTCCTCGCCCGAGGGAAGGGTCGGGCAACAAGCGGCAGCGACGCACACAGAGCGTTGCTTAGCAAGACGGCTACACTGTAGAAGGGCCCATCAGGCCTTGCAGGCGACGCTTGGCCGCGCGGCTCAGGGCATGACGTTCGACACCGAGTCAGAGACCTGCTCGGCCGGTGCGTGGGCTCTACCGCCGAGCACGGCGGCGCCGGGCAGCGACGAGGGTTGGGGATGAGCGAGAGCGCTCGGACCTACATCCCGGTTGCGCTGATCTGGAGCGCGTATCTCGCGCTCCACAGCGCGATGATCTCCATCACCGCGACCACCTGGCTGCGGTCCATCCTGGGTAACGGCTTCCGGTTCTACCGGCTGTTCTTCAACTTCGTCGCGCTCGTCGGCCTGGTCCCCGTGGTGCTCTACTCGCGGAGCGTGAAGGGGGAGATGCTCTACGCCTGGGACGGGTACCTCGTCATCCTGAAGTGGGCTCTCATTGCCGCCGGCGTGCTGCTATTCGTCGCGGGCTCGCGCCACTACGACATGCTGCAGTTCCTGGGTGTACGGCAGGCCCTGGCGGGCGCCCGGCACACGCTCATCAACAAGAGCGGGGAACTCGACACCACGGGTGTGCTGGGACTGATCCGGCACCCCTACTACACCGCGACGATCCTCCTCTTCTGGTCGGGCGACCTCGACACAACGGACCTCGTCATCAACGTCGTCGTGACCGTTTATGTTGTCATCGGCACATGGCTCGAGGAGCGCAAACTCGTCCACGAGTTCGGGGATAGCTACCGCGACTACCAGCGCCGGGTCTCGATGTTCGTGCCGTGGAAGTGGGTTAGGGGGAAGGTCGGCGGCAGCCGGACCTGACGGGGCCGAGGCGTCGTTACGTCCCGCATCCCGTGCCTGCGGTTGGGTGAGCAGCAGCCGGCACTCCGCTACATCCTCGACTCGTGCCTTGGTCCCGCAGTCCCGGCCGCCATCGTCGGCACGAACCGTGAGCAGGCTCTGCCCCGGGGCTGACAGTCCTGTCGCGGGACGGGTTGCGCGTGCGTGCCGGGTGGTGGTAGTCTCCACTCATGAAGTTCCTGATCCGTTCGACCCCGAGCGCCGACCAGGATCTCGACTGGTACACCACTCGAGAGCAGCAGATGATCCTCGACACGGTGGGGAAGTTCCTCGGGGTCGATGCGGACGTTGAGACGCGCAGGCGGAAACGGTTGCGCAGTAATCCGGTCGCCCCGTGGGAACTGACGATCGGGCGGTACCGAGTCTTCTTTGAGGTCCACGAACCCGGCACGGTGAAGCTGCTTGCCGTGGGACACAAGGTGCACAACGACCTGTTCATACGCGGACAGAGGGTAGAGATATGAAGACGATCGATCTTAGCAAGGGCGAGCGTTCACTCAACGATGTGCTGACGCTTGCGAAGTCCGAGGCCGTCCTCATCCGCTCAGCCTCCGGGGAGGACTTCCTGCTGGAGCAGGCCGACGAACTCGACCGCGAGGCAGCGGCCCTTGGCGCCAGCGAGAAGTTCATGTCCTTCCTGAACGAACGATCGAAGGAAGAGGCAAGCCTCACGCTCGAGGAGATGCGGCGGAGACGGGGCATGTGATGCCGTATCGCTGACGCGGACTCTGAGCAATGCGACCTGCGGACCGCCGCGAGAGTGGTTGCCGACTTCCCCGAAGGGAGCGCGACATCGGAGGCAGACAAGGGCCCCAAGTGATCGTCTACCGGGCACGTGCGGCGCGCCCGTTGGCCCGGTTCTTCTGTTCCTCGTGTGCACTATGCTTCGTGCCCCCGCCAGCTCCGCTGAGTACGCTGGCGAGCCCGAGACGCACGGACAGCTCGGCGTCACCCACACGTAGATCAGCAGGACCGGGGCGCTCGACACCACGGGTGTGCTCGGTCTGATCCGGCACCCCTACTACACCGCGACGATCCTCCTCGTCTGGTCGGGCGACCTCGACACAACGGGCCTCGTCATCAACGTCGTCGTGACCGTTTATGTTGTCATCGGCACATGGCTCGAGGAGCGCAAACTCGTCCACGAGTTCGGGGATCGCTACCGCGACTACCAGCGCAGCGTTTCGATGTTCGTGCCGTGGAAGTGGGTTAGGGGGAAGGTGGGCGGGGCGAGATGAGCCGCGATAGATCGCAACCGACGATGGCTAACCGTGCATGGGCGGGCGCCGACCGTGGAGACCGCAGCATCGGCGCGCACTCCCGGCGCGGGTGCAGCCCGCGTGAACCCCGGCGGAGCCGCGCAACCGGACGCCGCGATAGCGGCCGACTTCAGGTCCCTCCTGCGGGCGAGCCTGGCGTCGGCTGTGAAGTCCGCAGAGGATCGGGAGCTCTATGAAGCCTTCGAGCGGTACGGAGGACATCCGGACGCTGACGTCAGCTACACGTTCAGCGCCCAGGCAGAGGTCGTACTGCTGGACAAGGTCGCCGACGGACGATAGCGGCGTGGCGTCGCTCCGTCGCGAACCGACATGCCCTACGTCATCGCAAGCGTCTCGCCGCCATCCGAGCTCACGAAGCGCACGAACTCCTCGACCCGGTTCTCGGCGTGGGCACGCGCAAAGGCGCCGTTCGGGTCCTTGACGAGCGACTCGTAGGTCGCCTCGTCGCGGTAGCCGTGGACGATGACGACCTGGTTCCCGCTGCGAAAGCCCTCCAGATACGACATCCCCGGCTGCTGCCGCAGGATGCTCCCCACGCGCCGCCCGGCCTCTTCGAACTCGCGCTCATGGCCCGCAATGGGCTCCCATCTGGTCACTACAAGGTACATCGCCGCCTCCCGTGGTGCTTTCCCGGCCATACGACGGACGCGACGAATGTGTGCCCCTAGCTGTCATGCCGCTGCAAACGCGATCGCTCGCACGGAACGGGCACCGACACGCGCTCCGGCGCCTGCGGGGTGAGGTTAGGAGGACCGGAGCCGCCGTCGACTTGCGCCGACCCGCGCAGAGTGCGCCGTGACCCAGCGGAGCCGTTGGAGCGACGTCCGGGAAAGGATGCGTCCACATGACAGCCGGACCGACGTGTCATCCCGACATGCTCACGTTCTGGCGGATGCCGGCGGAAGGAGTCTGCACCGGGCAGCCCTTACTGCCCCTGCTTCGCTCCATGGGAGACGCGCTGGCGCCACAGCCGATGGGAGAGCCCGTGAAGGCTCTGGCAGACTCTGTGGCCTCGGGCCGGTGCCTGTCTCAGGCGATGAGCGCACTGCGGTCCACCTTCACGGAAGCTCACGTCTGCTTCGTTCGTAGCGGCGAGCACACCGGCAGGCCCGATCGCGCGCTCCCGCTGGTCCTGGAGCTAACGTGGTCGTGCCCGGCCTGTGGAGCCCTCAGGTTTCCCGATGGAGCCGCCGAAGAGAGGGCGTGATCCGGCGGCGGAGCGTGTGCCGGTTATCTCCCTCGCCTGTCCGTCCGTCAAACGCACGGCCCTCGGGCTCGGGGAGTTCCGGTCGGTGCCCGCCGGCAGCGCGGACTGCACGGGGCGTGGCCGCGCAGGCTTACCCCCGATACAGCCGTGATCCCGGTCGGAATAGGCCCCTACGCCATACCCAGCACCAGCCTGAGCGCCTCCGTCACCTGCGCCATCTCGGCATCGCTCAGCTGACCGAGGCGGCCCTGGAGGCGGCTCTTGCTGATCGTCAGTAGCTGCTCGCACTTCACATAGGACAGCTTGGCCAAGCCGTTGTCCGGCGACGGATCGAGTGCCACGTGCGTGTAGATGCCTCTGCCCACGGTGCTGACCGCCAGCACGATCGTGTTGGGATAGGATTTCGAGCGGTTGGCCGGGTCGGTCTGGACCACAAGCGCCGGCCGCACGCCGGCTTGCTCCGATCCGCGGCCAGGCGACCAGTTCACCCAGTACAGGCCGCCCCGGCGGACCTCGAGCCTGTCATCGCCGATCACGGAGCACCACTTCGCGCTGGGCCTGGAACGCATACTCGACGTCCACCTCGTCGGCATCCGCGCCGAGCTGATCGAACCAGCGCTCAAGGTCGCGCTCTGCCTCTTCGCGCACCAACGCCTCCAGGCGCTCGTTAACCAGCGCGTTGACGCTCTTGTGGTCTCTCCTCGCGATCGCCGTGACGGTGTCATAGTGCGCCGCGGGGATACGAACGGTGAACGACCTGGTTGCATTCTCTGTTTGCATGGCGTGGCTCCAATCTTCGGGTGTCTGCATGATACCATGGGATGTCAGGCGCGACACAGGCCGCGCGGCGGTGGGCCTTGGCTCTGACCCGCCATGAGAATGACCGCATCCCCTGCCCTTCTCCTCGTCGAGGAGAAGGGAGACCGGCCTCCCTACCGCCCCGGTCTGCCGCCCGCCTGAACACGCCGTGAGTGGAGGGTCTCCGTGTTCTCCATGCGGTCGGCGTCCTTCGTCAGGACGACCGGCTTGTGGTGCACGAGCCGATCATGGACCCGTGCCGACCCGCGGCGCCTGACCGCTATGCACCGGATCATGGCATCATCCACGACGGTAGCACATCATGGCATCGGAGGCAGTCCCAGGATGGCAACCGCGGCATCGGCCCATGCCTTGACCGTTCGGCTTGATCCCGAGCTGTACAACGCGGCCACGAGCCTCGCACGGAAGCGCGGCCAGAGCCTCAACGCGCTCTTGCAGGAGAGCCTGGCGTCGGCTGTGAAGTCCGCAGAGGATCGAGAGCTCTATGAAGCCTTCGAGCGGTACGGAGGACATCCGGACGCTGACGTCAGCTACGCGTTCAGCGCCCAGGCGGAGGTCGTGCAGCGGGACGAGCAGACCGATGGGTGACAGCAGCTTCCAGCAGTCGCTCCGGCGCGGACAGATCCACTGGGTGGATTGGGAACCTGCTCGGGGAACCGAGCAGCGCGTCCGACGTCCGGGGTTGGTCGTTCAGGCCGACCCGATCAACGCCGGCCGCACATACGGGAACACAATCGTGGTGGCCTTGACCACGACAGACCACGGCGTGCCCACGCACGTGTGTGTCGACCCCGATCCGTCAAATGGACTTGCGCAGACGTCATTCGCCATGTGCGAGCATGTGATGACGATCGCCCGCGACCGCCTTCGCGCATACGTCGGCACGGCCAATGACGCCGAGATGGCTCGCATTGACCGCGCCCTGAAGCGTGCTCTGGCGCTGACGTAAGGCGCCCGCCCGGTGGCGCTCCACACCTCATCCCCAGCCGGTCTCCTCGGCCCGATGTGGGTCGCGGTTAGCGGCTGGGATCGGCGCTGCCGGGCCCGAGCGATCTGGCGAGCGCGTGCGAGATCGACGAGCGTGTGTCGGAAGCCGCATCAGCGCAGTCCTCGCAGGCTGTGCGTTATGCAGGCGTCCGGCCCTGAAGCCCCATGTTGTGGATCACGTCTCGGGTGGCGGCGCCGGTCGGACGAGGTTAGGATCATCGAGTGGGGCTCCGCACTCGGCGGGGCGAAGGAGCCCATCGGTCGGTGCATCGGCCGGGCTGACCAGCCTGCCTCGGAGCCGCTGGCGTTCCTGTGCCCTGTCAAGTCGCGCCAGGCATGCGGCGGCGGCGTGCCGAACACGCCTGAACGTGTCGGCGAGGTCGGGCGGCGACGCTTGAGGGAAGCTGCCCCTGTAGGTCTCGGGAAAGCCGCCCCACGGCTCCAGAGGCTTGGCGGCTCCGCGAGGAGCTTCAACAGCGTCGGCGATGAAGTGCTCGGCGACACTACGCGCCTCGACATCGTCGAGACGCGCCAGCGCGTTGAGCGCAGCGATGACGAAGGCGGCATGTCGGTAAGGCAGCGAATGGCGGGCTGCCCGGCGCAGAATGGCCAGGTACGGTTCCGCCAGGCGCGGACCGCCCCGGTCGGGCCCGAACGGTAGCCACGCGACGAGGGCCCTTCGAGCGGCGTTTCGTGTCCACGGGCTCGTAAGCGATTCGATGATCAGTTCGAGGCAGCGCCGATCACTGGCGAGAGGGTCGGCGTTTGCGGCCCGAGCCAGGGCGCACTGACGGACCCACGGCCACCGGCTGGCGAGGCGCGCCACATCGGCCGGCGAGACAGCGAGCGCTCGAACTGCGGTATGCGCCCTTGCCGCGCCCTGCGGGCGAACCTTGCGCACCCGACGGGCCATTGCGACCTCAGATCCTCTCTACCGCCCGGGCCTTCCGCCCGGGAGGTAGCGATCTATGATCGCCTGAAGCGCGGCTTGCGCGGCGGCGCCGTGGGTCTCGTCGTACTTCTTGAGCCAGACGGCGTACCAGCCCTCGCCGAAGAGGGGGTTCTGGCCCTCCCGGATGCCACGGGGGTAGATGGTCATGGCGTGCCTGGCAAGGTCGGCGTTGCTCATGGGGATGAGCGACTTGTAATGCATGAGCCGATCGTAGATCCGCGCCGACGGCTTGAGCCCCGCGCGGCTCATCGCGGCCCGGAGAGCCTCCGGGTTTTCGGGATGGACGCCCCAGAAGTGGATCAGAGGCGTCAGATCGGCGCCCGCCGCCTTCGACATCCGCAGGATGCGGCCGTCCGTCGGGTCGTCGTTGCGGGGCGGGTCGATCCCCTTCAGGTAGTCGAGCTGCACGGAGCGCCAGAAGTCGCCGAGGGCCTTCCATCCGAAGAGCCCGGCGATCTCGACGTACTTGCCATAGCCGCGGTGCTGGTAGCGGACCTCGTTGCGCTCCGAGTCCGAGATGTCCATCGGCTTGCCCTGGCGGAAGTTCTCCGTGACCATCCACATGATCGCGGCCTGATCCAGCGAGATGTTCTCGTTGTCGAACGACCGGCCGAATGCCTTGTCCAGAGGGACGCCGAAACCCTTGTTGAGGACGGCCACATAGGGCAGGTTCACGACCGCCTCGACCTCGCCCGAGAACTTGGTGAACAACTGCGCGTGTCCCAGTTCGTGGAAGATGGTAGCCCCGCCGGACTGTGGGCCCTTCAGCAGCCAGTGATCGCTGTTCCCGTGCTCCGGCTTGTGCGGCGAATAGGGGGTGTTGGACTGCGGATAGCCGGGGAAGTAGGCGCTGCCCCGGATCGCCACATCCACCTGCAGATAGAGCACCGTCCTGGGGCGAATGCGCGGCCGCCCGAACAGGTCCGACACGCAGTCCATGGCGGTGTCCCAGTCCCGCATGAGCTTCGCCGGATCGTCGTAGGCGTAGATCCAGCTCGTGGGCACCTGCATCATGAACTTGTCCGACTCGAAGTCGGCCCACGGGCCGGGGTACTTCCGCTCCACCTCACGCCACTGCTTGAGCGTCGTCCTGTCGAAGCGGCGCGCCGAGAAGAAGGGCGACCGGACGGCACGCCGGATGCCGACGGTAACCAGACCCAGATCGGCCTTCGGCGGCACCTCGATGTAGATGCCGCCCCCGAGCGGGTTCGCGACCGGCGTCTCGGTGGCCTCGATGGGATACACCAGCGGGACCCTGTCCAGCCGCAGCATCCGCGGCTTCTCGGCGAGGTCCCAGGAGTGGGCGCCGATGCGCACGCTGAAGCCCCGGTTCACCATGGCCGGAGGAACCGTCACGGTGGCGATGTCTCCCGGCGCGAGGTAGCAGCCTGTCGGCCGGCGCGCGGGGTCGTCGTCGAACATGACCGGCGATCCCCACGGGCGCGGCAGCGACGCGTTGATGCGCACGCGGTGGACGAGGTTGCGATCGGCCTGCGCAGGCACGGCGCCCGGGAAGTAGGCCGAAGTCTTGAAGTACGCGCCGTCCAGAACGTCGGCAAAGCGCTTCAGGTTCGCCGGCGTGTAGGCATGATCGAGCAGGGATTGTTGCACGTCGAACATTGCCCGGTGCAGCTCGAGGCCGCGCGTGGGCTTCCGCGGGATGCCCGCCAGGGTCGCCTCGTTCAGGAAAAGCGGGCCGACCCGCTCCTCGTACGCGGCGACCAGGGCGAAAGCGTCCTTGATGGCGTCGCGGGACTCGCCGAGGGCCTTCGCGTTGCCCGTGATGATCGCCGCTTGCTCGCTGATCCGGCTCGGGGTCAGCGTCGAGGTCCCGTTCACGTGCTCCGTCAGCTTGCGCACGGCCTCGCGCAGCGACGCTTCGGACGCGGCGGCGTCGGCGAGGGAGAACGACACCAAGACGGACATCGCAACGACGACATAGAGCGAGCGGGCGCGAGTCATGGCAGGACCTTTCTTGCGGACCTTCTCTGGGCGGTCACGGGTTCTGGCAACTGACCATCGTATTATAGGTTCACGGCAAGGGAAACGTCGAACGACG
>Ga0172368_10004108_pt1 | contig 17089 bp, 11 predicted proteins | sample Lak11m_FD_114540 | JGI IMG/M metagenome (GOLD analysis project Ga0172368, IMG submission 114540) | Freshwater microbial communities from Kabuno Bay, South-Kivu, Congo - kab_022012_11m | ecosystem: Environmental > Aquatic > Freshwater > Lake | place: Democratic Republic of the Congo: South-Kivu...
AAAGCCCGAGAAATCGCACACGACTCAACCGGATTGACTGGTACGATCAGGACTGCCGCACGGAAGAAAGCCCAGCGAAATCAGGCGCTTGGCCGGTCCAACCGTCGGCTGACGCCGTAGGTGCGCCTGCTTCGTCGCGGACTACCGATCCGCGACGGGCGGCCTGCGTTCCGCGTGCCGTCGCGGCCCGGTCATGGAAGAGAGCGGCGGAGCGGGTGCGGATCGCGACGCCGCGGGCGCCACGCGGTAGACGAGCGTTCCGCGCTCGTCGGCTTCCGGTTCGACGAGGCCTTCCTTCAGGCAGTGTCGCAGCGCGGCGCGGGCTTCGGCCGTGGTCCAGTCCTGGGTGACGACGAGGCGGGTCTCGGTGACGGCGCCTTCGCGCCCGGCGAGGCCCAGGACGGCACGCATCCAGCGCACCTCGCGCGAGCGGGCGGCGGCGGCGCGCGCCGAGCGCAGAGCGGTCAGCCCGGCCCACCATGCGGCGGCGGCGAGCCCGGCGAGCACGCCCCGGACCGGGGCGGAGAATTCCGAAAAACCCGAGACAAGAAGCACGGTTGCGACGCCCGCCCAGAAGATCGTCCCCCAGGCGACCGCACGGCGGGCGGCGCGCCCGGCCGCCCGGACCCACATGAGCGCGGTATCGCGGCGATCCGAGGCGTCCATGCCGCCAAGATCGGGACGCAACGCGATTCCGGCAAAGTGTCCCCGGGCCCGAGGCAGCTGCGGGGGTGCCGCTAGCGCCCCGCCATCGGGCGGACGCAGCGGGAGTAACCCTGCCCCGTGGGTTCCTTGTCGTGGCTGCTCGCCGCCGGAAGGTCCACGCCCCATGCACTGCCCGTGGTCACGACGGAGGGAGTCGTGGACCAGTAGAAGCCGGGAGGCGTGCCCGGGAAAGCCGTCGGGTCGATGGCGCTCGTCTGGTGGAGGTCGAGCAGCGAGCGCAATTCGCGGATGGTGGGCAGGCGCCAGTCGCCCGTGTGCTCCGCGAGATTCAGCGCCGCGCAGTAGCTCTTCGCGTCGTCCCACGTCCTCGTCTGCGCCTCCACGTGCCGCTGCCAGACGAGCAGCGTCACCGTGTCGGTCACGGTTTCGTCCGTCGTCTCGTAGCGGCCGGGCGGCGCGACCGCCCCCACGGGCCGGGGCAGGCCGCCGGACGCGCACAGGGCTGCGGCAAGCCCCGTCATCCAGACTCTCCGTCGCCGGGCGGTGCTCATTCTCCGCCTCCCTCGCGCTTCGCGCAGCGAACCGCCCCGGTCGAGTCCTTCGACTGCGACGCGCCGTAGCCGTTGCTGAAGTCGACGTAGTACGCGCTGCCCGAGGCCGCGCCGGCCACCGCCGTCGACGACCAGAATCTGAGCGCGGGCGTCTGGACGAAGACGGTGCCGTTGATGGCCGGCTCCGAACGCGTGTAGTCCACGAGCGACTCCAGCTCGACGTACGACGGCAGCCGCCATCCGCCTTCGGGAGCGTCGAGGGCGGCGCAATAGGCCACCGCGTCGGCCCAGGTGCGGTCCGCCGACACGTCGAGCCGCCAGACCAGCCCCGTGCTGGCATCTTCCACGGTACCGGGAGCCGCCCCCGGGAAGTAGTTGGAGTCCAGGATGTCGTCCTCCAGCGGCGGCCAGTTCATCCAGTCGATCGGGGGTTCGTCGACGACCAGCTCTTCTCCGCCGTCGGGCACGCCGGCATCGGGGCCCCCGCCGCCCGCCGGCGCGCACAGGTGGTCGGGCGTGCAGGTGTTTCCGGAGCCGCATTCCTCGGCCGAGGTGCAGCCGACGCACACTCCGTTCGAGCACAGGAGCCCGGGGGTGCAGTCGGCCTCCGTGTCGCAGAGCCCGGGAGGATAGTGCGTGCAGGCGCCGCACAGCAGCGCGGACGCAAGGAGAAGGAAGGAGGATGAAGGATGAAGGATGAAGGCCGAGGCAGGAAGGACGGAGGAGGAAGGATGATGGCGCATCGTCAGAATCTCCCCCCGTACGCGACGACGGCCCCGCGACTTTCCGGCCGGACTGCGCCCGCGGCGGCGCCGCCCGGCTGCGACACCAGCCCGATGCCCCACAGCGCGCCCCCCGCGACGCCGAACAGAGCCCCCGCCGAGAAGAGCGAGAGCGAAACGTTGTCGTACAGGGTCAGGGCGTCGTACGACCCGAGGTCGTCCGCAGTCAGCGTGTGGTTGCCGTACCGGGTGGTGAGGTCTTCGTTCAGGCTCGACGCCAGAAAGGCGAAGACGCCTCCCGCCGCGGCCAGCACCAGCCCGGCCCCGGCCAGACCGAGCCCGACCGTCTTCAGGCGCGAACGCGGCGGCTCCGGCGCCCGGGATGCCAGCGCCGCCGCCGGCAGGGCCTGCGCTGCCGGAGCCGGGGCGAGCGACCGGGCCGGTGCCGCGGGCATGGCAGCAGACACTCGTCCGGCGCGGATCTCGCGAGCCAGAAGGCGCAGCAGCCCGGCCGCCGACTCCGCGATCGGCCTGCGTCGATCCAGAGCCCAGAACGCCGGCCCGTAGCGCTCCGCATCGGCGTCGACGGCCCACAGCGCGAGAAAGGTCCGGTCGGACGTCGGCATGAGGGTGCCGAGCAGGACGACGCCCTCGTCCGCGCTCCCGGCGAGGCACCCTGCGTCCGCCGTCGTCGCGGGACCGCAGGATTCCTGCAGAAGCCCGCCGGCGTTCGCGACGAACGGCGCCCCCGGCTCCGCGTGCCCGAGGGCCTCGAGGAGCACGGTCTGGAGGTTCGGAAAACCCGCGGGCGTCAGCTCGGTCCCGGCGAGCGGGTACAGCGACGCCGGCCGCGGGGCGGCCCATGCCGGCGCCGCTGCGAGAACGATCGACGCCGCCGCGAAACGGCAGCCGCACACGATTCCGGATCGGAGCCCTTTCCGGAGCCCCGACGGCGAGCCAGGCATCGCGACCTCCCCGGGGGATCGACCGCCTCGTGCCGCCCGCGATGCTAGCAGCCGCACTTCGGGCGGACAACAACGGCTGCAGGGGGCACGACGAACTCCGGTTTCTCCTCGCCGGCCGCTGCGAAGGCGCCGACATCGAGACCGCCTGCGCCCCGGGCACGCTGCGCAATGCCCGGTCCATCTGGAAGCGGCCGGCGGACCCGTTTGCGCGCTGCGTCGCCTCGACGACGGGGACCATACGGGGACCATTCGGAGAAGCCGGCGCTGCCGGGCGGCCGGCCTTCGGTGCGGTTTGCTCTACCTCAAGAAATCATCCGGCGCCGGATGATTTCCTGGAAAAGAGTATCGAGCCATCGGGGCCCGCCGGCAAACCACCCCCAGCGGTTGTGGTGGCAGGCCAGCCGGTGCAGTTTACTCTACCGCAAGAAATCGAACGGCGCCGTTCGCTTTCCCGGGAAAAAATGTCGAGCGGTCGGGCCTGCCGCCTGGGAAGGGATGAAGGATGAAGGATGAAGGATGAAGGATGAAGGACCTGGCCGTTGTGACCCCGGATCGCCGGGCGCCCCCAGGACCCGGGACCTCGCGCCCGGCCCGAGCCGCCCCGCGCCGTTACGGACGGCAGCCGCGCCAGATGTTGAGGAAGGGCACCGCGATGCGCCGCAGATAGCCCGCGGCCGGGGTCGCGCCCACGATGAACGCCAGCTCGTCGGCGTCGTAGGCGTGGCGTGCGGAGATGCGCCCGTCGTGGGCGAGCCCGACGCGGCCGCGCTCCAGCACGAAGAGACCGGCGGACAGCACGGCGAGCGTGCCGAGGCCGCGGCGCAGATCCGCCAGAAGCAGCCCGGTGCCGGCGACGCGGTGCATTTCGGCGACGACTCGGCGCACGGCGTCGGGCGGCATGTGGTGCAGCGAGAGCGTCGTGAACGCCACGTCGAACGCGCCGTCGGCGGCCGGAATCCCCGTCGCGTCGCCTGCGACGAACACCGCGGACGTTCCGGATTGTGCCGCTTTCTCCCTCGCGAGGCGCACGACATCGCAGGAGAGATCCAGCCCGGTCCAGCCGCACGCAAGGCCGCGCCCGCTCGCCCGCCGCGACAGCTCGATCACCGCGCCACCGTGTCCCGTGCCCACGTCCAGCACGCGCACGGGGCGGCCGGGAGCGCGTCGGGCCGCCTGTTCCACGAGCGGGAACAGAAGCAGGGCGAGCCCGTCGTAGAGCCTTCCGAACCGGTTCGCCCGGTCGAGCTGCTCGTGGATGGCGCGGCGCTGCGCCTCGGCCACCGACGGATCGTCCACGTACTCGCGCTCGTCCGTCGCGAGCAGCCGATCGCGCACCGCTCGAAGCCGCGCCCACGGACCCCCGCGACCGCGCGACGCGACAAAGGCTTCCCACCGCGCCTGGAACCCGTCGCGGGGCTCTCGCTCCGCCGCGTCGCGGACGCCCTGCGGGCTTGTCGCGGCCACCGGAACCGCATCGATCACGGAGTGGACGCCTCGTAGCAGACGCCGCCCTGGACCCAGTAGAAGGATGCGCTGGAGGTCTCGACGTTCAGGTTGCCGCTGCCGTCGATGTCCACGCCGCATCCGACGAAGCCGCCGTTGTAGCAGTAGGCGGAGAAGAACGGCACGGCGGCCGGGACCGGATAGCCGCTGCCGATCTGGCAGGCGCCGATGTTGCCCGCCGCACGGGTGAAGGAGAACGTCGCGCAGACCGTCTTCCCGAACCGCCGGTAGCCGGTCGAGCGCCCGGACGGGGCGAAGCCGTTGGCGCCGCTGATGCCCGTCGTGACCCACGCTCCGGCGCCCGTCCCCGTGAGCTTGAGGTCGCCGGCGACCTCGAGCTTCGCGCCCGGCGAGTTCGTGCCGATGCCCACGTTGCCCGCCTTGATCGCGAAGGCGGAGCCGTTCGCCCCCGACTGCACGTTCGGGTTCAGGTAGAAAACGCCTCCGCCCGCTGCGTCGCTGCTGCCGGTGACGCCCATTTCGTACTTGCCGGCCGTGCCCTGGACGAAGGTCTGGTACGCGTACTGCGTCGCGCCGGCCGACTTGATCGACAGGGCCGCGTTGCCGGAGGTCGCCTCGACCAAGAGCGTGGAGACGGTGCCGCCTCCACTGACCGCGTTGGGCGACACGACGTGCAGGGCCGTCGCGGGGCCCGTGGTGCCGATGCCCACGTTGCCGCCGGCGGCGACGGCAAGCCGGTCGGTGCCGGTGCCGGCGATCTTGAAGGTCCCGTCGTCGTAGCCGTAGATCATGGCCCGGTTGGCGTTGGACAAATCGCCCCACTGGATGGAACGGCCGTTGCCGAAGTGCAGGTCGCCCGTGGAGCCCAGGTCCAGCCGCAGCCCCGGCGAGTTCGTGCCGAGGCCGACGTTGCCGTTGTACTGGATGAACAGCTCGATGCCCGCGCTGTAGCTGTTGTCGATCCAGCAGTTGTCGCCTCCGCAGCCGACCTCGCCGTACGTGTTGTGCGAAGCGCTGGAGCCCATGAGCCGCACCGTGCCCGAGCTGCTCGAGCCGCTCCCGTTGCCGACCTGGAGCGCAGCGGCGGGCACCGTCGTCCCGATGCCCACGTTGCCGCCGTTGAGATGGGAGGAACCGTAGGAGCTGAGAGAGACGTTCAGGTCGCCCGCGTCGTTCCAGAGAATGAGGTTGCCGCCGTTGGTGTCCGAATGTCCGAGCTGGGCGCGTCTGGTGAAGGAATCGCCGCTGTCGACGACGGCGATGTTGGCGCTGACGGCACTGCTGGCGACCACCAAGTTGAAGGCCGGGCTCGTCGTCCCGATGCCCACGTTGCCGCTCTGGTCGATGGTCATCCTGGGTTGCAGCATGCTCGTGCCGGTCGCGTCGCCGGTCAGGAACTGGAGGCTTCCCCCGTTCGTGTTGCCGTAGTTGCTGGCGAATCCCCGGATGGCCGACTGGTAGTAGACGTCGCCGGGGCCGTACTGGAAGCGCAGCTCCGAGCCCGCCGTCGCGGAGGTGCTCGTGTTCGTCAGCGTCAGCGTGCCGTGGGTCCCGAATCCCGGGCCGTTGCGCGTCACGGTCAGCGGCGACTGGGGGGCGCCGGTCCCGATGCCGACGCTCCCGCTGCTCGTCATCCGCATCACCTCGCCCGCGGGGGTCGTGTGGAAGCGCAGCTCGCCCGGGGTGCTGCCCGGCGTCCACTCGCCCGACGCGTAAGAGTTGATGCTCGCACCCGAGCCGCTGCTGTCCGTCCCGTCGAACCTGATCCAGCCCAGCAGGGAGTTCGCCGCGATGCCCTCGCTGTCCCGCAGGAACGTCAGCACCTGCCCGCCGCTGCCGGCGAGCACGAGCCGCGACTGCGGGGTCGTCGTGCCGACGCCCAGCCGCTTGTTCGTGTTGTCCCAGTACAGATTCGCGTTGTCCTGCGAGATCGCCGTCGGCGTCCCGCCCGCGAACAGCACGCTGCCGCCGGCGAGCGCGCTCGCCCCCGTGCCTCCGCGCTCCACCCCCAGCGTGCCCGACGTGAGGATGTCCGCGCTCGCCGTCACGTCGGTCATCGCCCCGTTCGCGTCGATGCGCTGCGCGCCGCCCGTGAGCAGCCCGCCTTGCGCGTTGAACGACCCCGCCGACAGCACGTCGCCCGCCACGTCCAGCGCGCCCGAGGGCGTGCTCGTCCCGATGCCCACGTTTCCGCTCGAACTCAGGTAGATCTGAGGCGTTTCCGCCGAGGTTCCGATCGCGAAGTCGAGGCTCGAGCCGTCCGTCGAGCTCGTGTAGAGCCGGTGTGCCGCGGAGCCATCGGTGTCCACGACGAGCGCCTTGGACGGGTCGCCGTCGAGCCCCCGGAACGAGGCCGTGCCCACGACGTCCAGCGTCGTGCCGAAGTCGTTGCTCGCCTCGGTCGTCCCGACGTGCAGCCCGCCGCTACCCTCGTCCCAGCTCAGCGCCGCATGGTTCTCCGAGAAGTTGCCGGCGGAGTCGACGATGGGAATGCTGCCCTGCGAGAACGCCGTCCCCACGTCGCCGCTCTGCAGAGTCCGAGGCGTCCAGTTGCCGCCGTCCCAGTAGAGCACCTGCCCGGCGATCGAGGGCGCGTCCGGTGAAACCGGATACGACTGCAGTCCCACGACCGTCGGCGAGGGGATGTTCCCCGACAGGTCGCCGCCGCACGCGGTGGTCGGGTCGAATCGGGCGTCGAATCGGCTCCAGTCCGACGCCGAAAGGTATCCGCTCGTCGTGCTGTCGGAAGCCTGCATCGAAAGCTGGACGTCCGTTGCATCGGCGGGGTTGGCCTGCGCGGTCAGAGGCGCCGTCGCGGTCACGCTGCGCAGCGTGCCGCCCGAGTCCGCGTCGGCCTCGGGCGCCCACTGCGCGCCGTTCCACTTGAGCGCCTGGTGGAGCTCGGGGGTTGTCGCCGCGACGGGCCGCGTCTGCAGCCGGGCGACCACCGCCGACGAAAGCGTGCCACCCAGATCACCGCCCGGCGCATAGTCGCCGCTGGCCACCGCGCTGAATCGGTTCCAGTCGGTCGAGGAGAGGTATCCCGCCGAGTTCGTCCCCGCCTGCGACAGCGCAATCGAGGGCGTCGTGCCGGCGTCCGTCACGCTCAGCGGTGCAGAGACGTTCACGCCCGTCACCGTGCCCGCGTTCGCCGCCGCGCACTGCCACGCGGTCGCGTCGCGCACGAGCACCTGGCCCGGCGAGCAACCCCGGAGCGAGATGGTCTGGGACGAGTCGATCGAGATGCCCGATCCCGCCCAATAGCGGGCGGGCCCCGCCAGGCGCCCCGCGGCGTCGATGACGGTTTGGCCGGCGACCTTGAGCGAAGCGACGTTCGCGCTGCCGCCGGCGACGCTCTGCGCCGTGGCCGCATACGGGACCGCGCCGAGCTGCTGGCGCGGCGCGAGCGCCTCGGAGCCCACGCGCACTTCGAGCCAGCGGCTGCTTGTGTCGAAGAGCCCGTCGGCCTGCGGCGTCACGAGGCCCAGGAACGTGGAGTAGTAGCCGTCGGAAAGCCCCAGCGTCTGCGACTCCGACCACAGCGCGGACCCCGAGGTCGCGGCGTCGTAGACCGTGAAGGTCACGGCGGCGGTGCCGCTGGCGGCAGTGCCGTCGGAACGCATCAGGCGGCCCTGGTAGCCCAGCAGATGCGGCACCTGGGCTGCGGCGGGCGCTGCTGCAAGGCACACCACGGCGAAGTGCGCGAACGGCACTCGCGTCATCGGATGCCTCGGGGAGCGCCGGAAAGGCGCTCCCGCTGCGGCCGAGCGACGCGTGCGCCGGCGTGGGGCTCGGCGGCTGACTCGACGGGCGCACCCGGGGGCAGGAAACGCGGTCGATGAAAGCGACCCCCGGCGGCGGGCGGTAGCTTACGGTTCGACGTGCTGCACTGTCAACAGCCGGATGGTCCTTGCCGCCCCTGGGTCTTCCGCTCCCCGGCCGCCGGCGCTGGATGGAGCCCGGCACCGAAGTGCCGCGGTATGGCACTGCCGTCGCCTGAGAGCCCGAGCACGAATCGCCGCACGGCGCGGCGCTCCGGAAAAACGATTCACCACGGAGAGCACGAAGAACACGGAGGTTCCTCGTGTCTTCACGTCCCTGATCTTCCGTGCTCTCCGTGGGCTCCGTGGTGAAAAGTCGGTCGATCGGGCGATTCCTGCTCACACTCTGAGTCTGAGTCGCCCGGCGATGCCCGCGGGCGCCGGATCGAGACGTCGCCGTCTTCGGCGAGCCTGAGAAGCCGCTGCTCGCCTTGACACCCGGCGAACGGCCGCCATAATGCGCCCCTTTCCGGCCGCCCGTGCGGCCCCACCCGGCCTGCGGGCCGGCAGTCCGGCTTGAAAGCGGGGTGATTCTGCATGCCCGGCGTTCGCGTGAAGGACGGAGAGCCCTTCGAAAACGCGATGAAGCGCTTCAAGAAGATGGTCGAGAAGGCGGGAATCCTGTCGGAGATCCGCAAGCGCGAGCACTACGAGAAGCCCAGCGTCAAGCGCAAGAAGAAGGCCCTCGCCGCCAAGAAGCGCGCCATCAAGAAGCTGAAGAAGGGGCTGCAGGGCTGACGCCCGCACGCCTCCCCGCCACCCCGCATCGCCCGGAAGCGCCCCGCGCGCTTCCGGGCGGTGCGCTTTTTTCGCCGCACGCGCAGCTTTCTCGCGTCCGGCCGCCCGAGGATGCCATGACCCTGCGCGAGCGCCTGGACGCCGAGCTGAAGGACGCCATGCGCGCCCGCGACCAGGTGCGCATGGACACCGTGCGCGCCGTGCGCAGCGCCATCACGTACCGCGAGGTCGAGACGAAGGCGACGCTGGACGAGGCGGGCATCGTCAAGGTCGTCGCCGGCCTCGTGAAGCAGCGGCGCGACTCCGTGGAGGCGTACAAGGCCGGCAACCGCCCGGATCTCGTCGCGAAGGAGGAGCGCGAGGCCGCGATCCTCCAGGGCTTTCTGCCGGCCGCACTGGGCGAGGACGAACTGCGGGCGCTCGTGGACGCGGCCGTCGCCGAGACCGGCGCGAAAGGGCCGCGCGACATGGGCGCCGTCATGAAGGCGCTCCAGACGAAGGTCGCCGGCCGCGCGGACAACCGGCTGGTCAGCGAGCTCGTGAAGAAGAGGCTTTCGACGCCGGCCTAGAGCGTGCAAGAGCTCGCGCCGGGGACTCGCCGGGCGGTCGCTCGAATCGCGGGACCGAGGTGGGTTCGGCGCCGTCGGAACGATCGCCGTCCGGTGCGCCGTACACGGGTGCCTCGCATGGGTTTCTCCGAGAGCCAGATCGAGGAGATCCGCGACCGCGCGGATCCGGTGGATCTCATCGGCCGGCGCGTGCGGCTGAAGAAGACGGGCAACAGCCACGTCGGCCTCTGCCCCTTCCACGGCGAACGCACGCCCTCGTTCAACGTGGTGCCGCAGAAGCGCATCTGGCACTGCTTCGGCTGCTCGGAGACCGGCGACATCTTCAAGTTCTACATGAAGCTCGACGGCCTTTCGTTCCCCGACGCGGTGCGTCGCGTCGCCGCCGAGGCCGGGATCATGCTCGTCGAGGAGAAGGACGATCCCCAGGCTGCCGCCCGGCGCGCGCACGAAGATCGGCTTGCCGAGCTGCTCGATCGCGCCGCGAAGTTCTATGAAGAGAAGCTTTCGCGCCCCGGCGGACGCATCGCCCGCGAGCACCTGGAGAAGCGCGGCATCGCGGCGGAATCCGTGCGCCGCTTCCGTCTGGGATTCGGCGGGCGCAGCATGGACGAACTGTCGCGGGCGCTGCAAAAAGCGGGAGTTGCGACCGAGCTGGCCGTCGAGGCGGGGCTGTGCATCGCGTCGGCACGGGGGCCCTTCGACCGGTTCCACGGGCGGCTGATCATCCCGATCCGAGTGCCGCGGCCGCCGGACGGGCGCGTCGTGGCGCTGGGCGGCCGGCATCTGGAGGGCGTGGAGGCCCCCCGTCCCGGGCACACGCCCGCCAAGTACATCAACAGCCCGGAATCGCCCCTGTACCGCAAGGGACACGTGCTCTACGGCCTGGAGCTGGCCCGTGACGCAGTGCGCAAAGAGGGCCGCGCGGTCGTCGTCGAGGGCTACTTCGACGTCATCGGCCTGCACCAGGAGGGGTTTCCGCTCGCGGTGGCGGCGTGCGGCACGGCGCTGTCCGAGGCCCATCTGGACCTGCTGGCGCGCGCCGGGACGAAGGAGCTGGTGTTCCTTTTCGACGGCGACGCGGCGGGCGTGCGTGCGGCCACGCGGGCGGCGGAGCTGTGCGCGAAGGCCCAGATGCCGGCCCGGATCGCCTCGCTGCCGGGGGGCATGGATCCGGACGAGTTCGCGCGCGACCGGGGCCTTGCCGCGCTGCAGGCGCTGGTGACGGAGGCGCGCCCGGCCGTGGAGCGGCTCATCGACAAGGCGCTCGAGGGTCTGGGGCCCGCGGCGACCGTCGAGGAGCGCGTGCGGGCGGTGCACGCGGTGGCCGGCATCGTGCGCAACGCACCGGCAGGCCTTTCGCGCGACCTGTACGTCGGGCAGATCGCGGCCCGGCTCGGGGTTCCCGAGTCGGCGGTGCGCGAGGCGCTCGACGCCCCGGGGCGGGCGGCGCCGCCGGGCGGCGGGGCGAAAGCCTCGGGACGCGGGCGTCCCGAAGCGGATCCGATGGAGATGGCGGTGCCGGAACCGACCCGGCCGGCCGTGCAGACTCCCGGACCCGTGGCCGCAGGCGCGGGGCAGGCGCCTCGCGCCGCCGGTGCGACGCTGGCACGGCGCACGCAGGATCTGCAGGAGGCCATCGCGGTGGCGCTCCTGAAGTTTCCGCAGCTTTCGGGCGTTGTCGCGCAGGAGGGGCTGCTGGCCGAGTTCACCGACGCGGAGCTGCGGGCCCTGGCCGAGAAGGTGATCGGCACGACGCAGGAGGGCGGGGCGATCGACCCGCCGTCGCTGATCGCGGGCGTGGGCACGGACGGACTGCGCCGGTCGCTGGGCCGGAAACTGGCGGCGGCGGACGGAAGCTTCGAAGATTGGGCGCTGCATCTGGGGCGCCTGCTGGACCGGCTGCGTCAGGAGATTCTGCGCGAGGAGGAACGGGCGCTCATCCGGGCGCAGCAGCGCGGCGAAATCGGGGCGGAACAGCTCCGGGCGGCCATCGAGGACAAGCAGCGCCGTCTGGAGGAGCACCGCCGCATCCAGCAGCGCATCCGCGGGCGCGGCGGACCGGGAAAGCCCTAGAACGCCCCGTCGTCGCGGCGCCCCCATGGGGAAGGATGAAGGATGAAGGTTGTGGAGCACCCAGCCGTCGCGGCGCCCCTCCATAGGGTAGGGGGGCTTTTTTCGCCGGGAGGAGGCCGGACACACAAGCTGTTGGGGTATCCGAGGAAGGCGGCACAAGAAGCGGCCGGCGGGAGCACGGCCGGCCCCGGCGGGCGCAAAGGCGGCCGCGGGGCGCAGCGGGCACGGAAAACGCAACGCATTCCGCTTGACAAGCGCGGGGCGCTCGCATAGTCGCGCGCGCACGGCTCGGCGGGGCGGACAACCGTCCCCGGGGGTCGGGGTCCCAGCGCGTGCGGCGGGCATGAACGGGCATCGCGGGATGTCCGTCCACGAGAGGGCATGGATGAACAACCAGAAGGCAGGCATCGGGGAGCACGGGGCGGACGCGGTCGGCGCCGGAAAAGAAGTCGCGCAGATCGGCTCGGCCCCCCCGGGTGACGCCGCGAAGGCGGGTCCCGTCGCAGGCGCGCTCGTCGTGCGCAGCGGCCGGCCGGAGGTTTCCGCGATGTCGTCCAGGGCCAGCAGGCCCGCTTCCGGTCGCGACGAGTCGCGCGCCGCCACCGGGGCGCGCAAGGCGCCTGCCGCGCACCCGGCCCAGAGCAAGGCGACGGCGCCTGCCCCGCCCAAGCGGTCGCACCACAAGAAGCCTGCGCCGGCCGCGTCGATCCCGGCCCCGGCTGCGGCGCCGCCCGTGCGGTCGCACCACAGGAAGTCCGCCGAAGCGCCCCGGACGGCCGCGCCCTCTGCCGGCGTGCCCGCAGCCGACGACGGCTCGCCCGCCGCGGTCCTGCCCAAGCGCTCGCACAAGAAGGGCATGGGCCGGGCCGCGATGGCGGCAAGGGCTGCGCAGGCCGCCGCCGCGGCGGCGGCGTCCGCCACGGCCGCGTTCGGCGGCGGTGCTGCCCTGCCGGCGCCCGGAACGGTGCTCCCGGGCGGAATCGTCGTTCCCGTCAAGCGCTCGCACAAGAAGGGCGAGGGCAGGGCCGCGATGCTGGCCCGGGCCATGGCGGCCGCGCAGTCCGCGGGTCCGGCTCCTGCGCCGGGCGTCGCGGAGGCCGCGCCCGCGCCGGCCGCTCCCGTCGCACCCGCCCAGCCGGTCGCCTCTCCGAGCACGGTGCTGCCGGGCGGGTTCGTCCTTCCCGCCAAGCGCTCGCACAAGAAGGGCGAGGGGAGGGCGGCGATGCTGGCCCGGGCCGCGGCCGCCGCGCAGGCCGCCGCGCAGGCGGGCGCGGTGCCGGGCACGGCGATTCCCTCGCCGCTTGCGGTTCCGGCCTCGATGCCGGGCGCGTTCGTGATGCCCTCCAGGCGCTCGCACAAGAAGGGCCAGGGCAAGGCCGCGATGATGGCGCTGGCCGCGGCGCGCGGGCTGCTCGGGTCCATGGGCATGCCCGGTCCGCTGTCGGTGCCCGGCTCGATGGCGGCGTCGCCCGCCGTGGTGCTGCCGGCGAAGCGCTCGCACAAGAAGGGCCAGGGCAAGGCGGCGATGGCGGCGATGGCCGCCTCGGCAGGAGCGCTGCCGCCGGGTGCGGCGGTGCCGGGTTCCATTCCCGGGCCCGGCGCGCCGGCGGTTCCGTTCAAGCGCTCGCACAAGAAGGGCCAGGGCATCCGCGCGCAGATGGCGGCGGCGGGGCTCGCGCCGATGCCGCCGCGGCGCGCGCCGGCCATGCCGGGCGGCGACGAGGAGGGGGACGACCTCGTCGACGCCATGTCGCTGGACGAGGATCTCATCGAGAACGCCGAGGACCTGGAGGACGAGGACGGCCTCGCGAAGAAGAAGCCCGGCGACCGCAAGGAGATGGAGAAGCTCATCGAGACGGCGCGCGAGAAGGGCTTCGTCACCTTCGACGAGATCAACGAGGCGCTCCCGCAGGACATCGTGTCGCCGGACCAGATCGACGACGTGATGAGCATGTTCGGCGAGCACGACATCAAGATCGTCGACTCGACGGACGTGAAGGCCACCGACGGCAAGAGCAGCGAGCCCATCCTGCCCATCGCCAAGCCCGACGACGAGCCGGAGGCGGAGAAGAAGGAGCCCGAGGAGGAGGAGGAAGGCTACGGCAAGAGCAACGACCCGGTGCGCATGTACCTGCGCAAGATGGGCGCCGTGTCGCTGCTGACGCGCGAGGGCGAGGTCGAGATCGCCAAGCGCATCGAGGAGGGCGAGAAGTCCGTGCTGGACGCCGTCATCCACTCGTCGGTGGCCATCAAGGAGATCCTGTCGCTGGGCGACAGACTGCGCCGCCAGAAGGTGCGGCTGCGCGAGGTGGTGCGCGACCTGCCCGACGAGGACGACGAGAGCTACAACGAGGCGGAGAAGGTCGAGAGCGTGTGCCGGCTCATCGACAAGATCCGCCGTCTGGATCAGGCCAACGAAAAGCTCGACGAGCAGATCCACGGGCGTCCCCCCGAGAGCAGGCGCAAGGCCATCCGCGACGAGCAGGAGAAGAACCGCGCCGAGATGGCCAAGCACCTGGAGGCGCTCAAGCTCAACAAGGTGCAGATCGACCGCATCATCCTGAACCTCAAGAAGCAGATCGAGCGCGTGGGGCGCGGCGAGCAGGACCTGCTGGAGGAGGAGAACCGCACGGGGCTGCGCAAGAACGAGATCCTGCGCCTGGTGCGCGAGGCGGCCGGCGCCGACGCCCGCAAGCTGCGGCGCATCGCCGAGAAGCTCAGGACGACGCCCGAAGACGTGATCGACGTGGGCAACCGCATCCGCACGAGCGAGCGAAAGCTGCGCAAGATCGAGGAGGAGAGCGAGCTGCCCATCGACGAGCTGCGCAAGACCTACAACTCGATCGTGAGCGGCGAGCGCCGCGCCGAGCGCGCCAAGGCCGAGCTCATCGAGGCGAACCTGCGCCTCGTGGTGAGCATCGCGAAGAAGTACACCAACCGCGGCCTGCAGTTCCTGGACCTCATCCAGGAGGGCAACATCGGCCTCATGAAGGCCGTGGACAAGTTCGAGTACAAGCGCGGCTACAAGTTCTCGACCTACGCGACGTGGTGGATCCGCCAGGCCATCACGCGCGCCATCGCCGACCAGGCGCGCACCATCCGCATCCCGGTGCACATGATCGAGACGATCAACAAGCTCATCCGCACCAGCCGCTACCTCGTGCAGGAGATCGGGCGCGAGCCCACGCCCGAGGAGATCGCGGAGAAGATGGAGCTGCCGCTCGAGAAGGTGCGCAAGGTGCTGAAGATCGCCAAGGAGCCCATCTCGCTGGAGACTCCCATCGGCGAGGAGGAAGACAGCCACCTCGGGGACTTCATCGAGGACAAGGCGATCACTAGCCCGTCCGAGGCGGTCATCAGCATGAACCTCGCGGAGCAGACCCGGCGCGTGCTGGCGACGCTCACGCCGCGCGAGGAGAAGGTGCTGCGCATGCGCTTCGGCATCGGCGAGAAGAGCGACCACACCCTGGAGGAGGTCGGCCAGGACTTCGAGGTCACCCGCGAGCGCATCCGCCAGATCGAGGCCAAGGCCCTGCGCAAGCTGCGCCACCCCAGCCGCAGCAAGAGACTGCGCAGCTTCGTGGAGCAGTAGTCTTTCGCTGTAGCTATTCTGAAATAGTATCGGAGGCGGGGGCGTGTCTTCCGGTGCCCCTACCCTCCGCCCTGTACGGTCGTGCGGTAGCGGACCCGGACCTCGACGTAGTCCAGCGCGACCTGCGCCTCGCCCGACCCGGAGGGACCTGCCGGTCGGCACTGGAAGGCAAGGCGTCGGTCGCGCTCGGAGACGAACCGCATCGCGTCTTCGGCCGAAGGCGCGCTCCAGTCGAGCAGCGCGGTCGAAGCGTCGGGGAGCCGCGCCGGAGCGGGCGCAAGTCCCGCAACGGCCGTCGCAAGTCGAACCCAGCCCACCCCGGCAGGCCCCGGACCGCGCGTCGACCACCCGAGCAGAGTGGCCCCCGTGTCCGATGCGCCGTACGGAGAATGGACTCCGCCGCAGAACGCCCGGACACGCAAGCCCGAGATGTCCGCCACTCCGGCTCCGAGCGCCGATGCCTCGAACGTGAGCGCGGGCTGCCGCGCGGGCGAAGCCTCGCGCTCCCACGTGTCGCCCAAGAGCGTGTTCGGTGCCTCCCCCATGCCGCCGAAGAGCACCGACGTCCGCGTGGTCTCGTCGAACACGAGACCGTGTCGTGTGCGTGCCGGCGGCCCCGTCCCGGACGGCGTTCGGTCGATCCAGCCGCTGCCGTCCCACTCCCAAGTGTCCGCAAGAGGGCCGCTGCCCCCGAACAGGACAACCCTGCGGACGAGCGGATCGTATGCCATCGCACCGCCCCAGCGGGCGGGCGGACTCGTGCCGGATGGCGTCCGATCGGACCATGTGCCGTCGCACCACTCCCAGGCGTCCTGGAAGAGGAGTTCCTCGTCGCCGGCGGTTCTGCCGCCGAACAGCACGACGCAGCCGCGGCCGGCGTCGTAGGCCATCGCATGTCCCTGGCGCGCCGAGGGATTCGGCCCCGCGGGCGTGCGGTCGGTCCACGCACTGCCATCCCACTCCCAGGTGTCTCGGAGAACACTGCGGCCAATGCCGCCGAAGAGGACCACCCGGCTTCGTCCCGCGTCGTAGGCCATCGCATGGCTCCGACGCGGGCGCGGTCGCGTGCCTGTCGGCATGCGCTCGGTCCATGCTGCGCCGTCCCACTCCCAGGTGTCCTGGAGGTAGTCCGACAGGTGGGCATCGCCGCCGAAAAGCACGACCCGTCCCCGGGACTGGTCGTACGTCATCGCATGGAACTGTCGGCCCGAGGGCTTCGCGCCGGCGGGAGAGCGCCCGGCCCAAGTGCCCCTGGTCCGCTCCCAGGTGTCCTGCAGGCGGGTGGAGCGGGCATAGCCGCCGAACAGGACGACTGCTCCGCGGACGGAGTCGAAAGCCATCGCATGATCGAGGCGCGCCGGCGGAACCGACGCGGGCGGCGTGCGTTTGCGCCAGATGCTTCCGTCCCATTCCCACGTCTCTGCCGCGCCGAACAGCACGGCGCGCCCGCGGATCGCGTCGAACGCCATCGCGCACCCGGCACAGCCCGGCGGAGCCGACGTGCGCCGGGTCCAGATCGTTCCATCCCACTCCCAGGTCTCCCCGAGAGAGCTGCCGTCGTATCCGCCGAACAGGACGCTTCGTCCCCGGACGGAGTCGAATGCCATCGTCGCGAGCTTCCTGGCGAAGCCGTCGTGCGCCGGAGCCAGACGGCTCCGTCCCATTCCCACGTGTCCTGCAGCCGGTCGATCCCATAGCCTCCGAACACGACCACTCTCCCCCGGAAGGAGTCGTTGACCATCGAATGACTCATCCGCGCCTCGGGCCGCAAGGCGACCGTGCGGACGGACCAGGCGCTGCCGTCCCATTCCCACGTGTCGTCGAGCAGACCGCTTTCGGTCAGGCCGCCGAAGAGGACGATTCGGGCGCGGGCCGCGTCGTAGGCCATGGCGTGAAGCAGGCGCGCGGGGGGCATCGTGCTCGTCGTC
>Ga0172368_10004110_pt1 | contig 17085 bp, 13 predicted proteins | sample Lak11m_FD_114540 | JGI IMG/M metagenome (GOLD analysis project Ga0172368, IMG submission 114540) | Freshwater microbial communities from Kabuno Bay, South-Kivu, Congo - kab_022012_11m | ecosystem: Environmental > Aquatic > Freshwater > Lake | place: Democratic Republic of the Congo: South-Kivu...
GAAATAATCGCTCGGCGAGCAAAAAATAAATGTCGCGTCCGGTTGAAGCACGCGATTAAGTTCCACCAAGACCGCGTCAATATCCGGGATATGTTCTAACACCGAATTGCTGACCGCGCTAGCGAAATGCGAAGTGGGGAAAGGGAGATGATCGCCATTTGCCTGCGACAAGACGGTATAGGCTTGGCGATGACGCGCTTCTTTGAGTGGCAGCCACCACGGGTCAACACCCGCTTCAAGTTTGCGCGTGAAGGTTTCAGAGGCAAAGTGTCCATCGCCGCAGCCAAGATCGAGAGTCGGTTGAGGCAGAGGCAAGCCTTCGTAGAATTTTGATTCGACGGCGCGCAACAAGCCGCGAAAGGCGGGCATGGCTTTGAGTTGACGCCAAAGAAGATCGTCGGGCATGAAGGGGATAAAGGGAAATAAGGGAAAGTGCTTGATGTAGTTTAGGCCTTGTGCGCGACGCTCACAAAGGGCTAGGCTACATGCTTACGCTTTCGTAACAGCTCTTCAAACAACGCTTCGTATTTTTGCGCGACGGAGTCGGGCGAGAACATGGAGGCGATTTGATCACGCGGGCGAAAATATTTTGCCTTGTCCCCCAACACGTCAAGAATCGCATCGGCGAGCGCGTCCGAGTCTTTGATCGGAACCGTGCGCCCCATGCCGGTCATCATCGTCGGCTGACGCACGCCGGGTAAGTCGCTCGCCACAACAGGCGTGCCGCACATCATGGATTCGATCTGCACCAGACCAAACGTCTCGGTGCTGTTGATGCTCGGCAAAACAGAAATATCACACGCGCTGAAAAAGAGCGACATCTGATACGGGTCGAGCGTGCCAACGTGAAGATAATGATCGCGATATTGCTCAAGCAACGGTTTGAGTTTCGCCAAGTACGCCGCTTCGCCAATGGCTTCGTGCGGACCGGCGTGCAAGATCAGCGCGCGCGGCTGCTTCGCCAAAATTTTCGGCATCGCTTGAAGCAGATATTCGATCCCTTTCTCTGCCGCGAGACGAACACCAAGACCGATGATCGGTTTTCGATCCGCGAAGCGGTGCCCCGCGCGGAATTGCGAGACGGCATCCGCCGTGGGTGAAGGGATTTCAACAGGGGGAGCCATCACGCGCACCTTATCAGGATATTTCGACAAGTAACGCGAGTGGCGCGCGAAGTCATCCGTATAGGCCGAGATCGCATCGCACAACATTGCCGCCGCGTGGTTGCTCGCTTCGACAATGTTGCCCGCCAACCAATTCAACGGCGTGAAAGGCAGCAACAGATCAGAATGATAGGTGAGAACGCTCGGCTTGTTGAAGAGCTTGGCGCGCGTGGCGATGCCGCTCGCGTCAAGTTGCGGCAGATGCAAACTGAGCGCGTCGTTTTGCCAAACAAATTTTGTGGCAAGATAACTGAGCGTGGGCATCAACACGCCTTTGCTCACGCGCGCGATCACGGGAGCGCGGACGATGTGAACCCCATCCGTTTTTTCTTCAGGCGGCAGAGTCGAGTCGTAACGCGAGGTGAGAACGGTGACGGCGTGACCGCGCGCCGCTAGCGCCCGCGACAAACGTTCAACATAAATTGTGAGCCCCGAAACGTGAGGACGATAATATGTGAGAGCAACCAGAATCTTCATTGAGGAGGCGTGACGCTGACGCTTTGTGCCGCGTCGGCAATTCCTTTAAAACTTTGACCTTCGCGATCAAGCCCGTAAATACCGAACAGAGAAATTACGATGTATCCGTGAACGTGCAGGGCGATGCTAAATGCCAGCGCGACATCCGTCGGAATTTTGAACAACGCCAGCGCCGCTACGCCTGCCGCTTCGTACAAACCCGCGCCCGACGGCGCCGACGGAATCGTGAGACCCAACGCCAGAGCGCACGTGGCAAACACACCCATAGACCACGCCGCATTCGGCACGAAAGCAAGCAACATCATCCACGTGCCGCCCGCCCATCCCATCCACGTAGGAACAGACCACGCCATGCCGATTAAAAGTTTTCGCAGGCCGATAGATTGGATGCCGCGCAAAAAATCATCCGCTTGATGCAAAAGTTTTTCGCGCAGGGACGCCGGCAACCATGCTAAAACTTTTTGCGCGATGCCAATCACTGGCTCCCGCAACTCCGCCGCCACGAACATCCCCAGCACACCGGCAAAAGCGATCCCGGCTGTGACCGCGCCCGCTCGCGCGAAAACTTCATCGGTGGGCGAAAGAGGCAAGACGATCATCAAAAAACCGAACACGGTCAACACATCCAGCAAACGCTCGACGATGATCGTCGAAAGACATTGCATCGTGCTCACCGAGCTGCGGCGGCTCACCAAATAGGCGCGCGCCAATTCGCCCAAACGCATGGGCAATACGTTATTAAGCAAGTTGCCGATGTTAGCGAAATGAAACGAGCTGAGGAGGGACAAACGGTAATCAAGCAACACGCGCCAGCGTTGAGCGCGCAGCCACATCGCAGCGATCATAAAAAAAGTTCCGGGGATGAGCCACCAGTAATTTACTTTGGCATACGCCGCCACCATTTGCGCCGGGTCAACATCTTTAACGATCAGCCAAAACGCCACCAGGCTGATCAAGATTCCAACAATAAGCCGCCAATTAATTTTCACGCTTAAGTCTCCAAGAAACAACAGAGCGCAATTATACAAGTAATTGGTAAACTGTAATTGGTAATACTAATTACCAATTACAGTTTTCATCTCTTCCGCCGTCATCCTCTTCACATTCTTCAATATCATCGTCAATGGATGATCGTAGAGGGCGACACTTTCGTCGGCGAAGCCAAGGTTGAGATCGCGCGAGGTGAAAGCGGCAAGCGCAGGTGTAGGCAACTTCACCGGCGTGAACGTATCGCTGATGATCCGATAACCCAATAGGTTCGGGTAACGATTGGCAACCATCACCACTTCAAAACCTAAACGGCCATCCAACAACGCGCGGTATAGCTTATTGGATAACGGAAAGCGATCTTCCAAGCGTGTCACCACGCCATACACGCGATTGCTGGCAACGGAGAAATAATCACTCGCCGCCAATTTGCGCAGCGCCGCTTCCAGCTTGGTCGGCGAGTCAGGGCGTTCAAACGAATCGAGCAACTGAAAATCGAAGCCTTCGGCGGTTCGCGCCCCACTTTCAATGTTGGCTTTAAATGGCAGATCGTCATCCCACTTTTCCGCCGCAATAACTGAACCCTGTGGGATAGTGCGATACATCCATTGGGATACCGCCGCCCAAGGATGCGGTTCGGCATACATGTTGATAAACGCCAGCGCGGAGATCGCCATTGTGATCAACGTCATCACCGGAACGATCCACATCACCCGCCAACGCCGCGCCAGCGTGATCATCGCCCACGCGCCACACAAGATCAACAACGGCGTGATGGGCAGCATGTAACGCGGATATTTAACTTGGAGTGAGGCGGTGAAAATGAAAAAAGAGACAAGCCAAAAAAGAGTGACGCCTAATGCGTGATGCGTAATACGTGGTGCGTATTTCGTATTGCGTATTGCGTACTGCGTAACGAGTCTACCCGACCACCCAACCGCCCAACCATCCAACCACCCAACTACCCAACCACCTAACCACCCAACAACTCCAGCGTAAGCCGCCACTGTTAGCGGCAACCCCAACAGCCATTTCCCTTGTTGTTCGATCACGTACCAAAAAGCAGGCGTGTTGATATATTGATTCGTATAGGGCAAAACAAATTCGCCACGCGCCATGTCGGATTGAAAAGAGATTTGGAAAAGGAAGACGGGGAATTCGATCAGGGAGAAAGGATTCGTTATAAAAAAGGTCGCAAAGGAAAATCCCAAAATCCAAAATCCCAACTTCCAACTTCCCATCCCCAATCTCCAATCTCTAATCACGCTCGCCAATAATGGAATTGCCAACAACGCCCCTGCGGCTTTTGTGCCAACGGCAAAGCCCATCATCACGCTCGCCAGGATCAGATCGCGCCGACGATTCTCTTGCGCATAGCGAATTGCAAAAAAGATCGTTAGCAAACAAAAGGTGGTGAGATGAACATCAAACACGCCGAAATGCGAAAGTTGAATATGGATGACGGCGAGCGCGGTAAAGGCGGCCGCACACAGGGCAATCGTTTCGTCGAAGAGTCGCCGCCCGATCAAGTAGATTGTGTAGATCGAGATCACATCGAAGATCGCCGCGAGCGCGCGCCCGACAAATAAAAAATGATTGTATTCGTTGCGCTGAGGCGTGTTGACTAGATCGCTAATGAAGGGAAGCGACAGCGGAAAAGTTTGCCCAACGGCGTTAAGCGCGCGCGTGGTGAAGACCAAAAGATAAAGCGGCAAATGCCCGTACACAAATTGGCGCAGTCCCGACTGTGGCACGCTCACGCCTTTGTCGCTTGCTTGTGACGTCCAACGATAGGGGTTGAGCGAATTGCGAGTGAGATCAAAAAATGCCGCAGAGTCACGCGGCACTTCTATTGAAGTGGCAATCCAATAAATGTATCGCTCGTCGGGGTGAGTCTTGAAACCATCATCCCACAAAGGATAAGCGAAGCGGAGTAATGCCGCGACAACAAGAATCAGAGGCAGCGGAAGGGAACTAAAGGGGATAAAGGAAATGCGGGGAAGCAACTCGCGCCTCACGAATCACGAATCACGCATTACGAAATACGCAATAGGCTATTAGCCATCCGCCATTCGTCACATCACGCATCCAACACATCCACCGGCTTCTCTTCGACCTTCTTGCCTTTCACCTTCACCTCTTCGTGATACGAGCGATCCGTATTCACTTCCCACACATCATGCACGCCGTCGCCCACCAAATTTTTCACGGCGAGAATGGCAGTGAGCATCGAGTGGTCTTGATTATTGTATTTATGTAAGCCGTTGCGCCCAATAGTCTGAAAATTTTTAAATGACAACAAAAATTTTTTCACGTTTTCCAGATGCGGCGCATACACACTATCGTATACCGGATACGCCTTCGGTTGACGCATGACCGTGCCATCCAAAATCTGCGCGCCCTTGTGCAAGCCAATAGATTTAATTTCGCGAATGCCCAGCGCAAGCAGATCGTCGTCGCTCATATTCCACAGCTCGTCGCCTTCAGTGCAGAAGTATTCGAGACCCAAGCACGAAGTTTTGGGATCGGGGATCATATACGGACTCCAATTCCCAAAATTTTGTATGCGCCCTACTTGCACGTCAGGGCTGTGAACATAAATCCAATTGTCAGGGAAGAGATCGGGCTTATCCAGAATCAAAACCACTGTGATGAAATCCCGGTACGAAAGATGTTGGATGGAAGCGCGGATCGACTCAGGGGGCGCGGGATCAAACATGGCGACCAACTCGGTGATGGGAGCTGACGAGATCACATCGGTTGCGGTGATGAACTGCCGCTGCCCGTTGATGATCGCTTCCACACCCGTCACCCGCGCGCCATCGCGTTTGATGGCGGTTACATCCGCGTTAACGATCACTTTGCTTCCGCTCTTCTCGACCAGCTCAACGACTCTTTCCCACATCATCCCTGGCCCGCGTCGCGGATAATGGAACTCCTCAATGAGCGTTTTAATTTCTTCGCCGCGCGGCTTGAAGATCGCATTGCGGATCGCTTGAAAGAGCGAGAGACCTTTGATGCGCTGTGCCGCCCACTCCGCTCGTATCTCGCTGGTCGGGATGCCCCAAACTTTTTCCGTATAAGTCTTGAAGAAAATTTCAAATAGCTTTTTACCAAAGCGGTTCGTCACCCATTGCTCAAACGTCTCTTCTTGTTTGTAGGGGAAGAGTTGATACTGCAAATACGAAAGCATGATGACTGCACTCCGCCAGATTCCCATATTGAATAGCGCATTGAAGGCGCGCAGTGGATAATCGAAAAATTTTCCGTCGTAGTAGATGCGCGAGGTGCGCGGGCGCAGCAACATTTCGTCGCCCATCCACGTCTTCCACAATGCATTCACCTCATCCACTTTGGTGAAGAAGCGATGCCCGCCGATGTCGTAGTAATAATCTTTGTATCGCTCGGTGCGGGCGATGCCGCCGACGAGATGATATTTTTCTAACACCGTCACTTTGATTCCGCGCGTGACAAGTTCCCAAGCGGCGGTTAAGCCTGCGGGTCCTGCGCCGACGATGATGACGTGGCGATCTTGGTAATTGGTAATCGGGTATCGGTCATTGGTCATTCTTCATTGTCTCATTGTTCATTGCTTAACGTCGCCCAATCTTTTTCGCGCACATCGTTCCAGTTCGTCAATGGAGTCATCGTCCGTATGCGCGAATCGAAAAAGCCAACGATCAGGCGTAATGGTTTTTCTTCTTTAGAGAAACGCCGCACATCAAAAACATAATCGTCTTGCCGAATCTCACCCACGCGCCACGTCGTGGGGAACGTCGTCCCCATGCCCGGATAATTCACGTAGTCAAGCCAGAACGATCCATCGGGGCGCACCAAACGAATCGCGATGGTGTAATCGTGCGATGGAATTTTGAGCGCCTCCAGATAAAAAGTGAGCTTGAGGAAATCGCCATCGCGGGCGATCACATAACCGTCCAGTTTGATCTCATCGGCGAAGATCGCGCCGCCATTGTTCAAAGGTGACGCCGCCACCAGCGGCGGAGGCAAATACGCCGGGGAAATATAGAGCGGGATGACCGCTCCCGCGAAGATCATCATGGGCAAGGCGATACACAAGGTAATTGTTTTATAGAGACGTTCCACCGGAACGTCTCTAACGATGCGATCCATCAAGAATTTTATTCCCCACACCATCAGCACAACTCCAGCAGGCAAGCCGGGGAAGATCAACCGCCCTTGAATGCCTGCGGCGAAGAACCAACGGGCGGCAATCGCCAACACCGCGCCGAACCAAAGAAGGATGATGAATAAGGATTGCTTCTTTTCAATTGCACTCCGTAGAGACGTTGCATGCAACGTCTCTACAACCACAGCAACCACGAAACCTATCGCACCCACCAAGACAATCACATCGTAAACATTGTAAATCCATATTGGAGTCATTAAGAGGCTGATGTGTCCAAAGAGTCCCCACGTTGAGAAACGCAATAAGCGAAATTGTTCTTCCAAGAAATTAAGCGACACGGGTTTAATATCAAGGTTGCCACCGACGAATTTCAAAAATGCGTTAAGCGCAAATGGATCGCCATACACGATTTGATTGCGAACATACCACCAGCCCGCTATCAGCGCGGTCATCAGCAGCACGATCAGAGTCGGCGCAAATGCGGCAGAAAGTTTTCGCGCGCGCAGAAGAATCAAAGCCACAAATAAGGTGATCGCCACCACTGCCAAGACGGCGCCAATTAATTTTGAGAGGCACATCAATCCAATCGCCACGCCGAGCAAGATCGCCCTGCGGGTCGTTACACCATCACGCCCGATCCACAACAAGATCGCCAGCGTCAGCGTTGAGGTGAAGGTGATCATCGTGTCGTTATTGGCGGATGAGTGGATGAAGATGAATTGAGGGATGAAGGCGAGAAAGGCGGCAGGGAGATAAGGGAAATGGGGGAATGAAGGGAAAAAGCGGAAAGTGTTTGTTGGTGAAAAAATGAAAGTGGCGATGAGGAAGGTGAAGAAGATCGTGCCAGCGCCAAGCAATACAGAAAACCATCGTGCGATGTGAACGGCGAGAGTCGTGTTGTGATATGGAAACGATTGCGAGAATGGATGATGCAGGAAAGAATTTTTTTTGCCCGGCAGTTCAGCGTCGCCAAAATTCGTTTTGGGTTGCAGAATCGCTTGCTGACTAAAATCGGAAGTATCTACCCAAGAGGTGAGCGCGGCGGTGAGGATGTAATACAACGGCGCTTGCAATGCTTCTTGATCCCACAAGTGTTCGGTGGGCTTACCCAGAGGTGGCAGCCATTTGAATCGTGCGATGTATTCCGTTGTGGCGTAATGTTGAAGTTCATCGGGGGTTTCGAAGATGGGAATGGCAACGGAGTAAGCAATCCCTAAGAGAAGAAAGGCGGCGATGACGAGAGAGATGGAGCGCATACGAGAAAGGATATAAAGGAAATAAGGGAAACAGGGGAAAGGAAGAAAAGGAAATAAGGGAAATGAGGGAAAGGAAGAAAAGGAAGAAAAGGAAATAAGGGAAATGAGGGAAATGAGGGAAAGGAAGAAAAGGAAATAAGGGAAATGAGGGAAAGGGTTATGGGATGGTGAAGCGAGATACTTCAACGGAATCGAAATTGTCTGTAGTCAACACGCGCTCGTTGGTGAGAGGATCGTACAGACCGACTTTGATCGTGTAAGTTCCGCTTGGCAATGTTTGTGATAATGCAAAACGATCTACGACAATTTGATCGCGTGTCCAAGTGTTCGTGGGCGCAAAACCGTTTTGCGGAATGTTATCACGTTGGGCGATGAGCTGCCCTTGCGCGTTGAGAACGTGAACAAAAATTTTGTAAGAGATCTGCGCCGTGTTCAACGCGCGCCAACGCAATTCAACACGTAAGGGCGACCCCGAGATAGAAACTGATTCTAGTTTCGCTACATTGCCGTACACAACTTTCACCGGCGCGGGCCACGACGCACCCGCGTAGTAATGCAAAACACGTAACGCGCCGAACCATCGCTCTTCTGCCAAAAATAAATTTCGATCCAGCCAACGCTCCACGCGCCGCGTCGGATCACCCTTTGTTTCGTTCCACAAGATCACCCATAGATCATTTCGCGGGATACGTTGAGTCAATTGCGATTCGACGAGATCGAAATTAACCGGATAGCTGTTTACAACAGGATAGACACCGATTCTGCCGCGCAGCATGGTTGCTTGATGCGGCGGATACACCCACACTGGCGACTCGCCTTTGATCCACGATGACGCCACTTCATATTCTTTAGCCAATCCCTGCGGGTCGCCGAAGATCGCTCGCGAGAGTCGTTGAGTCACTTCTTCGGTGGTGCCGGTGACGCGCCACAAATCTACGAGCGGTTTATTTTCAAACGGGTCGGCATAAGTTTTGACTCGCTCAATAACAAGGCCATGCGGGTTTTGCGGCAGCGGATAAATGGGAAGGTCTTGGGCAAAGTAGATCGGGTCGCCGTCGAGTAACCACGCCATCACCTTGCCTTGCTGCGACGGAGAGTCGTCATACAAATCCATCTCGTTCCAACTCGCATAAAATGGCAGGTGACGACTCGGCGTGACAAGCAAATGAGTCGTTTTGCCCAACGTGCGCTGCTCTGGCAAAAGATCACTGACGATATTGAGTCGCGCCAATGTACCACCCCACCCCGTTGAATACTGATAACGCTCAAAGGGTGGAAGATGGTCGGCGAGCGAAGGGAAGCGCAGCAATTGAAAAGTTGACCACAGAGCGGGAGCGGCCACAACGGTGACGGCGACACCGTTTAAAAAACTGTGTGCCTTAATCGAATCGTTGATCGCGTGCGAAGCGATCCAACTCGTGAGCCGGATCAATCCTAAAGAAGCCAAGATGGAGATCGGCACAAGGCTGAAAGTGAGATAGCGTGGCGGGAAAAGATCGGCGATGAACACAAAAGGGAAACCAAAAAGGAAAGCGGGGAAGGAGAGAAAAAGTGTTTTGCGATTTACAAACGCGCCGAGGAGGGCAAGCAGCCAAAGAGGATAGGTATAAAAGTATTGTACGGTCTCAAAGTAGAGGCGGATGTTGTTGAGGATGAGCTGCGCGCTTTGCGAAAAATTAAACTGCCCCTGACATTGCGGCGAGTGACACCAATCGGACGAGTTGCCAAACGGCGAGCCGATCTCGCGTGAGGCGAGAGCGAAGACGACGACAAGCAAAATCGCAAACATGGAATAGGAGAGGAGTGTATTGCGAATTGCGCGGCGATCTTTTTTGTAAAAGAGAATTGCGGCAAGGAGAGGCAGGGGCGCGTAGAGGATGCCCGCGAATTTTGTGAGGACGGCGAGGGCGAAGGAAAATCCCGTGAGAAGAGGATAGATCGGATTTTCACCCTTACCCCTAACCCCTCTCCCTCCGGGAGAGGGGAAGGCGCGAATTAAAAAAACGATCCCCAGCGATCCGAACATCGCCATGATGGGATCGGACATCGCCTGACGATCATAGAAGAAGGCGAAGGGCATGACGCCGTAGAGGACGAGGGCGAGGAGACCAACCTGTTTAGAATGAAGCCATCGTCCGATGAAGACACACGACGCGGCAGAAATTAAAGTAAAGAGAACGGTTGAAGCGCGAATGAGCCACGGGGTTTCGAGTCCGAGAGGTTGGAAGAGGGCAAGGAGAACGGTGTTGAACCAACGTGCCACACTCATCGCGCCGAAATACGATTCGCCGGACATGATCTGCCGCGCGTTGTTGACGTGATAGCCTTCGTCCCAAAACAACGGCATGGCGGTCAGGTTTTGCAAACGCAGCCAAAGGATGCCGAGCAGCAAAGTGTATTCGGTTAGAGGGGTTTGCCAAAGGGAACGGCGCACAGAGAAATGAGCAATGAAAGAATGAACAATGAGCAATGGGGCGAATGGTGTTCATTGCCTCATTGTCCATTGAAAGTTATTCTTCGTTCAAGCGCAGCACTGCCATAAACGCTTCTTGCGGAATCTCGACTTGCCCGACGCTCTTCATGCGCCGCTTGCCGCGCTTTTGTTTTTCGAGGAGCTTCTTCTTGCGGGTGATGTCGCCGCCATAACATTTCGCCAACACGTTTTTGCGAATCGCTTTGACGTTGGCGCGGCTGATGATGCGTCCGCCCGCCGCCGCTTGAATCGGAATCGCAAACTGTTGACTCTGGATCAGGTCTTTGAGCTTGCTTACTAACAGTTGACCTTTGGCGTACGCCTGATCGCGATGGACGATCATCGCCAACGCATCCACAGGCTCTTCGTTCACTAAAATTTGCAGTTTCACCAGATCGTCGGCGCGGTAGCTGTCAAACTGATAATCGAGCGAAGCGTAACCGCGCGTGCGCGACTTAAGTTGATCGTAGAAGTCCACGATGAGTTCGCCGAGCGGGATGTCGTAATTAAGCAGAACGCGCTTCGGGGCGGGATGTTCTTGTCCGGTAAACACGCCGCGCCGCTTCGTCACCAAGTCCATGATCGTTCCGTAGAATTCGTCGGGCGTGAAAATTTGAATCTTCATCCACGGTTCGCGGATTTCGGTGATCGTGCCTTCGTCGGGCAAGTCGGCGGGCGAGTCCACGCGGATCGTTTCGCCCGTGACCTTCACCACTTCGTATTCCACCGATGGCGCGGTGGCGATGATGTCGAGATCATATTCGCGTTCTAAACGTTCTTGGATGATCTCCATGTGGAACAAACCCAAGAAGCCGCAGCGAAAACCAAAGTTGAGCGCGGTGGATGTTTCGGTTTCATATTCCAATGAGGCGTCGTTGAGTTGCAATTTTTCCAACGCTTCTTTAAGAGAGGCGTAATCTTCACCTTCAACGGGATAGATTCCGGCGAAGACCATCGGCTTCGCTTTTTGATAGCCGGGCAACGGGGTCGCCGCCGCGTTGCTAGCGAGCGTGATCGTGTCGCCAACGCGGCACTCGCGCACTGTTTTAAAACCGGTGGCGATGTAACCCACTTCGCCCGAAGCCAGCTGCGTCGTGGTTCTCATCGTCGGCGAAAAGATTCCGATCTCGACTGGTTTAAATTTCGCGTCTGTCGCCATCAACCGCAGTTCGTCGGTGGGGTTAATAATTCCCTCAACAAGCCGCACGTAGGCAACAACGCCCTTATAGGAGTCATAATGCGAATCGAAGATCAACGCTCGCGCGGGAGAGGCGGCATCACCTTTCGGCGGCGGGACTTTTTTAACAACGGCTTCCAACACATCGCGCACGTTGATCCCCTCTTTCGCCGAAATCCGAATCACTTCGTCGGGGTTGCCGCCGATGAGATCGCTCACCTCTTTCGCCACTTCGTCGGGGCGCGCGGCGGGCAGATCAATTTTGTTGATGACGGGGATGACTTCGAGACTCGCGCCGAGAGCGAGATAGAGGTTGGCGAGCGTTTGCGCTTCGATGCCTTGCGAAGCATCCACGACCAACACCGCGCCTTCGCAGGCGTTGAGGGCGCGACTCACTTCGTAACCGAAATCCACGTGACCCGGCGTGTCAATGAGGTTGAGTTCGTAACTGTTGCCGTCGAGCGCGATGTAACTCATGCGCACGGCAGAGGCTTTAATCGTCACACCCTTCTCGCGTTCCAAATCCATCGAGTCGAGAATCTGTTCGGTAGTGTCACGATCTGGCACGGTACCGGTGAGATGCAGCAATCGATCCGCCAGCGTTGATTTGCCGTGATCGATATGGGCAATGATGCAGAAGTTTCGGATATGTGCTGTGTCCATTTAAGAGAAAACCGCGAAAATGTCGTAGAGACGTTGCATGCAACGTCTCTACGAAGGCGTTACACAAAGAAACCCGCGTTTGCGGGTTTCGCCTGTTGCCGCGAATAGGTTCGAGGCAGAGTATACATGATAAGGGGTTTGCTTTCAAAGTTGAAAAACAATACAATGCGTATCATGCGAAAGTTAAAAGAGACGACTGAAACAATCTATGGCTCACGCCCTTACAGTTTGCTCTTGGGCGATTGTCAAAAAATTCTACGCGCACTGCCTGATGAAACAGTGGACTGTGTTGTCACCTCACCGCCTTATTGGAAGCAACGCGACTACGACATTGAAGAAGGTGATAGCGACTCGATCATCGGCGAAGAAGATGACTCGCAAGAATACGTCAACCGTTTGAGGGCTGTTTTTGCAGAAGTGAAACGTGTGCTTAAACAAGAAGGTTCGTTGTGGCTCAATCTCGGGGACAAATATCACAACAAAAATTTGATGGGGATGCCGTGGCGAGTAGCGTTAGCGTTGCAAGAAGACGGCTGGATTCTGCGGAACGACGTGATCTGGGAAAAAATTAAAGGCACGCAGAGCGCAAAGGATCGTTTGCGCGGAGTCTACGAGCATCTCTTTCACTTCGTCAAGGATTCTAAGTATTACTACGATTACGAAAAATTTTGATCGAGCCGCGCTTATTGCCAACAGTCAACGAGACTTCGACGATTTCGGCGACAGGCGTGAGCGGCAAAAAATATCGCCAGCAGATTCAAGAATCAACCCAACTGACCGAACGCGAACGCAAAGCGGCGCTGAAGGCGCTCGACGAAACCTTAGAAAAGATTCGGCAAGGCGAGATCGTAGATTTTAGAATGACGATTAGGGGAAATCAGCGAACACTCCATAGCAACAATGGCAAGATAAGTGGACGCGCGAAAGAGCTGGAACAAAAAGGGTTCTTTATTTTGACGAGTCACGCCAAAGGTTATATGCCGTCAGATATTTGGCGCATTGTGCCGGAAGATATCTGGCGTGGCGATGAACACTATGCAGTATTTCCGATTGAACTTTTGGAGAGGCCGATCAAGGCAACTTGCCCCGAGAATGGCGTGGTGCTTGATCCGTTTATGGGAACGGGCAGCACGATTGCTGCTGCTGTAACGTACGGCAGGCGCGGGATTGGAATTGACTTGAGCCGAAAGTATTTGAAGGTGGTGAAAGAGCGGTTGGAGAACTTGAACGTCCAAATGGCTATGTTGTAACCAGCTTGCGCTTTATTCGTTCAACAAACTCATCTGCTGTTGGAAATTGACTCGACGTTGTTCCCGCCAAAATTTTACGAACCCCTTCGGCATTGGTGCTTAATGGCTCCGCAAGGTGTAACTGCCAAGAAGAAGAGAGATCATCCCAAAGCATCTTGAAAGTGTAAAAGTGAATAGGGTCGGAGTCTAAAGCGGGATGCAGGTCGCTCGTATCATAAGTTGCGTGCAAATACTCTAACCCCACGTCTTGGATCGCAAAAACTATCTTCTTTTTCCAAAACTCAACTATCGTCCCTTTTTTGTAAGCCTGCTGCATCATCGTCTTTGCAAATTCATTTGCCCAGTTAATTCCAAAGTCGTAACTATCCTTGCCAAACTTGCCCGTACGTTTGTGGTCCTGAAAAGCTTTCCACGGTGTGCCCGTTGTACCCGCCGCCTGTAACTCCACGCACACAAAATCTATAACGTCGTCGCCTTTCATCTTTGCCAAAACGTAATCAACGCTTCCCGCTTTCGGCAGGGACACTTCCGACGCAGAAACAATCGTTTCGTCGTCACCCGTCAAACGCAAACAATTCTCCTGCACTGCCGTAAGAATTGCTTGAGCATCAAAACGGTGAGGGCAAATGATCACGGGCAAATAATTTTCCGAAGTATTACCCTTATAGCCCACGCTGCAAGTCCCGACTTTGATGTGGGGTTCGCTTTTGCGCGGCTTTTTACATTCGCTATCCAGAAACGGACAATGCTATTTTGCTCGCAAGCGTTTAGTAGATGCGCTGTTATCTGTATATGGCTTTCCAAAAATTTCGGCAGGATATTTTTTGAGGGCTGGTTCTGTCATCTCCCCCTACTTTCTAAAATCAAAAAGATCTTTCACTTCAACTTTTAACGACTTCGACAAACGTTCGATAACTTCAAACGAAGGGGAGTTGATGCCACGCTCCACCAAACTGAGGAAGTCCACCGAAATCTCAGCCGCTTCTGCCAATTGCTCTTGAGTCAGATCGCGTTGTAAACGCAAAGACCGCAGTTGCAGTCCAAATTGCTCACGTAGTGATGCGGTCTTTGGCATAAGTGACAACAAATCTAACAGAGAGGCACGAAAAGTTACACCGAATGAGACTACGGGTTATAATTGCGCCCATACCATGGATGGCGTTATGCACAACCAAATGGGCGTGGACGCGAAATGTCACGATCCCGAATCGCGTATTGCCTATAATCCTAATCCGTCATAAAATCATCTGCAATCCCTACAGTAAATCTCATCGTCTTCAGGAGATCATCATGGCAAAGGCAAAGAAGCAATATCAACTGGTCACGCGCAGTGATATGGACGGCTTGGTCTGTGCCGTCTTGTTAAAAGAAAAAGGGCTGATCAACCAGATCAAATTTGCTCATCCCAAAGACGTGCAGGATGGAAAGATTCAACTGGGCGAAAACGACATCACCACCAACCTGCCCTACGTCGAAAGCGTTCATCTGGCCTTCGACCATCACGCCAGCGAAACTATTCGCGTGCAGAAAAAGAAATCCAACTACGTCGTTGACCCCAAAGCCCCGTCTGCCGCGTCCGTCGTCTACAAACATTTTGGCGGCAAGAGAGGCTTCCCCAAAGTGCCCGTCGCCATGATGACCGCAGTGGACAAAGCCGACTCCGCTAAATACACAATGAAAGACATCCTCGAGCCGGGAGGTTGGGAACTATTAAGTTTCTTGATGGATGCCCGAACCGGTTTAGGTCGCTTCAAAGAATTTAGAATCTCCAACTACGATCTGATGATGAACTTGATAGATTATTGCCGTGATCACAGTATCAAAGAAATACTCGCCCTGCCCGACGTGAAAGAGCGTGTCGATCTCTACACGGAACATCAAGAGAAATTCCGCGCGCAGATTCGACGCTGCACCACCGTATATAAAAATTTGGCGGTACTCGATTTACGCAACGAGGAAACTATCTACGCCGGCAACCGCTTCATGATCTATGCGCTCTATCCCGAATGCAACCTCTCGATGCACGTTCTATGGGGTTTGCAGAAACAGAACACTGCTTTCGCCGTCGGCAAATCTATCCTCAGGCGCACCGCCACTGTCAACGTCGGCGCGTTGATGTTAGTGCACGGCGGCGGCGGGCATGAAGGTGCTGGCACGTGCCAGGTAGAGAACGACAAAGCCGAAGCCACAAAGCAACGGCTGATCGAAAGGCTCACAGTCGCCGCTTAATTCTCAAACCTCTCAAGCGTGCTTGAGAGGTTTTACTTTATTGATAACCTCATGAATCAAATTATTTCTTACCTTGAGTCCTTTCGCGGTTCCTATCTCGCCGACCTTGCCACCCTCGTCAATGTAGATTGCGGCACGCACAACAAGGTGGGTGTGGATTGGGTTGGCAGATGGATCGCCACACGATGCAAAGACTGGAAGTTTGATGTGACGCGGTTGCCGCTCACCGAGCGCGGCGATTGTTACGTAGCACGGTGGAGCGGGCACGGCAGTGGAAAGCTTTTTATCATCGGGCACCTTGACACCGTTTACCCTGACGGCATAGCAGCGCAACGCCCGATGAAGATCGAAGGCAAAAAGATTCTCGGTCCTGGTACTTGCGACATGAAAGGGGGCGTGCTGGCAGGGCTGTATGCAATGCGCGCCTTACAACATAACAACTTCGATTCGTTTGGTGAGATCATTTACTTCTTCAACAGCGACGAAGAGATCGGCTCGCCCGCCTCGCAAAAACTTTATCTACCCATCGTCAAGCAGTGTGATGCCGCTTTGGTGTTAGAAGCAGGTCGCGCCAACGGTGATATTGTCAGCGCGCGCAAAGGCGTAGCACATTACCTGATCAAAGTGAAAGGCAAGTCGGCGCACGCTGGAGTAGAACCGGAGAAAGGCGCGAATGCCATTCTCGAACTCTCGCATCAGATCATCGCCGCACACAAGTTGAATGGCATTTACAACGGAGTCACGGTGAACGCCGGGATCATCGGCGGCGGCACACGCGCCAATGTAGTGCCAGACGAGGCTTATGCCCACATTGATGTACGTGTGGTCGATCCTGAAGGCATGCGTGTGATCAGCGAAGCGATCCAAAAACTAAAGGACAACATCACGGTGAAGGGCACCAGCGTAGAGATCGAAGGCACGACCAACTTTCCGCCGATGCCCACAAACAAGGCGGGCGCATTCCTCACCGAACTGGCGCAACAAACCGCCCGTGAATTAAATTTTGAAGTGTGTGACTCGGCGACTGGCGGAGCATCGGATGCGAACATGATCGCCGGAGTCGGCATCCCCGTGTTGGATGGACTAGGTCCGGTGGGCGGGCTCGATCATGGTCCCGACGAATATATCGAAGCAGAGAGCATCGTGCCGCGCACGGCGATGCTGGCGGAATTGATCAAAAAAATCTTTGACAATCAAGAGAAGTTAAAAAAACTGTGAGATTTTAGGAACCTCACAGGTCTTCGTCCTTTACACCCTTACCCA
>Ga0172368_10004111_pt1 | contig 17083 bp, 15 predicted proteins | sample Lak11m_FD_114540 | JGI IMG/M metagenome (GOLD analysis project Ga0172368, IMG submission 114540) | Freshwater microbial communities from Kabuno Bay, South-Kivu, Congo - kab_022012_11m | ecosystem: Environmental > Aquatic > Freshwater > Lake | place: Democratic Republic of the Congo: South-Kivu...
TGCGTGTCCTTGGGCTAACTGACACCTGATGCGGTGTACCGGGCAGGCAGCGGCAGCGGAGCCATGTTCGTGGACAAGTACGGCGAGCAGAAATCCGCCGACACGAAGTCAAAAACCAAAACAAAGCAGCACTGTTCCTCTGCAGGTAATGACTTGCTCTCTCAAATTCGGCCTCAAAACGTCTTGGCTTAGGGGTCCACTGTACCCCCATCTAGGTCGGTGCCGCCGATGAGTTGCTTCTTGCCCCCCACTTGCGCAATGGATGAGCGCAGCTGGTGGTAAGCCTCAATGCGGTTCTGGGAACGATGGACATCCCGCTGCATCCGGGGATCGCGCAGGTAATCCAGCGTTTAGATGCTGCGGACCAGCTTGTCGAACGCGAAGGTCGACTTGCGTGTCCGGTTCTGCTGGGACAGTGTGCAAAGTTTGCGGACAAGGGTGCTCTGGGTCATTTCCTTGAGCCCAAGCGTGGCGACGATTTGATCGATGTGGTCTTTCTCCTCTGCGATCAGATGGCGGTCGATTCGCCCGGTCGGCTGGATCGGGCAATCCGTGTATTGCGCGGCGTTGCCGCCGCAGTACAAGTGCTTCAGCTGGGCCTGAAGGTTGGTGAATCGCGGTGCCAACTTGAGGCCGAACCAATGCAAGATTGCGAAGTTGGCCTTGTTGATGTTGTGCATGTCGCCGATGATCACGGTTGGCAGGATGTCCGAAGTGTTGTTGTAGCAGATGTCGAAGACGAAATAGCTTTCCCTACAGCCCAGAGTTGAACCGGATCGAAATTCTCTGGAAAAAATGAAATACGAGTGGCTGCCTTTTCAGTCATTCACGCCTGCCGAATTGGAACAGGCTATAGGCAAAATCGCCGATGGTTTTGGCACGGAATACAATCTGACTTTCTGCTAAGTACTCACCTTAAAACGAAGCATTGACCTCGACGAAGCCGTAGTCCGCTGAGTTTTTCAGCGGGTAGGCGTTGCCCGTCACGTCGCTGCCGAAGGCGTGGGCGTAGTAGGCGGCCCAGGAGAAGTGCCGGTTGATGGTGTGGGAGAAGCTGACGTCCACCATCTTACCGATAGTGCTGTTGCCGCCGCCATTGCGCCCGTAATAGCCGAAGCCGCCGCTGCGCGAGGTCGCGCCGGAGCCGCCGTAGAACAGGTCGGAGGTTTCGGCCAGTGCCAGGTAATGGAAGTCGGTGCTGAGCTTGGTGCTCTGCGTCGGAGCTACGATGAACTGGGCGAAGGCGTCCTGCGTGTTCATCATGTTGAAAAACGGGAATTTGGCGTACAGCCGCACCGTCGGCATGACCTGGAAGAAGGTGCCGTGGGTGCCGTCCTTGGAATTGGTGTCGCCGGAGCCGATGGAGTAACCAGCCCGCAGCCAAGGCTTGAACATCACCTCGGTGAACTGGTAGCCGCCCTCCGCCGCGAAGGCGTAGGCGCTCTGGCTCTGGTTGGTCCAGTCGCCGAACTGGTAGGCACCCCAGACTAGATAGTCGGCGGAACCGTCGCCGAGCTTGGTCACGCCGAGCAAGTGGGTGCCGATGGTGTGCAACGACAGATTGTGGTTGCTCAACAGCTTGTTGGCGTTCAGCGCCGCCGTCGCCGCGCCCGCCGGGGCCGTGCGGTTGTCTATTGCGGAGGTGGCGCTGCGGTCATCGCCGTAATAGATGTAGAACAGCCGCGCCTCGGCATCGGGAAGCAGCGTGCCCTTCTTGGCGGTGAAGGCGGCGTAGGCCAGGTCGATCTTGCTGATCTCGTCCCCGCCGTGGACGTTGAAGCCGCCCTGAGTCGGGTGGGTGCCGTAGATGCTGGCGTTGTATTGCTTGTCGTCGTAAGACAGCCCGAAGCCGTCGAAGGTACGGGCGACATTGGAGAAGTCAAAGGTGCCGATCAGCCTGCCGGAGACGCGGGTGGCTTTCAGCCCGTCGAACTTGGCGTCGCCGGTCTTGTACTCGGCCCCGTCGTTGAGCTCGAAGCGGCCGCCCTTCAGGAACATGCCGGGCAGGTGGACGAGCTTTTGCAACTTGAGGTTCAGATAGCCCTGGCGCAGGAACACGTCGCCGGGGTCGGTGACCCTGCCGCTGTCGTTGAAATAGGCCCCGCCCAGCCCGATGGGCCCGGCCCCGGGGTTGTTGAAGGCGTGGCCGGGCAGCGCGTAGAGCCCGGTGTACTGGGCCTGGGCGAAGGCGTCGAGCCAGTCCGACGTGAAGCTCGCGCCGAGCCTTGCGCGGATCGAGCCGAAGCTGTAATCGTTCTGGTTGTTGGACGGAGCGCCCCCGGCGGCGGTGCTCTTGGGCTGGAAGAAGTCGAAGCCCTCGTAGCGGGCGCGCATGTCGCCGAGGACGCGGAAATTCGGCGTGATCTGGCCCAAGGGTGGCTCGTCCTCGGCGAAGGCCGCCCCGCCCGATAGCAACGCGAGGCCGCAAAGGGTGGCCAGCCGACCAATAGCAGGTTTAAACCAGCTTTTATCGCCAGTATTGCTAGCGGGCTTCACCGGATAAAAGCCTGCCTGCTTCCGGGTTGATAGTGTTTGATTCTTCATGGTATGACTCTTCCTTTAAATAAGCTCCCAATACCCATTAACCCTTCCTGACCACTTGGTAAGGCCTTCCCGCATAACCCACCGGCACGCTCCAGATATGCACCAAGCGGCTGAATGGAAACACCAAGAACAAGGTGATCCCAAAAAACAAATGCAGTTTGAATATCAAACCCATATCAGCCAGCAATTCCGCCGCGCCGGGGCGGAAGGTGACGATGCGTTGCGCCCATTCGGCCAATAACAGCATATTGCCGCCATCTAGGTGGTAAAGGGAAACAGGCAGGGTAAACAGGCCCAGCGTCAGTTGCACCGCGATGAGCAGCAGGATGGCAATGTCCATGCGGGTGCTGGTAGCGCGGATGCGCGGGTCGGTCAGGCGGCGTTTGAGTAGGATATACAAACCCCAGGCACAAATGCTGCCAAATAGTCCGCCCGCAATGACGGCCAATATTTGTTTGGCGGAGGTTGACAAACCCATCGCGTGGTAAAGCCAAGACGGAGTCAGCAAGCCGATAAAATGGCCTACAAACAATAATAATATGCCTATATGGAATAGGTTGCTGCCTAAGCGAAAATCCTTGGTGCGTAATAATTGGCTGGAACCGGAGCGCCAAGTAAATTGCCCGCGCTCATATCGGGCTAGGCTACCGACTAAAAACACCGCCATGGCGATATAAGGGTAGATTCCAAATAGCAGATTATCGAGATAGTTCATGGTGTCCTCCTGGTTTTAACGTTTCCACACGGGAGCCAGAGCAAGTATTCAAACTTTTTCGGTAGTGTACGGAGTGTATTTCAACGGTTGGGTTGTTTTCGGCTGGCAAGCCTGGGTGTTTCCCATAAAACTCACCGCTTCTTCTTCCCATATTTCATCCATCCGCGCCAAGGTTTCATCCGGGCCTTCGGCAGCGGTTTGTTCACGCAATGCGTCAAGATTTGAATGGTCTCCGGCAATTGCGGAAAGCGCCCCAAACAAGGCGGCGTAAGGGCTTTCCCGTTCGGCCAGCCTGGCACCTAACAGATTCAACACAGGCAATGCGCCGCGCAACAAATCCAAGGATTGTTCCTTAGGCTGCTGCGACAGGAATTCCAAAAACAACGGAATATGATCCGGCAATTCCCGTGTGGCGATTTCAAACCCGTGGCTTTGATAAATCCGCAGCAAATCCACCATAGCTTGGCCCCGGTCACGGGATTCGCCATGGATATGTTCGAAAATCAGCAAGGACAAAGCCCGGCCACGGTCGAACAATTCCACATACTGCTGCTGCCACTCGACCAAATCCAAGCCACGACGGGTATTGATAAAATCGGCCAATCCGGTATTTTTCGGCTTGGGCAAATCGTCGTCGGTGTCCACCACGGCGGACAGATCGTCCAAGGCGTCTAACAAGTCCTCTTGCGGATAACTTAACAAGGCTGAGATCACTTTGAGTATCAGCATCGTCAGCCCGCCTTGCGCGGTGAGAATTTAATCGGGACGCCGCCGTGTCCGGTCAGCTTCTTGCCACCAAACAAATCCACCGGATTGGTTCCGCCGCCGCATCCAGAACCAAAGCTAAAGCCGCAGCCGCCGCGTTCGCCATAGGCATCGAACGTCGCGCTGGCATATTCGCGGTGGCTGGTGGGAATGACGAAGCGGTCTTCGTAATTCGCCAAGGCCATATACCGGTACATTTCCTCGACTTGGTGTTCGGTCAAATCCACTTGCGCCAATATTTCGGGTCTCGGGATGCCATCCACAGTCTTGCCACGCATATAAGCCCGCATCGCCAAAAGCCGCTGCAAAGCCAGCACGACTGGCTCCTCCTTGCCGGCGGTCAGCAAATTGGCAAGGTAACGGATCGGGATTCGCAGTGCATTCACGTCAGGGATTTCGCCATCCATCCCGATCAATTCGCTATTGGCGGCGGCTTGGATCGGCGACAGCGGCGGCACATACCAAACCATTGGCAGGGTGCGGAATTCGGGATGCAAGGGGAAGGCGACCTTCCAATCCATCGCCATTTTGTAGACCGGCGAGGCTTGCGCTGCTTCTAGCCAAGCTTCGGGGATACCCTCTTTGCGGGCCTCGGCTAATACGCTTTCGTCGAAGGGATCAAGGAATATGTCCAATTGCGCTTGGTACAAATCCTGTTCGGATTCGGCACTGGCGGCAGCTTCGATGCGGTCGGCGTCGTACAGCAACACGCCTAAGTAACGGATGCGTCCTACGCAGGTTTCCGAACAGACCGTAGGCTCCCCCGCCTCGATGCGCGGATAACAGAAGATGCACTTCTCCGATTTGCCGGTCTGCCAGTTGTAGTAAATCTTCTTATACGGGCAGGCCGACACGCACATCCGCCAGCCCCGGCATTTGTCTTGGTCGATCAACACCACGCCATCCTCCTCGCGCTTGTAAATCGCCCCACTGGGACAGGCGGCGGCGCAGGCGGGATTCAAGCAATGCTCGCACAGGCGCGGCAAATACATCATGAAAGTGTTTTCAAACTGGCCGTAAATTTCTTTCTCAACCTCCGCGAAATTCACATCCTTTGAACGGGATTCGAACTCGGTGCCTAGGATTTCCTCCCAATTCGGCCCCCCTTTGATCTTCTCCATCCGCCCACCGGTAATCACCGAACGTGGACGCGCGGTCGGAGCGGCTTTGGATTCCGGGGCGTTATGCAGATGGGCATAATCGAAATCAAACGGCTCATAATAATCGTCAATCTCGGGCATGTTCGGATTGGCGAAAATATTATGCAAGGTTTTCAACTTGCCCCCTTGCATGGGTTCCAATTTGCCATTGGGTTTCAGTTTCCAGCCACCTTGCCATTTCTTCTGGTTTTCCCATTCCTTGGGAAACCCTAAACCGGGTTTGGTCTCGACATTATTGAACCAGGCATATTCCACTCCTTCGCGCGAAGTCCAGACGTTCTTGCAGGTAACGGAACAGGTGTGGCAGCCAATACATTTGTCTAGGTTCAGCACCATGCCGATTTGTGCGCGGATTTTCATTGTTTTTCTCCTAAGATTCCGCCATTTAAGCCCTTCTCTCCGGGGGATAGGGGTTGGGGTGAGGGTTCATCCAACCAATCCACTTTGTCCATCTTGCGCACAATCACAAACTCGTCGCGGTTCGATCCCACCGTGCCGTAGTAATTGAAGCCATAACTTTGCTGCGCATAACCGCCGATCATATGCGTGGGCTTCAGGGTCGCCCGCGTGACCGAGTTGTGGATGCCGCCGCGCTGGCCGGTGGTTTCAGATCCGGGCATGTTCACGATTTTTTCCTGGGCGTGGTACATCATCGTCATGCCCTCCGGTACACGCTGGCTGACGACAGCGCGGGCGACCAGCGCACCATTGACGTTATAGGCCTCGACCCAATCGTTGTCCTTGATGCCCGCCTTGGTTGCGTCATTCTCACTCAGCCAAACAATCGGCCCACCACGGGAGAGGGTCAGCATCAGCAGATTGTCGGTGTAAGTGCTGTGGATGCCCCATTTCTGGTGCGGGGTGATGAAGTTCAACACCAGTTCGGTATTGCCATTGGGTTTTTGGCCCAAGATCGGCGTGATGGATCGGGTATCGACCGGTGGCTTGTAAACGCACAGGTTTTCGCCGAAGGCCCGCATCCACGGATGGTCTTGGTAAAACTGCTGGCGTCCGGTCAAGGTGCGCCAGGGGATGCGCTCGTGGACATTGGTGTAGCCGGCGGTGTAGGAGACGTGCTCGGATTCCAGGCCGCTCCACGTCGGCGAAGAGATGATCTTGCGCGGCTGCGCCTGCACGTCGCGGAAGCGAATCTTGTCGTCTTCGCGGGGCTTGGCTAAATGGGTATGATCCAGCCCAGTATTCTTGCTCAACGCCGCCCAAGCTTTCACGGCCACTTGGCCATTGGTTTCCGGGGCCAGCATCAACACTACCTCGGCGGCATCAATGTCGGACTCAATGCGCGGCAACCCTTTGCTGATGCCGTCAGCGGTAACGGCCCGGTTGAGTTCTGCCAACTGCTTGACCTCGGCCTCGGTGTTCCAGCCGATGCCTTTGCCGCCGTTGCCGATCTTTGCCATCAAAGGCCCCAGCGCGGTGAACATCGTGTAGACGTTCGGATAATCGCGCTCGACCACTGCCAGCGTTGGCAGGGTCTCGCCCGGAACGGGCTCACATTCGCCTTTCTTCCAATCCTTCACGTCCAAAGCCTGGGCCAATTCGCCCGGCGTGTCGTGCAACGTCGGCACGGTGACGATGTCCTTTTCCAGCCCCAAATGCCCCGGCACCAGTTCGGAGAATTTTTTCGCCAAGCCTTTGTAAATATCCCAGTCCGAACGAGACTCCCACGCCGGATCGACAGCGCGAGACAAGGGATGGATGAAGGGATGCATGTCCGAGGTGTTCAGGTCGTTCTTTTCGTACCACGTCGCCGTCGGCAGAACGATGTCGGAATACAGGCACGTCGTGGACATGCGGAAATCCAGCGTCACCAGCAAATCCAATTTGCCTTCCGGCGTGGTCTCGTGCCAAGCCACCTCCTCAGGTTTAATGCCGCCTTCCTGGCCTAAATCCTTGCCCATCACGCCATGGCTGGTGCCTAGCAGATACTTCAAGAAATACTCATGGCCCTTGCCGGAGGAACCCAGCAGATTGGAGCGCCAGACAAACAGATTGCGCGGGAAATTCTGCGGATTGTTCGGATCTTCGCAGGCGAATTTCAATGCGCCAGATTTCAGTTGTTCAACCACATAATCCGCTGGATTCTTGCCAGCCAATTCGGCTTGTTTGGCGATATGCAAGGGGTTGGCAGACAGTTGGGGCGCGGAAGGCAACCAGCCCATGCGTTCGGCGCGGACATTGAAATCAATCAGGCTGCCCGACCATTGCGAGGCGTCAGTCAAGGGTGAGAGGATTTCGTGTACCTTGAGTTTTTCATATCGCCACTGGTTGGTATGGTTATAGAAAAACGAGGTGCTATTCATCTGCCGGGGTGGGCGTTTCCAATCCAGCGCAAAAGCCAAAGGCAACCAACCCGTTTGCGGTCGTAATTTTTCCTGGCCGACATAATGCGACCAACCGCCGCCGGATTGGCCGACGCAACCGCATAGCATCAACATATTGATGATGCCCCGGTAATTCATGTCCATGTGATACCAGTGGTTTAAGCCCGCACCGAGAATCACCATCGAACGGCCTTTAGTTATCTCCGCATTATCAGCGAAAGCGCGGGCCACGTTGATGACTTGGTCACGGCTAACTCCGGTGATTTTCTCCTGCCAAGCCGGGGTATAGGGTATATCGTCATCATACGAAACCGCGACATTGCCGCCGCCTAAGCCACGATCCACGCCGTAATTAGCGGCCAATAAATCAAATACTGTCGCAGCGAATATTTCCGAGCCATCAGCCAGCCTGAGTTTCTTGACTGGCACGTTGCGGCGTTGGATTACGTCGTGTGTGGAGCAGGTGAAATGGGGATGTTCGGCACCGCCAAAATACGGGAAACCCACCGTGGCTATTTCATCGTGGCTGTCAATCAAACTCAGGCTTAATTGCACTGGCTGGCCATCGGCTGCTTTCTGTTCGATATTCCATTGCCCGCTCTCGCCCCAACGGAAACCTATCGAGCCTTTCGGCACGACGATGGTGCCGCTGGTTTCGTCGAAAGCGATGGTTTTCCAATCGGGGTTGTTCGCTTGGCTTAATGCCCCGCTGAAATCGCTGGCGCGTAGGAATCTGTCCTGCACATACACGCCATCTTGTTCTTTCAACAAAATCAGATTCGGCAGGTCGGTGTTCTCACGCACATACTGGGTGAAATATTGACTCTGCCGTTGGACATGGAATTCCTTCAAGATCACATGGCCCATCGCCATCGCCAAAGCCGCGTCTGTTCCTTGTTTAGGGCTAAGCCATAAATCGGCGAATTTGCTGGCTTCGGAATAATCCGGGCAAACCGTCACGATCTTGGTGCCTTTGTACCGTGCCTCGGTCATGAAATGGGCATCGGGTGTGCGCGTCTGCGGCACATTGGAACCCCACATCATGATGAAGCCGGAGTTATACCAATCAGCGGATTCCGGCACGTCGGTCTGTTCGCCCCAAGTTTGCGGTGAGGCAGGAGGTAGGTCGCAATACCAGTCATAGAAACTCATGCACACGCCGCCGATTAGCGATAGATACCTAGATCCTGCGGCATAGGACACCATCGACATGGCCGGAATTGGCGAAAAACCGATAATCCGGTCAGGGCCGTATTGCTTGGCCGTGTAGATATTAGAGGCGGCGATGATTTCATTGGCCTCCTCCCACTCGACGCGGATGAATCCGCCTAGGCCACGCTTGGACTTATACGATTTGGCTTTCTCGGGATTTTCGACGATGGAGGCCCACGCTTCGACCGGTTCCAGGGTTTTCCGCGCTTCGCGCCAGAGCTTGACTAATGGCCCGCGTATCATTGGGTATTTCAGCCGGTTGGCGCTGTACAAATACCAAGAATAACTCGCGCCCCGCGAACAGCCGCGCGGTTCATGGTCGGGCAAGCCGGGTCGGGTGCGCGGATAATCGGTCTGCTGGGTTTCCCAAGTCACCAAGCCGTTTTTGACATAGATTTTCCAGCTACAGGAGCCAGTGCAATTCACCCCGTGGGTGGAGCGGACAATCTTGTCATGCTGCCAGCGCTGCCGGTAGCCGTCCTCCCATGTCCTTGATTCATCGGTCAGTATGCCGTGACCACCGGAAAAGGTTTCGGTGGTCTTTTTGAAGAACATCAAGCGGTCTAGGAAATAGCTCATGATTTTTCCTTGTTATTATGTTTCACATATGGCGACGCGGAGCATGGGAACGCTATGGACAGTATCAGCACGGCATCTCCGCCTCTTTGCGCGAGTAGTACCACCAGGTCAGCACAATGCAACTGGCATAAAAAACCAAGAAGCCATACAAAGCCGCATCCGGTGCGCCAGTCAGCGCAATCGATGTGCCGTAGCTTTTCGGGATGAAAAACGCGCCATAGGCGGCGATTGCTGAACTAAAGCCCAACACCGCCGCCGATTCTTTCGCTGCCTCGCGGCGGGCTTGGTCGGCATTTCCAGCACCCAAGGCGCGTTGGCGTTCCGCCAGGAAAATCACCGGAATCATGCGGAAAGTCGATCCGTTCCCGATGCCGGTGGTTAGGAATAGCAGCATGAACATGGCGAGGAAGCCTTGGAAATTCCCGCCCGCGCCGCCATGGGGCATGAAGTGTAGCACGCCGAACACGGCCAGTCCCATCAGGATGAAGTTCCAGAACGTGACCCGCGCCCCCCCGAGTTTGTCGGCCAGCCAACCGCCGACCGGGCGCACCAGTGCGCCGACCAGCGGCCCTAGGAAGGCATACTGGGTCGGGTTCAGCGTCGGAAACAGAATTTTGATGAGCATGGGCAGGCCCGCCGAATAGCCGATGAACGAGCCGAAGGTGCCGGTGTAGAGCCAGCACATCAGCCAGTTATGCTTGCGCCTGAAAATCACAGCCTGGTCTTTGAACGAAGCCTTGGCCGAGGCGATGTCGTTCATGCCGAACCAGGCGGCGACGGTCGCGGCCAAGATGAACGGCACCCAAACAAAGCCGGCGTTTTGCAACCATAAGGATTTGGTCACGCCGTCCTTGACCCAGGTTTGCGGCTCGCCGCCCAGCCAGCCGAACAGGCCAAAGGTGATGACCAACGGCACGACGGCTTGCACGGTGCTGACGCCAAGATTGCCAAGTCCTGCGTTCATACCCAAGGCTGCGCCTTTCTTGGCTTGCGGGAAGAAGAAGCTGATGTTTGCCATGCTGGAGGCGAAGTTGCCACCGCCGAAGCCGCACAGCAAGGCCAATACCAGCATCAAGACATAGGGCGTATTGGGGTTCTGCACCGCGAAACCGATCCAGATCGCGGGCAAAAGTAACGAGCCCGTGCTGATCGTAGTCCAGCGCCTGCCGCCGAAAATCGGCACCATGAACGAATAGAAAATGCGCAGAGTCGCGCCCGACAGTCCCGGCAAGGCAGTCAGCCAAAACAATTCATTGGTGCTGAATTTGAAGCCGATGCTCGGCAGGTTGATGACGACGACGCTCCAGACCATCCAAAGTGCGAAGGCCAGTAACAGGCACGGAATGCTGATCCACAAATTGCGCGTGGCAATACGCTTGCCGGTCTTTTCCCAAAAAACCGGGTCTTCCGAATTCCAGTCGGTCAGCACCAAAGGCGATGGATGCGCCAGCTCGGGCAGGTCGGTGGACGGCGTTGCCACATGGGGCGCGGCGATGCGGCGTTCGGCACGGAGGATGGCGAAGTGCATCCAGGCCAAAGCGACAGTGACCAGCACAAACAGCAGCATGAAGCAGCTCGTCCACAAGCCGGTCAGATCAAGCAACATACCGAAAGTCAACGGCAACAGAAAGCCGCCTAGGCCACCGATCATGCCGACCACGCCACCCACCGCGCCGACGTTGTTCGGGTAATACTGCGGGATGTGCTTGTAGACCGCCGCTTTTCCTAACGACATGAAGATGCCTAGGACGAACAACAGCAGCATGAAGAATACCGGGCCGATAGCCAGCGTAAACGCGATGTCGCCCTTGATGCCGTGGACGACGTAATCAGTGGGCGGGTAAGACAGGATGAAGGTGCAGATGGCGGAGACGATGAAGGTCTGGTACATGATCGTCCGTGCGCCGAAGCGATCCGACAGCCAGCCGCCCCAAGCACGGAACAGGCTGGCGGGAATCGAATACAGCGCAGCCACCATGCCGGCGGTCTTGATGTCGAAATGGTAGGCGCCGGTCAGATAACGCGGCAACCACAGCGCCAAGCCGACAAACGCACCGAACACGAAGAAGTAGTACAGCGAGAAACGCCAGACCTGGAGGTTCTTCAGCGGCTCCAGTTGCTTGAGGAAAGGTTCCGGTGGCGCACCCACCAAGCGGCGGAGCTTCAGCACCGGGTCGTCCTCGGTGGTAAACCAGAAGACAATCGACATCAACACTAGTGCCCCGGCCCAGATTTGCGCCACTGCGTGCCAGCCAAAGGCTACCATGACGAAAGGCGCGGTGAATTTGGTCACCGCCGCACCGACGTTGCCTAGCCCGAATATCCCCAACGCAAATCCTTGTCGTTCCGCCGGATACCAGCGCGAAACATAAGCGATACCCACCGCGAAGGCTCCACCGGCGATGCCTATGCCTAAGGCGGTCACCAAGAACATCGGGTAAGTGCTGACATTCGTTAACAAGAAAGTCGAAGCTGCCGCCGACAGCATCACGGCGACATAGACAATGCGCCCGCCGTATTGGTCAGTCCAGATGCCTAACGCCAGCCGGATCAACGAACCGGTCAGGATGGGCGTGCCGACGAGCAGACCGAATTCGGTTTCGCTCAGGTTCAGGTCTTGCCGGATTTGCAGGCCGATGATCGAAAAGATCGTCCAGACCGCGAAGCAGACGGTGAAAGCAATCGTGCTGGCAGCCAGCGCTTGGGTTTGTTGCCGGGGGGTAATGGAACTCATGTTCTGCTTGTCCCTAGTGTGTTGTTTGTCGTTTCCGGGTCTGAGAAAAGGTTGTTTTCAGGCCGTTTCAGCCTGAAGGCCGCTTTAAAGCTAAGGGGTGCCGCCGCTGTGGCGGTTCCACAAACTAATGCCATTGGGTTCTCTGCCGACCGATATTCGAGCGATTTCCGTGTCGGTGTTCAGATCCATCACCGAAAGGTCATCGCTGACCAGATTTGTCACATAGGCATGGGCACCGTCCTTGGCAATGACGATGCCATGGGGGGCAGTTCCAGCTTTGAGGGACCAAACTACGGTGGACTTGGCCAAGTCCACTTTGAATAGCCACTGGCTGTTGGGTTGGCCGAAATAATGGCCTTGATCCGCCACATAGACATAGCGGCTGTCGGGGCTAGGATAAAGCTGCACCGGCCCGCGTGCTGGTTTGAGCAAGTCTATGTAATGCAGAGTTTTTGACGCTGTGTTGTAGACGGCCAGCTTTTTGGTGTCGTAGAGCGAAGCCAAGGCGAGTTTGCCATCGGGGGTGACCGCGGTTTGCACGGCAGCGCCTTCCAAGGGAAGCGTCTCCCATTTGCCGCTGACCAGATCCAGAATCCCCATTCCCTTGCCTTGCAGCAAGGCGATGTAAGCCTTCGATCCGTCCGGAGCGACCCGCAAACCGTGGGGCTGACTGCCCGTCGGCGCTTGGATTTTCCCCGTCACCGTGTAATGGCGGGCATCAAGCGTGTAGATGGCGTTTTCGTTTTGGGCGGTGACATAGGCGGTGGAACTATCGGGCGTCAACACCACATGGGCTAAATGCAGCGCCTGACCAATGGGGATACGCCGGATGATCGCGTCGGTTTCCGGGTCGATCACCAGTACCTCATCGGTGGGTGCTTCCATCACCCTGCCGTGCGGGCCGTCACCATCCTCCTCATGTCCGGTTGCCGCCGGTTTGCCACCATGGTCGCCGTGGGAGCCGTTGGCCGTCACCCAGACCGTCTTGCCATCAGGCGCAACTTGGATATTGTGGGGCGATACCGACATCACCATTCCGTGCCGTTCATAGGCAAGGTCGATATGCCTTAGCAAGCTCCGCGTGGCCGTATCGAAGACCGCAATTTTTCCTTCTCCTTCAATGGCGACATAGAGCTTTTCCTCTTCCATTGCCGCAAAAACATTGATGCTGAATGCAACAAAAAAAACGAGCAACAAGACTGAAATCTGGTTTTTTTTCATCATAAAACTCACAAGCGGCCAAAAACTCAATAACCACATAAATTATAAAATGTATATAAAATAATACAAATAGAAGTGAGCGGTCTGGAACAGCCAAGGGGCTTGTTCGGCAAGACGTAAGCATTCACACCCCCCCACATTTTAAGGCCCGATTTGGAAGGAGAAGTGAGCAATACAGCCATTCTTCGTTCCGAATTCAGACAGGGGGGTGAACGCTTACGGCAAGACTAAAGCCTAAGGATATCGGCGGCTTGGCCGAAACATGAACGGTATGTTTACCCCTTGCCAGGAAATTCATCGGAGCTGAGGCCAAAAAATGTTGTCTCTAGGGGTTTGAAGTCCAACGGTACAGGGACGTACGCTAAGCGAACATCCATGTAAGACCGGCTGTTATCACTCGCCGATCTCAGCCAGCAGCTTGTACACGGTTGAGCGGCCGATGCCCATTTGCCGGGCAATGGCGGCAGCCCCAATTCCGCTTTCACGCAGGGCCAGCAGCTTCTTGCGGTCGATGGTGCGCTTGCGGCCAAACTTAACGCCTTTGGACTTGGCTTCCAAGCGGCCTTCGTTGGTACGTTCGAGGATGCGCTGGCGCTCGGCCTGGGCGACCGCCGAGAGGATGGTCACCACCATCTTGCCGGTCGCGCCCTCGGTGCTGATGCCGTCGTCCAGAAAGCGGATGGACACCCCAAGCCCGTCGAATTCCTTGATCAGCGCGATCATGTCCGCCGTGTCGCGGCCCAGCCTGTCCAGTTTCTTCACCAACACCACGTCCCCTTCCTCGACCTTGACCCGCAGCAGCTTCAACCCGTCCCGCTCGGCATCGCCGCCGCTGGCCTTGTCGGTGAAAATCCGGCTGGCCGCGACCCCAGCCTCCCTGAGCGCCTTGACCTGGATGTCAAGGGATTGCTGGTTCGTGGACACGCGAGCGTAGCCGAAGAGTCTCATGGCCGGATCTGTCTACCAAGTCGGTTAGTGGAATTTCTGTCTATCAACTGCGGAAAATACGATTTAATGGACGGGGCATTCCGCCGCTTTCACTGTGTCCACCAACTTATGATTTCTGGCACAAAGCCAATTAGACCGTGTCGTATTATCTAACCCTGGTAGTAGTTGCCCTCCCTCTGCAAGTCATTGCAATTTTTCCTGTCGGTGTTTTCCGTTCTTCAGTTCTTGCGTTCTTCTGTCCATAACCACAGCCAAGAGATCGGAAATATTTTTGGCATCATGGAATAACCGTTCCTTTTCATCATGCGCAAAGTGTCGTCCTAGCCCCTTACTAAGCATGACCTCAAATTCTCCTGTAGTAAGAAAATTGCCATCCATAATGATGTTACTCACACTTACTCCCTTTTCCCCCTGAAACTGGACAGGCAGAAAGTGGCTGGAACCCTGATGGCAACAGGGAAAACAGGCTTTTTTGGATGTACACTATTGGGCAGCGATGGGAGTAGGTATCTGTACCGCAAGAGTTTTTCGCAACATGCGTGGGCGAGCGGTTTTATTTTATCATCTATATCTTGGTACATATCAGCGGCAATAGCCTCATTCAAAACAAAGTCGATGCCATTACCGCGTAATTCAAAACGGAATAAAAAAATAGATACCTCATTCCCGGCTATATTTTTCAAATTCACCTCATATTTGAGACAAAATACGGATCATCCCACAGTTGCAATTATTGTGAGCCGTGACAAGCCATTAGAATACAGATTTTGATATCATTTATACGGCAACCTCTCTTCAAGCAATCCTGGAAGCTTTTCAAATTCAGGGTCTTTGTGAACCAGTATCGCGCCATGCTCCAAAGCGGCGGCGGCAATCCACGCATCCGCCAATGAAAGCGGGTGGGTTGCTTTTACCGAAGCTGCGCGTTCCAGCAGTTCGGGAGATTCGTGTATCCAGTGAATGGGTAGTGCCAGACAATCGGCATAAGCTTCGCGTCCGGCTAATTCGCCTTCATCCTTCCACACCCGATAAAACACCTCCATCAACGACATGAAGCAGCCATGGTAAAGCACACCACCGTTGTTGGCATCTATTAATATCTGGCTGACTCGTACAGCGCCGGGTTCATTATCACGTAAAGCCAGTAATGCAGAGGTATCGAGCAAAAATCCGCTCATGCTTCCTTCTCGCGGTCAGACTGGCGATCCAATAATAATCTTGCCACTGCGCCGCCTTTGCCCTTTCCTCTAAAGGCTTCAATGGCATCCCAGTGCGATGGGGCCGTGGGATGCGTCTCTGCTTCATTGTCGATGGCAATAAAAATCACCTCGGTGCGACGGTGGCGCAATTCGGGCGGGATGGGAATGACATCTTGCGGGTCTTCGATAATCTGTCGGATGGCGAACATAAGGCATCTCCTCGGTATTTAGCGGTTGCTTGCAACAGCGTAGTGAATCAATGGCGGCATGACTTATGGAATTGGGTATTCATGTAGTCTCATCCTCTGCCGTACCCCACACCCGGTTGATGGTGGCCTTCACCTTGGCCTCGAACAGCTTGACCAGTTCCTTGTTGGCATTCACTAGCCGTTGTTCTTCCTTGATTTGGGCGACGATGGCGCGTTGCATATCGAGGTTTGGGAGGGGGATGCGAACCACCGACACGTCTTTTTGATTGATGCTTGGATATGCGCCCTTGCCCATCATATAAACCATTTTATTTACAGTAGAATCAGACCTCACAGCTTCCAGTAAATACTTAGGCAACATTTGATTATGGTTACTGCGCAAAACTGCAAAACCTGTTGAAGCTACGGCTCGCTCCGGCAATTCCTGAAGGAGTGTAAATGCTTTCAAATTTGGTCGGACTCCGGCGACGGTGACGCCATGTCATTTAAGGCGCGTGTGTTGGCTCTGGCAGTTTTTGCGGGGCTAGACGGTAGCCCATTGCGTGCATGATAGCGTTCACGCTGCCAAATTGCGGATTGCCGTTTTCCGACAGGGCTTTTTGCAGCCCCTTACGGCTCAGGCCGGATATTTCCGCAATCCGGCTTACCCCTTTGACGCGGCTTACCACGCGCAGGGACGACAGCAGGGCGGCAGTGTCGCCGCTCTCGGCATATTCATCAAAGAGAACGGTCATGTAATCATCCACCTCGTCGGGATGATCGCGGAGGTATTGTTCTTCAACCTCGCCAATCGTTCTATAGTTGCTCATGGCTTAGATACTCCTTCCAAAAGACTTTGGCCTGTTCAATATCTTTGCTCTGGCTTCCCTTGTCGCCGCCGCAAAGCAGGACGACGATAGCGTTGTCCTGTTCCCCGAAATAAACCCTGTAGCCGGAACCGAAAAACAGCCGCAGTTCGCTAACCCCCTCCCCGACCGGCTCACAGTTCCCGTAATTGCCTTGTTGCAGGCGGGAAACGCGGGCAAGGATACGTTTCCGCCCCATGACATCCCGCAAGCCGTAAAGCCATTCGGTGAAAGGCTCCTTGCCGTTTTCCCTGGCATAGACGATCACCTGCTTGGGCGTTGTTGCTTCTATCACCGGTTGCTTCCCTCTTCAATCACTCGCATAGCGTACCTTAGTACGCAACAACCTTGAACGCAAGCGGCTTCTTCCAGCCCTTGGTGCTTTTGGTCGGCCACAAAGCACCAAGGCACGTTTTTCCCCCAAGTGCTACGCCATGGAAGATCTTGTTGCCTAGGTTCTGTTGACATAACTTACCGCAGCCAAATGAGTGTGAAGATGAATTGAATAAATCCCTTATAGTTGCGAGCGAGCTTCTCGAACCGCGAGAAAATCCGGCGATCGTGCTTGATTTTCCTGAAAAAGCACTCGATTACGTGGTATTCCTTGCAA
>Ga0172368_10004112_pt1 | contig 17071 bp, 18 predicted proteins | sample Lak11m_FD_114540 | JGI IMG/M metagenome (GOLD analysis project Ga0172368, IMG submission 114540) | Freshwater microbial communities from Kabuno Bay, South-Kivu, Congo - kab_022012_11m | ecosystem: Environmental > Aquatic > Freshwater > Lake | place: Democratic Republic of the Congo: South-Kivu...
GCAACAGGCCAGACTTCACCCTTCCCGCAGTCCCGGGCCAGCGTTTCATGGCGCCTCCGCCGCTCGACCGGCGACCGGCAGGCCGAGCAAGATCAGCAGCCACAAGGCAAAACCCCGGATGGGTGCAAACTCATGGCCCAGGCGCATGCGGCCCACGCCGCAGACTCGGTTCCAGATTGTGTTGGTGAGTATTTGCAGAAGATTTAGGCCCCTAAATACAGCGGCTCCCGAAATCCCTAGCACTACATATAGGGCTGGTTCGTGGCTCCAGAATGCCACCAACACACTTTGCAACCGAGTCGCAAATTGGGTTCTGCTGATCGCAAATCAGCCCGTGTCGGGTAGCGAGAAGCAGCGACCTGTGCTGCCGTGTAGAAGTGGGCGTAACGATAAAACTTGTCGGCCTCTTTGCGCGATTCGTACAGTCGGCCCAGCGCACTGCTTCGGTCAATGAAACCAAGGATGAGTCGGCCGCCGGGCTTCAACACCCGCCAGGCTCCACGCAGCAATGCCGGCACATCGTCCACGAAGCAGATGGCGGTCACCAGCAGCACGAAGTCGAACCGGCCATCGGGGAACGGCAACGCTTCGCCCACCGCCTGGCATACTGCCAACCCGCGGCCCTGGGCGATCTCTGCCATGCGCCGGCTGGGTTCGATACCGAACTGGATGCCGAAGGGCACGGCAAAGCGTCCTGTGCCGACGCCGATCTCGAGGTCAATGCCGTGCGGAGGCAGGAGTTTCCGCACGGCATTGACCTCGGCTCGATAAAGCTCAGGATGCCCGTCAAACCAACAGTCGTACTCACGCGCATACCGGTCAAATACATCCGCACCCGCCACTGCCTACACTCCGTGCATCGCCGCCAGGCGACGCTCCCTGAGATCACGCATCCGCCCGGAACGCCAGGCTCAGCATCAGGTATCGCAAAAGGGGTGCAGCACCTTCCGGCACTCAGGCACACTATCTCTGCTGCAAGATGCTGCCCTTGTCGCGCAAGGCCCTTACCCGGCCGGCCAGCAGCGGAATGACCTGATCCACCTCTGCTGCCGTTGTCCACCGCCCCAGGCTGAGGCGCACGGCGCCCAGGGCGAGCTCAGGGGCCACGCCCAGGGCCAACAACACGGCCGAAGGTTCCGTGCGCCCGGCATGGCAGGCTGAGCCGGTGGACGCGGCGACTTCCGGCGTCGCAGATAACAACGCGTTACCTTCAACCCCGGCGAAGCTCACATTGAGCGTATTGGGCAACCGTTCGCCGGGATGCCCATTCAGGTATACCTGTCCGACTTGCGTCGCCAGCCCCTGGTGCAGCCGGTCCCGCAGGTTGCGCAGCCGCGCGGTCTCCTCAGCCAGTCCCTCACCGGCCAGGCGACAGGCCTCGCCGAGTCCGACAATGCCTGCCGTGTTCTCGGTGCCTGCTCGCCGGCCGCTTTCGTGTCCGGCGCCGTGGATCAGCGGCTCCAGGCGCAGCCCGTGCCGGACGAACAGGACGCCGACCCCTTTCGGGGCATAGAGCTTGTGCCCGGCCACCGTTAACAGGTCTACGGTCAGTTCATCCACGCGCGTCGGGATCTTGCCTACGGACTGAGCCGCGTCGGTATGAAACGGGATGCCACGCTCGCGCGCAATGCGCCCAATGGCTGCGAGCGGCTGCAGCGTGCCCACCTCGTTGTTGGCGTGCATGATGGTGATCAAGATCGTGCGCGGGGTGATCGCCCGCTCCACGTCATCCGGGTTCACCCTGCCATACCGATCCACCGGCAGGTAGGTCACCTGCAACCCCCGGCGCTCCAGGTAGCGGCACGTCGCCAGCACGGCCGGATGTTCGACCTGGGAGGTGATGAGGTGATCGCCGTGCGCCTGACTGGCCTCGGCGATGCCTTTGATGGCCAGGTTATCGGCCTCGCTCCCGCCGCCGGTGAAGATGATCTCTTCGGGGGCGCAGCCGAGCAGCGCTGCCACCTGCGCGCGCGCCCGCTCGACCGCAGCGTGAGCTGCCAGGCCATAGACATGGCTGCTCGACGGGTTGCCGAACTGCTCTCCGAAGTAAGGCAGCATAGCCTCCAGCACCCGCGGATCAACCGGGGTGGTGGCATTGTAATCGAAGTAGATCGGACGCATTGTCAGGAGCCTTCCTCTAGAAAACCAACACCTGGTCGGCGGCGGTTGTCCACGTCGCCAGAAGCTGCATGTTGCCCGGCTGCATGCCTTCGAGGAACCGTTCTGGCCCGAGCCCGCGGGCCTCTGCGCAGGTCCCTCAGGTTGCAACCTGGCCCTGCCGGGCGATGGACTGCAGCATGCGCTCGACGTTGTAGTAGCCGTTCGGGGTCTTCTGACCGGCCACCGCGCAGTTGACGCCATCTCCCAGCAGAAATACCTGCACGCGCGCGTCCGGCAGCTTGGCCAGGTTCATCGCCAGGCGCAGCGCGTTGTAGGGTCGCTCATTGCCGTAGGGCGAGTCGTTGATGATGAATAAGCAGGTCCGCTTGCCGTCCTCAGTCATGGTTTGCTCTCCTGTTGTGTTGGCCTGGCGCGCGACGCGCACTCAGGGCGTGACCTGGATCCGTCCCCGTGCTCCGGGCACGATCTCGCCGACCACTGACCCTGTGACGCCGGCCTGGTGCAACTGCGCCAGGAGTGCGGCGCCCTTGTCGGCCGGCGCCGCGATCAGCAGCCCGCCGGAGGTTTGCGCATCGCACAGGATGGCCTGCGTCTCGGCCGAAATCCCTGGCGCCCAGTCCACGAAGCGGGCCAGGAACCGGGCGTTGTTGTGCGAACCGTCCGGGATGGCACCCTGCCGGGCCAGGTCCCAGGCTTCCGGCAAGACGGGCACTTGCCCGGCGTGGATCCTGGCGCCGACGCCGCTGGCTTCGACCAGCTCGCGCAGGTGGCCGAGCAGGCCAAAACCGCTGACATCGGTGCAGGCGTGGACGCCGACCGCCAGCATCACCTCACTGGCCGCGCGGTTGAGCTGGCTCATCACCGCGGTCACGGCCGCGATGGCGCCATCGGTGACCAGGCCCCGGTCAATGCCGGTCGTGATGATGCCCAGGCCCAACGGCTTGGTGAGCACCAGCACGTCGCCGGGCCGCGCGCCGGCGTTGGTGACCATGCGACCCGGATGCACGATGCCGGTGACCGAGAGGCCGTACTTCGGCTCGAAATCCTCGATGGAGTGGCCGCCGCCCAAGGCGACGCCAGCTTCCGCCAGTTTAGCCGCGCCGCCGGCCAGGATCTCGTCGAGCATACTCAGCGGCAGGGTCTTGACCGGAAAACCCACCAGGTTGAGCGCCAGCACCGGCCTGGCTCCGACCGCGTAGATGTCGGACAGCGCATTGGCGGCCGCGATGGCGCCGAAGGCAAAGGGGTCGTCTACAATCGGCGTGATGTAATCCACCGTCTTGACGAGCGCCAGCTCGTCGCTCAAGCGGTAGACTGCGGCATCCGCGCCGTGGGCGAACCCGCTCAACAGATCGGGGTCGGTGGGGGATGGCAGGCAGCGCAAGACCTGCGCCAGATCGGCCGGGCCGATCTTGCAAGCTCAGCCTGCGCCGTGCGATAGTGAGGTCAGTCTGATGCCAGGATAGGTTGACACGCATGCACTCCGATTCGATGACGGCAGAAAGCTGCAGTTGACAGCCTACGCCCTGTGAGGCGATAATGCAATAGTCAATAATCTATCGGAGTGATAACTTCAGGTTATAACTGTGGACTACCGGCTCACCGTTTTTCGTGCCGTCGCGCGGCGCCAGCATTTCTCGCGTGCGGCCGACGATCTGGACCTCAGCCAACCGGCCGTCTCCAAGCACATCCGGCTGCTGGAGGCGGAATGGGGTGTCCAGCTTTTCCACCGGCTCGGCAGCCGCGTGGAACTGACCGACGCCGGCCGGATCCTGGCCGATTACGTCGAACGCATGGCGGCGCTCACGGAGGAGGCGCGGCGCGTGCTCGCGGAGCTGGCGGGTTTGCAGCGGGGCTATCTGCGGCTGGGGGCGAGCACGACGCCGGGGCTGTATCTGCTGCCCGAGGCGCTGGCCCGCTTCCAGGCACGGTATCCGGGAGTGGAGGTCACGCTGGCGGTCTCCAACAGCGCAGACGTGGCGCGTCGCGTACTCAACGCCGAGTTCGATCTCGGCTTCGTCGGCGCGCCGACCGAAGCGGCCGGTTTGCAGGTGCGCCCCTTTACGGAGGACGAGCTCACCCTGATCGTGCCGCCGGGCCACGCGCTGGCCCAGTCAGCCAGCCTGACGCCAGAGGTTTTCGCCGGGGCCACCCTGATCCTGCGCGAAGCCGGCTCAGGCACGCGGCAGCTTGTCGAGGCGCGCCTCGCGCAATGGGGGTTGCAGCCCAAGCGGACGATGGAGTTGCCGGGATGTGAAGCGGTGAAACGTGCGGTGGCGGCCGGCCTGGGCATCGCGTGGATCTCACGACACGCCATTACGCTGGAAGTTGCCCACAAGTTAGTCTCCGCGCCGGAGCTCCCGGCTTTGCGCATCTCCCGCCACCTCTACGCCCTGACGCGCAAGGACGCGCATCCCACCGCGGCCAGCTTGGCGTTTCTCGCGCTGGTTTTGGGAGCAGAGTGGCCCGCATAGGCCATTCGGCGGATGTCAATATGCAGGAATCGGCGCGTGCGCCGGGGGGCTTGATCTGCTATCATGATGCTTGGCGCAAGGGCGCCGGGAAAGGAACTGGCATCATGGTCAAAGATCCCGTTTGCGGCATGGACATCGAACCCCAGGACGCGGCCGCCAGCCGCGAGCGCATGGGGCAGACGTTTTACCTTTGCTCACCCAATTGCGTCGCGCAGTTCGACGCCGACCCGCACCGCTATGCGCGGGCGGCGTTGGCCACGACGGAGACGCCGTTGCCGGTCGGTTCGGCCACGACCGGCTTCAACCCGACCCTGCCCTTGACGCGCATTGACCTGCCCGTGCTCGGATTGCAGCGGGAGCAAGATGGCCGCGCCGTCGAGACGGCGGTGCGCGGCGTGCCGGGCGTCCGCAGCGCGCACGCGAACGCCGGCGCGGGCGTGGTCACGGTCGAGTACGATCCGCAGCGCACGACCACCGCGACGCTGGCCGCGGCGCTCCGGCCGGCCGGTTTCCGTGCCGGCGGCGCGCAGACCCGCATCGGCATCGCGGGCTTGCGCTGCGCCTCGTGCGTGGGCTTCATCGAGGACGACCTGTGGGCGACGCCGGGCGTGCTCAGCGCGTCCGTCAACGTTGGCACCGGGGAAGCTACGGTCGCGTATCTGCCTCAGCAGACTACCCTGAACCAACTCCATGCCGTGATTCATGACTGGGGCTACCAGGCCCGGCCGGCCGCGAGCGAGGAGCCGGCCGACAAGCAAGCGGCCGAGCACGGTCGCGAGTACCGCAGCCTGTTCCGCAAGTTCCTCTTTGCCGCCGTCATTTCGCTGCCGGTGCTGATCTTCGCCTATCCGCAGTTCGTGCCCCTGGTGCGCGACCTGTCCAGGAGCACCCTGCGCCTGGCCTGGATCGGCAGCGCCATCATCACCCTGCCGGTGCTTTTCTGGTCGGGCGGCCACTTCTTCACCGGCGCGTGGGCCGCGCTCAAGCACCGCGCGGCCAACATGAACACCCTGATCAGCCTTGGCACCGGCGCGGCCTGGCTCTATTCGACCGTCGCTGTGCTCTTCCCCGGCATCTTCCCTGCGGGTACGGCGGAGCCCTTTTATGATGTGGTTGCCGTCGTCACGGCCCTGGTGGTGTTGGGCCAGGCTTTGGAGCTGCGCGCCAAAGGCCGCACCAGCCAGGCGATCAAGAGATTAATGGGGTTGCAGGCCAGGACCGCCCGCGTGATCCGCGACGGCCAGGAGCTGGACATCCCGGTGGAGGAAGTGCTGGTCGGCGACGTGGTGCAGGTGCGGCCCGGCGAAAAGGTGCCGGTGGATGGCGTGATCCTGGAGGGGAGCTCGGCGGTGGACGAGTCGATGCTCACCGGCGAATCGCTGCCGGTGAGCAAGCAGGCGGGCGACGAGGTGATCGGCGCGACGCTGAATAAGACCGGCGCATTCAAGTTCCGCACGACCAGGGTCGGCAAGGATACGGCCCTGGCGCAGATCGTCAAGATGGTCCAGGACGCGCAGAACAGCAAGGCGCCCATCGCGCGCCTGGCCGATACGATCTCCGGCTACTTCGTGCCGGTCGTGATGATCCTGGCCGTGCTGACCTTCGTCGCGTGGTTCAACTTCGGCCCGCAGCCGCAGTTGGTCTACGCGCTGGTCACGAGCGTGACCGTGCTAATCATCGCCTGCCCGTGCGCGCTGGGGCTGGCGACGCCGATGAGCCTGATGGTTGGCATCGGCAAGGGCGCGGAGAACGGCATCCTGATCCGCTCGGGGGAAGCCTTGCAGACTGCCCAGGCGCTCAAGATCGTGGTCTTGGACAAGACCGGCACGATCACCAAGGGCAAGTCGGAGCTGACGGACGTGGTGCTGGCAGATAGCAAATGGCAAATAGCAGATAGCAAACCGCAAGATGATTTGTTGCGTCTGGTAGCAGGGGTGGAACGGTCGTCGGAGCATCCGCTGGCTGAGGCCATTGTCGAAGGCGCCAAGGCCCGCAACATGGTGTTGGCCGAACCGACGGCGTTCGAGGCCGTGCCGGGTCACGGCGTGCTGGCCACGATCGAAGGCCGCAAGCTAGCGATCGGCAACCTCAAGCTGATGCAGCGTGAGGGTGTTGCTCTGGGAAGCCTGGAGAGCCGGGCTGCAGAACTGGCGGACGGCGGCAAGACGCCGATGTACGTTGCCGTGGACGGTCAGGCCGCGGGCCTCGTCGCCGTGGCCGATACCGTGAAGGCCGACTCCGCGGAAGCCATCGCGGCGCTGCACCGCATGGGCATCGAGGTGGTGATGATCACCGGCGATAACCGCCGCACGGCCGGGGCCATTGCCCGGCAGGTGGGCGTGGATCGCGTGCTGGCCGAGGTGCTGCCGGAGGATAAGGCGGCGCAGATCAGAGCGTTGCAGGAATCAGGGATCAGGGGTCAGGCGTCAGGAGGTAGCTCGTCAATCGCAAAACGCAAAACACAAGACGGACCACGCCATACGCACTACGCAGTAGCCATGGTGGGCGACGGCATCAACGACGCGCCGGCGTTGGCGCAGGCCGATGTGGGGTTGGCGATCGGCACGGGCACGGACGTCGCCATCGCGGCGTCCGACATTACCCTGATCAAGGGCAGTCTGGCTGGGGTGGTCACGGCCATTGAGGTCAGCCGGGCGACCATGCACAACATCAAACAGAATCTGGCCGGCGCGTTCATCTACAACGCGCTGGGCTTGCCGGTAGCGATGGGGCTGCTCTACCCGTTCTTCGGCATCTTGCTCAGCCCGTTGATCGCCGGGGCCGCGATGGCCTTCTCCAGCGTCACCGTGGTGAGCAACGCCAACCGGCTGCGCGGGTTCAAGCCCAGGCTTTTCGCCCCGTGAGGCAGGGAGAGGTATCACATGAAGATCAAAGCGCTTTACTTTGAGGGGTGCCCGTCCTGGCAGACCGGCGTCGCAAACCTGCACGCGGCCCTGGAGCAGGAAGGGCTCTCCTGGCCGGTCGAGCTGGGGGAAGTTGGAGACGACGAAGACGCGCAGCAACGCAGATTCCTCGGATCGCCGTCGTTTCAGTGCAACGGCGACGATCTGTGGCCACAAGACCGCCAGGAATACGCCATGAGCTGTCGGATGTACCCGACGCCCGCGGGGTTGCGAGGTTGGCCAACGGTTGAGATGTTCAGGGCCAGGTTGCGCGCCCTGGCAGGAGGGAAACCATGACCGCGATACAAGGTATCGTCACGCTCCTGGGCTTGGCGTTGAGCGGCTTCATCGCCTGGTTCTTTTGGTTCGCGCCCAAAGGTCAGACCCGCGCCGCGGCCACCGCGGGTGGTGTCCAGGAGGTCGCCGTCACTGTCAAGGGCGGCTACACGCCGGACGTTATCGTGGTCAAGGCCGGGCAGCCGGTGCGCCTGCGCTTCACCCGGCAAGAGAGCGCAAGCTGCTCCGAGACGGTGCTCTTCCCGGACTTCAGCCGCAGCGCCAAGCTGCCGGAAGGCGAGGAGGTTGCGGTGGAGTTCACACCGGACAAACCGGGTGAGTATGGCTTCCAATGCATGATGGGGATGTTGCGCGGCAAGCTGATCGTGGAGTAGCCGGCAAGTGTCAAGAGACCTGGCGGTCAACCGAAGAGAAGCTACGTCTCGTTGGCGCTTGGAGGGAATCATGTTCAACAAGAGACTGTCACGCATCCTGGGGGGAATGCTTCTTCTGAATGGGGCTTCTCTTCTGTTTTTGGGTGGCACCTATCTGCGCCGGCCGCAGGGAGGAACGCGGCGCAGTTCCGATCGCAGCACCCTGACCTGGTTGACCCGGCGGTCTGGCTGGCTGTTGCGGGGTGCAGGGGCCGCCGAAGTCGGAGTCGGGCTTGCCGCGCTGGTCACAGCCCCGGTGGAGGTCCGCCCGCTGTATCGGGTGTTCTCCCGCGTCTACGACGCCGTGGCCTTCCTCTGGCGCGATTGGCTGTATTCGGATGCCCAACGGGCCCTGGAGCAGGCCTTCGCCACGTATCTTCCGGCCGGCGGGCGCGTCCTGGATTTGGGCTGCGGCACGGGCCTCAACCTGGAGCGGATGCTGGCAGCGGGGTTGCCCCTGGGTTTCTATGTGGGCGTGGATCTTTCCGAAGCTATGCTTCACCAGGCGCGCGCCAGGTTTGGCAACGAGGCACGCGCCCAGTTCCACGGGTTGAACCTGTTAACGGATCCGCTGCTCGAAGGCCCTTTCGACCTTATCATCTCTACCTGGGTTTTCGAACACTTGCCCGACCCGCAGCAAGTCGTGGCGAAGGCCTGGGAACGCCTGCGGCCGGATGGGCACATGGTGCTTTTCTTCGAAACCACCGGTGATTCCCGGGGCAGCCGTGCCGTCGGCTACCTGTGGCGTTGGTTCAGTGCTAGGCTGGTGCCCGAAGCTGAGGCCAGGCGTTTCCCCGGCTTCCAGTCAATGACGCTGTTCCAGGCTGCGTTAGCGCCTATGGCGCTGGTCATCCTGCACAAGTCTCCGCAAGTCACCCGCTCAACTGTCACAGAGGGAGCCGCGTGAGCAACGCTAAAATCCTGGTCGTGGACGATGAGCCGAGTGTCGTCCGCACGGTACGCGCCTACCTGGAACGGGAAGGCTACGAAGTGGAGTCTGCGTTCGACGGGCCGTCCGCAGTGCAGATGGCGCGTGCGTTCGGGCCTGACCTGGTGGTGCTGGACATCATGCTGCCGGGCATGGACGGGCTGGAGGTGCTGCGCCGGTTGCGGCAGGACTCGAGCGTTTACGTATTGATGCTGTCAGCCAAGGCTGAGGAGACGGACAAGATCGTCGGCCTGACAGTGGGCGCTGACGACTACCTGACCAAGCCGTTCAGTCCCCGAGAGCTGGTCGCGCGCGTCAAGGCGGTCCTGCGCCGAGGCCGCAGCGCGGGTCAGGAAGAAGGCGCCCTCGACTTTCGGCGCCTGCGCATCGCCCCCGCTGCCCGAGCGATCTGGAAAGACGGAGAGCCGATCGATTTGACCAGCACGGAGTTCGACCTGTTGTACACCCTGGCGCAGCATCGGGGGCGCGTGCTGAGCCGGGAGCAACTCATCGAGGAGGTATGGGGTTATGATTACTATGGGGATGACCGGGTGGTTGATGTCCACATTGGTCGTGTCCGCAAGAAGATCGAGGATGACCCTGAGAAACCCGCCCTGGTTGTGACCGTGCGCGGCGTAGGCTACCGGTTTGAGGATGCGCCGCTATGAGCATGATCGCCGCGGTACGCCGCCACCTGGGGTGGAAGCTCTTCCTATCCTACCTGATCATCGTGGTCGTCGGGGTGGCGGTCCTGGCGGGGAAGGCCGAGCTGCTGATGCCTGTCACACTGGCCCCCACACGTGGCCCGCATGCAGGCGCTGGTCGGCAACGATCCCGCCCTGGCGCGCGATCTGTATCGCAACTTCTCCGCCGCGATCGACGAGGTGCTGCTGGTGGCAGCGCTGGCCGCGGCGCTGGTCGCAGCCGGCGTCAGCCTGTTCGTGACCCGGCGGATCGTAACGCCAGTGCAAGCCATGATGGAGGCCAGCCAGGCGATTGCTGCAGGTGACTACCACCAGCGCATCGGCGTGGCTGCAGGGTCCCCGGCGGCACAAGCGGATGGCGATGAATTGGCCAGGCTGGCGCTGGCATTCAACCGCATGGCCGAGAATCTCGAAGCCATCGAACAGCATCGCATCGAGCTGATTGGCGATGTAGCGCACGAGTTGCGTACGCCGTTGACGGGCGTGCGCAGTATCATGGAAGGCCTGGTAGATGGTGTGCTCCCGGCCGAACCCGAGACCTTCCTGAACGTCCAGCGTGAAGTGGGCCGGTTGCAGCGCCTGGTGCGCGACCTGGAGGAGCTCTCGCGCGCCGAGGCCGGGCCAATCTCGCTCGAGCGTCGCCCCTGCGCTCCGGCCGAGTTGGCGCGGGCCGCGGCCGTTCGCCTGGCTCCCCAGTTCGAGGATAAGGGGGTCATCCTCCAGATGGACGTGCCGCCGGACCTGCCCCTCGTGCTGGCCGATTCCGGCCGGGCCGTCCAGGTGCTCACCAATCTGTTGGGCAATGCCTTGCAGTACACTCCTGGCGGCGGGCGCGTCACCCTCCGGGCCTGGCGGGACGACCCGATGGTCGCCATTGCCGTGGCAGACACGGGCGCTGGCATCCCGCCTGAACACCTGCCGCATCTTTTCGAGCGTTTCTATCGCGTGGATAAGTCCCGCTCCAGGACGGGTGGGGGCAGCGGCATCGGCCTGACCATCGCCAAACACCTGGTCGAGGCGCACGGCGGCCGGATTTGGGCCGCCAGCGCGGGCTCCGGCCAGGGCAGCACCTTCACCTTCACCCTCCCCCTCGCTTGATGCCCCTGTTTCTTCACAAAACCGTCATATAGCCGCCAAGCTCCTGTCACGCGCATCCCATATACTATGTGCAGTACACGGGCTGATTTGGCGTGAAAAGGAACAGTGCAGCAGTGCGGAATGAAATCAGGAGGTGATGGAGCATGATGATGGGCTTCGGCTTGGCCGGGATTGGGATATTCGGCATGCTGATCCTCTGGGTCGTCGTTATCGGCCTGGCAGTATGGTTGCTGGGCCGCCTGTTCCCGCGATCGAGTAATCGGGCGGCCGCATACGACCCCAGAGGGAACCGCGACGGCTCAACGCGCAACGCGCGGCAGGGTAGGGCGCAGTCACAGCGCACCGATACGTCCGCCGTCGAAATCCTCACGCAACGTTACGCACGCGGCGAGATTACTACAGCCGAGTACGAGGAGATGCGCCGGACGTTGGGAGCATGAATGGAGCTCCTGGCGCCGGTAGTGGCAGACACCGACGAGAAAAGAGGTTAGAAATGGGCATATTAGCAAGATTCAAGGCGATATTCCAGGCGCAGGCCCATGCGGTCGCGGATCAGTTGGAGGATCCCAAGGCCAGCCTGGACTTCAGCCTGACGAAGCTGGAAGAGAGCTACCGCCAGTTGAGCCGCAGCCTGATTGAAGTGAGCGCGGCCAGGCGACGGCTGGAAGTGCAACGTGATCAGATGGCAGCGGCGGTAACGCGGTATGCAGAACAGGCCAAAGCGGCCGTGGCGGCCGGGCGCGAGGACCTGGCGCGTACAGCCCTGGCACGCCAGGAAGAAACCCGGGGTCGCCAGAGCGAATTGGAGGCTCACGTCGCGAGCCTGGAGCAACAGGTCACCCATCTGAAGGCCAGCCAACTCAACCTGGAGCGCAAGCTGACCCTCTTCCGCTCGAAGAAAGAGGAGCTCAAGTCGCTCTACGATGCGTCACAGGCGCAGCTCGGGGTTCGGGAGTCGCTCAGTGGCATCTCGAAAGACCTGGCCGACGTCGGGAACACGATCCAGCACGCCGAGGCGCGTATCCAGGAGCTGCAGTCACGAGCGGATGCCATCGACCAGTTGGTGGCCGAGGGCGCGCTGTCCGACGTACTCGAGCCGGGCACGGACGAGATCGAGCGTGAGCTTACGCGTATCGGACGCAATCGGGCCGTGGACGAAGCGCTGGCGCGGCTGAAAGCCGAAGCCAGTGCCACGGCAGGTTGATTTTCAATAGGCGCCAGGCACTTTCAAAGTGCCTGACACCTGAGGGAGATAGAGGAGGCACCGTCATGTCGTGTGGTGGTGGTCATGGAACCTATCGAGTCATAGAACGCCTGCTGGATGGAACTTTGGACACAGGGCGCTGGCAGCCGGGCGATTACTACGCGCGGCCGGTCGAGCCGCGGGCTGACGTTCGGCAGGAAGTGAAGCTGATGTACGCCAAGGGCGAACTCAGCACCGACACGTTCCGGCGCCTGATGGAGCTGGCCGCTCTCGGCCAGCTCGGCTGGGATGATCTGGCGCGGGTGCGCGGCGAGGCGACGGTGACAGGTGGCGCACATCCGGCACAGCCGGCCGCGCCAGAGCAGAAGCGAGACACAACGATCGTAAGCAGCCTCAATCGGCTTCACGCGCACCGCACACGGCTGGAAAGCGCCCGGGGTGAGACGGAGCAGGTGCTCCAGACGCTGGAAGCCGAGGTCAGCCGGTTGCGCGAGCAGGCCAAAACGGCCCAATCCCAGGCCCAGCAGGCGTTGCCGGCCGATGAAAAGCGCGCACGCGCTTATCTGGACGTGGGTCAGGAGGCCCAGACGCGGATCGAGACGCTGGATCAGCGGATCCAGACCCTGCGCGATAGCCTGCGCCGCATTGACACGCTGCACGCTGAGCTGGCGACGCGCGAAGCCGAGTTGAAGGCGTTGGAATCGGCCGAACAGCTTGCCGAGCTGGAAGCTAACATCCGTCGGGACCTGTTGAACAAATCAACACGGTGATCTTTGACAAGACAGGCACCCCTACTGATTCCAGGATGCGGCCAACGCCAAGAACCAGAGCGTGGTCTATCTGGTGTAAGACGCGACCATCGCGGCTGCTTTCGCCCTGGCCGATGTGATCCGGCCCAAGAGCCGGCAGGCGATACAGCGGCTGCACGCGATAGGCAGCGCGGCGGCCGATTGATCCTGGGTGCAGAACGAACTCGCATATGGCATGAAACCTTCACACACCTGTGCGCGCAGCTAAACAACTTCTTAACAATCTCTGGTTATACTGAAGGTGTAAGTTGGCGCGGGGCCAACGACGACACCATAGACACACAAGGAGACTCATTCAATGAACAAGCGAATCAAGCTTGCGATCGGGATCGGATTGGTCGTGCTGCTGTTGGCGGCCATGTTTGCGACGACGGCGTTGGCCCAGGGGCCGGGCGGCGCGTGGGGTGGGATGATGAATGGCGGGAACCGCCAGGGTTATGGCCCAGGGATGACACTTGCACCTGCGCTGCGCTCCGGCGCAAGTGCAGGTGTGGGCGGACAAGGCTACGGGCCAGGCGTGTCAGGCTGCCCGCTGTTCGGCGGCGCGACCGCTCCTGGCAACAGCCAGCCGGTCACCTTCGATCAGGCGGTGGCCGCGGCGCAGCAGTACGTCCAGGGCTACGGCAATGCCGATCTGGTCGTTGCCCATGCGATGGAGTTTGACAACAACACCTATGTCCAGGTCAGGGAGAAGAGCACGGGGAACGGCGCTTTCGAGCTGCTGGTCAATCGTTTCACCGGTTATGTGACCCCCGAACCCGGCCCGAACATGATGTGGAACACCAAATACAGCCACATGGCGGGCTTCGGTGGGATGGGCAGGGGGATGATGGGCGGCTGGCAGAACGGGTCCACCGGCCCGCTGACCGTCACGGCCGAGCAGGCGCGGACGGCTGCGCAGCAGTGGCTGAACGCCAACCTCCCTGGTGTCGTGCTGTCCGATGAGGAGACACAGTTCTACGGCTACTACACCCTGGACACGATGAAAGATGGCCAGATGGCCGGGATGCTCAGCGTCAACGGCTACACCGGGCAGGTCTGGTATCACACCTGGCACGGCAACTTCATCACCGAGAAGGACTTCTGATACGGATTCGCGGCGACGCGACGCCTGGCTGGCGATGCCCCCAAGGGTGTCGCCAGCCAGTTCTTTTGTGGTATACTCACGCAGCGTATCATGTGACGTTTCAAGACGCAGGCTTGATGGATCATGGCTAAAACAATCCTGGTGGTAGACGATGAACGGAAGATCGTCACGGCGCTCAAGGGCTACCTGGAGCAGGCCGGCTTTCGCGTGGTCACCGCCGGCGATGGGCAGATGGCGCTGACGACCTTCCGGCACGCGAAGCCCGACCTGGTAATCCTCGATCTGATGCTGCCCGGCATGGATGGACTGGACGTCTGCCGTATCCTGCGCCGCGAATCCAAAGTCCCCATCATCATGCTGACTGCGCGCGCCGAGGAAGCCGACCGGCTGATCGGCCTGGAGCTCGGCGCCGACGACTACGTGGTCAAGCCGTTTAGCCCGCGCGAAGTGGTCCTGCGCGTGCGCGCCATCCTGCGCCGGGTCGAAGGCGAAGTCGCGATCTCGGAATTGCTCCAGGCTGGCAATATCACCCTGGACCTCGCTGCCCACCAGGTGACGGTGGTCGGCCGGCCTGTGGAGCTCACGCCGATGGAATTCGAGCTGCTGACCGTACTCGTGCGCGCGCCAGGACGCACCTTCTCTCGGGCGCAACTGCTCCAGCAGATCCAGGACAGCCCCCTGGAAGGCTTCGACCGCACGATAGACGTGCACATCCGCAACATCCGGGTCAAGATCGAGCCCGATCCCAGGAACCCGCGCACCATCCTCACGGTCTACGGGGTGGGCTACAAGCTGGCAGGGGATGTAGATGCTGCGTAGCTTTTTCTTCAGGCTGGTCGGCGCGTTTGCCCTGGTCATCCTGGCGCTCGCCGTCGGCGTCACGCTGCTTGCCAGCCGGGCGACGGCGGGTCAATTCCGCCTGTACACGGATCGCAATGGACGGCTTTGGGCCGAGCGCCTGGCCCCGACGCTGGCGGACTATTACGCACGGACCAGAAGCTGGCAAGGTGTGGAAGTCTTATTTCAAAGTTCGACGAGCATGATGGGCGGCGGCATGATGGGGCAGGGCATGGGGGGACAGGGCGCGCCATCCGGCATGGCCGGGAACTGGGACATGTGGGCCATGATGGGCCAGCGCTTGATCGTGGCCGATGCCGCAGGGCGGATTGTCGGCGATTCGGCCGGTGGTCTGGCCGGCAAGGCCCTTTCCGACGGGGAGCGGGTCACCGGTGTCCCCATCATCTTGAACGGCCAACGCATCGGCACGGTTGTTGTCGCTTCTGCGGTAGCCGGGACGCAAACTCCCACAGGAGAATTTCTCAGCGCCGTCAACCGTTCCATCCTGTTGGCCGCGCTCTTTGCCGGCATCCTTGCCCTGACCCTCGGCGGCGTGTTGTTCTTCCAGCTTACGGCGCCCATCCGCCGACTGACCGCCGCGGCCCATGCGATCGCGGCCGGCGACCTCAACCAGCGGGTGGCCGTGCATTCGAGGGATGAGCTCGGCGAGCTGGCCGGCGCGTTCAACGCGATGGCCGCCAACCTGGCCGCGTCAGAAGGGCAACGCCGCCAGTTGGTCGCCGATGTCGCCCACGAGCTGCGCACCCCGCTCAGCGTGCTGCAGGCCAACCTGGAAGCGATGCAGGACGGCATCCTGCCGACCGACGCCGAACAGCTCGCTTCGCTGCACGAGGAGACGCTGCTCCTCGGCCGCCTGGTGGCCGATCTGCGGCTGCTCTCATTGGCCGAGGCCGGGCAGCTCAAGCTGGAGCTGGTTCAGGCCGACCTGGGCGATCTGGTGCGCCGGGCGGCCGAGCGCCTGCGTCCCGCGGCCACGGCCAAGGGGGTAGACCTGGTCACGCAGATCACGCCGGACTCACCCCGCGTGAAGCTGGATATCGACCGCTTCACCCAGATGCTCGGCAACCTGGTGGACAATGCGCTGCGTTACACGCCGGGCGGCGGCCGGATCGTGTTGGCCGTGGGCTGGGGTGGTGAGCCGGGCAAGGCTCACAGGCCGACCGTCACCGTGACCGACACCGGCAGCGGGATCCCCCCGGATGACCTGCCGCACGTGTTCGATCGTTTCTATCGTGGGGACAAGTCGCGCGCACGCGCCAGCGGCGGCTCAGGCTTGGGGTTGGCGATTGTCAGACAGCTTGTAGAGGCGCATCATGGCACGGTTCGGGCGGAAAGCCCGGTCTTTCACGCTGCCGACGGCAGCGGCTTTGGAACGAGGATCGTCGTGATGTTCTGAGGGATGGATCAGGGACATCGCGGACAGCCTGAGAGGTGACTTGCTGGCACCCAATTCTCATACAATTCGTACCGAGGATCGCTACCCCTCGCATGCCCGCCAGTTCCCTCGCCACCTGGTACAGGGGATAAATTCACATCCCCTTGGGGGCATGAACTTATCCCCTGCACTACTCGCCAGGATCACGCCTGGCCGGCAGACAATCTCGGCTTCATCACCATTTACCTCGACCCGCTCGACAAACGACTGTAGGGCCCGCCGCGTCACCGGCCCGCCTGCGGCGTCCGGCGCCTGCAGTTCATCGCGCATAGTCTTCAGCACGCGGCGCAGGTCAGCGTCACCCAGCTTGATCGTCGTGACGAGGTGATGTTGCGCCAGGGCATCCCGTTCCATCTCGGCCGACCCCAGTTCAGCCTGCCGCTCGCGCACTTCCCGGCTGTTGTCACCGGTCTCGATCATGTCCAGCAGGCGGTCAATGGCCCGCTTCAGCCGGACGATCTCCTTATCCAACGCCTCGACCTGGGCCGGGGCCTCTGGACTGGCCAGGCGCGCCTGCATTTCGCTCAGCCAGGACTGGACCATGTCCGGTGTGCGATTTTGTCCATCACCGTGTTCATCACGTACTGGTCCAGCTTACGGGCGTTGATCCGTTCCGTATGCTGGCAGACGCCCTCCTCCAACCGCTGGCCCCGGCAGCGATAGTAGCGCCACGGGTTGCCCTTGCCGGTCTTCACATGGCGCATATCCGTGCCGCTTTCCAGGGCGCGACCACAATTCCC
>Ga0172368_10004115_pt1 | contig 17066 bp, 15 predicted proteins | sample Lak11m_FD_114540 | JGI IMG/M metagenome (GOLD analysis project Ga0172368, IMG submission 114540) | Freshwater microbial communities from Kabuno Bay, South-Kivu, Congo - kab_022012_11m | ecosystem: Environmental > Aquatic > Freshwater > Lake | place: Democratic Republic of the Congo: South-Kivu...
CTAATAAAAAAGGCCACCGATTCGTACAAATATTACCTCACCAAAATCGGGAAAGAAACCATTATTATGGCCCAGAAAATTAAAGAGTTGGTGCTGGTTACAGCATATTGCTATTAAATATTATGCCAAAAAATACATCAATTTTAAAGATAAGGTACTAATGTACAAGTAGATTCAGCCGGATATTACACCTTAAATGCACTTAACGGTAACGACTATTTCATTAATTTTGCCAATATGGAAATTGATCAATCGGCATTGGTTGGTGATATAATTTCTCTTACAACTACTATAGTTGAAACAGAAATGGCTGACGAACATTTAAGCAATAACAATCAATTGGTTGAAATTAATCTGCTCGTATGCAGGCATATTCTAAACTCGCTCGGTATAGAATACTTTAACCAGGATAATGATGATTTATTCGGAATGGACATACTATACCAACAGGGATTTAGCGGACTTGGTGGAACACCCCAGTACAATGGTGTAATTTCCGGCATAAAATGGCAGGTAAAAGGAAATAATCCGGGTATCAGAGGATATGGCTTTCAATATGACGACCGTTACCAGCTTACAGATGCAAAATATGCAAAACAGGGTATGCCACATATCTGGAACCAGGAATTAGATTGGTTCTCTGAAAAAGCAATTGAATATGATGCAAACGGAAATATAACTCATTTAGAGCGCTATGGAGTTATTTCGGAACAAAACGGGCAGTATGCTTATGACTTAATGGATAATTTAACTTATCAATATTATGACGACGGCAATCAATTAAAAGTTGTACAGGATGCCTTTCCTGATCCTTCATTTATTGGAAACGATTTCAGGGACAACACTTCTACCGGTTCAAATGAATACACATACGATGCCAACGGAAACATGATTACCGATGCCAATAAAGGAATTGCAGTTACATACAACCATTTGAATTTACCAGTAATCGTGGACTTTGGAAACAATAAAAAAATACAATACCTTTATACAGCGGCAGGGACAAAAATAAAAAAATCAATTATTACCGGTACAACAACAGTTACCCAGCATTATGCTGGTAATATTGTTTACAATGGAAACCAACTGGAATACATTCTTTCAAGTGAAGGGCGAATAAGGAAAGAAGATAATCAATTTAAATACGAGTATTTCATCAAAGATCATCTTGGAAATGTTCGGATTATTTTTAGCAAGGGGGCGAATGGTTTAGCTCAAATTTTGCAAGAGGATCATTACTATCCGTTTGGACTGACTTTTATGGGTGCCTTAAATTATAATTACGGGACCCAGGAGAATAAATTATTGTATCAGGGTAAAGAATTGCAGGACGAACATAATCTGCAATGGCACGATTTCGGAGCCAGGATGTACGATGCACAACTGGGAAGATGGCACTCTCCCGATCCGATGCTACAATACAGCAGCCCTTACCTGGCTATGGGGAACAGCCCAACAAACGGTACCGACCCAAGAGGGATGTGGTTTGACAGAATTAAAGGACACTCCAGTACCGGCTTTGCTTTGTACCAGTATATGAGTTACATGCGGAATAAGGGTTACATGTGGGACGGGAAAATAAATCAGTGGTACGAATTACCTACATTTATAGATGGTACTGGCGCTCAGGGTGGTTACGATATCGCGGATGAGCAAGAAAGACATTTAAGGGAGCAGGCTGTATTAAGTTATTTTACTGAACATTGGGGATGGCAGGGCTATGCTCCGGAATTGTTAAAGCAAAAGACTCCCGGTGCTACCTTATTTTCTGTTATACAAAAATGGATTGCCGGACTGTTTAAAACAAATGAAGAGGCTGAGAATACAGGAATGAGTTTACTTGAAGATGATGGATCTGGCAGTAGTGCAGCACCATGGCTTGGTCCAGCTGGAGACGAAGAACCCAAGACTTTTCCAGCGTTTTCTATTTTGTGGGATAATTATCCTCATGACGTCAATGGAGAACATCAACATCCTAGTTCTGATTCTTATGCATATAATCAATGTGCAATTAGAGTTGGATATTGTTTGATATTATCTGATATTGATATGAGTAATTATGATACTGGACCTCTTACATCAGAAGGATATCCTAGAGGAGCTAAAAGTCTAGCAGATTGGCTTTGGAAGGAATTTGGTTCTCCAACGATAGTTTCACAATCTACTTTTGAAAGTGATTATTGGGATCAAACTGGTATAATTTACATTGCCCCTCCACAGGGAGGTGTTGGCCACATTGATTTGTTTAACGAAGGAACAACAGGCTCTGGGTATTATTTAGGAAGTGAAATATGGTTTTGGCACATTAATTAATAAACAATGGAAAAAGCATTTATAATAGTAGTCATGGTGGTTTTAAACTTTGAATGCATTTGTCAGGAGAAAACAAAGGCATGGTTACCTGAAAAATATGTAATGTCTGTGTTATCTAAAGACACATCAGCTAATATTTACTTATCTCCATTTGAAGGGTTAGAATTTCATTCTGATAGTATATATATATTGTTATTCAGAGGAGAACTAAATCCTGTAAAAGTCAAAAAGGTAATTATTGATGGGAAAGAGAAGACACAACTACAGCATTTACAATTTTTCGTCAATCTTAAATATAATCCAAAGGAACTGGCCGATAAACTTTCTAAAGCAGTAATATATATGTCAAAAGTAAATGATAAATTGCTTTTAGAAATCATTATTGGCGATAAGATTGAGGAGATCTATTTTATAGATAGAATCTGTGATTATGAATTTATCAGTATAAAAAAATCTTTACAGCACATAGATGAACTTAATTAAACATTTGTACTTTTATTTTCGAAATAAACAGTTGATAAAAAGTGACAATATAAATATATTAATAAAAATAATTATTCGATTTTTAATCTTATGTTCATTATTATATGTAGCAGTAGAGAACGTTTTTTGTCAAAAAGAAACCAACATCTGGTATTTCTGTAATGCAGGATTAGATTTCAATTTCAGTCCTCCGCAAATACTAAGCAATGTGCCATGGATTGCGGATGAGGCAAAACCAACGAGTATGTGTACCCCGGAAGGTGAATTGCTGTTTTTTACTGACTCCCGAACGGTATGGAACAGCGAGCTGGATACAATGGAAAACGGTACGGGTTTAATTTACGCGTCATACACACAATCATTGATTTTTCTAAAACCCGGCAGTGAAAATTTATACTACCTTGTCAATGTAATTCCTTCTGGAGACCCACCCACAATAAACGGATTAAGGTATTCCATTATCGATATGAACGCTAATAACGGATTAGGCACTGTAGTAAGTAAAAATGACTCCATGCCTTATCCGTTAATGCCAATGCTTGCCAGTGTGACACATAAAAATAAAACCGACAAGTGGGTGGTGGTTCATGGGCTAAATACCACCGCCTATTATTCTTTTTTATTGAGTGCTGAAGGAATTTCGCAAACTCCGATAATTAGTCAGATAGGAGATTATTACCACTGGTATGATAAGGAGCCTGTGATGCTGAAAGCCTCGCACGATGGGAGATTTTTAGCTGCAATTAAAGCAGATAACAATTATTTTTCAATTTTCTCTTTTGATAATTTAACCGGACATGTATTGGAAAATCTTGTAACATTACAGTTGCCTGAGGATGAGGTTACTGATGATTTCGAGTTTAGTGCTGACAATTCAAAATTATATGTGGGATTTTCTAATAAAATCTGGCAAATCGATTTATTAAATAACTTCCAAATATCGGTAGTTGCAGATTATTTCTCCGCTAATTTGAGACATCTTCAGTTAAGTTCGGATGGTAAAATATATTATAATTATTGGGGCATTGATCCAATTCATCTGGGAACAATCAATTTTCCTAACTTACCCGGAACAAATTGTGAAACTGATTTGGACGGTCTTTTTTTAAATGGCGGTTATTCACTTAACATACCCTATTTTGACCCGTCATTTCTCAATTTTTCTTTTACCTCTAATAACCCTTGTGTTGGTGAGTACACAGAGTTTGTTCCTAAAAACTATCTACCCTGCGATTCGTTGATTTGGAATTTCGGTGATCCGGTTACCGGTCAAAATAATTACAGCAACCAAATAGAACCATTACACATCTTTTCCGGATTGGGAAGTTATTATGTTACGTTGACAACTTATTTAAATGGTTTTACTTCGACAACTTCGGATTCAGTAAGTATTTACGAAAAACCGGTTGTAAACCTTGGTAACGATACGACAATTTGTGAAGGAGCCTCCTTATTGATAGAGTTGGTCGGATACTCATCCTATCTGTGGCAGGATGGCTCAACCAGTTCTTTTTTCAATATTGAAGAGGAGGGTTGGTATTGGGTAGAAGTAAGTAATGGTTATTGCACATCAATTGATAGCTTGTTTGTGAATATACAAGCATTACCAGTTGTAAACCTGGGTAATGATACAATTTTATGTGTGGGAGAAAATCTGTTGCTGGAATTGCAGGGAGATTATTCCTATCTGTGGCAGGATGGATCTACCGATTCAAGTTATAATGTGAACATAGAGGGCTGGTATTGGGTAGAGGTTAGCGATGGATTTTGTTCAGTCATTGATAGTCTATGGGTTGGGTATCAACCTTATCCGGTTATAAATCTTGGCAACGACAGCACTTTATGTGAAGGGGATTTGTTATTATTGGAACCAGGTGAATTTTCCTCTTATCAATGGCAGGATGGTTCATCAACACCTTATTATGTTGCAGAAACATCAGGATGGTATTGGGTTGAGGTAGGTAATGGTTATTGTATAGCCATTGATAGCATACATTTGCAGTTCCAGCCTTTACCGAGTGTTAATCTTGGTAATGACACAACAATTACAGTAAATAGCAACCTTATATTGGATGCTGGTTCCAGTTTTGAAACTTACATTTGGAATAATGAATTTGGGAATCAATATTATACAGTAGAAGGTAATCTCTTTGAGCCTGGATTTTATAGCTTTTATGTATTAGTGACCGATAGTTCAGGTTGCATGAACTCAGATACCATCGTTATTAAAATAATTGACGATTCAGGAATTCATGAAATATCAAACAATCCGGTAATTTCTATCATCCCGAATCCTAGTAATGGAGTATTTGAGATTGAAATAAGCAATTTGTCACAAGGAGAGATTGTTGCTGAAGTTTATAGTTTGAATAATGATTTGATTTATAGTAAAGCATTTTCCTGTCAAAAACCAGACAAATCTTATCTGATCGTTGATCTATCGGGAATAAGTCAAGGGATTTACCTTTTAAAAATTAAAAACAATAAAATATTTTACACAGACAAGATAGTTGTGAAATAAGCAGTTAATGTACTTAAAATATTATTTCAGAATTTAAGGAATTTATTTTTTCAAGTCTTTCACCATTTCAGCTACATTCGGATTATTGATGATTTCAATATTAAGACTGCTAAGGATGTTCTTGAAAAAAACAGGAATATTATTATTGAAGGTTATTTTTTGAATGTATGATGAGCCTTGCTCAATATCAGTACCGTCAAACAAAAAGTCTATTTTTTCATCAGGTGAAGTTAAACAGGTAAGTCTCCATAAGAATTTAGGTAAAGCTGTCGTCAGGTATTCATATTTTTGTTCTTTAGATAAAAAGTGGTTATTCAGAATTTCCTCTTTATAATCAGATACTTGAACAAGGTGAATGTCCCACTCTAAAAATGGAAATCCGAATCTCACAGCAATTTTATTATAAATCCTGTTAAAGGTTTGTGCTATAATTAATAATCGATTAAATGGGATCCTTATTTTATGATAAAGCGGGGTAATTAAAATATCCGGCACAGCTCTGACATTTCCGGTTTCATGATCTTTATCATACCAGGATGTCGTCAATGAAGCATTGGTTGAATTATTTAGGACTACATTGATTCCATCAAAAATCATTCTGGCAAATGGCCCTACCTGATCATCATGAACATACAACTTATCAATTTTGGAAGCAGTCAGATAAAAATTAGTATTAAAATAATCAATTGGAACAGATTCCCCAAGAGAATACCCTGTAACTGTTACCGCATGTTTACCGATATATCGAGTATTCCCATTTTTAATTTCGAACAGTGAAACACCTAATATCAAAGGGATTTTTGCTGTCAAATATGAATAAATAGCTGATTTTAGAGTAATATATGATTTTGCATCAATAAGAAAAGGCTCAAGTCCTTGTGACCTGACTGCATGGGCAATTTGTTCCGAAGTCAATCCTTTATTCGGGAAATACCTGTCAGGGTATGGTAAATTGATGGTTGCTGCTTTTGTTATTTCAACCGGAGAAGGGATACCATGCTGGAAAATTTTTCCTGTAGCCTGAAAGGCCACCCAAATAGCACTTGAAGCACAGGCGGCGACCACATTATCCTGCTCCTGAAAAGCAATGGTATGAACCTCAAGGGGTATTCCAAAAAGATTGACAGGGTATTTTCTGATGAATGGAAAATTTCTTCTGTGTTCGTCAGGATAGGTAATAAGACAAGTACGCCCAATTAACGTTTGAGGTAAAGGTTTAATTACCATGAAACCAAGGTAACTTTCCTGCAGGGACTTACTTGTGATTTTGTTTTCCGTACATCCAAGTAACTCAACAAAATTATTATTATCGAAATTAATCGAGAAAAAATGTAGTCTTGTACAAAAGCGTTTGTATGGCTTGAAACTTCTTACATAATAGGCTGAAAAATCTTCAAGGTAGTCTTTATCAACATATTCGAATTCGACCAAAATCGTTCTGGTTCCGATCTGGTTAAAATACTCTTTGAAATAGGCAGTATGTAATTTTTTCTTAATGACATTACCGGAAGAGCAACTTACTTCCTTCTTTGCTAAGATGTCAAGAAAATTGTCAAAGGAGTAGTCTTTGATTTCAAAGGCAACCATTACAGGCTATAAGGAATTTTTAAATCTTCAGGTTTCACATAACTCATTTCCCTGATCATTTCTGATGCCTTTTTTTCATTTTCATTAACTTTTTCGATAATTGTAATGGCGTCTTTCGATTTAAGCCAGTTACTGATCTCCACAAAATCTATTTTATCGAAAGAAATTCCTTGTCTTTGATTAAAATCATTGTTTTGACACATAACCATTATTTTTTACAATTAAAAGAAATAAGAAAAAAATTAATAACAATATACCTGAGTTAAATATACAACTTTTAAACGGAAGTCAAAGATTAAAGTTCAAATCTTCAATAAGTAGTTCATTTATAATGAGGTTACAAAAATATAAATTAAAGTCAAACTACCAAATTTTATTAACATTTTTTTGCACAGTTAATTGTTCGTAACAGGTCGTAAATTGTCCAAATTTTCCTGTTCTATTAAAATATCTGCCGAGTAAAATTTAGAAAGGTAAAATGAAAGCCTCTTATGGTACTTCATTAGTGAAAATTCAAAGATACATTCATCAACCATACCAGCATTAATGATATCTCCATTAAAGTTACATTCAATATTTTCACATTTTATTCTGAATGTATCTACCTCTTCATCCATAATTCTGACGATATTTTCCTGACCGATTATATATTTGTGAGACTTAGCAGAATCTAATGTAATTGTTTTGTTTTCGGAATTGTAATTTACCGCTGGAGATTCAAGGAAATCCTTGTTTAACACAAAGGTTAAATGGTAAACATCCTTTAATTCATCATTTAACCTTTTATAATCAGCAAACTGAGAAGTAACTATTAAGTAAACTAACATTGCGATCATGACAATAAATGAGCTTATTGCCAGGGTTACAACAATATCAATGATGGTTATAGCTTTTAGTTTCATGTGATTCAGTATTCAAGAAATAATTCGCTTTTTTCAGCGATAAGCTTACCTTGTTTGTTGTATGCTTTAACTGAAATAACTTTAAGTGCCGGTAAATCCATATACTTTTGTATAGATTTTTTTATTTCATAATTTTCAAACGAGTAGGTGAAATCAAGAAAATCCTGTTTCGATTTTGAAAGGGTTAAAATTTCATTCATTTTCAGAAAAACCTGTGTTCGTTCAATCACCCGGTCGGTTCTTACTACATTGATGTAGATCATCATAGATATGCTGAATACCAGCATAATGATAACCATTGAAACGATGGTTTCAATTAGTGTGTATGCCTTTATTTTATAATTTAATATAGCCATTTGACAATTTTCCCTGGTTTTTGACTTGATGTTAAGGAAATCCCGGTGTAATAATCTGAGAGTTTATTAATATCAATTGTCACATCAAGTAAGTGGTTTTCATAAATAGATGAAGGTGTTCTGAGTAAAAATTTTTTACAGGCAATTGTTCCATGTATTTCACCCTTAAAGTCAACAATTCCGTCCCAAAAAACCTGACCTTTTATAACCACATCCTCATCTAATTTAAGAATGGGTTCGATAGTTATTACTTCTGATTTACAAGATGCATAAAGAATCCCTGAAAATATTGTACCCTTTTCAAGAACCACTATTGAAGGATTTGTATTTCCTTCTTCGTTATGATTAATTAGTCCTAAAGTTGATGGGTAATCAAGTATGCAGTTCTGACCTACATTTATTGTGTCTTTTGCAAACAATTGAATTTTCCCTTTAAAGCCTTCTTCGATCCAGATGGAGCGTGCATAAACAAGAATATCTTCCAGCCTGTTTGATTTTGTTATTTCAAGTTCTCCATCACATAGCACGACTATATTTCCTTTAAGGTACTTATTATTTAATTGAAAATCTTCATTGGAATAGGCTAAAACAGTTTCTTTGTTAAATGAATTAATCAGTGAATCTCCTGATAAATCCTCTGCTAAAAACTTTATTGTATTTTCAGAATTAAAATATTTTACTGTAAAATATTCCTGTTCAAAATGCCGATAGGTTTCATCTATTTCAGGAAGTGAATCAGAACTGAAATTTACATTTCCGTTTATTAATTCTTTCCCTTCAAAATTCCTGCCCTCGATATATGCTCGTTTAACTCCGGCTTTTGGCAGTAAGCAATTGCCATTAATTATTGTAATTCCGCAAAGGGATAAGGGTTTATTCTCATCTGCCAAATAAATTGCAGAAGAAGAGTCATCTTTATAAAAATTTCCTGCCAGAGCCAGTTTTTCATATTGAAAATTTTTCCACCATGAGCGGCACCTGATATATTCAAAAATCCCCCATTGCTTACGTTCAAGCACTACGGAATCATTGTAACCTCCAAATAATGAAAAAACAGTGGAATCATCCAATTTAATAAATTCCGGATTGGAGAGAACTAAATTAATTCCGGAAATAACATTAGATACCACCCTGTCCTTTTCAATATAGCCTGTATAAAGGATTTTATTGTGGTAAGACAAAACAATGAGAGAACTGCAAAGGATAGCTATAATAAGCATTATAAACACAGCATATACAAGAGTTGAGGACTGACCTTTTTTTGAAAAGAAATTAATTATTTTAAGGATAGACATTTAATAGAAATCAAATCATTGGTAGGTTATTTTTTCTTTTCTTTACTATCAGGGATTGAATCATTTTCATGTTGCTTTTCCTTTCGAATGATTTCCTTCCCGTTCTTATACTTTTTTTCAATGACGAGTTCACCGTTGATATATTCTTTATAATTTCCGTCAAGTGCTCCGTGATTATAGTTAGCTTCTATTACGATCAATCCTTCAGGATCGTATTCAAACCAACTATCTTCTTTACGGCCCTTAGCCCATGTACCAACCTCCAATAATGCACCGTTTTCATGCCATTTCTTCCATTTACCCTCTTTCAATCCTATATTGAACCTGCCTTTTTCCTTCAAATTTCGGTTATTGTAATAAACAGTAAAATTACCATGAAGGGCTTTACCGCCGATTTCTCCTTTAGTAAAGTGAATCTGATCTGCCTTAAACCAATAATAATATAAATTATCATTAATTTCTATGTCCGGTTTTTCAGTAGTCAGAAAATCGAAATTCATATAAAAAGTATCAAAATACAATGTCAGGTTATTAATCGGTTTATACTCCTCAATGGCATCCTGAGCACTTAACTGTAATAGAAAGAAATTAAGGACTATCAGAAAAAGGATTTTTAGTTTCATTTTTGCTTAATTATGGTTTTTGTTTCTCCTTCAAACTTTACTATAACTGAATCATCATAAGCATTTAACAGAAAAATGCCCTCCTGTTCCGCTCCTGGCCTGACTATTTTTTCAATCCCATTTATTCTCAAATTAACTAAAGATTTTTTTGTTTTCTGATTTATGATCCGTCCGGAATAAATGATTTCCGGCCAGATAATTCTCTGATAATTCTTTTTAACTTTAGTTGTAGTGTTCCTTTTTTCAGGTTTATATGAATTATCAAGGAATGGGTCCCTGTAATTGTTTATAAGAGAAAAGGTATCTGCTTTATTTTCTTTATTACCCAAATTATTCTCGACTGACACATCCCTGGTAATTTCTTTTTTATTAATAAAATGAGAATAAATTTTATAACCTATTAATCCCCAGATGAAAATAGCAACAGGTAGAAGAATATACAGGGTCTTTTTATTTTTCATCAACCTTTAAATCTTTTTCGAGAATCGTAAACTTCCAAATATCACTGTATTCACTTTTATTACTCGCTTTATCTATTGATCTCACTTGCCAGAAATAATCTCCTGGTCCTAATGAATCTTCATAGTTCGGATATGCTAAAAATGTGCTTCTAATTAAATTATTCATTAATAAATCAGTTGCAATATATAAGCTATCCTTAATTGATGAGCCTGTGGTCATTTCGTGATTCCATTCAAAGTATATTATTGAGTCAGGGAGTGACGAAAGATTGTCTGGTAAATCAAGTATTGGCTTATTCGGAGGGGTTGTGTCAATAAATAAAGTACGACTTGAATACGCGGTATTTGAAAAGGCATTTTGACCCCTGACTTCCCATTTGTATATTCCGTCCCCTTCATTTAAAGATTTGATGACCGTATCATTTGTAGTAATTTTTGTAAAATATTTATTGCCCTCAAAATATAACTGGAAATTATAATCATCAGCATTATAAAGTAAGTCCCACTTAAACTGATATGTCGTAATATTCGAGGTGTCATTATCTGATGGAAGCAGGAGTTGAATTATTTGTTGGGATATGTCCATTGTGCTGTCAATAATAATTGAATTAACAACAAATGGAGTTGATGAAGTATTGTTGTAACCTCTAACTCGCCATTCATACTCACCCGGTAATAAAGAAAAATCCCACTTGTTAATTACAATATTCGTATCAAGAAATAATTGTTCGATAAAGTCAAAAGAAGGTGATACGATTTGTAAATTGTATCCGGTACAACCATCAACTACCTCCCACCAAAAAGTATTGGTTGTTATTGTTGTATGAAATCCGTCAGGTGGCGCCAACAAGACAACTGATTTCTTTGACAAATCATCTTCCACAATATCCTCACATGCATAGATTGTCAACAGGACAAAGAAAGTCAGATATAAAAGTTTTCTCATAATATTAATCAATTGGGTTACTGTTTTTTTTCTTAACATTCCGAAAATATATCGCTAAATGTAATTCATCTTTTTTAGACTGTAAATCTTTACTGATAAAAAACCTGACAGAAGTAATATTTCTGATCTTCATTTTTTGTTCCATTTCGAAAATAAAATTAATCATTTTTTGAAATCTTCCCTCAAGGATAATAGTATGTGTTTGGACTTCATACCCTTTGTAATCTGTTCTAAGCGGTTCAGGAATTTCTAAAATTTCTATATCATTACTTTCACAAAAATGACTTGTTTTTTCCAGTAAAAACTGCCTGAAATCACCAACATCATTGTTATTGCCACCAATCAGGTTTTCAATCTGTTTGATCTCAGAATTAAGTAATGCCATTTTCCCAGGCGCATCTTCTATTAGTATCAACTTTTCATTTAAATCAATACATTGGTTTCTTAGCTCAATGGTTTTTCCAATTGCAAAATAATAAACTACAAAAACCATAACCACACTAACTGTCAGTGTCAACCTTAGCTTTCTTTTATATGTCAGGTTTTTGAACATTATCTGTTTTCTATCTCAATAGTGAATGCGCCTGGTTTATTTATAAATTGATCTTCTGAACTATAGGTAAATTCCTTTACCTCTCTGATCCATTCATATTTTTTTAATTTTTTTATCCATTCATTTAAGAGGGTACTTTTAATAGTATAACCTTTAATATTAATTTTATTTTTGATGAAATCTATTTTGTTTATCTCACTTTGTTTTCTGACTATCGGATTTATAATTAATTCGGTGAGATTAATCCCTTCTGGTATATCAGCGGCAATCCGATCAACAAAAAATGATTTTTTTGATGGAAGTAGCATTCCGGTTTCCGTTAACATAGATTTTTTATCTTCAAGGTCCTTTTTTAATACATTATAATTGTTTAGGAATCCCTGATAATCGGTTAGCCTTGAAGAAAGTTCGTCAGACTTCGAATTGTAAAAATCGAATAGCAAATAATTTATCAGTAGGATAACAAAAAATAATCCTAGAAATCCTGCACCGAGAACACGGAATGATCGAAAAGCTTTATATTCGGTTATGTTATTATTAACCGTGCTTATTTCAGTAAATGAATTATACTTTTCATTTGAAAGGTATTTAATCCCTGAAGATAAAGATAATATGGTAAAACTTGATACAGATTCGTCTCCGATTTTGTAAAATTCCTCTTTATCAGTTTGTTGAATTATACAAGTTTCTATCTTTCGGTTTTTAATTGTTATTTTATAGTTACTGAGATTCATTATTTCAGGTAAGGAATCTGCGATCTCTAAAACCGATTCAGATATTAGCGGTCCAATATATAAACCAACAACGAACAATTTATGATCATTAAAAATTTTTAATATTTTTTCTGCTAATTCACTTCTGATAACACTAATAAATGCCTGTCCATTATAAATCTCTGACTTACAGGTATAAAAATCACCTGGTACAGCATTCGGTAGTAGTTTTCTCAGGATTTCAATATTGTTAACGCCTGGAGTTATCGCCGCTTTTCTAAAAATTATACCTTTTCCGGTAATTACAATTACAATTGGTAGTTTCCTTTTTATTTTAGATTTCAGTAATTCAAATGAATCTAATTGGGTTTCAGTTTTTTCTATATTAAGTCTGTTCTTTTCTTTTTTTAGGATGCTTAAATTAAATCTGTATGAATTATCCTCTAAAATATTAACCTCTAAGCAACAAATTTCTTTACCTTTTAAGCCACTTATTTTTTCTACCAGACTCACAATCTTAATTTATTACTGTTGGTTTTATAAAAATGTTAAGCTTATCTTCGCTTTTTGCTTTCTTTCTGCTCGAGAAAAACCATCTGATTATAGGGACTCTGCTTAACAGCGGGACACCGGACCCTGAACTTTCATAAGTTTTATCCTCTAGTCCGCCCAGTAAGATCATTTCCTCATTCCGTATTCTAATAAGAGATTTAAAATTCCGGTTAACCTGGTCAGGAGGTGCATCCGGAGCAAGCTTGGTTCCGGTAAAGTCTGATTGTTCTACACTAATATCTAAGGTTATCTGATCATCACCTGATACAATTGGTAAAATCGTCAATTTAAAATCTGCATTAACCGGCTTGAATTGCCTGATTTTCTCTTGTGTTGTTGTTTGATTTGCGAATATCTGTGATGTTTCTTCAAGGTAATATTCTGTCTTACCAATTACCATACTTGCTTCGTGCCCATTCAGGGTCGAAAGCTTCGGAGTTGATCTTACCTTTACTATACCTTCCGTCTCAAGCGCTTTTAAACTTATATAGAAATTTGGAGAAATGCGGCCTAAATTTACTAGACCTCCCCCGTTAAAGCTTGAAAGAATACTATTGATTGTTGATGAACTTAATGTGATATCAACAGGAATAATTGAACCTTCTGTTTCTACAGGTTCTTTTGTAAGTCCTGCAGAAACTCCTGTTGATACGGAAAAACCTTTTTTATAGTTAACAATAATAACTTCTATAAGAATAACAGGAACTACCTTGTCAATAAGAATTAAATATTTTTCTATTTCCTCAATCCTCAGCCTCGACCCACTACAAATAATACTATTCAAGTCAAGAAACTCAAATAGTTCAACATCTTTTTTAAGTCCCTGAGGAATAGATTCGATAATTTTTGAAGCAGATCTGTTCTGCATCTGAATAATTTTAGATAGTCGTAAATTCTCTGTCTGACGTTCCCCTATCAGATAGATATTTTGATCTTTAGTATAAGTGAAATTAGTACCATTCAAAATATTATCCAGCAATTCATCATAAGTGACATTATTAAGATTTACTGTAATGGTTTCACTCATATCATCAATAATAAAAAAATTGATATTGAGGGACCGGGACACCTCATTAATAATATCCATAATTGGAGTACTGATTGCATCAACATTGATGGTATTGAAATTTTCTGCTCTATAATAAAATGAACCGGCTCCCGCTCCCTGCTTTTTATTTGAATGGTTCATTTTTTGGCTATTATCAGCAGTTGATTGTATCTTTTCATCCTCAATAAAAAAATATTCTCCCTTATCAATGACGGTCAGTTTATTTGTATAAGCCAAGCCTGTCAGTAAATCATTTAAGGGGACACTTTGAATATAGCCACTTACCAGTTTCTCTTTAACTTCTTGTGAAACAATGATATTTGTTCCGGTTATTTTAGTAAGTTCTTTACTCACTTTTTGTAACGTGTCGTTTTTGAAATCCACTGTAATAAGTCCGGTAATGGTATCATATTCAATATAAAGTTTTTTAACAACCTTTGGTACTTCCGGAGCTTTGTAATTTAAAACTGAGATTATATTACCCGAAACCTTAATATCGAGGTTGTATTCTTTGCATAGAAAAACTAAAACATCCAGCGCTGAAACACCCGTAAAATTGTTTGTAATGGTTCCCTGGATATTTGGATCTATATAAAGATTCAGTTCGTTGAGGTTTGCAAGATTTCGAAGTAACTCCTGGACGGGTATTTTACTTGCTGTAAGTTCTACATCATCTTCCAATCCTTTCTCAACTGATGCGAGAACTTTCAATTCATTTTCAATTGACAATATTCTGTCCTGTCCGGTAAGAGATATTGGGATATAGAAAACAAAGAATAAATTAGAAATAAGGAATAAACAGCTTCTTAAATATTCATTTCTAAATTTGGTTTCCATTAAAATTCGGAGTTTAATAAAATCGGATAAACTTCTGAAATAGTAGTCTTACCCTCAGCAACTAAGTCAAATGACTGGTCAGCCAATGTCTTTATATCTTTTTCATGTAAATAATTCAAAACATCAAATTCTGAGTTTTTAATCTTTTCCTGTAGAACCGAATCCACCGGTATTACCTCATACACTGCTTTTCTCCCTTTATAGCCCGTATAATAACAGGAACCGCAACCAACAGACTCAAAGATTTTTGATAACAAATATGGTGGTTTATAGTTTCTCGGAAACTCCTTTGTATTAAAATCAATCTCCTTGCGACATTTTGGACAAAGTAACCGAACCAGTCTTTGAGCTATAGTAAGATTCAAAGTTCCTGAAAGAAGAAATGCAGGAACACCCATATCTGCCAACCGGGAAATTGTACCCCAAGCTGAATTGGTATGTATGGTGGAAAGCACAAGATGACCGGTAAGGGCGGCCCGGATAGCCATTTGAGCTGTATCTTTATCTCTGATTTCACCAAGCATTATAATATCTGGATCCTGACGCAGAAATGTTCTTAAAGCCGATGCGAATGTCAATCCTATGCTTTCCTTTAATTGTACCTGGTTTATTCCTTCAAGTGTATATTCTATCGGGTCCTCAATTGTAAGAATATTCGATTCTTCTTTATTAATAATTTTTAATGTTGCATACAGGGTTGTAGTCTTACCTGAGCCGGTAGGTCCACTGATCAAAACGATTCCACTTGTTTTTTTAATTCCTTCCAAATATTCCTGTAGTTGATTTTCAGAAAACCCAAGTTCCGTAATATCCATTCCGATGGATTGCCGGCTTAATAACCTTAAAACTATTTTTTCTCCATGAAGGGTTGGCAAAACTGATACCCTGATATCGAATTTCGATACCCCTGTGTCAAAAAATATCCTCCCGTCCTGTGGTAATCTTTTTTCTGCAATGTCGAGGTTGGCTTTAATTTTTATTTTATTTATAAGTGCTGGGTATTCTGACTTGTTGATGATATACCGTTCTATTAATTTTCCGTCTATCCTGAACCGGATACGGCATTTATCCTCAAAAGCTTCAAAATGAATATCACTGCAATTGATTTCATTAGCCTCTTTTACAATGCTGATAAGAAAATCATCCGATTCAATATTGAAAAGATGTTTTGTTTTTTCACTCTTACCGGCATCCGCAATTCTATAATGCCTGGAAAGTGCTTTTTGAATTGTATCAGTAGGAAGTAAATCAAGTACTATTTTTTTTCCGAACAGCATTTCAAGTTCTTCCTTCAGAAATTCATTTGCGGTTTTCTTATCAGCATAAAATTCCAGTTCTCCGTCAACCGATGATTTAGGGAGGATATTATAATGCCAGGCCTGTTCGGCGGAGATGGTTTGTTTTAAACCTGTTTCAATTAATAATTCCTGATCTTCAATCATATTATTCTAATCAACCAGTTATCAATGTATGAATTATCATAAAAATCAATTTTAGGTTCTACTAAACTAAATATTAAAAGCAAATTATATGTAAAACCAAGATAACCTGCAAGCGGAACATATTTATTTTCATTTTTAATAAAGCGCAAGCGAAACAAAGAAATTAATAGAATAAGAATAAATGATATTAAAAGATAAAACACAAAATTTACTGTAGAGAATGAAAGACAAAAAGCAAGCAAAATGAGAATATCACCAATTCCAAGTTGTTTATTTATGATATTGATCCAGTATTTTTTTTTAATTGAAAAATCTTAGTACATGACAAAAATATTTAATACTTTGAATATCAAATATATATGTTAATAACTTGGTAATAACTAATACAGAAAAAATGATATAATATACTGGCATTCAGTATCTTAGATGAAATA
>Ga0172368_10004117_pt1 | contig 17062 bp, 17 predicted proteins | sample Lak11m_FD_114540 | JGI IMG/M metagenome (GOLD analysis project Ga0172368, IMG submission 114540) | Freshwater microbial communities from Kabuno Bay, South-Kivu, Congo - kab_022012_11m | ecosystem: Environmental > Aquatic > Freshwater > Lake | place: Democratic Republic of the Congo: South-Kivu...
AATCGCCCAGCGGCATGATCTTGAGAACAATCGGCGCGGTCGGCGCGGCCGTCGGAACAGGCACAGACGTCGGTGAAGACGGTGGATCCACCGTTGGGACAGCGGGGACGCTTTGACTTTGAATGGGAGTTGCAGGGGAAACGACAGGCGCGGCAGGAACACAGGCTGTCAGCAACGCAGTTATAAGGAAGATGAGAGCGGTAATGTACCTGAAAGTTGCCATACGCGGCAAGTTTACCAAACAATCGCTTCGTCGGCATCTGTTCATTCAGGGACTGGCCTCCGTGCTGGCGATTGCAGGCGATATGGCCGCATCCTGAGGATTCACGGCTATAATTCAACCTGCTTCGGCCAACTTCCTGACCAGGGAACTGCATGAAATCATCCAAGATCCATTTTCAAAACGAGCATTTCAGCATCATCCACGACGATGTCATCTCCACCCAGCGCGTGGATAATCACAGCGTCGACCTGGTTGTCACGTCCCCGCCGTATAACGTGGACATCCAATACAACTCGCACAGGGACGACATCTCCTATCCCGAATATTTGGAGTTCAGCAAAAAGTGGATGGAACGCTGTTATGAATGGCTCAAGGACGACGGCCGCTTCTGCCTCAACATCCCCCTCGACAAAAACAAAGGCGGGCAGCAGAGCGTCGGCGCGGACCTGACAACGGCCGCGAAACAAATCGGCTTTCAGTATCACTCCACCATCATCTGGAACGAAGGCAATATTTCGCGCCGCACCGCCTGGGGTTCGTGGATGAGCGCCTCCGCGCCCTTCGTCATCGCCCCCGTTGAATTGATCGTCGTGCTTTATAAAAAGAATTGGAAGAAAACCGGCGGAAGCAAAATCTCGGACGTGACCCGCGAGGAATTCATGGACTGGACAAACGGCCTGTGGACATTCAACGGGGAAAGCAAAAAGAAGGTCGGCCATCCCGCGCCCTATCCCATCGAACTGCCGCGCAGGTGCGTCAAATTATTCAGTTATGTGGGGGATGTGGTACTCGATCCGTTTTGCGGAAGCGGCTCCACGCTCATCGCGGCGGTCAACAACGATCGCAAAGGCATCGGCATCGAAGTGGACTTGAAATACTGCGAACTGGCGCGCAAACGCATTCTCGACCTTACGTCTGCAACCCAGGCGGAACTTCCAAAGACAAAATAACCATGCCGGCAGCGAACTCACGCAACAAATTCGACAGGAAGGATTCGCTCGAGTTGGGGGAACGGGCCGAGAATCTTTTCATCCTGCTCGCGGTCAAAACGGGCTGGAAAATCTCAGCGTCGTCCGGGGACGAAAACATCAACGAACATTGGGATTACCTCATCGAAAAAGAGGGACAAGCCCACAAGGTGGAGGTCAAAAGCCGCAAGCGCATCACCCGCAATGACAAGGATCCGCAATCCGAATTCACCTGGATCGAACTGCACGGCGTCCGCCCGAAGGATCCCGGCTGGCTGTTCGGCAAAGCAGACCTGATCGCGTTCGAAAAGGAACATTCCTTCCTGCTCGTCAAAAAGTCGGACCTGCTGGCAGTCATCAACAGGAAAGTGGACCTGGTTGCAAAGGCGCGCAACCCCAGGGATGCCGTGTACAAAATCTACAAACGCGAAGGCCGAAAAGACAAGTTGACCCTGCTCCCGATGGCAGACATCGAAGGGATCAAGTTCATGGAATGGCAAAAATACATGGATGACAAGGATACCGAACATGAAAAGCATCTTTAGACTTTTGGGTGTTTTGATTTTCCTGCTCACAGCCTGCAACCTCGCCTCCGCGCCTGCTTCGCAGACGGCTCCCGCATCAGAAACGTCCGCGCCGCCTGCAACGATCACCGTCACCATCCCGCCTCCCACCGAAACCTTCACCCCCATCCCAAGTTTCACTCCCGCGCCGACAGAGACTCCCACAAACACACCGCTTCCCGTTGTTGAAAGTTTGAAAGCCACCGTAACTGCAGACCTGCTCAGTTGCCGCTACGGCCCGGGCGCGGAATACCTGTATCTTTACGGCCTCAGAAAAGGCGCAAACATCGATTTGATCGGCCGCACGGACGGAAACAACTGGGTCATGGTGGAGGGAAGAAACAAATGCTGGATCAACGCAAAATTCGTCGAGATCCAGGGCGATCCGCAAACATTGAAGGTGATGTATCCCGACGGATACAAACTTCCCGTTTCCCCATACTATAGTTCCCCGACCGTAACGAGCGCGAGGCGCGACCCGAACAACCCGAACCTGGTTACCGTTGAATGGAGCGGGATCACCCTGCGCGCGGGCGACGAGGAGGATGACAGCATGTTCATCTACATCATCGAAGTCTGGCGGTGCGAAGGCGGACGGATCATCTTCGACCCGCTTGCATCGAACGACCCCGAAGTGACATTCGTGGATGAAGCGGGCTGTAACGTCCCTTCGCATGGACGCGTGTTCTTCCAGGAAAAGCACGGCTTTGCCGGGCCGAGTGAAATCCCCTGGCCTGCAAGATAGCGAATCACGTTTTCAATTTTCCTCTCGGCTATAATAGCCGGGAGGGTTTTGTTTTATACAAAATCCCAGCCCGGACAAGCCGAAAAAGATTAACCGCGAAGAGCGCGAAGGTTTTCTTTGCGAACCTGGCGGCCCAAAAAATCTTGTACACAAAAAAAAAACAAGGAGACATCCATGCCTGGTCCTCGCGTAGTCCGCGCGCCGCGCGGCACACAACTCACCTGCAAAAACTGGCTGATCGAAGCGCCGTATCGCATGATCCAAAACAACCTCGACCCGGACGTGGCCGAGAAACCTGAAAACCTCGTCGTCTATGGCGGGCGCGGACAGGCCGCGCGCTCGTGGGAGGCCTTCGACGCGATCCTCGAGTCACTCAAGAATCTCGAAGATGATGAAACGCTCCTCGTACAATCGGGCAAGCCGGTGGCCGTATTCAAGAGTCACAGGGACGCGCCGCGCGTGTTGATCGCAAATTCCAACCTTGTGCCGTTTTGGGCCACGCAAAAACACTTCGACGAACTCGCCGCAAAGGGACTCATCATGTACGGACAGATGACCGCCGGTTCGTGGATTTACATCGGCACGCAGGGAATCCTGCAAGGCACGTACGAAACCTTCGGCGCGCTCGCCAAACTCAAAGGCTGGGGCTCGCTCAAGGGAAAATTCGCGCTCACCGCAGGCCTCGGCGGCATGGGAGGCGCGCAGCCGCTTGCGATTACGATGAACGAAGGCGTCGGCCTGATCGTCGAGGTGGATCCAGCGCGCGCCAAACGCCGCCTCGATACCGGCTACGTGGATCGCGTGGTGGACAACCTCGAAGAGGCAATGACCGTCGTCGAGGAATATGTCGACAAACGGGAGCCGCTCTCGGTCGGTTTGATCGGCAACGCGGCGGATATTTATCAGGAACTGGCGATGCGCGGCATCATCCCGGATGTGGTCACAGACCAGACCTCCGCGCATGATGTGTTGAGTTACGTGCCGTCCGGTTTGTCGCTCGTCGCGGCGGATGAATTACGCAAATCGAATCCTAAAAAATACGAAGAGATGAGCATGGCTTCGATGGCGCAGCATGTCAAGGCCATGTTGGAATTCCAGCGCAGGGGCGCGGAGGTTTTTGACTATGGCAACAACATCCGCCAGCGCGCTTTCGATTACGGCGTGAGCGATGCCTTTGAATTCCCCGGCTTTGTGCCCGCGTATATTCGTCCGCTGTTTTGCGAGGGCAAGGGGCCGTTCCGCTGGGTTGCGCTTTCGGGCGAGGAAGATGATATTTTCAAAACCGACCGGGCCGTGATGGAGTTGTTCCCGCACGACGAACATTTGCACCGCTGGCTGAAGATGGCGCGCGAGAAAGTCCATTTTCAGGGATTGCCCGCGCGCATTTGCTGGCTCGGTTATGGCGAACGCGTGAAGACGGGCTTGCGCTTCAATGAAATGGTCGCGCGCGGCGAAGTCAAAGCGCCCATCGTGATTGGCCGCGACCACCTCGACGCGGGTTCGGTGGCCTCGCCCAACCGCGAGACCGAGGCGATGAAAGACGGCACGGATGCGGTCAGCGACTGGCCGATCCTCAACGCGCTGATCAACGCGGTCGGCGGCGCGACGTGGGTCTCGTTCCATCATGGCGGCGGCGTGGGCATCGGATACAGCCAGCACGCGGGACAGGTCATTGTGGCCGACGGCACACCGGAGGCCGCCCGCAGGCTGGAAAGAGTCCTGACAACGGACCCGGGCATGGGCGTCGTCCGGCACGCAGACGCGGGCTATGAAATTGCAGTCGAGGCGGCGAAACGTCACGGCATCAAAATGCCGATGTTATGAAAAACAAACTGCCATTCCTGCTCGTTTCAATCGTCATCTTTGCCTGCTCCCTGAATTCCAACATTTGGGGAGCGCCCGTTGCCCCGGCCCTGGCCTCCACTGAAACAGTCCTCCCCACCCCAACAGAGACTCTCACCCCGCTTCCGCCTGCCACCGTTACCCCGACATTCACCCCAACCCCGGCAGTCATCCAGCGCGTGCTCATCGTCAGTTTCGACGGCATGAGGCCGGACGCCATCGAAAAGGCGCCGATGGAAAACCTTTTATCGCTGATGCGGCTGGGCGCAACCTCGCTCACCGCGCAGACCATTTATCCCAGCACCACACTGCCCGCGCATTCGTCCATGCTGGTGGGTGTGTGCGTTGCCAAACATCACGTGATCTGGAATGACTACATCCCCGAAAACGGGGATGCGCGCGGCACGGACCTGTTCGACCTCGCGCACGCGGCAGGTCTCAGGACTGTGATGATCGTGGGCAAGGAAAAACTGCGCCAGGTCACTGCGCCCGAAAGCACGGATGTTTTCAAGGTATTCGAATACGAAGACGAGACCGCGCCGGAAGACGCAATTGCAGACGAGGCCAGCCGGGAGATCAGAAACGGATTCGGTTTGATGTTCGTCCATTTCCCAACCGGTGATTTGATGGGGCATGAATTCGACTGGATGTCCAGCGAGCAATTGGCCGCTTATCGCGAAGGGGATGCGGGCCTCGGCCAAATGATGGCCGCCCTGGTTGAAAGCGGGCTGGATGGCTCCACGTTGATCATCGTCACTTCCGACCACGGCGGGCACAACTCAACCCACGGCTCGCGTTCCCCCGAAGACATGACCATCCCGTGGGTCGTCGCGGGCGCGGGCGTTCAAGCCGGGCAAATCCACTCGCCAGTCTACACGATGGACACCGCCGCGACCGCCGCATACGTGCTGGGTCTCCCCGCGCCAAAGGAATGGGATGGGGTTCCGGTGTACGAAGCATTTGGCCTGCCCTCGCCGGCAAGGGATCAACCGGTCTGTAAATAACTGATGTTACGCACCGTCCCGAAGGTTTGGGCAGAAAGCAAGCCTAAATTACGGGAACCCTTCGGTCAACTCAGGGCAAGCCTTCGGGACGTTCTGCGTAAGGTGAGTAAATAAGAAAAGGCGGCAGCCACTCGCGAAAGCGGCAGTCGCCTTCAAGTCATTTACACATATTTACGGAAGGTAAAAATCCACAGCCAAAGGCATGTGGTCGGAAAGGATTCTTAAAGTGGTTTTCGCCACGAGGGGACTATTGATCGGGTTGGGAAGTTTATAGGATTGATTCGCCAGCATGGCCTGCGTGGCCCAGACATGCTCGATCTGGCTGACATCTGTGAAAAACGTCCAGCCTGCCTCTTCGAGCAGAGGCGGGCATTCTATCTGGATCGGTGAATAGCCCATGAGAACACCGGGCGGGGGCATGTTCATGTCACCCAACAAAATGGCCGCGTCCTCCGCGAAGGGTTCGATAATCCCCGCCATATTCGTAATATTCCTGCAGCCCACCTCATCGAAATCGGATGGGATCTGGGTTGCAAAGACCTGGATCACCTGCCCACTTGCGGTGACGACTTCCGCCCGGATCAGGCAATTGTCGACATCCGTGTAAATTTCCGAATTTTTGATCTCCAGTTTGGACATCAAAACGACATCGAATGTGTTGCCATTCGCGTCCACCGCGGCGTTACCGGATTGGCAATGCACATACTCCATTCCCAAATCCCCCGCCACCTGTTTTGCAATCGCAAAATCATCAGCGCCCCAGCCACCGGCTTCCTGAATGGCAAGAATATCCGCGTTGTATGCCTGGAGGACGGAGGTGAGCAGGGAAATATCATCTCCCTGTGTTTTTCCCTTGACATTGTAGCTCATGAAGCGCACCGCCCCCTGGTGAATTTGAAGGGCGGAAGCGGTTGCAGTGAGCAGGTCCGGGCCCGGCACAGTGGCCGTGACATAGGGGGTAATCGTTGGAATTGACTTTGTGGGGGTGTCCTCTATGATCCTTGCCCCGTCCGGGAGTTTCGGCGTTCCACAAGCCTGTGCCAGTACCGCCACCAGCAGGATGAATATGAATACTGCGGCCTGTCTCCTGGCCTGATGATTCTTTGAAAAAGTGTTTTCGATCATAAGATGTTTCCTCTTTTCCTGGATTGGATTTTTTGCACGCGGCCTTTCACATTCGTTCCGGGCGAACGATGTTCCCTGTCGAAAACAGTTTGTTCATGCAAGCGCGGCAAAGTTACAGTTAAAAACAGGGAAACCATCCGAACGTTACGCGCTGTCCGCGGATTTTCAGGGGGCATGGACTCTCAAGGCGAAGCCAGCGGGACGATCAACCATAAAACGACACTTGATGAGACACAAACGTTTCCTCTTCGTAAATGAACTTCGCCGAAAAGAATTCCCTCCGCTCGAGCCAGGGCAGGAAAACGCGGTCGCTGGGCCAGAGCGGCAATTCGCACAACATCCGATCATCGATCCATTCGAGTTTGCCCTCCGGCGAATCGATCAACTCGCCTTCGAACTCGGTGGCCGTAAAGACGAACACATACCAATCCTTCCCCTTGAATTGGGTGAACACCAATAATCCATGCAGCCCCGGGTTTTGGATCACCAGCCCCGATTCCTCGCGGACCTCGCGCACGATACATTCCTCGGGGGATTCCCCCGCTTCGAATTTGCCGCCCAAACCATTCCACTTGCCTTCGTGAATATCGTTCGGCTTTTTGTTGCGGTGAACCATCAAGGTTTGTCCATCGCGTTTGATGTAGCACAGAGTGGCAAGGATCATGAACACTCCCAGGGAACAGACTTCCGAAGTCTGTCGAGTTACGCCCCAAACATTGCTTCCAGCCCGCGCCAGACATCGTCGCGCCAGGCTGTGTAATTGTGGCCGCCGGTAAACTCCCGGTATGTCACATCATAACCGCTTTCCTTCAGGATGGGCTGCATCCTGCGGTTATCCTCCAAAAGCCATTCCAGCCTCCCCGCATCCATCCAGATTCGAATCCGGCGTGAATGTCCATATTTGATCAGGTCCACTGCCGCAAAATCGCGCCCCTCGAATTCGAAGACGGCGGATTGCGCGATCACCTTTCCAAAAATCTCCGGCATTCGCAAACCCGTGTATATGGACATCAGCCCGCCGAACGACGCACCCAGCACACCATACGCGCCGGGATTCTGCCGGATATCCACCAGGTTTAGTTTCTTACGCGCCAGCGGCAGGACGACATGTTCCAGCCAGGCAATCGTCGCGTCCGAGCAGGCATATTCCACGCCGCGATGATCCCCGCCGTTTTGAAGGAAAGCCATTGCAATCGGGCGGATGCGCTTCTCCGCGATCAGGTTATCCACGATGAGGTTGAGTTTGCCGCGTTCGAGGTAATCCCCCCCGTCATAGACGACCAGCAACGGCGCCGGCTCCCTGACCGGCGGGCGATAAAAATAAATATCGCGCTCGCTGTCGTCCGCAAGCATCCACGTTTCCACGCGGTGATGAGTCACCCTGCCGCGCGGCACGCCCTTCCTTTGCACAGCCAGGGAGGTTGGGGCGGCATCCGGCATGTAAAAGAAATGATTGTCGTTTCCCAGGCCGTTGTAGATGCTGCGCGCGTTCAACGGGTCAGGGACGCGCGTTTGTGTTTTGGGTTCGTAAAACGCGTACTCGAGATATGCATCCCGCGGCAGTTCAAAGGATATGCCCCACAGCCCTTTTGCAAGCCGCCTCAATTTTTGAGGATGCTCCTCCCAGCCGTGCATATCGTCCACCAGGCGCGGAGCGGATTTCCCAGCCCACACAAAAGTGACGCGCTCATCCTCAATAACCGGGTTCCCATTTGCGCGCGCCCGCTGTACCAGGGGATGTTCAACCTTCATTTACTGAAGGTTCCCATTAACTCAACCTGCGCGAGGACGTGTCCATCCATGGCCTGAAACAACGCGTCCTTATCCGCGCCTGCCGGCAGGGATAACTTTGTGTTCAACGCGTAGAGTTTGAAAAAATAGCGATGTGTGCCGGATGGCGGGCACGGTCCATGATAACCGCTGCCGCCTGCGGAAGTCTTTCCCTGCATCGCGCCATTGACCAGTTCGGGGTCGGTCGGCGTATTCTCCGGCCAACCATGCGCGGTCGTTGGAATATTCCACAACACCCAGTGTATCCACGTTCCCATGGGCGCGTCGGGATCGTCCACGATGAGCGCCAGGGACTTCGTACCCTGCGGAAGTTCCTCGCCCCATTCGAGCGGCGGAGACATGTCACTGCCCTTGCAGGAATACTTGACCGGGATCGCCTGTCCTTCGGCAAAAGCGGAACTTGTAAGTTTAAAGGACATGGGGACCTCCTCATTCGAAACAGGTGTCGATTCTGTTTGAGACGGCGCGCACGAAGTAACCAGCAATGCCAACGCGAGAATTGGAACGAATTTTTTCATATTCTCCTCGTTCTAAATTTTCCGGTCTCAGAGCGGAGGTAAATCTTCGCGCTCCACGCCGGGGAATTGCAGGATAAAGTCCGGGCCGAAGACCTTGCCCGGGGTCTGGAAACCAGGCACCGGGTCAAGCAGGATGCGTTTCATGATTTCGACCGAAGTCAGCGCGGTGAGGTAATACGATTCGGGAGTCCGAAGTTTCGCGCGCACCGCTTTAGTTCCATCCATCACTTCACCGATGATCAGGCTGAATCCACTTTGATTCCGCGCCTGCGACGGGCCGGGCGGCATCGATCTCCCAACCAGCCATTTCAGGAATTCCCTGACGGGACGCAAATACAGCAGCGGCCCAATGAAACGCGTCAGGTACATTCCGTTAATCATTGCACGCGGGAACGCCATGTACACTTCGATGTTTGGGATTCCCGTGCTGTAATAGGCCGTACTGACGTCGCCCCAGCCCACCGACACCAGGCGCTTCGGCCCGCGCCCGAAATCCACGCGCTTGTTTCGCCACACATTCGGCACACCGACAATTTTTCCCGCGCGGCGGATGCGCCCCTGCCGGTGCATGTTCTCGATGCCCGAGCGCGCCGTCCCGCGCGAAACGCCGCTGCCGACGCTCATGATGTTCAGTTCAAGTTTTGTCGCACTGGGAAGTTTTCGACCCAGATACAACGACAGGCAATCCGAAGGCACCACATCGAAACCGCCGCCCGGCAGTAACATCACCCCGGCCTTACGCGCCTCTTCATCCATTTTTGCAAGCGCCTCGAATTCTTCGATCTCGCCGCTGATATCGACATAATGCCTGCCGTTTGCAATGCAAGCGCGCGCCATCATTTTATACGTCAGCGAGAACGGCCCCGCGCAATGCAAAACCGCGTCCACTTCGCGCACGGCGGAGTTAAGCGCCGCGGCATCGTTCAAATCGAAGGCGCGATATTCGAGCCCAAATTGATTGGCCTGCGCGCGCAGTTTTATTTCATCCCTGCCCGCAAGAATTGGTTTCAAGCCGGCCTTCACCGCCTGCTGAACGATCAGCGTGCCGGTATAGCCATACGAACCATAGATGAGAAATGTTTTCATAGTTTCTTTACAAAATGCACAAGTCGTTCCATTTCCTGGTAGCCCATCTTCAAATGCGCCGCGATGCTCGTCTCATTTTCCAGCCACGTATCCGAACCCATCTCGGTCAGGCCGAGCGAACGCGCCCAATCTTCGGCAGTCCACACCAACAGCCGGCCCACGCCGCGCTGGCGCACATCAGCCTCCACATACCAGCCTTCGATATAACCGACCGGGCTCGTCTCGCAGCCCTCGCCATAATTGCGCGTCCCTGCTTCGAGAAAACCGCACGGGCTTCCGTCCGCGCGCACCGCAAAAAAGACAGCCTGGCGCGGGTCATTCAACACATCCTCCAGCCCCCAGCGCAAATCCTCCAGCGGCGACGTATCCCACAACACCTGCCTCATTCTCAGCCATTCGGGAATATCCTCATGCGTCGCACGTCGAATCGAAACATCAGCCATTAACTTCTCTCCGTCCAACCGGGATGACCATATTTTCCCCTGACCAATTCTTCCGTTCTCTTCAATTCGGATTGGGACATTTTTCCGCGCTCGAACTGAATCCCCAACTGCGTTTCAAAACCGCGGACGAAAGCCTGGGCTGCCGTTTCCCAGGCGACTTCCCGCCCCAAAACGGACTCCACTGTCACCGCCCGCGTGAGCAGTCTCTCTCCCGCCGCGCCGCGCATGGATTGGTCCGCAAAGACGAGCGCATCGCAAATCCGCGTCAGGTCGCCGGTCAATGGCAATGAGCCATGCTGCAAAACACCCTCTTTCTTGCGCGCCTGCGCCGAGCCGATCAATTTTTTACCGTTCACCGTGATCTCATACGTGGACGGCACTTCAAAACACACTGGATTTAAATTCTGTGCGGCGGGTTCCTGCGCGTGTTCCTTCATCTCCACCGGCAAACCCAACTCGCGGATGGCAAACAGCAATGCCCGCGCGATCCGATTGTAGGATTCGAGCACACCGCCCGCCAGAACAGGGTCTTCCGCGCTTCCAGTCACCGAATAAGTCAACTCGTCGGTATGCAAGATCGCTCGCCCCCCCGTCGCGCGGCGGACAACCTCCCAGCCGCGCTCCCGCAGCCGCGCAACATCCACGTCCGCAAACGACTGTGCATATCCCAACGAAAGACAGGGCGGATCCCACGCGTAGAGGCGCAGGGTCGGCTTCGACTCGCCGCGATGGATATGTTCGAGGATGGCCTCGTCCGCGGCCATGTTCCAGCCGCCGCGCGCCGAATGGGTAAAGAGAAGACGCCAGGAATTCATCATTGCCCACCTATTCTATCCCATTCTGACCCACGGCAATTGACATGCCCATTTCAAATTTAAGCGGCGGCTCGGAAAAAGCCACCCATGTATTACAACCCGAAAAGAAAGGGCTTCGAGTCGCTGATAACTGAAACCTATCCCCCGAGCCTCTCATTCAGCCAATCCAAAAATCCCTTTTCCTGCGGCTTGACCGAGGTACCCAAACTCTCGGCAAGTTTCTCGAACAGTTCCTTCTGTTCCTTCGTCAACCTGGCGGGAATTTCGACGTTGATCAGCACCAACTGATCGCCGCGCGCGTTCCTTCGCAGGTGCGGCACGCCCCTGCCCTTGATGTGAAATACCTTGCCGGGCTGAGTCCCGGCAGGAATTTTCAATTTTTCGTCGCCATCCAAAGTCGGGACCAGCACATCCGCGCCCAGGGTGGCCTGCGCAATGTTGATATCGAGATTCAAGAGAATGTCGTTCTCGCGGCGTTTGAAAAACTTGTGCGGCCTGACATCCAGCACGAGGAACAGGCTTCCATTCGGCCCGCCAAACACGCCAGGCCCGCCCTCCCCATTCAAGCGGATTTGTGTCCCGACGTCCACTCCCGCGGGAATCTGCACTTTCTTCCTGATCGTCTTCCGCTCCAGACCGCCCCCGCGGCATGTGTGGCAGGGCGACGAAAGGATCTCCCCGCGGCCATTACATGCGGGACAGGTCGCTGTCTGTACCATCGAACCAAGGAAGGTTTGTCTAACCTGCCGCACTTCACCCTGGCCGTTACACGTCGAACATTTCGTGGGAGAAGTCCCGGGCTCCGCGCCAGACCCGTTACAGCGGGAGCAGGTTTCCTCGCGCTGGAACTCGATATCCTTTTCCACGCCAAAGACAGCCTCTTCGAAACTCAATGTGACCTGCATCTGCAAGTCGCGTCCGCGGCGCGGGGATTTGCGCGAGCGGCGGCCAGTGGAGAATCCAAACCCGCTCAACAAATCTTCGAAGATGTCGCCGAAGTCCGCGCTGTAATCGTGGAAGCCGCCGCCCATGTTGCCGAGGCCTTCCTTGCCAAAGCGGTCATAGCGGGCGCGTTTATCGGAATCAGACAATACACCATACGCTTCGTTAAGTTCCTTGAACTTCTCTTCGGCGTCGTGTTCCTTGTTTACGTCAGGATGATACTGGCGCGCAAGTTTACGGAACGCGGCTTTGATCTCGTCATCGTTCGCGTTTCGCCCCACACCCAGAACATCGTAATAATCGCGGTTGCTCATGTAACGTTCAACGTTTAACGTTTAACGTTAAACGTTATTCCTTCACTTCACCATCCACCACGTCCGGTCCCGCATCAGACTGACCCGACGAGGGGCCTGCCTCCCCGCCCGCGGCCGGACCCTGCTGGTAGACGCTCGCGCCAATCTTCTGGATGACCTGTCCCAGCGCTTCGGTCGCGGCTTTGATGGCATCCACATCCTCACCCTGGGCGGCTTTTCTAACTTCCGCCGTCCTGGTTTCAATTTCACTGCGGATGTCATTCGGCACTTTATCGCCAAATTCCTTCATGGCTTTATCGGCGGCATAGACAGTGTTGTCGGCGTTATTGCGCGCTTCGATCAAGTCCTTGCGCTTGCGGTCATCGTCCGCGTGGGCTTCGGCGTCCTTGCGCATCTTTTCAACTTCGGCCTCCGACAAACCCGAAGATGCGGTAATCGTGATGTGTTGTGTGCGGCCCGTGGCCTTGTCCTTTGCGGTGACTTTCAGAATGCCGTTCGCATCGATATCAAACGTCACTTCGATCTGCGGGACGCCGCGCGGGGATGGCGGGATTCCGTCGAGAATGAATTTTCCCAACGACTTGTTGTCGGTCGCCATCGGGCGCTCACCCTGCAACACATGAATTTCAACCTGCGTCTGGTTGTCGCTCGCGGTGGAGAAGACCTGGCTGCGGCGGGTCGGAATCGTTGTGTTGCGTTCGATCTGCGGCGTGGCAACCCCGCCCAAAGTCTCAATGGAAAACGTGAGGGGAGTCACATCCAGAAGGAGGATATCCTTCACTTCCCCGCCCAGAACGCCGGCCTGGATCGCCGCGCCGATCGCGACAACTTCATCGGGGTTAACGCCCTTGTGCGGTTCCCTGCCAAAGAAGGCACGGACACGATCCTGCACGGCGGGCATGCGCGTCATTCCGCCGACCATCACGATTTCGTTGATGTCGCCTGCGGTCAGGTTTGCATCCGAAATCGCCTGCTTGAGCGGCGCAATCGTACGATCAACGAGGTCAGCCGTAAGTTGTTCGAGTTTGGAGCGGGTCATCGTCATGACCAGGTGTTTCGGGCCGCTTGCATCGGCAGTGATGTACGGCAGGTTGATCTCGGTCTGCATCGTGGTTGAAAGTTCGATCTTTGCTTTTTCGGAAGCCTCCTTCAAACGCTGCAAAGCCTGGCGGTCGTTGTGCAAATCAATGCCGTTATCCTTCTTAAACTGCTCGGTCAGGTAATCCATGATCCGAACATCGAAATCATCGCCGCCGAGGAACGTATCGCCGCTCGTGGAGCGAACCTGGAACACGCCGTCACCCACATCGAGAATGGAAATGTCAAACGTGCCGCCGCCCAGATCATAGACAGCGATAATTTCATTTTTCTTTTTGTCCAGCCCATATGCCAGCGACGAGGCGGTCGGTTCGTTGATGATGCGCAGCACTTCGAGCCCCGCGATCCTGCCCGCGTCCTTGGTCGCATTGCGCTGCGCGTCGTTAAAATAGGCCGGCACGGTGATCACAGCCTGCGTGATCGTCTCGCCGAGATATGCCTCGGCATCGGCCTTGATCTTCGCAAGGATCATCGCGGAAACTTCCGGCGCGCTGTATTCCTTTTCATCGAGCGTCACGCGCACGTCGCCATTTGCCGCGCCGCTCACCGCGTAAGGTACGCGCTTGCGGGTGCGCTCCACTTCGGGGTCGTCGGCCTTGCGTCCCATGAAACGCTTGATCGAGAAGACCGTGTTCGTCGGATTCGTAATTGCCTGGTTGCGCGCCACGCGCCCAACCAAACGCTCGTGATTTTTATTCACCGCCACCACAGACGGAACGAGCCGCTCGCCCTCCGCCGATGGAATCACAACAGGTTCGCCGCCGCTCATCACCGCCGCGACGGAGTTGGTCGTGCCCAGGTCGATGCCTATGATTTTTGCCATGATTGCTCCTAAGTTATGGTCGAAGGTCAAAGGTCAAAAGTCGTTTCAGACCTTTGACCTTCGACCTTTAACTGAATTTATTGCGCCACTCTTACCATCGCGGGACGAATTACCCGCTCCCCCAACATATACCCATTCTGCACCACCGCAATTACGTGACCGCTCTCCACGCCATCGGCAGGTTCATGCGAAATCGCCTCGTGAAAGTTCGGATCGAACTCCGCGCCCTCGGCCTGGATCCTCTTCACGCCTTCCGACTCCAGGATATTTTGGAGTTTGCGCGCGATCAGTTCCACACCGTTCGCCCACGCGTCGCCCGCGGGACGGTTTTGCAGGGCGCGCTCCAAATCGTCCAGCGCGGGCAGGACCTTCTTGATGATGTCGCCCTTCATCGCGGCATACGTCATCTCATTATCGCGTTGAATGCGGGTTTTATAATTGACAAACTCCGCCTGCGAACGCATCCAGCCATCTTTATACTCAGCCGCTTTGGACTCAGCCTCCGCCAATTGGCTCTGCAACGCGTCCACCTGGACTTTGAGTTGTTGGCTGCTTTCGGGCATCTCTGCCGCCTCGGCGGGGACCTCGTTAACCTGTTCTTCGTGTTTATGTTTCTTTTTGTCAGTCATTCATCCACTCTCAATATTCGATATGAGTTATTTGACAACCGATATACGAGTATCGAATATCGTTGTTATTCACCAGCAATCGTATCGTTGACCAAATCACTGAGCAGTCCGGCGACAAATCGCACCGTCGGGATGGTTCTTGCATAAGACATTCGCATCGGGCCAAAGACGCCCAACGTGCCTGTTGCCATGCCCGGCACACCGTAACGCGCCACCACCATCGAACATTGACGCAGTTCCTCCCACCCGCCTTCGCCGCCGATGAGAACTTGAAGTCCGCCGACGTTGCTGTTGGTTGTGGTGCGGGCGAGTAAATCCTGCAAAGTGGAACGCTCGCCAAAGAGTTTCAAGGCGCGGCGGCCATCGTCCGACTCGGCGAATTCAGGCTCGGACATGACGTTGGTTATCCCATCGGTATAAATTTCGCCGGAGCCGCTTTGGGACGCGCGGCGCATGTCCGCGACGATGAGGGTGAGGATATCCTGGTCGAGCGCGTCGGGACGGACTGAAAGGGCGGAGATTCCATCTATGGCGAGACCAGCCAGCAGGGCGTTGAGACGCGAGGCGGTTTGGCTGAGTCGTTCCTGTGAAACGGGTTCCGCCAAAGTCAGAATCTGCTGATTGACTTCCCCTCCCGCCATCACCAAAACCATTAAGACCTGCCGGCCCTGGGTCGAAATCAGTTCGACGTGTTTGTAGCGCGCCATCTCTGCGTGCGGCGCGGTGACAACCGAAACGCCCTGCGACTGGTGCGCGAGGATGGAGGCCGCAAGGGTCATCCACTGATCCATGTCGGGGCGGGACTGGTGGAACTGGTGCGAGATGGTATGTTGCACGGTCTCGGGCAGTTCTGCGTCGCGCATCATTTCGCTGACGAAGTAGCGGTAGCCTTCCTCGGTCGGGACGCGGCCTGCAGAGGTGTGAGGCTGGCGCAGGTAGCCCATCTCGGTCAAGGCGGCCATTTCGTTGCGAATGGTCGCGGGGGAAAGATCAAGGTGGTAATGTTCGCCCAACCGCTTCGAGCCGATGGGCTGGGCGGTGTCAATGTAGTCACGAATGATAAGAAGAAGCAGGGTCTGCTGTCGCTCGGAAAGGTTGGTCATGGCTCAAAGTTAGCACTCTCTGAGCGAGAGTGCTATTACTTGTGGAATAATGATAACAGCGGGAAAGAGGGAAGTCAATAAGAGGAGTGTAAGAAAAAAGCGCAGTGCCTTGCACCGCGCTTCCTGAGGATTGCAAATGGCCGGCTATTTAGCGACGGGTCTCCAGGCGGGGTCAAAATCATCGCTGGGATCAGTGGTAAGCGCGGTCTGGTTTGCGCCGGTTACGGTCATGTAGGAAATATTCGAGCCGCGCTCCCCGGCGCTTTCGTATACAAGCCAGAATCCATCCGGCGAATAATCAACATCGTCCACTGATAACCCGCCCAGGTTGAGTTTTACGGGTTTTGAATCCGGCTCGAGGGAGATCATCATCACGTTGGGAAAGGCAAAGCCATTCACAGGCCTTTGGTCGAACAGGATCAGTTTCCCATCGGACGACCACTCCGGGAGATTGTCGGATTGCAGGTCGCCGCTGCGGACGATTTGCCTCTGGTCCCTGCCCGTGCTGGACATCAGCCAGATTTGATAGGCGCTGCCTGCGCGCCTGAGCGCATAGACAATTTGCTTGCCATCCGGGGACCAGGCAGGCTGGCGCGCATCCATGTCCTGGGTCGTCCGAAGCAAACGGGTGGTTATGTTCGTTTTCAAATCGTATGAATAAATCTGCATGTACCCGGTGCGAAGCGAGGCAAAGGCAATCTTGCTTCCATCCGGCGACCAATCCGGCTCGAAGTCGCCGCCGGGAACGGTCTGCAAATGTTGCAAGCCTGTGCCATCCGCATTGATCGTGTACAGGCTGGAACCTGGATACGAATCGTTCTTGAATTTACAGGGGGAAATAAAAACCAGTTTGAGCCCGTCCGGTGACCATGCGGGCTGGCAGGCTCCTTCAGGCATCGTTGTCAACTGAACGGGGTCTTTGTCATTCAAATCAAGCATATAGATCTGGGAAATGCCAGACCGCGTGGATGCAAACGCGACCTGTAAATTTTCAGAACCCAGGGGCGTGGGCACCAGGGTTTCCATTGGA
>Ga0172368_10004118_pt1 | contig 17062 bp, 13 predicted proteins | sample Lak11m_FD_114540 | JGI IMG/M metagenome (GOLD analysis project Ga0172368, IMG submission 114540) | Freshwater microbial communities from Kabuno Bay, South-Kivu, Congo - kab_022012_11m | ecosystem: Environmental > Aquatic > Freshwater > Lake | place: Democratic Republic of the Congo: South-Kivu...
CAACGCCTCTTTGGCGCCGATTGGCTCGCCGAGCATCGTAAGCTCCTTGGCCTTGGCCATGCCCACGAGCCGCCGCAGCGGATCAAAAAGGGGATTCAGTCCAAACCGAAGCTCCGGATGGCCAAATATGGCGCTTTCCGAGGCAATGCTCAGATCGCAAACCGTGACCAGATTGAACCCTCCGCCCAACGCCACGCCGCCTACGGCGGCGATAACCGGCTTGGGAAAGGAGTATATCCCCTTCAGGGTCCTAAAAATAGAATTAAAATACTGTTTTATTTCCGTATCCGGGATGGCCGCCATCTCTTTGAGATCCATTCCTGCCGAGAAGACATAATCGCCGCCGGTAAGCACAACGACATTGACTTCATTGTCCGTCTCGAGGAGGACGAAGCAGTCCGCCAAATCTCTGCGCGCATCCTGAGAAAGCGCATTCAATTCCGCGGGTCTGTTCAGCTTTACAATTGCATAACCCGCTTTTTTTTCTACAAGAATCGTCTTGAAGGTCATGATAAATGGACCTTTACTGCAAAAGATAAAAAGCGCCCGTTGAATCTGCCTTGTTTCCGCCGACAGCCTCAACAAGGCCCGACGCCATGCTTCCGGATAAATAACTCAGGAAACCCCTCTTCTTTTTCGTACCGTGGATTATTTCCGGTTTTCCTTCCATTCCGGAAAGTCGTCCGGCGAGAACGACAGCATCCTGAAAACCGCCAAGGCCGTCGACAAGCCCGCGTTCTTTTGCCTGTCGTCCCGAAAAGACGCGCCCATCGGCAATCTTTCTTACATCTTCGAGAGGAAGCTTGCGATTTTTGGCAATGATCTGGACAAACTGATCGTAGATGTCGTCAACAATACCCTGAATGAGGGATTGCTCTTCCACGGTCATTTTTCTGGTCGGTGATCCTATATCTTTGAATTTTCCGCTTTTTATCACATAGGAGCTAACGCCGATCTTCTTCATCAACTCTTCGACGTTCGCGTAATGCATAACAGCCGAAATACTTCCGGTTATCGTGCCCGGATTGGCGAGAATACGATCTGCGGCCACCGCGATCATGTATCCGCCGGAGGCCGCAACCGATCCCATTGACACTACAACCTTCTTCTTTTTTTTGAGTTCGAGGACAGCCTGATATATCTCCTGGGACGGCGCTACCCCGCCGCCGGGAGAGTTAATCCTCAGAACTACGGCGCGAATCTGCTGATCATCGGCAAAATCCTGTATCTGCTCAACGACCTCCTCGGACTCGCTGATAATTCCCTCAATTGGAACGATCCCCACCCGACCATTCAAGGCAAAAGAATGCCGACCCGCGGCAAAAAACCCGAACCCATAAATAAGGACAATGGAAACGAATCCCGTGCACGCCAATAAAATCATTCCCAAGATAACCGGGTGCTTTCTCATATATCAAAGGGCTTTTCGAACACTAATTATCCGTATCGATAATCTTTATATCGGCAAGCGCCTGACTGAGGCTTGAACCGATATTCGCCTGATTGTTTATATACTGATTCGCCTCTTTTCCCTCCGGCCCCTTTGTCGAGCTCGCTTCCGTTTCCAGATCTTTTATGCTCAGGCGAATTTTCCTGCTTTTCGGGTCGACGTTTTTGACAACAGCCGATACTGCATCGCCAACGGAAAAGAGCTCGGAAGAAGATTTCACCCTCTTGGAACTGAGTTCGGAGATGTGAACAAGTCCCTCCATTCCCTCTTCGATCTCAACAAATACCCCGAATTCGGTAATATTGGTCACCTTGCCGCTTACTACAGCGCCCGGCAGATATTTCTCACTCAATTCCTCCCAGGGGTTCTTTTCAATCTGCTTGAGCCCCAGAGAAAATTTTTCATGCTCGACATCGATATTGAGCACCATGGCCTCGATGGTCTGCCCCTTTTTGTAAATCTCGGCAGGCTGTTTCACCCGCTGCTTCCAGGAGATGTCGGACAGGTGAATAAGCCCGTCAACGCCCTCTTCCACTCCGACGAAAATTCCAAAGTTGGTAATATTTCTTATCACACCGGTAACGATACTTCCCTCTGGATATTTCCCTTTAAGGGCTTCCCAGGGATTGGCGGTTATCTGCTTCAAACCAAGAGAAATGCGCTTTGTATCGGTATTGATATTGAGCACCATCACATTTATAACCTGCCCGATCGCCAACACCTTCGAAGGATGCTTCACCTCCCTTGTCCAGAACATCTCCGACACGTGAATCAAACCCTCAACGCCCGGTTCGAGTTCGACAAAAACACCATAATCGGTAATATTTACCACTCTGCCCTCAACAACCGAGCTTATCGGATACTTATCCTTGATCGTTTCCCACGGATTTTCAGTCAACTGCTTGAGGCCAAGCGCTACACGTTCCTTCTCCCGGTCAAAGGAAAGTATCTTCACCCTGATTCTTTCTCCCTTGGAAAAATGGTCGGCGGGACGGGTTATCCTGCCCCAGGAGATGTCGGTCACATGCAGCAAACCGTCTATTCCGCCCAGGTCGATGAACAGACCGTAGTCCGTTATATTTTTAATCACGCCCTCGACGATCTTACCTTCTTCGATATTCAGGAGGGTTTCAACCTTCTCCGCCTCCCGGTCCTTTTCCAGAATCGACCTTCTTGAAAGAACGACATTATTCCGTTTGCGGTCGTACTTTAAAATATTAAATTCCAGCACCTGACCAACATAGCGATCGAGATCCCTTACCGGGCGGACATCAACCTGCGAACCGGGCAGAAATGCGGGGATGCCGATATCGACAGACAGGCCACCCTTTACCCTCTCAAGAACGGTGCCTTTAACGGGGGCGTTTTGCTCGCAGGCAATCTTGACATCATCCCATATCTTGATTTTGGCAGCCTTATCGCGGGACAGAACAAGATTGCCGTCCTGGTCGCGGCGATCGACGAGCACCTCAATCTCGTCCCCGATGTTGAAGACAACATTGCCATTTTCGTCGCTTATCTCACGAGCGGGGATATATCCCTCAGTTTTCCATCCCACATCCACCATGACGGTGTCTGTGTTGATCTGCACAATTTTGCCGATCAACACATTGCCCAACTGTACGGACTGAAGGCTTTGCTCGTAAAGCTCCTTGAAATCCATGCTCTCTTCTTTTTCGCCGGGGAAATCATCTGTACTGTCGACAATTTCCTTCTCCCCGACCACATCGCCTGCCTGCTGTTTCAAGATTTCGTTACCGTCGTCAACCATTAACCCAACACCCCCTGAAGATTTATAATTTTAGAACCTACGGGGCAGATAGCATACGAATTTTAAATTATCAAGGAATTTCAAATAAAACCCTCAAACCTTTTTTTCGAACCCCGTTGTCAAAAATTTAGACGGCTTTCTATCGCAAGGGACATGTCCTCAACAACCTGGGCAATTGATTTATCGGTGGAATCGACAAGAACGGCATCCTGGGGGATCACGAGCGGAGAAACTTTCCGTTCCCTGTCCTGGCGGTCGCGGTTGATAATGTCATCTTCAACAACTGCAAGATTTGCCGGCTCGCCCTTTGCGAGAAGCTCCAAATATCTTCTTTTGGCCCTTTCCTGTACAGATGCCTCCAGGTAGAACTTGACCCCGGCATCGGGAAAGACGACCGAGCCCATATCCCGTCCTTCCGCAACTACCCCGCCTGCAGCGCCAATTTTTCGCTGAATGTCGAGCAGGCTTTCCCTGACGGCTGGGATTGCAGAAATTTTCGAGGCGAGCAGCCCGATCTTCTCAGAGCGGATCAAGGTCGAAACATCCCTGCCATTTGCGGAAATCCGAAAAATCCCCGCTTCATTTCCCACGTCTATCCGGGCATTTCTGGATATCTCCGCCACGTTTTCTTCCGTTTTTTCTCCCGGATGCTCGTCAACGAGGTACGCCAAAGCCCGGTAAAGCGCCCCCGTATCGAGATAAAAAAAAGAGAATCGCGCCGCGACAAGCTTGCTGATTGTGCTCTTGCCTGCGCCTGCAGGGCCATCGATAGTAACGATAGGCTTCTTTCTCATAATTTTTTCCCTCCTTGCAATAAAAATGGGGAGAAAAATGATGCCGCGGCCACTCCGAGGGCATCAAACAAGACGTCAAACAGTGAAGCATCGCGTCCAGGAACAAACGATTGATGCCATTCATCTGTAAACGCATAGATAATGCCGACAAAGATCGTCGTTATCAAAGCGCGCTTTGGCCCAGGACAACCATCCCTGTTTAAAAACCAGCGATATAAAAAAACTCCCAGAAGGAGATATTCGATAAAATGGACTATTTTGTCAAAGCCAAAGAAAGAGGGAACCTCTTCGGGAAAGCGTGAAATAGAGGAAAGGAAAAAAATAAGCAAAGCGTAAAGAAAGGGGGGCCCGCTCCAATAAATGTTTTTCAAAAGGCGATTCCTGTTTACATGCACCATAATCGCAAAGCTCCTCCTTCCGTCCCGAGATCTGCTTGGCTCTGCCTTTAGCTGCCGCGCCTATGATAAGCATTGCCGCATCGACAATCTTTGCAGAAGATAAAGCGATTGGCCTATAACATATCGCGGATCGACCTTTCAAGCCGCTTGAAAATTAAAATGTTAGATTGATTATTGAAGGGCAAAGGGGTTAATATCATCCCCCTTGGCAAAAGAGGGGGAGGTTTAAAAATGCGTACAAAAACAGACAAAACTTTCCGGAAGGCAGCTCTTTTGCTTTTTCTCCCTGTTTTCATTTTTCTTTACACTCCCCTTGCCATGGCGTCCTTCACGCTCGATGACGAGAAAAAACTTGGAAAAGAGTTTTACGATAAACTGGAAAAAAACGACCTTATCCTGCATGACGACAGGGCAAACGCTTATTTAAACAAGCTGGGGAAGCTACTTTTGTCCAAAAGCGACAAACTCCCCTTCGATTACCGCTTTTCAATAATCCGCAGCTCGGGAATTAACGCCTTTGCCACGCCGGGAGGTTATATCTACGTCAATCAGGGGTTGATTAATCTTTCTGAAAATGAGGGCGAACTGGCCGGAGTGCTGGCGCATGAAATAGCCCACGTCAACGGCAGGCATATCGCGGAAATGATTGATCGCTCAAAAAAAATTAATATCTCAACCCTCGCGGCAATAATCGCCGGCGCATTTCTTGGAAAAGGAGGCGAACTGACCGCCGCCGTCACCAGTTTTTCCGTTGCCGCCTCCACAGCGCTTTCGCTGCAATATAGCCGCGAACATGAGGAGGCGGCCGATCGCGCCGGGCTTTCCTATTTTGATGCCTCAGGGTACAACGGCAAATATATGCTCGATTTTCTCAAGGTCATGAGGGGATACGAATATTACTCAAGCACTGTTCCATCATATTTCTTTACGCATCCCGGCACTGAAGAGAGGATAGGCTATATCGACGCCCTGATTCAGACAACCTACAAAAAAGGTGGGGCGGAACAGATTGTCGGCGGGCTGAAAAGAATACAGACAATTTTGCGGCTCCAGGAGAAAGATTCATCTGCCAATCTGAAGTTTTTCGGCGAGGAAATAGCGGCTGACAGTAATAATCTTGACGCCCTGTACGGCCTTGCCGTTACAGAGGGAAAAATCGGGATGGCAAGTGAAGCCGCTGTGCATTTTCAAAGAGCGCTTGCCTTGGACGGCAAGGATCCCGATATACTCCGGGACTTTGGAATCGCCCTGTTCAAACTGGGGAAGTTCACCGAAGCGGCCCTGTATCTGAACCGGGCAGTCGGCGCCAGCCCTGACGACGCCACCGCCAATCTCTTTCTAGGGAAAACCCTTCTGGCAACCGGCAAGATTGACGAGACAGTTGATCTTTTAAAGAAACTGGAGAAAAACAGGCCTGATGATCCTGATGTCCTCTACGACCTTGCAGTCGCTTACGGAAGGGCCAACCGGAGAGGCCTGTCCCATTATTATTTCGGTCGCTATTTCAAAATAAAAGAAAAGAGGGAAAGCGCCCTTTTTCACTTCCAGGAAACCCTGAAGGACCTGCCCGTAAATGACAAAAAAGCCGAAGAAATCCGTAAGGAAATGGACTCTCTTAAAAATCCGGCGCACAGCAAACAACCGTCGGCATCCCTCAAATCATCGGGCAACGCCTTTCCCCCCCCCTAATTCACGAAGCGAATACTCTTCATGCAGCCTCTCTCTTTTAAACAGCTCAAAAATATCCGGATCTATTTGCAGCTCCCCGGCCATCTTTTCCATAATGATCATCGTTTCGGAAAGGGTGTTGCTCTTCTTGTAGGGTCTGTCCGACGCGGTAAGCGCCTCAAAAATATCCGCCAAAGCGATGATTCTCGCCTGCAGGGGAAGCTGCTCCGCGGCGAGTCCCCGCGGGTAACCCCTGCCGTTAAGAGCTTCGTGATGGGACGACGCATAATGCGGCACATGCTTCATTTTTTTGGGAAAAGGCAGTTGCGAGAGGATCCTGGCCGTCATTGCAGCATGATTTCTCATGATTTCGAGTTCTTTTAATGTCAGGGTTCCTCGGCGCACGGCAAGATTTTCCACCTCATCCGGCGAAAGCAGCGGCTGAGTTATCCCATCGATTTGCAATGTCGTCATTCCGATCTTCCTGAGACGGGAAATCATTTCATCGGACATGAATTCTCCGCCTTCGTTCGCCTTCGTCAGAAAACTCAGCTCATCCCGAAGCGCTTTCTCCATTTCGTCCCTTTCGGGATAATAATACGGCCCAACGAGCTCACCCGGCCGCTGCATCCCTATTGATCTTTCCAGTTTATGAAGTTTGAGCTCCGTTTTGTACAACTCAATCCGCAGTTTAATGATTTCAATACGATCAACCATCGCCTGCAGTTTTGTTTCCTTATCGACAATATGATCCGGGGTTGTAATCTTTCCCACGTCATGAAGCCAAGCCGAGGTATGCAACTCTTTAAGCTCGTCTTCGGAAAATTCGACCTCCGCAAATGGCCCTTCTTTCGCTGCGTTGATTTTCTCGGCAATTTGCATCGTCAGCGCCGCGACCCGGCGAACATGACCGCCTGTGTATGGCGATTTTTCATCTATCGCCACGGCAATTGCGCGGATAAATGATTCCAGCAAATCCTGAAGTTCCTTAATGAGGCGATTGTTGGAAAGGGCGACAGCCGCCTGGGAAGCGAATGATTCTGTTACGTCGAGGCTCACCGGCGAAAAAGAGCTGATTCTGCCGCCCTCCATAGCATTCAACAACTGCAAAACGCCAATCACGGTCTCTTCATGATCCTTCATCGGCACAACAAGCATCGACTGGGAGTGGTAGCCGGTGCTGCGGTCAAAATTCCGCGTTCCCTCGAAATCAAACCCCTCATATTTATAAACATCTTCAATATTGACGGTTGCCCCCGTCAACGCGACATGGGCACAGACATGGCGGTGATTGGGTAATCCATCCGAATCAAACAACGGCACAGACTGCCATGTTATTCTTCCCCCTTTCCCGCCCATCTTGATTTTAAGGCTGCTCGTCTGGACAATGGTGAACTGCAGCTCGGTCCTATCCTCCGAAGTGATGTAGAGAGTGCCGCCGTCCGCATTCGTAAGTCCCTTCGCCTCTTCCAGAATCATTTCCAGAAGGCGCTCAATGTTTCGCTCACGGGAAAGGGCTATCCCAATCTTGGTAAATTCTTGGAGGAGCTTGATATTATCTCTTGCAAGATCATAAAGCGCAGTACGGGCCTGCACATATGAAGATTTTGAAGGAGGGCTTTCCGGCATTCGATTACCTCGTTCCCAATTATTGTCATGGAAGAGTCGCCTTTGCCCGTTATCCGTTTACAAAAAACAGACAATCGGCGATCCGACAAAATGGAAAGTTTGTTCAGCGGATAATAACATGCAGTTCTTCAGATTCAAACTCTTTTTTTAAAGCGGAAAACTCTTCTGGCAAATATGTTGTTTCGGAGAGAAAATCGCTACTCAATGTTTTGACGGGGACAAGCCCCTGCAAGGCGTAATATTTTGCCCCCTTTATCAATTTCACAACCCGGGCAAGGTCATTACGATCAAGCAGGGAACTAACCACCGTGGTTCTGAATTCATGTTCAGCCCCGGCAGAAATAATCAGAGAAATGCTTTTTCGAATATCAGCGGGATCAATGTCAACGCCGGCAATTCGGGGATATTTATCGAGCGGCCCTTTTACGTCCATCGCCCAGAAATCGACAAGCTGCCTTTTTATCAGCTTTTCGATTACCACCGGGTTCGAACCATTGGTATCCAGCTTTACAAGGTATTCAAAATCTTTTACCTTTTGCAGAAAATCCTCAAGGTCGGGCTGCAGGGTCGGCTCGCCCCCGGTTACCGATACCGCCTCCAGTTTACCTCTCCTCTTTTCCAGAAAAGAGAGAACTTCCAACTCGGAGAAAATGGGGCCATATCTTTGTGGATCGACAAGCTCGGGATTGTGGCAGTATGGACAGCGAAAATTGCAACCCTGGGTGAAAATAATCGCACAGATTCGCCCAGGGTAATCTATAAGAGAAAATTTTTGCAGTCCCCCGATTTTGATTGTCAGAACCTGTATTCCTTCCGAAGATTGTACTCTTCTTTCTTACCCTTGTTCCACTGCTTGACCGGGCGCAGATATCCGACAACGCGGGAGTAAATTTCGCACTCTTCCCCACAGGTCGGACAGGTCTCCTGCTCGCCGCTGAGATATCCATGCCCGGGGCAAACGCTGAACGTCGGGGTAAAGGTAACATACGGCAGATGATAATTCGTGCAGATCTTTTTAATCAACGACTTTACCGCCCGGTGATCGGATATGCGTTCCCCGGCGAAGGTGTGAAACACGGTGCCTCCGGTATATTTACACTGGATCTCGTCCTGAAGATCAAGGGCATCGAAGACATCGTCGGTATGGTTTACCGGAAGCTGCGTCGAATTTGTATAGAACGGCTCTGCCTTCCTTTCCCGTATATTTTCTTCATCGGCGCAGATGATTTTCGGGTATTTTTCCTTATCGATTCTCGCCAGACGGTAGGAAGTTCCCTCGGCAGGGGTCGATTCGAGGTTGTAGTTGTTTCCGGTTTCTTCCTGGAATTTAACAAGCCGCTCCCGCATGAAATCCATCACCTTCTTTGCAAAGAGCTGGCCTTCCGGACTTGCAATGTCCTTTCCCAGGAAGTTGAGACACGCCTCGTTCATCCCCACAAGACCAATCGTGGAAAAGTGATTCTTCCAGTACTGGTCGAACCGCTGCTTGACGCTGCGCAGATAGTACTTTGTATACGGGTAGAGGTTGTTTTCGGTAAAGCTTTCCAGAACCTTGCGTTTTATTTCCAGACTTTTCCGGGCAACGTCCATCAGGCTGCTTAGTCTCTCCAGAAACGACTCCTCCGTATCGGCAAGATAACCGATCCTCGGCATATTGATCGTGACCACCCCGACTGAACCGGTCAGGGGATTGGAACCGAAAAGGCCACCACCGCGCTTTTGCAGTTCGCGGTTGTCTATCCGCAGCCGACAGCACATGCTCCGGGAGTCCTCCGGATTCATGTCAGAATTGATGAAATTCGAGAAATAAGGAACGCCGTACTTTGCCGTCATTTCCCAGAGACCGGCCATTTTGGGGTCATCCCAGTTAAAACCTTTTGTTATATTGTAGGTGGGGATCGGAAAGGTAAAAACCCGTCCTTTGGCATCCCCATTGGCCATCACCTGCAAAAAGGCCTTATTGAAGAGATCCATTTCCTCCTGAAACTCCCCGTATGTCTCTTTCTGCAACTCTCCGCCGATTATGACGCTTTTCTCGGCATAATAGCCGGGCACCCGCACATCGAGCGTCACGTTGGTAAAGGGGGTCTGAAAGCCGACCCGGGTCGGGACATTGATATTGAATATGAACTCCTGCAGGGCCTGCTCCACATCCTGATAGCCGAGCTTGTCGTAGCGGATGAACGGGGCCAGAAGCGTGTCAAAATTGGAAAATGCCTGGGCGCCGGCCGCTTCCCCCTGCAACGTATAGAAAAAATTGACCACCTGCCCCAGCGCGCTGCGCAGATGCTTCGCCGGCTTGCTCTCCACCTTGCCGGAAACTCCCCGGAATCCCTCCACCAGCAGATCGTACAAATCCCAGCCGACACAGTAAACGGAAAGCAGGCTCAGGTCGTGGATATGAAAATCTCCTTCCGAATGGGCCTTGCGAACCTCCGGCGGGTATATTTCGTTGAGCCAGTAAGTCTTGCTTATCTCGGAAGAAATGTAGTTGTTCAGCCCCTGCAGCGAATAGTCCATATTGCTGTTTTCGTTTATCTTCCAGTCGGTTCTGTTCAGGTATTTGTCGACCAGATCCGTCTGCATCCGGTTTGTTATATCCCTAAGGCGGGCGTGCTGATCGCGGTAGATAATGTATGCCTTGGCGGTCTTTTTGTACGAAGAGGAGAGCAACACCTCCTCCACAATGTCCTGAATATCTTCGACCGTTGCGGTGTTGCCGTCAAAAACATCTTCCGCGAGATTAAGAACGCGGATGGTCAGCTTTTTGGCCGCCTTATAATCGAATTCTCCGGTCACCGCGCCCGCCTTGGCGATCGCAGTGGTGATCTTTTCCGCATCAAATTTTACCAGTCTTCCGTCCCGTTTTTTTATCTGCGCCGGCATGAGGCCCTCCTGATTATTGTATGAATGCCAAAAGATGAATATTAAATATAACCCAATATCTTGTACTTTGTCTGGTAAAATATCACTATATATAGATAAGTCAAGAAATTTTTTTCTTTTGCCTTATTAAGATGCCAAGAATTTCATCCCTCCCTGACAATGACCGCCGCGCTTCTGGCAAGATATCAAAAGCTTGTCTTCCCTTGGGAGGCATTGTATATTACCGCCGGATTGAAAAAAGAAAGGAACTAACTTACCCGCAAATGGGTCTTGAACAACTTCAGAAATTATCCTTAAAAGGCTTTATGGCACAGGCGGAAGGCAGGCGTTTGTATGAACTGGCGCGCGTAGCTTCCCAACGCGCCCCTTGTCTGGAAATTGGCAGTTATTGTGGAAAATCGACAGCTTATCTAGGTACGGGGTGTAAAGAGTCCGGGGGCATTCTCTTTTCCATCGACCATCACGAAGGCTCGGAAGAACAGCAGCCGGGGCAGGAATATTTCGACCCGGAACTGTTCAACGAAAAGACTGGTAAAATAGATACGTTTCCCGTCTTTCAGAATGTACTGCGTAAACTGTCCCTCATGGACACTGTAGTGCCGATTGTTTCTAAATCATCTGTCGTCGCCCGCCTCTGGAGCACCCCGGTCAACCTGATCTTGATCGACGGGGGGCATACCTTCGAAGCCGCCTGCGCCGATTACAGCTCCTGGGTTTCCCACCTGCTGCCGGGTGGCTTTCTTGCCATCCATGACATCTTTGCCGATCGGACAAAGGGAGGCCAGGCGCCCCGCTGCATCTATAACATGGCCCTCGACTCCGGCCTCTTTGCCGAGCTGCCGAGAACGGAAACCCTGGGAATTCTTCAAAGGACATCCGGCGCCGCGATAACCGCCCGGGCAAAAGAAAGATGGAACGAGATCAACTGCTGATTGTCGTCTCCGGTGGTTCGGAGGGATTGCGATTATTGTGCGTCCAGTGCCAGACACAGGTATCTTTTGAGATTGCCGGGACAAGATAACCTTTACCTATGAAATCACTAACAGTTTTCCTGATCAATTCCTCCTCGATTCCGGTTGCGGCTGTGATCCGCCGACTAAGCTCCTTTTCCGCAAAGCCGCTGTCAGTGCAATTTTTGACAATGCCCAGACCTTCGATCAGATCCTCCGAAAGTAGTCGGTAAACAAGCTTCATCCGGAAATGTCCTTCCACCTGCATGTCTATCTCCGGCTTGTTGGTTTTATTGTGATAGCCCTGCACCATCTCTTCCCAGACCGTCGCGATCCTGGCCTCAAAATCCGCGACAAACCTGTCCAGATCCGCAGGCGTAAGCGCGGCGGTTCTGACGATGGCCCTGTTGGCGTCGTATTTTGTCCAGTCGTCGGTCATGATTTCGAGGTCGTAACTCTTTGCCTCTTCGCGAATCGTGGTTCCTGGAAAGGGGGCCAGCAGATGATAGCCATACAGAGACCCCAGTCCGGAGGCAAACTCTTCCGTTTCCCGGAGCGTCTCCGGCGTCTCACCGGGAAGGCCGGCAATGAATGAAGTATGTGGAATAATTCCAGCTTCACGGCACAGGGAAACCGCCTGCCGCACCTGCTCGAGCGTTATTTTCTTGCGGATGCGCTCCATCATCTCCGGATTTCCCGTTTCAACGCCGAAGCTGATGCTGTCGCAACCAGTTTCATGCATCAATCTCATGGTCTCCTTGTCGACGGTATTTACCCGCGCAAAGGCGCTCCAGGAAAAGCGCAGCCCCCGGCGCACGATCTCCTCGCACACCTCTTTCACCCTTTGGGGCGAGGAGACAAAAAGATCATCGGCAACATTGATCCGGTCAATCCCGTAGGCAATGATCTGCTCGATCTCATCGACAACGAGGGAGGGGGTTCTCATTCTGACCCTGTTTCCGACCATCCGGCGACCCTGGCAAAAGATGCAGGAATAGGGACAGCCGCGGGAGGTGATGATGCTGATGGAAAAGCCCAGCGCCTGATAGCGGGAAAGGGGAAGCAGGTGACGGGCAGGCAGGGGCAGGGTGTCAATGTCCTCAATAAAAGGCCGGGGTTCACTTACCGCAATCCCGTCTGCAACCCGGCGGGCAATCCCCTTTATCCCCTCCATATTTTCAGGGCACATTCCCACGGCCATCAGCTCGGCAATCGTTGCCTCACCTTCGCCCATCACGATCAGATCTATTCCCGGATACGCACGCAACGACTCCTCAGCGGTAAAAGAGACGTGGGGGCCGCCCATCAGAGTGACTAAAGCAGGCCTGTGCCTTTTGGCTTCACAGACAATCTCCGCTGCCTGCGGAAAATTCAGCGTCACCGACGTTGCCCCGAGGACATCGGGCTGAAAGGCGTCAAGCTGCGCCCGCAGTTTCTCCGGAGAGTAACGGCTGACAATATAATCGAATATCCGCACCTCTGCCCCGGCCGCTTCGAACGCGGCGGCCACATAGGTGACGCCGAGCGGCGGGGCGGGAGCCTCTTCCAGCGGATAAGGCGACGCGACAATGGCGACCCTCATTAAATGCCTCCTTTATATAAGATACTTCATCCGAATGGCGCCCCGGCCGGCTCAAAGACCTTTGGCTGCGCCCCGTCCGTATCTCCCGGTCAATCGCCCCGGCGCGGGAAAAACAGGGAGCGCAGCCACCCGAACCAGGTATTGTTTTTCATAAATCCCCGATCTATCTCCTCAAATTGCACGGCTACCGCTTGGGGGTCGGCGAGCCAGTCAGCACGGGTTTTCATGGGTTGACCGGGATCGAGGTTTTTTACGACCACCGCCGGATTGCCGACGGCAATGACATTCTCCGGGATATCGCGGACAACCAGGGAACCGGCGCCGATGACGCTGTTTTTCCCGATTCTTACCCCCTTGCAAACAATTGCGCTGTCCCCTATCCAGACATTGTCCTCAATATCGACGGGCAGCGTATTGCCGACCGGCATGCTCCGGTCATAAACACCGTGCCAGTCGGAATCGGTGATAAAGACCCCCTGCGCCAGCATGCAACTGGCACCGATGGAGATTCGCGTGGCGGCACTGATTCGCACCCCGGGACAGACAAGGCTGTAATTTCCTATGTCGATCGTCCCCAGTTCTCCCATTGCCGACCAGACAGTCAGGCGAATCCGTCTGTCCGCGGTGGCAATAACAGTGCAATAGTCGCCCATGGTGACCGGACCACCGAAAATCTCCACAAACCAGGGCTTCATAAACGTGCATCCCCGGCCGAGACTTTCGAACTGAGGGCGGAGGAACCAGTTGGCATAGCCTTTTTGAAAATCCTGATAAAGGCGCTTGATGATGTAGGGGCGATGGTCTCTGCGCAATTTTTTAAATTTCCTCCAGACGCCGAAGTCCATTCCCGATATGGACAATGCCGCTGTTTATTCGGTAGAAGGTCATCTTTCCTCGCGGGAGAGCAGCGCCGCCGGGATAAGCCGGTTTTCCTTCCAGAAGGAATGGCTGAAAATCCGCCCCGCCGGGGTAATGCCGTAGAGGGCGTCGCAGGCAAGAAGCACCGCCGCCGCCGTCCACGAGGTCTTTTCCTCCGGCCAGATAACTCCGTCGGGAAAGGTGACTCCCATCCAGTAGGCGCCGTCACTGTACCTTTTGTCGATCAGCCAGTCGAAGATGATCTGGGCCCGCTCTCTTTCCCCAATGGCAACCAGGGCCAGAACCAATTCCGCCGCTTCGGCGATGGTCACCCACGGCCGGTCGCTGACGCATCGCACCCCCCACTCGGGGACAACAAATTTTTCCCAGAAGCGATCGATTCGGCTGCGCGCTTCCACACCCTGAACGGCGCCGCAGAGAACTGGATAATACCAGTCCATCGAAAACCTTGCCTTCATCATGTTGAACAAATGCGGCCGTTTGCAGATCGCATCGCCAAGTTTTAAGAGCGCCGCTTCCCAGTCGGGGCGTTTTTTACCAAGCAGAGCGGCAATGGCGATTGCGCACTTGATGCTCATGTAAATAGAACTCGAACCGGCAAGCAGGGCCATGGGGTCGGTTACCCCCTCGCTGTTTTTTGCCCAGGCAACTTCCCCAGCTTCCGCCTGCAAGCCGACGGCGTAATCAACCCCTTTTTCCATCGTCCGCCAGCAATGATGAATAAACCGCGTATCCCCGGCAATCAGAAAAAATTGGTAAAGTCCAACCGCCATGTAGGAGGAAATATTGCTGTCTTTCGTCTTGTCTTCGGGAATCCCGTCCCTGGTCGCCGACCACCAGCTCCCATCGGGAAGCTGCGTTTCCTGAAGCCATTCATAGGCCTTTCTGGCCTCGGAAATGCGTCCGGCAACGGCGAGCCCCATCGCGCTTTCGACATGATCCCAGGGGTCGGTCTTTCCGCCCTCCGACCAGGGAATCTCGCCGTTTGGCCTCTGCAATCCGGCAATGAAGTCCCCCGTCAACTCCAGATCGACAACTGGTGCGGGGGCACGATGTTTAGAAAATCGCACTTCCATCACGTCATCCTTTTTTCATATATAAAACAACGCTCTTGCCGATCAGCGGATCGAGCATCCTGGCGAGCGCCCTTGTCAGACCTGGTTTCCTGATGATATCCCACTCCAGAAACTTGCGATATGCCTTGACTAGCGGAAAATTGTCGTTTTTATGCCCCACCGCGCACTTGAGCCACCAGTAAGGCGAGTGCAAGGCATGTTTATAGTCGAGTCGCCGCAAGCGGGCGCCGGCCTTTTCAATGATTCTGATTAGTGTATCCCTTCTGTAAATCCGGACATGCCCTCCTGGTTCCCGATGATAGGCATCCGAAATCGCCCAGCAGATCTTCTCCGGGAAAAAACGGGGAACAGACACAACCAAATCCCCCTCTTTTTTTAAGACACGCAAAAGTTCGGAAACCGCCTTCTTGTCATCCTCGATATGTTCAAGCACCTCGGAGCAGATTACGACATCGAAGAAGCCGTCAACAAACGGCAGGTTCGCAATATTCGCCTGGGCGACTGCCCATTTTCCGCCATTGTCTTTAGCCAGAGCGGATAAAAACCCCCCGGTCCTGCAGAGATCGTCCCATTTCAGATCCACCCCGACCACCGTCGCCTTCTGCCGCCGCAACACCTCACAGATGTGCCTCCCTCCCCCGCAGCCGGCATCGAGAACCCTCATCCCCGGTTCGAGCGAAATTCTCGAAAAATCAACGGTGAGCATCGATTGCCTCCCGGTAGACCGCAACGGTCTTTTCGGCGGCATGCCTCCAGGTAAGCGAGGCATTGACCCGGGCAAGTCCGGCTTCGCCGAGTTTCCGGCGCAGCTCCGGATTGTCGAGAAGCATGATGATCGCCTCCCGAAGCACGCCCGCATCACCCGGCGGTACGAGAATCCCCGCATCCCCGACAACCTCCGGCAGGGCGCCCCCGGTGGTGCTGATAACCGGTGTCCCGCAGGCCATCGCCTCGCCTGCCGGCATTCCAAAGCCCTCGTAAAGAGAGGGTATGACGGCGATTGTCGCCTCGGCGTAATAACGGGGAAACTCCTCGGCGGCGATCCTCCCGGTAAAGTGAACCGCCTCCTCCAGGGAAAGTTGCTGCGCCAGCCGCTCCACCATCCCGCCTTTTTTCGGTTTGCCGATAACGACAAGCCGAATATCCCTTGTTTGGCGTATTTCCGCAACCGCCTCAAGGAGATATTTCAATCCTTTCAGTGGCATATCGGCGCTGTTGGTCGTGATAAGCAGGTTCTCGCGGCGTTTGACATCAGGCAGCGGATAGAAATTGTCGGTGTTTATCCCGTTGGGAACAACGCGAAAGCGTTTGTGCGGAATTTTGAAATCATTTCCGATGTCATTGCGCGAAGCTTCGGAAACTGTAATTATATAGGGAAGTTTCTCGACAACCTTTTTTTGCATTTTCAGGAAGGAATACCAGCGCCTCACCTTCATTTTTTTGAGGAAACCGTCAGCTTCTTCCAGTTCCAGGCGCCGATCGACGGTAATCGGATGATGAATCGTGGCGACAACCGGAAATCCGCCTCTGGAAATGGCCGAGAGGCCGTAAAAAAGGCCCTGATTATCGTGGACAATGTCGTAGCTGTGGTGATTTGCTGAAAAAAAGCGACGTGCCCGGACGCCAAAGGTGAAGGGCTCAGGAAAACCTCCTGATGACATGCTCAAAAACTCCAGCATATTCAATGGATATATCAAATCACGGACACTTTCCGGCTTGAAGAGGTGCTCCGGATTGTAAAGGTCCAGCCCGGGCAGACCGTGAAGCCGAACTCCTGGGGGAAGCTCCGGATAGGGCGGCCCGGAAAGGACATCAACCTCATGGCCAAGTTCCCTCAGGGCGCCGCTAAGATATTTGACATAAACCCCCTGTCCGCCGCTGCCGGGATTCCCCCGATAGGTCATCAGACATATCCTCAGGAAAGAAGAATCCCTGCCTGCAATGATATCCTTTTGTCCCGCCTGTTTCAATACCGCCCC
>Ga0172368_10004119_pt1 | contig 17062 bp, 13 predicted proteins | sample Lak11m_FD_114540 | JGI IMG/M metagenome (GOLD analysis project Ga0172368, IMG submission 114540) | Freshwater microbial communities from Kabuno Bay, South-Kivu, Congo - kab_022012_11m | ecosystem: Environmental > Aquatic > Freshwater > Lake | place: Democratic Republic of the Congo: South-Kivu...
CCGTCGTTGCTCAGCTCCAGACGGCCATGATGACCGGAAGGCGTGGCATGGCGGGCGGCGATCAGACGGGCAAAGCTGAGTCCCAGCCCGCTGCTTTTCTTGGACATGGCGCTGCTGGTTTCGTTGTTCAGTGTTTCCGGGGGATAGCCGGTGCCATCGTCGGCGACGCTGAAGCGGATGCCACCGCCCGGCTCGGCAGCAATGCTGAAGTGAATGCGCTGCTTGGCGTGACGCAAGGCGTTGCGCAAGGCATCGAGCAAGACAAATTTCACCAGATAGGCGTCGAAAGCCCAAGCGACGTTTTGTTCGGCGAACGCAAAATCGGTATCGATGGCAATGGGTGAAGCGACTGCCGTAGTGCCGTTGCTCTCCATCGGACGCGATGCCGCCAGTTCGGCCATGAGTTCGGCCAGGAAATCCCCCAAATGCTGGTCTTCCACCGCGAGGCGCAAATTGCCCTCGCCGGCGCGATATAGCGCGAGCAATTCGACGAGCTGGCTGCTCAGCAGCGCGGTGATGGTTTTGGCCTGCAACATCGCTGCCGACTTGTGCTGGGGATCGCATTCGCGCTGCGCTTCGTCGAGCCATACGCCGAGCGAGGAAAGTGCGTTCTTGGCGTCGTGAATTGCAGCGGCAACGAGTGTGTCCATGAGTAAGAGCCTCTAAACTTCGAGTTGGCGCGCGCCGGGCGGCGCGATCTTGCGGTAGTAGGCAACGGCACCTTCGAGCTTGGGGTGGGTCGGATGGGCACGATAGGCCTGGGTGATATAGCGATGCGCCTGCCCCAACTGGGTCATGTCCACGCCCTGTTGCTGAACCCGCATCAGCAAGGCCTGGGCGGCATTGATGGCGACCTGGGCATTGTTGGGCAAGCGGTCCGCGGCTTCGACCAGCATGGTGATGGCCTTGTCCAGTTCGCCGGACTTGGCCAGTGCGACGGCGTCGTTGTTGAGCCGGATCATGTTCTTGCGTGTGTTGTCGAGGAACTCGGCGCCTTCTTCGTCGAGGCCGGCGGCTTCAAAGACCCCGCGCGCGGCATTGATGACCTGCTCGTTTTCCTGATGATCCTCGGCAACATCCTGGATGATTTTCTTGGCTTCGTCCGGCTCGCCTGCCGCAAAACAGGCCTGGGCGATTTCAAGCATGGTGTTGACGTCCAACTTGGACGATTTTTGCGCCGCCTGGGCTTTGGCCAGGGCAGCCTTGGCTGCCTTCTCGTCGCCGGCGCGTATATGCACCTGGCATTCAACCGCAGCCTGCCGCGCTGCCAGTTCGGGGGTGCGTGGCAGATGCTGGGCCATGTCCTTGGCAGCGTTCAGAGCTTCCGGAATCTTGTCCTGCTCGAAGCAACTGCGGGCGAGCGCGGCATAATCGTCGGGGCTCTTGAAAAATCCGGTGCGGTCGCGATCGACGGCATAGCGATAGGCTTCTTCTGCACGGGAGAAATCCTTGTTACTGATCGCCAGCGAGCCCAGGTCGCGCTGCCGCTGCGTGGTCATCGCCACATGCAGTGCCTGTTCCACCACTTGTTGCGCGGCAGGCTTGTCGGTTTTGACCAGCAGATTGGCGAGCGCGTCGTAGCCCGCCAGATAGTTGGGATAGGCTACCAGGGTTTGCTCAAGAAGAATGCGCGCCTCGTCGGGGTTGCCATAGGCAATCAGCGCTTGCGCCTTGCCCACCTCGGCCCAGGGCGTGGAGCGTTCCTTGAGGATCTCGTCATACAGCGCCAGCGCTTCGCTGGCGCGACCCTTACCCAGCAGCAGATCGCCCTTGATGCGCAGCACCTCAAGCGAGTAGCGCGTCTTTTTCGCAAGCAGGTCGTCGCAGGCGGCCAGTGCCTTGGTGAAGTCGGTCTTGGCGCCCATGTGCTGGTAGATCGGCTGCAGCGCTTCCTTTTTTTCGATGATGCGCACCAGGCGTGTGCCCAGGGTTTCGGCTGTAAACGGCTTGAGCAGGTAGTCGTCGGGAGAATATTCCGCGGCGGTCGACACTTGCTGGTAGCCGGTTTCACCGGTGATCATGAGGAAGGCCGTGGTCATTGGCAGCAGTTGCTTGCGTCGCACCAGTTCGAGGAACTGCTGGCCGTCGGCGCCTTTGCCGAGGTTGTAGTCGCAGACGATCAGGTCGTAGTGCTTGAGATTGAGCTTTTCGATGGCTTCCTTGATGTCGCGCGCCTGGTCGCATTTCTCCAGCCCGATGCTGGCGAGTTGAATGCGCACCGTGGTGCGCATCGCGGCGATGTCGTCGATCAGCAGCCCGACTTTTTCGGAGAGTTGCATGGATTTACCCTACCAGGTTAAAGCAACTACATTGGAACCAATAAGCACCCAGGAGCACCCAGGCCGGGTGCGCGCTGCAGCGCGCATTTTACCCGGAATGATCGCTTTGTCCTCTGGTGTGACGTCCGGCAAACAAACTGTCATATGTAGAAAATCATAATCAAGCTAGGTTTCAACAATCCGCCGAATAACGGTATTAAAGGGCACGATCCATTCCGGAGCGAACTGGTTGTCGCACGCATTCACCTCGGCGATGGCGCGCAGGACCGAGCGCGAATGACCGCGGTCGTTGTGCTTGAGCATGACGGCTTCGAAGGCATCGACAATCGCCAGGATTTTTGCGCCGGGACAAATGGCATCGTTTTTCAGCCGTTTCGGATAGCCCAGTCCATCCGCCATTTCGTGATGCTGGGTGACCATTTCTGCCGCGGCCTGCCATCCTTCCATGCGTTCCAGCAGGCCGGCCGCCATCTCCGGATGCCCGTGCAGCAGTTGTTTGTCCTGGTCGGACAGCTTGCCGGTCTTGAGCCAAACCGGCTCGGGCAGGAACATCATTCCAATATCATGAAAATACACGGCCGCTTCCAGTTGCAAGGGATCTACGGGCTGGCCGGCGGTCTGGTTGGTATCCATGGCGAGCTTCAGCAGCCGTTCGCTGCGCCCCTGAAACAGTTCGGAACGCGACTCGAATTTTTGCGCCAGAGTCCGGAAAAACTCCAGGTCGGCAGCCATGCCGCCGGAGCCCTTGGCGGTGTTCGCGGCCAACGGCTTGATGTCCCGGCGCGGCGGGAACGGCACCGGGCGAAAACCGGTCACCTGCTCGATGACCTGCACCAGCTTGCCATCGAGCGAAGACGTCGTCGCCTCGGCGAGGTTTTCAAGACCGCCGACCAGTTCGGGCAGCTTCAGATGTTCGAGAGAGCGGTTGCCGGCCAGCGCTTCGACCGCCAGTTCCAGACGATCCATGGCGAGCAGAACAATCTCGGCGAGCAGTTCGGAAAATCCGATTTCACCATTGCGCAGGCGGGACAACAGGGTTTCGAGCGGGTGGGTGATCATCACGCCGAGTTCCACCTGGCATATCGCGGCGTCGCCCTTGATGTTGTGCAGGGCACGGAACAGGTTGGCGATCAGGGCCTTGTCATGGGGCTCGCGCTTGAGGCGGGCGATATCGCGCTCGATCAGCGGAATTTGGTCGGTCAGGTTGTCGACAAACTCCTGCAGCGATTCGCGATCGATGATGCGGGGGTGGAGCAGTGAAGCGAGGTTCATGAGTGATTCGCCTGGCTGATGACAAGATAATTTTCACAACATACGACAGACTGGCGTACCGCGCAAGCAAGACGGTATTTGCCGTGATAGCTGTCTGCGTCCGGTCAGCTCTCCTGGCAGCGGCGTGGGCGAGTAGAATCGACCGCGGAAGTTCGCCAGGCAGTCGCTGTGAACGCAAGTTCATGGAGGAAAGTCCGGGCCCCGCAGAGCAGGATGCCGGCTAACGGCCGGGCGTTATAAGTCTCAGCGCAAGCTGTGACCCAAGGCGACGGAAAGTGCAACAGAAAGATACCGCCGATGGCTCCGCAAGGAGATCAGGCAAGGGTGAAATGGCGGCGCCCCGCAAGGTGCGCCGATACTGCGCAAGCGGTATCGAGGTAAGAGCTCACCGCGGACGTGGCAACACGGACGGCACGGCAAACCCCATTCGGGGCAAGGCCAAATAGGGAAGCCATGACGCTGCTCGCGTCGCTTCCGGGTAGGCTGCTAGAGCCCGTCGGTAACGGCGGGCCCAGAGGAATGACTGCCCACGACAGAACCCGGCTTATCGGCGGACTTCCACTCCGACCCGCCCGGCGCAATTTCTGCTCAATCCTAATAAATCACTTTCACTTTGATGTCTATTGGCGTTGTTTTGCATGGGAAAAATATTTCAAACTTTGCTTTGAAAATCCAATCTAAGTCCTTGTCCTCGCAAGAAAAAATTGGGAATTAGTGCTTGACCCTGAAAAAAAACTCCTTTAGAGTGGGAAGAAGTGGGGAAATGTGGGAAGAATTTAGCAAGTATGCGGCGAGATGATGGCTATAGATCGCCCTTCCCATTTTGAGGAGAAGACATGTTTCAGGGGGCTGCGGCACTCAATCTGGATGCCAAGGGACGCATGGCGGTCCCGGCCCGGCATCGTGAGGCCCTGCAGGCTCTGGGTGAAGGGCGTCTGGTCCTGACGGCGCACCCGCATCGTTGTTTGCTGCTTTATCCGGCCCCGGCGTGGGAGCCCATCCGCGCCAAGATTCTGGCTGCCCCGAGTCTTGAGCCTCAATCGGCGATGCTGCGCCGTCTGTTGGTAGGTTTTGCCGTAGAAGCCGAGATGGACGCGGCCGGCCGCATCCTTGTTGCGCCCGAGTTGCGTGCCTATGCCGGTCTGGAAAAAGAAGTCTGGCTGGTGGGACAAGGCGGCAACTTTGAAATCTGGAGCGACGCGGGCTGGAAGCAGCAGCAGGAAGCGATCTTCGCCCTGGGCGATAAGTTGTTACCTCCCGGTCTGGAAAATTTGACGCTTTGATGTTCCGGAATGAGTGAATGCGCGCCCCTGAGCCACCAAAGCGTGTTGTTGCAGGAAGCGGTCGAAGCGCTGGCGATCAAGCCGGATGGCATTTATGTGGATGCGACCTTCGGTCGTGGCGGGCACAGCCGGGCGATTCTGGCGCGCCTCGGGAGCCAGGGCAAGCTGATTGCGCTAGACCGCGATCCGCAGGCGATTGCGGCAGGACGGGAAATGAACGATGCACGCTTGACGCTGGTTCACGCGGCGTTCAGCGAGTTGGGAGCGGTGCTGGACAGCCTGGCAGGGCTGGCGGCAAAGCAGGTGGAGGGGATCTTGCTCGATATCGGCATGTCATCGCCGCAACTGGACCAGGCCGAGCGGGGGTTCAGTTTTCGTTCCGACGGCCCGCTCGACATGCGCATGGATACCAGCCGCGGGCAGACCGCCGCGGATTGGCTGGAGCAAGCGACGCAAACAGAAATAGAAAGGGTGATCAAAAATTATGGGGAAGAACGGTTTGCTCATGCGATTGCAAAGGCGCTTGTTACTGCTCGGGGCGAATGCCGTATTGCAACCACTCGACAACTTGCCGCGCTCGTGGAAAAAGCCGTCCGCACGCGTGAACCGGGTCAGCACCCGGCGACACGGAGCTTTCAGGCGATACGGATTCACATCAATCAGGAACTTGAGGAATTGTCGCTAACCCTGCCGCAATGCGTTGCGCGCCTGGTAAGCGGCGGCCGGCTGGCGGTGATCAGCTTTCACTCGCTCGAAGATCGCATCGTCAAGCGCTTCATGCGTGAGCAGTCGCAGCCGCCGCAATTGCCCAAGCGCCTGCCGCTGCGCAGTGCCGAGATGCCCAGGCCGCTGCTGCGCCTGGTCGGCAAGGCGCAATTTCCCCAACCCGCCGAAGTGGCCGCCAATCCGCGTGCCAGAAGTGCCGTGCTGCGCGTAGCCGAAAAACTCTGATGCTGCGGCTTAATCTGATCCTGCTGTTGCTCCTGGTCGTCAGTGCGATCGGCACCGTGAGCGTCAACCACAAGGCGCGCAAGATGTTCATCGAGCTTGAGCGCGAGCAGGCCAGGATGCGTGAGCTTGAAGTCGAGTGGGGGCAATTGCAGCTGGAGCAGAGCACCTGGGCCAACCATGCCCGGGTCGAGCAAATCGCCCGCAGCCGGCTGCACATGAAAGCACCGGCCAGCGGCCAGGTGATCTCCATCGACATTGCCAAGGTGGCCGGTAATTGAAATTCGTCCATAGTCCCTTGTTGTCGCAGCCCCTGCCGGCCTGGCGCGCACGCCTGCTGCTGCTTGGCTTATTGACAGGATTTGCCACCCTGATTGGCTGGTCCTTGTATCTGCAGGGTTTCAACAGTTCCTTCCTGCAGGAAAAAGGTGCTTCGCGCTATTCGCGTGTGATCGAGGTCTCGGCCACGCGCGGCCGCATCATGGATCGCCACGGCGACGTGCTGGCGGTGTCGACGCCGGTCAAATCGATCTGGGCGATTCCCGAAGACGCCAAGTTGCAGCCGGCGCAGGCACGCAGCTTGGCGGCAATGCTCGAGATGGATGCGCGTGAGTTGACACGCAAGTTGGCCAGCGAGCGGGAATTCGTTTTTCTCAAGCGGCAGATCGCACCAACGGTCGCAGAAAAGGTTGCGGCCCTGAATCTGCCCGGCATCCATGAGCAGCGCGAATATCGCCGCTATTACCCGGCGGCCGAGATGATCGCCCATATGATGGGATTCACCGGGGCCGAGGATGTCGGCCAGGAGGGCATCGAGCTGGCCTTCCAGGAGACGCTCGCCGGCAAGCCCGGCAGTCGCCGGGTGATCAAGGACCGGCGCGGCCAGATCGTCGAGGACGTCGAAAGCATCAAGCCGCCGCAAGAGGGCAAGGATGTGGTGCTGGCGCTGGATGCCAAGATCCAGTACCTGGCGTTCGCCAATCTGCGCCAGGCGCTTGCCGACCACAAGGCCAAGGCGGGCGGCATCGTTGTGCTCGACGCCAAGACCGGCGAGGTTCTGGCGCTGGTCAACTTGCCGACCTACAACCCCAACAACCGCGTGCGCCTGGCCGGGGCCCAGTTGCGCAACCGGGCGCTCACTGATACCTTCGAGCCGGGTTCGACCATGAAGCCGTTCACCGTGGCCCTGGCGCTGGAAAAGGGCAAGTTCCGCTTCGATTCCATGATCCAGACCGCCCCCGGTACGCTGACCATCGGCAACGCCACCATCCACGATGCGCACATGCACGGCATGCTCACGGTGGCGCAGGTGATCCAGAAGTCCTCGAATGTCGGCGCGGCAAAATTAGCCTTGTCCATGCCTGCCGAAGAAATGTGGCAAATGTTCGACAAGCTCGGCTTCGGCACGCCGCTGAAACTCGGCTTTCCCGGCGAAGTGGGCGGACGCCTGCGACCGGCTAAGAACTGGCATCCCATCGAGCAGGCCACCATGGCCTATGGCCACGGCATATCGGTGACGCTGATTCAACTGGCCCATGCCTATCTGGCGTTTGCCCGCGATGGCGACCTGCTGCCCTTGTCGCTGACCAAGGTCGACACGCCGCCCTTGCTCGGCAAAGCGGTGTTCTCGGCACAGACCGCGCATGAGGTGCGCTCGATGCTGGAACTGGCGGTGCTGCCGGGCGGTACCGCGCCCAAGGCGCAGGTTCCGGGTTACCGCATTGCCGGCAAGACCGGTACGGCACACAAGCTCGACGGCGGAATTTACGCCAACAAGTATGTCGCCTCCTTCGTCGGCTTCGCCCCGGCTTCCGATCCGCGCCTCATCGTTGCGGTGATGATCGACGAGCCCTCGGCGGGCGTCTATTACGGCGGCGATGTGGCGGCGCCGGTATTTTCAAGGGTCATGGGCGGCAGCCTGAGGGCGCTGGGCATCGCACCGGATGCGACGGCCAACCTGCAGGTCGCCAGGGACACCACGCCACCCGTCCGGGAGAGCATGTGAACGGCGCGATCACGATGCCCCCCACACGAATGATGCGCCTCGGCGAGGCTGCGCCGGCCATCCATGGCAGCACGGACTTCGGCGAAGTGTGGTTTCTCGGCGTGTCGACCGACACGCGCAAGATTCAATCCGGCGACTTGTTCGTGGCGCTCAAGGGCGAGCGTTTCGACGGCCACGACTATGTCGAGCAGGCGCTCGCCGCCGGCGCCGCCGGCGCCATGGTGACAGAGGGCTGGGCGCTGCAACGGCCGTATCTGCCGCTGCTTGCGGTGGCGGACACACGGCTCGCCCTGGGGGAACTCGCCGCCTACTGGCGCGAAGATTTCTCCCTGCCGCTGATCGGCATCACCGGCAGCAATGGCAAGACCACGGTCAAGGAAATGTGCGCCGCGATCCTGCGCGAACAGGCCTGTTGCGATATTCCCGACGCCCGTGGCGAGGAGGGCCTGCTGGCGACGGTATTTGCAACCGTGTTGGCCACCGAGGGCAATCTCAACAACGACCTCGGCGTGCCGCTGATGCTGCTCAAGCTGCGCAGCCAGCATGGCGCCGCAGTCATCGAGATGGGCATGAATCACCCCGGCGAAATCGCCTATCTGACGCGCCTGGCCAAGCCAACCGTGGCCCTGGTGAACAATGCCCAGCGCGCCCATCTGGCCGGTTTGGGCGGGCTGAACGGGGTCGCGCAAGCCAAGGGTGAAATCTTTGCGGGACTGATGCCGGGGGGGATCGCGGTGATCAATGCCGACGACCCGCATGCAGCGCTTTGGCGCGAGCTGGCCGCCTCGGCCACTGTGCTCACGTTCGGCATGGAGCAGGCGGCCGATGTGACTGCGCAATGCGATCCGAGACCTTTCGGCAGCCAGTTGCGGATCAAGTCGCCACAGGGCGCTGCGACGGTCGAATTGCAAGTGCCCGGTGCGCACAATGCGAAAAATGCCTTGGCAGCGACTGCCGCCACGCTGGCTGCCGGCTGCAGTCTGGACGCCGTGGTGGCCGGACTGGCAGGTTATCGCGGCATCAAGGGGCGGCTGCAGCAGTGGCCTGCGCAGAATGGCGCGCGGGTGATCGACGACACCTACAACGCCAATCCGGATTCGATGCGCGCCGCCATCGACGTGCTCGCCGCACAACCGGGCCGGAAGATTCTGGTGATCGGCGACATGGGCGAAGTCGGTGCGCAGAGCGGACAGTGCCACGATGAAATCGGCGGCTACGCCAAGAGCATGGGTGTGGACCGGTTGCTGGCGCTGGGTGAGCAAGCGGCCACGGCGGCAAGGAATTTCGCCGGCGGCGGCAGGCACTTCCAGAATCCCGAGGCGCTGCTGGCTGCCTTGCGGCCCCTGCTGGCAGCCGATACCACCGTGCTCGTGAAAGGGTCGCGCTTCATGAAAATGGAGCGGGTGGTCAATGCCATCAAGGAAGACGTCCACGCTGCCGGACCGTCCCAAGGCGGGAACAACCAACCAACCGGAGCGGGCTCTGCCCGCCAACACTCGTCACCTCCTTCCCCGGGAAGGGGGGCGGGGGAAAGGCCCAACAATGCTACTTGAGTTGGCGTTATGGCTCGCCAAAGACGTCCGCGGCTTCAATGTCTTCGGCTATATCACGCTGCGCGCGGTGCTGGCGACCCTGACCGCCCTGTGCATTTCCTTCCTCTTCGGGCCGATGCTGATCCGCTGGCTGACCACCAAAAAAATAGGCCAGTCGGTGCGCGATGACGGACCGCAAACTCATCTGGCCAAAACCGGCACGCCGACCATGGGCGGTGCCCTGATCCTGATCGCCATCGTATTGACCACCCTGCTCTGGGCAGACCTGTCGAATCGTTTTGTCTGGATCGTGCTGATCGTGACACTGGGTTTCGGCGCCATCGGCTGGGTGGATGACTGGCGCAAGGTGGTGCATCGGAATCCGAAGGGCTTGTCGGCGCGCAGCAAATTTCTCCTGCAATCGCTGATCGGCATTGTCGCGGCCGTGTATATCGTGTTCTCGATTTCCGCACCCAACAACGACAAGGTGATCGGACTTTTCGCGCAATGGGTGGGCAGCGGCTTCACGCTGGAGCTGCCCCTGAAAGCCGACCTGATCGTGCCTTTCTTAAAGAACATCGCCTATCCGCTCGGTCTGTTCGGTTTCATCGTGCTGACTTATTTCGTCATCGTCGGTACCAGCAATGCCGTCAATCTGACCGATGGCCTGGACGGGCTGGCGATCATGCCGACGGTGATGGTCGGCGGTGCGCTGGGCATCTTCGCCTACGTCGCGGGCAATGCCGTGTACTCCAAATACCTGCTGCTGCCCTATATCCCCGGCGCCGGCGAACTGACCGTGTTTTGCGGCGCCCTGGCCGGTGCCGGTCTCGGCTTCCTGTGGTTCAACGTCTATCCGGCCGAGGTCTTCATGGGCGATGTCGGCGCCTTGTCGCTGGGTGCCGCACTCGGTGCCGTGGCGGTGATCGTGCGCCAGGAAATCGTGCTGTTCATCATGGGCGGCGTGTTCGTTGCCGAAACGCTTTCGGTAATGCTGCAAGTTCTGTATTTCAAGTGGTCCGGGGGCAAGCGGATTTTTCGCATGGCACCGTTGCACCACCACTATGAATTGAGCGGCTGGAAGGAGACGCAGGTCGTGGTGCGGTTCTGGATCATCACCATCATGCTGGTGCTGTTCGGCTTGTCGACACTCAAGATACGATGACCTTGAACAAGAAACTCGTGCTGGTGTTGGGTTTGGGTGAGTCCGGGCTGGCCATGGCACGCTGGTGCATCCGGCGCGGGGCCCGCCTGCGCATCGCCGATACGCGCGCAGAGCCGCCCGGGTTGGCGAACCTGTGCCAGGCGGCCGAGGACGCGGAATTCGTTTCCGGCGAGTTCACCAAGGCACTGCTCGAAAACGTCGATCTGCTGGCCTTGTCGCCCGGTCTCTCGGGTGGTCTGATGGTGGTGCTCGAAGCCCGGGCGCGCGGTATTCCGGTGGTCGGCGAGATCGAATTGTTCGCCCAGGGCCTGCGCGATCTGGGCGTACGCGACAAGACCAAGGTACTGGCGATTACCGGTACCAATGGCAAGACCACCACTACCGCGCTGACCGGACATCTCTGCGAAGCGACCGGACGCGATGCCGAAGCCGCCGGCAACATTTCGCCGGCGGCACTCGATGCGCTGATGTTGCGCCTCGACGACGGGCAGTTGCCGGAGATCTGGGTCCTGGAATTGTCCAGCTTCCAGCTCGAAACCACGCTGACACTCAACCCCGATGCGGCAGCCGTGCTGAATATCTCGGAAGACCACCTCGACCGTTACATCGATATCGATGAATATGCCAGCGCCAAGGCACGCATACTGCTCCACGATCGGGGAAACACTGCTGCGCAAATCCTGAATCGCGACGATGCCCGCGTCAGAAGAATGGCGGTGCCGCATCGGCAATTGATCAGTTTCGGCCTGGATGCACCGGGAATGCCGGAAGATTTTGGCTTGCGCGAGAGAAACGGCGAATTTTGGCTGGTGCAGGGTAACAGCTTCCTGCTGCCGTTGGCGGAACTGCCTCTGGCCGGACTGCACAATGCCGCCAATGCGCTGGCGTCCCTGGCGCTCTGTCATGCCATTGGCTTGCCGATCAAGCAGCTCGTCGCCGGTTTGAAGAATTTCCGGGGCCTGGCGCATCGCGTCGAGAAAGTTGCCGAGATCGATGGCGTGGTTTTTTATGACGATTCCAAGGGCACCAATGTCGGCGCTACGGTGGCCGCCCTGCACGGTCTGGGTGGCGAGAAAAGCGCAGTCCATCCGAAGGGCCGAAAAATTGTGCTGATTGCGGGTGGCGACGGCAAGAACCAGGATTTTTTGCCGCTGCGGGATGCGGTGTTGCATCATGCACGCAGCGTCGTGCTGATTGGTCGCGATGCGCCCTTGATCAAGGCGGCACTGGGTGACTGCGAAGTGCCGTTGCTGGCGGCACAAGACCTTGAGGCAGCGGTAAGCGTTGCGGCTGGCGCCGCCTTGCCGGGCGATGCGGTGCTGCTCTCACCGGCCTGCGCCAGCTTCGACATGTTCCGCAACTACGTGCATCGCGCGGCAGTATTTGTTGCGGCAGTCCGGGCGTTGCAGGCAGCGGGTACGGCGGCATGATGCGGCAAACGATGACCTTGCGCAACGCCAGCGCTCCGCGCGAACTGGACGAATGGCTGCTCTGGCCAGCCCTGTTCTTGCTGCTGATGGGACTGGTGATGGTGTACTCGGCGTCGATCGCCACCGCCGAAGGCAACCAGATGACCGGTCACCAGTCGACCTATTTCCTGGTGCGCCACAGCGTTTTCATGGCGGTCGGCCTGATTGCGGCGGTAGTGGTGTTCCAGGTGCCGCTGCGCGTCTGGCAGAAAGCGGCACCCTGGTTGTTTGTCGCGGGTTTCATATTGCTGCTGGTGGTGCTGGTGCCGCATGTCGGACGCTCGGCCAACGGGGCGCAGCGCTGGCTGCCGCTGGGGCCGGTGAGCTTTCAGCCCTCCGAGTTCATGAAATTGTTCGCGGTGCTGTATGCGGCAGACTACACGGCGCGCAAGCTGGCCGACATGGATTCCTTCCGGCGCGGCTTTGCACCCCTGGCCGTGGTGATGCTGCTGGTAGGCGGCCTGTTGCTGCGCGAGCCCGATTTCGGTGCTTTCGTGGTGATCGTCTGCATCGCCATGGGTATCCTGTTTCTCGGCGGGATCAACGTGCGCCTGTTTGTAGCGCTGGTGGTGGTGCTGCTAGCCGGGTTTGTTGTATTGATCATTTTTTCCCCCTACCGCCTCGAGCGCATCACCAGCTACATGGATCCTTGGAAGGATCCCCTCGGCAAGGGCTATCAGCTGTCGCATGCCCTGATCGCCTTCGGTCGCGGCGAATGGTTCGGCGTCGGCCTGGGTGCAAGCGTCGAGAAGCTCTTCTATCTGCCTGAAGCCCACACCGATTTCCTGTTGGCGGTGATCGCCGAGGAACTTGGCTTTTTCGGTGTGGTGCTGGTCATCGGCATGTTTGCCCTGGTGGTGCAGCGTGCCTTCGTCATCGGCCGGCAGGCGCTGCAACTGGGCCGGGTCTATGCCGGCCTGGTGGCGCAGGGCGTCGGCATCTGGATCGGCATTCAGGCCTTCATCAACATGGGCGTCAATATGGGGCTGTTGCCGACCAAGGGTTTAACCCTGCCGCTGATGAGTTTCGGCGGTTCGGGAATTCTCGCCAACTGCATGGCGATGGCCATCTTGTTGCGTGTCGATTACGAGAATCGCCAGATGATGCGGGGGATCACGGTGTGAAAACCTTGCTCGTGATGGCTGGAGGTACCGGCGGCCATATTTTTCCAGGCTTGGCAGTCGCCGATGCGGTCAAGGCAGCCGGCTGGAAAGTGGTCTGGCTCGGTAATCCCGATGGCATGGAAGCACGGCTGGTGCCGGGACGTGGCTACGAGATGGCCCAGGTGCGATTTGCGGCGCTGCGCGGCAAAGGATTGCTGCGTAAGCTGTTGTTGCCGCTCAGCCTGCTGAGCGGTTTCTGGCAGGCGCTCAAGGTGATCAAGCAGGTGCAGCCCGACGTGGTGCTGGGCATGGGCGGCTTCATCAGTTTTCCCGGCGGCATGATGGCCGTGCTCAAGGGCAAGCCGCTGGTGGTGCACGAGCAGAATTCCGTGGCGGGACTCGCCAACCGCATCCTGGCGCGGGTCGCCGAGCGCGTCCTAAGCGGATTCCCCGGCGTCCTGGGCAAGGCCGACTGGTGCGGCAATCCGGTGCGGCCGGAGATTGCGGCGCTCGACGCACCGGCCCAACGCTATGCCGAACGCGTGGAGCAGAATGCGCCGCTGCACCTGCTGGTGATCGGCGGCAGTCTCGGCGCGCAGGCATTGAACCAGGTGGTGCCGCAAGCGCTGGCACTGCTGGCGGAAGAGGAACGGCCGCAAGTGGTCCATCAAGCCGGCGAAAAGCATCTGGCAGCGCTCAAGGCCAACTATCAGCAGGCGGGTGTCGCGGCCAATTGCGTGACCTTCATCGAGGACATGGCGGGTGCCTACGCATGGGCGGACCTGGTGATTTGCCGCGCCGGCGCGCTGACCATCGCGGAACTTGCCGCGGCCGGCGTTCCCAGCATCCTGGTGCCCTTTCCGCATGCGGTGGATGACCACCAGACGCTCAATGCGCGTTTCCTGGCGAATGCCGGCGCGGCCATCCTGTTGCCGCAAGGCGAATTGACGGCGGAGCGTTTGTCCCTGGTGCGTAATCTGAGCCGCGAGCAACTGCTGCAAATGGCCGAGAAGGCGCACGCCCTCGCCAAGCCTGATGCCACGGCCAGCGTGGCGCATGTCTGCATGGAGTTGGCGAAATGAAACACAAGGTCAAGCGCATCCACTTTGTGGGCGTTGGGGGTTCAGGCATGAGCGGCATCGCCGAAGTGTTGCTCAACCAGGGCTTCGAGGTGAGCGGCTCGGATCTGGCCGAGAATGCCGCGACCCGGCGTCTCGCCGGACTGGGCGTGCGCATCGTGCTCGGACATCAGGCGGAAAACGTCGCCGCAGCGGATGCGGTGGTGGTGTCTACCGCGGTCAAGGCGGACAATCCCGAGGTCGTGGCTGCCCGCCGGCGCAAGGTGCCGGTGGTGCCGCGTGCGCAAATGCTGGCCGAACTGATGCGTCTCAAACAGGGCATCGCCATCGCCGGCACGCATGGCAAGACCACCACCACCAGCCTGATCGCCAGCATCCTTGCCGAGGGCGGCATCGATCCGACCTTCGTCATCGGCGGCCGGCTGAACTCGGCGGGTGCCAACGCCAAACTCGGTCAGGGCGAGTTCCTGGTCGCCGAGGCCGACGAATCGGACGCCTCCTTTCTTTACCTGTCGCCGGTGATTTCGGTTGTGACCAACATCGATGCCGACCACATGGAGACCTATGGACACGATATTGGCCGGCTCAAGCAGGCATTCGTCGAATTCCTGCAGCGCCTGCCGTTCTACGGTGTGGCGGTGCTGTGCGGCGACGACGCCAACGTGCGCGAGATCATGCCGCAGGTATCCAAGCAGATCGTCACTTACGGCATTGATGCACACGCCAATGTGCAGGCCCGCAACATTGTCGCTGCGGCAGGCCAGATGCGCTTCGATTGCGTGCGCACGAACGGCAGCATCAGCCAATTTCCGGTGCAACTTAATCTGCCCGGCCTGCATAACGTGCGCAACGCCCTGGCGGCAATCGCCGTCGCCACCGAAGTCGGCGTCAGCGATGCGGCGATTGCCAAAGCACTGGCCGAATTCAAGGGCGTCGGCCGGCGTTTCCAGAGTTACGGCGAGATTGCCCTGCCGCAGAGTTCAGGCGGTGGCAGCTTCACCCTGATCGATGACTACGGGCATCATCCGGCGGAAATGGCGGCGACCCTGGCCGCGGCGCGCGGCGCCTTTCCCGGGCGGCGCCTGGTGCTGGCTTTCCAGCCGCACCGCTACACGCGCACCCGCGACTGCTTCGAGGATTTCGTCAAAGTGCTGTCGGGCTTCGAGGCATTGTTGCTGGCCGAGGTCTATGCCGCGGGCGAGACTCCGATCGTCGCGGCCGACAGCCGTTCGCTGCTGCGTGCGATCCGTGTTGCCGGCAAGCTCGAACCGGTGTTCGTCGATCAGATCAATGACATGCCACAGGCCATCCTGGATTTTGCACGCGATGGCGATGTGGTGATCACCATGGGAGCGGGTTCCATCGGCGCCGTTCCGGGAAAAATTGCGGATACTCAAACATGAACGTGCACCCCAAATTCCGTGGCGAACTCAAGCAGGACGAAGCGATGGCCGGCCATGTATCCTGGCGTGCCGGCGGCAGCGCGGCGCGCGCCTATTTTCCGGTCGACCTCGATGATCTGGCGGGTTTTCTCGCGGCCTTGCGCCACGACGAACCGCTGCTGCTGGTGGGACTAGGATCGAACCTGCTGGTGCGCGACGGCGGTTTCGACGGCACGGTGGTATTCACCCATGGGGCATTGAATACACTGCGGCTGGAAAGCGATGGCCTGATTTTCGCTGAGGCGGGTGTCGCCAGTCCGAAGCTGGCGCGTTTCGCCGCGAAGCATGGGCGAGTCGGTGCCGAGTTCCTTGCCGGTGTGCCGGGCACCGTCGGTGGCGCGCTGGCGATGAACGCGGGCTGCTGGGGCGGCGAAACCTGGAATCACGTCGAGCGTGTGCTGATGCTCGACCGTCATGGCCAGCGGGTTACGCGCAGCGCGGCAGATTTCTCGCTCGGCTATCGCCATGCCGGCTTGCGCGAGGCGACCGACGAATGGTTTGCTGCGGCGTGGCTGCGTTTTCCAGAGGGTGATGGCGAGGCAGCGCAAACCCGCATACAGGAACTGCTCGAACAGCGCAGCGTGCGCCAGCCCTTGCAGCAGCCGAATGCCGGTTCCGTGTTCCGCAATCCTCTCGACGATCATGCTGCGCGGCTTATTGAAGCCGCGGGTTTGAAGGGCCTCAGCGTCGGCGGAGCGTGCGTCTCGGAAAAGCATGCCAATTTCATCGTTAATCCAGAGTGCAAGGCAACAGCAACTGAGATAGAAATGCTAATCGGCCAGATTCAGCTTGCCGTGAAGGAAAAATTCGGCGTGGAACTGCAGCGCGAAGTGAGAATTGTAGGGGAACACATGGTTGGCAAAGGTGCTTCAGCGTGACTGATTTTGGCAAGGTAGCCGTGTTGCTTGGCGGCAGCTCCGCCGAGCGCGAGATATCGCTGATTTCCGGTCGCGCGGTGCTCAAGGCGCTGTGCGAACAGGGCGTCAATGCCCACGCCTTCGATCCCTCCGAACAGTCGATCTGGAATCTCAAGCAGCAAGGGTACGACCGCGTCTTCACCATCCTGCACGGCCGCGGCGGAGAAGACGGGGTCGTGCAAGGCGCCCTGGAACTGCTCGGCGTGCCCTATACCGGCAGCGGTGTGATGGCGTCTGCACTTGCGATGGACAAGTGGCGTACCAAGCTGGTCTGGCAGGCGGCCGGCATTCCCACGCCGAGGTATTGCCTGCTGACCCCGGGCAGCGACTGGCAGCAGGTGGTCGCCACGATGGGCCTGCCGCTGATCGTGAAACCGGCGCGCGAGGGATCCTCGATCGGCCTGACCAAAGTGACCTCGGCTGCGCAAATGGGCACGGCATTCGAACTGGCGTATCGGCTCGATCCACTGGTGATTGCGGAAGAGTTCGTGACCGGACAGGAACTCACTGCGGCGGTGCTGGGCGAGGATATGTTGCCGCTGGTCAGGATCGAAGCCCCGGAAGGCAA
>Ga0172368_10004120_pt1 | contig 17057 bp, 12 predicted proteins | sample Lak11m_FD_114540 | JGI IMG/M metagenome (GOLD analysis project Ga0172368, IMG submission 114540) | Freshwater microbial communities from Kabuno Bay, South-Kivu, Congo - kab_022012_11m | ecosystem: Environmental > Aquatic > Freshwater > Lake | place: Democratic Republic of the Congo: South-Kivu...
CCACACCAAAACAGTACATATATTGTTGTCCTTTATTGCATTGTAAGGCAAGGACCCCTGCATGTCATATGTGAAATGTAATGTTTCTGCAAGGTATAGTGGCCAAAGCAATTATGATGTTTCAGCTCCCGATGGACAGAATTAATCACGAAATTGCTTGGCTTTGTTCGCAACGAAGCAAACCGGCATTTGTCATTCCGATACATCTTAGGCGACGCTACAATCTCTATGGCGTCCTCTCAACGGAAAAACATGAGGGCAATCCGATAGTGCTTCCGAGGACCGCTATATCAATCTATATTCTCGCTCATTACCAATTTCAATAGTTCCTTTTCGGAGATAACCTTTACCCCTAGCTCCACGGCCCGGTCTCTCTTGGAACCGGGATCTTCGCCCACCACAACGTAGTCAGTACGCTTCGAAACCGTCCCCGCTACCTTTCCACCGGCTCTCTCCACGAGATCCTTAGCTTCACTACGCGGGATGGACAAGGCGCCCGTGAATACAAATGTCTTGTTTGCCAGTGGCAGCTCAGAAGGAGGAGCCTCAAAGGCATCCTTCACTGGCGCAACGCCGACTTCCAACAGCTTTTTTATTGTGCCCCGGTTGTGCGGCTCGGAAAAAAAGGTTTCGAGACTATTGGCGACCTCCGGTCCAACTCCATAAAGCTGCTGAACTGTTTGGGCATCCGAGTTCATGACCCCTTGAATGGATTTCAGATTTTCCAGAAGGGTTCGTGCCATGAATTCTCCAACCAAAGGAATGCCCAAGGCATATAGAAAGCGTTCTGCGGGTACAGTCTTCGATCGCTCAATGGCAGCTACTAGCTTAGAAGCTGATTTTTCGCCCATTCGAGGCAGGGCAACAAGGTCCTCCATCTTGAGAAAGTACAAATCAGAAGGAGTTTTCACCAGCCCTCTCGTAACAAGTTCATCGACCAACTTGTCACCGAGGCCTTCGATGTCCATCGCGTTGCGCGACGCGAAGTGCTTGATGGTTTCTTTGAGGCGCGCAGGACATGAAACATTAAGGCAACGCTTAACCGCTTGGCCCTCGAGGCGTACCGCTTTAGAATGGCACACCGGACAGGTATCAGGTATGCGATAGGGCCTGTTCTCGGGCAAGCGAAATTCCGGCAGGACCCTGACCACCTCAGGAATCACATCACCGGCCCTTTGAATGAGAACTGTGTCTCCCTCGCGAATATCTTTTCTGTCAATCTCGTCTTGGTTGTGAAGCGTGGCGCGACTGACTGTCACTCCGCCGACTTGGACGGGTTCCATTACAGCCACGGGGGTGAGACTACCGGTCCGACCAACGCCTACATCTATGCGTGTTATGCGCGTCAATGCCTGAATAGGCTGAAATTTAAACGCAACAGCCCAGCGAGGTGATCGAGTCTTAAAACCTAGCTGATGTTGATAGTCCAGAGAATCAACCTTGACGACCGCTCCGTCTATCTCATACGGAAGATGAGGACGAACCGATTCAAGCTGGTGATAGTCCTTCAACGCCTCGGAAACCCCTTCACAACGCTTCGCATGCCGCAAGTTGACGGGAAGGCCCATGGCAGAAAGATGCTTCAGCAATTCCCAATGAGTTTCCGGCAACGATGATTCTATACGCCCCATACTGTGGGCCAAGAACCGCAAGCGCCGCGAAGCCGTCACCTTCGGATCAAGCTGTCGCAGCGACCCAGCCGCGGCGTTTCTAGGATTGGCAAAGGCGGGAAGGCCCAACTCATCTCTCTCCTCGTTCAATTCGTCAAAGTGAGACCGCTCCATGAATATCTCGCCCCGCGCCTCGACCAAGGAAATGGATGCCCCTTCCCCTACTAGTCGCAGGGGGATGCTCCTTATTGTCCTCACATTGGCGGTAACATCTTCGCCAACAAAACCATCCCCGCGGGTGGCGGCGGAAATCAAAGCTCCATGCTGGTAAATAAGCTCAATGGCCACTCCATCCAGTTTGGGTTCCACCACGTACCCAAGCTGGCCCCTTATTCCAATGGCCTTGCGAGTTCTCTGATCGAAATCGATGAGTTCTGCCTCAGAGAATACGTTTGAGATGGAAAGCATAGGGATGCTGTGGGGAAGCTCTCCAAATTCGGGCGAAGGTGACCCGCCGACACGTTGGGTCGGCGAGTCCGAGGTCACCAGCTCTGGATGAAGCTGCTCGAGTTCCTCCAACCTCTTGTATAGCTGATCATACTCCGCGTCCGTGATCTCTGGTTGATCCAATACATAATACAGGTAGTCATGCCGTCGTATCCGTGCCCGCAGTTGCTCGAGTTCCCGTGATATTTCATTGAGAGTGTCCGGAGGTTGGTCTAGTTTTTCAGTCATGGACGACTCGCAACTTGCTGAATTTCTGTAGGATCAAGACCGGGTGGGGTTGCTAGCCCTCGAGCGTCTTTCTCGAAGACAATGAGGTCTTACAGAAGTCTTATGAACAAGGCGTCTGTATTAGTAATGGGCTCCGCGCCTTTTCAGCGCCACGATGGTTTCCCATGGGCCGCAAAAAAAGACTTTCCTATATCTAATCACGTAGCACCTAAGAGAGGTGTCTCGGCGTCCTCCTTTGGTTATTGGCACAGACCACCTTTTCCTCCGATGGCCTGCGCCCGTTTGCTCTACTTCGTTTGCGGGCACACATCACTACCCCAATGCGCTACCCCGCTTTTGTCTCCAGGACTATCTATTCCTTTTTCTGGCCGCCGAATGACCCCTTAAATACCGACCTGATTTCTTTTCCCTTTTCATCCTTGAATACGGCGGTTCCGTTGCTCACGCCTATTGGAAAAGAAAAATCGGAGATCTCTTTCCACCACTTGCCGACCAGCGCGCCCGCCGAGGTCTTTTTTTCAGCTATCCTAGCCGCATGCTCCGCTCCCACCATTAGACTCACCAATGTAGGGAACGCTTCGTTTATAACGATGACTCTAAGCTGATTGGTCTTACCTCCTGGAATCCACGCATCCTCGTAAACCATTGCCGTGTTCACGTCGAATCCCTCAAAATCTGCCGTGAATTGAAATTCGTCCAGCATAAGGGGACCTTTGTTGGGGTTCTTTATGTTGAAAATGTAAGCTAGGCTTAACGTACTGCTGTACCCGTACGTCTGTTCCTTGCCTGGTTCCTTCTCACTCTTGTACCCAATTCGAGGTTTTACATAGAACGGTTGAATACTCGCAACATCAACCCTTTCAAGTGTGATAACAGGCGGTTCTACGGCCAAGGCCGGCATTACGCAAAAACCGAATACCACGAGCATAACCGCAGAGATCGTAAGCGCTTTCCTCATGTTTCCTCCTTTACCCTCAATGGGTCAAGTTAACCAACGTTTGCGTCTCTTGTAATGCTTCACATCCCGAAAGCTCTTCCTGCCGCCTACATCCGTTAACCCTAGATAGAAATCACGAATGTCGGGGTTTTCCTTCAATTTTTCAGACGGTCCATCCATGACGATTCGGCCGTTCTCCATGACGTAGGCGTAGGGGGCCACGGTCAATGCAAGCTTCACGTTTTGTTCAACCAAAAGAATCGGTATCTTTTCATCGTGATTGAGGCGTTGAATAATCTCGAAGATCTCCTTGATGAGCAAAGGCGCGAGACCCATAGACGGTTCATCTAGCAGCATCAGCTTTGGTTTCGCCATCATGGCGCGGCCGATGACACACATCTGCTGTTCCCCACCGCTGACAAAACCTGCCATGACGTTTCTCCGCTCTTTCAAACGGGGAAAGTAATGGTACACCATGTCCAGCCGCTCTTTCAAACCTGTGGGTCTGAGATGCCCTCCCACTAGAAGATTCTCTTCCACCGTGAGGTGCTCGAATACTCGACGTCCTTCTATGATCTGGAAGATGCCTTTCTTTGAGATGTCCTCGGCAGGTAGCTTATGGATCTTTTCACCGATAAACTCGATGCTGCCGTCAGTGACCTCGCCATCCTCGTGGTTGAGCAACCCTGAAATAGCCTTCAATGTAGTGCTTTTCCCTGCTCCGTTTGCTCCAAGCAACGCCACGATTCCACCAGCAGGCACCTCGATGGAAACGCCCTTGAGTACCAGGATCACCTCGTGGTACCTCACCTCAATGTTGTTGATCTTCAAGATGCTACTATTCTCAGCCACAACCTTCTCCCCTGTCTGAAGCGCTTAGTCTCGAAACACGCGAGACTCAAGCCCCAAAAGGAACTGCACTAACGCACGCTACCAGCCGAGCCAGCTCTCCCACTTATCCTGGAATTTTTCTTTCATGTTGATCTTATCGAACAACGCAATCTTACCTTCTTTAATAATGTACATAGAGGCTACAGGCGTCGGTCGGTGATCTGTTGGCGTGACGGTGTACGGCCCGACTCCCAACGCGTCCTTAGTGCCAAAAGCATACCAATCCTTCAGTGACTCTAAGGCAGCTTTGATAGACGGTCCATCCATTTTGCCCTTCTTGTCCGCTATACCAAGACCTTCACAGGCCATGGCGACTTTGACCCATGCCTGAACAGTTCGAATATCTCGTTTCTCAATCGGAACACCAGGATTGACCTTCTTGCAATACTGAATGACCTTATCCATCATTGGCACGTCCATGCCAAGAAATGCACAAGCCGCTGCTCCGATAACCCCTTCACCAGCCTGCTGGGTCATCCGTACCAAGTTCATGTCGAAGCCCCAGTTGTTTACGATATGGTCAGCCTCTAGTTTGAGCGCATAACCGTCTTTTACAGCGGTTGCCACTGACATGGTCGTATTGCCATGCCATATCACCGTTGCGCCTTCTCCCTTCGCCGCCAGCACTTGGCTCTTGGCATCCAAAGCGGTCAAAGAAACGTCCTGATCTTTTCCGACCTCAATACCCAAGAGAGCGGCCTGATCCTTTATCGCCTTGATCGGCGCGCTCGCATAAGGCGATGCAAACATGAAGAAGCACACGAGTTTCGGCTTCTTTCCTTCGTCGCGGGCTTTCTTCCACTTGTCGGACTTCAACCAAACCTTTTCATACCAAGAAGTAAGCGCCGCTCTAGCGTTCGTTGAATAGTCCGTACTGTAAATAAAATTGTATGGAGTTTTCTTGGGGTCGCATAGATGGCCGGAAAATGAATCAGAGATCGTTGCCATCTTGTCTTTGTTGACAGTAGGCGATAGAGCCTCTGTATCACCTGTTCCCCATTGCAGCAAAATTTGAATCTTGTCCTGATCGCGAAAACGTTTATAAATGGTGATGGCCTCGGGAACACGATATCCATAGTCGTATAGGAACAGCTTGATCTTCTTCCCGTTTACTCCACCGCTTTCATTCACGTAGGTCACGCATTCTCTGATACCAAGGGCGGCATCTTTGCCCACATCCGACGTAGCCCCCGTGAGGTCGTTAATGGAACCCACTCTAATTTCATCCGCGGCATATGCAAATGCTGTAACAAGCATTAGAGCCACGGCCATAAGCAACAACCTTCTTGTCATGTGAACCTCCAGTTTGTTGTTTTGATACGGACTCGACGGTTTCTGAAAGAGGCCTTTCTTCTTAACTCTTATCCCACACCTCCTTTCGTTTCCCAGATGTTGCGCTGTCACGCACCGGCCTCTAGTTACTTACCGGTATAAGAGAAAGGCCACAGGTTAAAGTAGTTTTTGAGTTGCCAATATCGGTAGCTCAAACCATTGGGCTCGTAGATTAAGAAGAAGATAATTGCCAATCCAAAGGCGGATTCCTTGAAAAAAATTATTTTGGTCGTAACCCACCCAGCTTCCGGGTAGGATGCCATGAGAAATTCGCTTAATCCCATTACCCCTAGCTCGAGAAGTTTGAATACCATAACCACAAATATCGAGCCAAAAACAAGACCCTGAATGCTGCCTACGCCTCCTATCAGAATAACACCTACCCATAATAGCGAAAAAAACCATTCATAATGTTCAGGACTCACGAAGAATAAGGCGCTGATGTAGAACGCCCCGGCAATTCCACCGAAAAAACCAGCCACGAAGAACGCCAATAATTTGTAAGTAACTATGTTGACTCCCATGGTCTCGGCAGCGATATCGTTGTCTCTGATGGCAATCCACGCCCTGCCGACCTTCGAACGCAGCAAATTGCCCATTGCCACCAGACATAGAATTACTAGTATTAGCGAAAAATAGTAGATCCTTTCGTCAGTATCAATTACCCACGGCCCTATGCTGACCGTGCCGGGAGGCAAAGAGAACGATTGTCCTCGACCCCCTATTTGGCTCACATACTGAGTAATCACCAAGGGCACAGTGATCCATTGCGCCGCCATGGTGGTCATGATCAAATAGAACCCTTTGACCCGCGCAGACGGCAAACCGAAAAGGACCGACCAGATTGCTGCCAAGAAACCGGCGCATACAATGCTAATGGGATAGGCTAGTCCGTAATCTACAATCCACTGCGGCCACGGCACAAAAAGCACCATCATGGCGCTGGTGTAACCGCCTACTGCCACGAATGCCGCATGACCAAGGGTGATCTGGCCGCAATACCCGATCAAAAGCTGCACACCTAAGGCCGCAATAATGTAATAATTGATGGTGTAGGCCACACTCAGCCATTGGCTCTCCACAAGATACGGGAACAAAGCCAGTATTACGACCATAAGGATCATCTTCCCCTTTATGAAAGGAGTACGCCACCACCTCTGGTCGTCATCGTAAGACTCAAAATACGTACCGCATGGCAAATAACTCATGGCCTAGACCCTTTCTATGCGCTCCCAACCCCACAAGCCATAAGGCTTGAAAAGAAGGAAAATTACCATGAAAATAAATGGCGCTATCTCTTTGATGCCCCCAGGGAAATAGTAATCAAGATATCCTCCTGTAAGGTTCTGAAGGATGCCTATGGTTATCCCCCCGACAATTGCCCCCGGAATGGAGTTCAAGCCGCCGAAGACCACAACAGGCAACACCAACAGCCCTAATAGACTTACAGAATAATTCAGTCCGTTGATGTTCCCTAGGAGCGTCCCGCCGACGCCTGCCGCCATGAATGCTATGGCCCACGCCAGTGCATACACAAATTTAGCGCTCACTCCCAACGAAAGCGCAGCCATTTCGTCGTCTGCGCAGGCCTGCATGGAGAGACCCCATCGCGTGTACTTGAAGAAACTCACAAAGATAACCATGAGAATCATCGCTGCGATAAAACTCCACAAATAAACTTCACCAACCGCAATACCTGCCACTACAATAGGTTCAATGGAAAACACTCGAGGCGCAAAAACTTGGGTGTCGGTGTCCCAAAGAATGAATACCATCCCCTTGAAAAAGAACGACAAGCCCACAGTCACCATAATAACCGCCAAAATGGGCTCACCTATCATTTTGCGCAGGAATACGCGTTCAGTTATGAGACCAAGCACCAAACCCACAAAGATTGTGCCCACCAAAGCGAAAAAGAATGCATAGCCCAGCGGCATAAACGTGACAAACCTCTCATACAGCCCCAGGCATACGTAACCCCCGATCATGGTGAGTTCCCCCATGGCAAGGTTAAGCACGCCTGAACACTTATAGATAAGTACCCATCCCAGAGCCACCAGAGCAAAGATGGATCCAAGCATAACCCCAGTCACGACGAGCTGTAGAAAGAGGTCCATTACTTTTTCCCTCCGTCCTTAACTGTCTGCAGCCTGATATCAGTCTTGATCTGCACGACACGACCGTCCTCATACGTAATGTTCGTGTCCATGTGCATCGTGCCTTTCTCACTATACAAGGCGTCAATGATGTCTTTGTACCTGTTCTCTACAAAGGCCCTTCGTATCTTCCTGGTTCTCGTCAGTTCGTCATCGTCTGCGTCAAATTCCTTATAAAGGTTGGCAAACCGCCTGATCCTCGCGCTCTCGGGTAGGGTCCTGTTGACCTGTCGAATGGGGTCTTCAACAAGGTCGTATGTCTCGGGCAATTGGGACAGCTCCGGATAACTCGTATAGTTGATCCCATGGTCCTCGGCCCATTTCCCCACTGTATTGTAATCAATACAAATAATTGCCGTCACATACGGTCGCTGATGCCCGATGACCAGTGCGTCTCTAAGATAAGGGCTAAATTTAAGCCTTGCCTCGAGAAACTGCGGCGAAAACTTCCTTCCATCACTGAGGATCATGATGTCCTTGGATCGGTCAAACACCACTAGGTGGCCGTCCTCGTCTATGAAACCTGTATCACCGGAGTGGAGCCAGCCGTCTTTTAGGGTCTTGGTTGTCTCCTCCGGCATCTTGTAATACCCAACGAAAACTGACGGACTCCTTGAAAGGATCTCGTCGTTTTCTCCTATGGAAACCTCAGTTTCAGGGATAGGCGTTCCCACGGTGTCGAATTTTATGTCTCCATCCCTATGCACCACTGAAATCCCCGCTATCTCGGTCTGGCCATAGATCTGTTTGAGATTCACTCCGATTGCATGAAAGAACCGAAAATGGTCTGGTCCCATGGCAGCGCCGCCCGTGTATGCATGACGAACCCTGCCGAGGCCAAGATGATCTCGTATTTTGGCAAACAGGGTAATGTTTGCCAAGAACCCCAGTAATCTCCAAAAGATGGGCACTCGCTTCTTGTCGAATTTGAGGTCTGCTATGTGGTAGCCGATCTTCATGCCTAATTCGTACACTTCTCGTTTCAGCCATGTCGCATCCAGGTACTTCACCTGCACCGTCCTGGTAAATTGTTCATAAAGCCTTGGCGGCGCGAACATGACGTGGGGCCCAATTTCCCTCACGTTGTGCTGCGCCGTTTCCGGTTCTTCAGGGAAGTTCAGCGTGTATCCAACCTGTAGGCCGCAAGAGATGGACATCATCTGTTCGCCGATCCAGGCAAAGGGTAAATAGGACACGAAGTCGTCATCCGGTGTGCAAGGATCAACTCGCATGAGGTTTCTGCCCATGGTAAGCATGTTGTAGTGGGTGAGTAGAGCGCCCTTGGGCTTGGCAGTGGTCCCAGAAGTGTAAAACAAGAGACAGACCTCGTCTCCTTTTCCCCGCTCCACCAAGCGATCAAAAAGCCCGGGGTCCTCGGCCTCCTTCTCTCTCCCCAACCGCATAACCTCTTCCAGGCTTATGAGCATGGGATCATCGTAATGACGCAGCCCCTTGGGATCGTCCCAAATTATCTTTTGAAGTTTCGGACACCTGTCTCGAATGGCAAGCGCCTTGTCAACCTCTTCTTGACCCTCTGCGATGTAAAACTTGGAGTCTGAATGGTCCACAATGTACTGAACTTCTTCCATGAGGCAGTCTTGGAACAGCCATACCCCGACGCCGCCCGCGCACATGGCCGCCATCTCAGTCCAAAGGGCTTGCGGCCTGTTGTCGCCTATCATGATGACTTTGTCTTCTCGTTCAAGGCCGAGACTGACAAGCCCGAGGCTAATCTGCTTCACATTTTCTAGGTACTGCTGCCAGGTAACAGGCCTCCAAATACCGTACTCTTTCTCCCGCATCGCGACCTTCTTGACGCCGAACTTCCGGCACTGTTGCACCAGCAGCTTAGGTAAGGTCAGATCCTTTGAAATGACTATCTCTCCGGCGTTACGCGTCTCATCGGCGGCTAACATATAGATCCTCCACCTCACCCAGATAGGCTTTTATAACTTCAAGATTCTCCTGCACCTCTGTAGGGGTCCCCTCGGCGATCTTTACGCCAAAATTTAACGCCATTACTCGATCTGAAAGATCCATGACCACTCCCATATCATGCTCTACCAGTACGCAGGTGACGTTCCAGCGCTTTTCCTCGTTGATATCAATTATGAACCGCGCCATGTCCTCGACCTCTTCCAAGTTCAAACCAGCAAGCGGTTCGTCCAGAAGAATGACCTCGGGTTGCAAGGCAAGCGCTCGCGCCAACTCTATCCTCTTCTGCATGCCGTAGGGAAGCATGCCCGTGACTTCGTTACGAATGGCCTCAATCTCGAGCAAATCAATGATTTCTTCCTCTATAAATCTTCGGGCCTTGACTTCTTCTCTCGCCGTCTTGCCCCAGTAAACAGAGGAACTCAGGAGTCCTGATCTTAAATGTAGGTGGCGACCCAACCGGATGTTGTCGAGAACCGTCATACCGCCAAATAACTCAATTTTTTGGAAAGTTCTCGAAATGCCCAGTGCGGCCCGTCTATGAGGAGACATCCTTGTGACGTCTGTATCCTTGAAATGAAGACTCCCCTTACTGGGATGATACAATCCATTGATACAATTCATCATGCAGGTCTTGCCGGCGCCGTTCGGGCCAATTATGGAGAAAATCTCTCCCTTCATAACCTGAAAACTTACGTTGGTAAGCGCAGCCACCCCATGAAAGGAGAGAAAGACGTTCTTTGCCTCTAATATAACTTCCGACATTCAGCATCCCCTTTTGCCCGAGCTACTGCCGAAGCTGGCACGTCTGACCTTTTTAAACCAGTTTTTCGTAAAATTGAACTCACTTAGGAAAAATGTAGCGGCTATCCCCGAATCACTGACCCTGGGCACCCTTTGACAGATTAGTGCCCCTTAACATATCGAACAGCATCATCAACGTCAAGCTCTTATTTTCAGGATGCCAGCCAATATGACCTATAGATTAAACTTCAGTTGAAAATTGACGCAGAGACGTGTTATGAGCATACCTTAGATTTGTTGCCACAAAAGAACTCGCAGGATTTTCAATGCTGACAGATCTCTTGGCCTTATGTTGGGGCAAAGAAACACGCGGCGATAATAAGGTGGTAATTGTCCTGGCCAGCCGGAAAGGAGTCATGCAATAAAAGCGTGTTAAGGCTCCGGAGCCAAGTTCCGCGTCCCCGACAGAGCATAATCAGGGCGCTTGCGACAGCGGTACTCCCAAGAAGTTCCATGCCTCGCAAGAAACTTACACCAGTCAGTTCCCCAACGGCATGGCATAATTCTAAAGACTAACTGCCGCTGTGCACGAGACCCTCAATGAAGAGGCGCCCCACACTGCGCCCTTTCAACGTCGGAATAGGTTCCAAAATTCAGCTATGAGTGCAATCAAGGGAAAGGAACGTACCATGGGAGAAGATCACAGCCTCCTAAAAGAGGGCAAAGACGGTGTGTTGGAACTAACCATCAACCGACCCGACGCTCTGAACTGCTTCAATATGCCCCTGTTGGCCTTGTTCAGTGAAACCCTGAGAGACATCGCCTTTGACCGGAGTATACGCGTCGTCGTAATTACAGGCTCCAACGCTGGTAAGAATGCCTTTAGCACCGGCGCGGACCTGAAAGAGCGCGCAGGAATGACACCCGACCAGGTTCGCCTGTATATTCAAACCATTCGCAACGTCTTTACCATGGTGGAAGAGCTGCCTCAGCCGGTCATTGCTGCCGTGAATGGCTATGCTTTTGGCGGAGGACTGGAATTAGCATTGGCTTGCGATATACGGCTGGCGTCTTCTAATGCCATAGTGGGATTGACAGAAACAAGCCTGGCCATCATCCCAGGTGCTGGAGGAACACAGAGACTCCCCCGTGTTGTTGGCCTGGCCCGCGCAAAAGAAATGATATTAAGAGCCCGTCGAATCTCGGCTGTTGAGGGACTACAATATGGATTGTTCCTCGAAGTTGTCGAACCAGCCCGTTTGATGTCGAGAACCCTTGAAGTCGCAAAGGAAATTGCCGCTAACGGTCCCGTTGCCTTGGCGCAGGCCAAGTTTGCCCTTAATAAAGGTTCCGAGGTGAGTTTGCCGGTGGGCCTTTCCATCGAATCCAACGCCTACGCAGTAACCATACCCACCAGGGACAGAATCGAAGGTCTAAACGCGTTCAAAGAAAAAAGAAAACCCTCTTATACCGGGGAATAGCAGCGAGGAGGAATCCCTATATGGCGCCGAAAGAATTGATGTATCCCAAGAAAGTCCAGATCAACGACATCACAATAAGAGATGGCTTCCAACACGAGGAGATCTGGATCCCCACGGACGCAAAGCTCTTCTACCTCGAAGAACTCATCCTATGCGGCATTAAAGACCTTGAGGTAACCAATCTTGGTAATCCCATGCTCATGCCTCAGTTCAAAGATGCCGATGAACTCCTGAAACGCCTGCGTAGCTCGAAAAAGCTATCCAGGGCCGGAATCAACTGGAACGACATTACACTTACTGCAATAACCATCAGAGAAAAAGCCGTGGATAGGGCCATACAAGCCAGAAAGGAAGGTTGGGGACCTGACCGTATCTTGATGATGGTTTCCACCGACGAAGAGCATCACTTCGCGAATTCAGGCACTACCCTACCCAACTACTGGGAAGAGGCGGCGCGCTGCATCGAAAAGGCTAACGACGTAGGGATAAAATTAAACGGAACCGTATCGACAATATGGGGATCGCCTATTTCCGGACCGACTCGCCTTGAAGAGGCTGTGGAATTTGCCCAAAGGTGGCTTGCAATAGGCGCATCGGATATAGAACACGCCGACCACGACGGTAGCGCACCGCCGAACCAAGTTTACAAGTACTTTTCCATGGTGCTCGAAGCCATGCCGAATAAGAAATTTCACATAGCACACTTCCATGTCACACGAGGATGGGGCACTGCTAATTCCCTCGCTGCCCTGCAGGCCGGAATAGAAATTTTTGAGGCCACCCTCGGCGGACTTGGCGGTCAGCCCGCCAATTTCCTGGACAGGGTGCCGGTCGGAGGTACAGGCGCTTACTATTACAGAGACCCCAACGTCGTCGGTCTTCAGAGCATAGAGGATATGGTTGTAATGATGGACGAAATGGGAATAGATACAGGAATAGACGTCGATCGCCTACTTGACCTTGGGTCGATGATGGAGAAGACAATCGGAAGGCGGTTGAGGTCCGAATCGATTCTCAACAGAAGAATACCTAAGCAGCCTCGCGAACAATTCAAACGCAAGGGACTTGCGGAACTCAAGAAAAAACTAGGAGAAAAACCAGGACAAAAGTATCCGGCTAGCTGGATATGACGAATAATGGAATCCTTGGCAACGTTTAAAGTTGTGAATACAGCATTTTTTCTTAGAGAAGGAGAATAAATATGGAGCCTCTATGGACACCTTCGTCTGAAAGGGTACAGAATGCCAATATTACTCGTTTTATCAAAGGCGTGAATGCAAAATATGGATTGCAAATCAGCGGCTACGAATCCCTGTATGAATGGTCCATCACTCACCGCGAGGATTTCTGGGCCTCGGTGTGGGACCTCGGCGGAGTTGTTCACTCCCAGCCATACGAGGAAGTGCTCAAAGATTCTCCCACCATGATAGGAGCCAAGTGGTTCATCGGCTCGCGCCTAAATTTTGCCGAGAATCTCCTTCGCTTCCGCGATAACCGTGAAGCACTGGTGTTCAGAGGCGAAGGCCAGGCGACTGTCCGCATGACATACGCCCAACTGTATTCGCAGGTCGCGGGTATGGCCGCGTCGCTGCGGAAAGCTGGCGTCGGCGTGGGAGACAGGGTTGCCGGCTATGTACCCAACATGATGGAGACGATAGTGGCCATGCTAGCCGCAACCAGCATCGGCGCCATCTGGTCGTCGTGCTCGCCGGACTTCGGAATAAAGGGCGTCCTGGACAGGTTCGGACAAATAGAACCCAAAATTCTCTTTACCGCAAACGGTTATTTCTACAACGGGAAGACGCATGATTCTCTTGACCGCATCAGCGGTATACTAAAAGAGCTGCCTAGCATCGAAAAGGTGGTGGTCATCCCATACACTGAAAAAAGAGCCAATATCGCGCATGTTTCAAGAGCTGTACACTACGAAGATTTCATATCCAAAGGAGTCCAGGAAATTAAGTTCGAGCAGCTACCCTTCGACCATCCCGTCTATATCATGTATTCGTCAGGGACCACTGGACTGCCGAAGTGCATGGTCCACGGCGCTGGTGGGACGCTCCTACAGCATCTGAAGGAGCACATCCTGCATTGCGACCTCAAGAGAGAGGACAAAACTTACTATTTCACCACATGCGGTTGGATGATGTGGAACTGGCTGGTCAGCGCCTTGGCGGTTGGAGCAACGGTCCTTCTCTACGATGGATCCCCATTCTACCCAGACGCAGGCGCAATCTTCCAGCTCGCCCAAGACGAAAAGATGACAATATTTGGCACCAGCGCACGCTACATCGCAGCGGTGGAAAAGGCCGGCCTCAAACCAAAAGAAAAATACGATCTGTCCACCCTAAAGACCATGTGTTCCACCGGGTCCCCCCTCTCTGAGGAGAGTTTTCGTTTTGTCTATCGCGATATAAAAGAAGACATAGACTTGGCCTCGATATCCGGCGGTACTGACATAATCTCCTGTTTTGCGCTGGGGTGTCCCATACTGCCAGTCCACGAAGGTGAGTTACAGTGCAGAGGGCTGGGCATGAAAGTCGAGGCCTACGACGTGCAAGGAAAACCAGTAATCGGGAAGCAGGGAGAGCTGGTATGTACAGCTACGTTTCCATCACAACCAATCTACTTCTGGAGTGACCCTGATTTTGCCAAGTACAAGGCTGCATACTTCGAAGCGTACCCCAATGTTTGGCATCACGGCGATTTCATAGAGATAACGGAGCACGGCGGCGTCAAGATTTACGGCAGGTCAGATGCAACCCTGAACCCGTCCGGCGTAAGAATCGGAACTGCGGAGATTTACCGTCAGGTGGAGGCTCTAGAAGAGGTGGTGGACAGCATAGTCGTCGGACAGAATTGGGACAATGACGTTCGCGTAATTCTGTTCGTCAAGACAGCACCGGGCTTTGTTCTTGACGACGCACTAAGAAACAAAATCAAGAAGACCATCCGCGACAACACAACCCCGCGCCATGTGCCGGCTCTGATACTGCCCATCGCAGACATTCCCGTCACCCTAAATGGCAAAAAGGTGGAACTGGCCGTAAGAAACGTGATTGAAGGGAGACCCGTCACCAACAGGGATGCCTTGCTCAATCCAGAGTCCCTGGAATTGTTTGCCAATATTCCAGAGCTGAAAGCCTGATCCACCAGTCATAGTCGCTGCGCAGCGCAACGATAGAGTTTTTCCCTCGCTGTGCAGCGATAACCTGCGAGATACTATAGCTGGGCACTCTCGTATTGATTCGGCTATAGTGTTTGTCTAAATTTCTGTCGGAATCAAAGACTGTCTTTGTGAGGTTTTCCATAACCGCTTAGGGCACCTCGAAGATTTTTGCGCTTTATGGGATTAGCGGTTGAGGCCATGCATGTCCTGCCCGACGTGATCGGGCATTTGGCATTCCTGGATTCCCGTTTTCACGGGCACGACATACGGACTAATGCATGGAATTCGCGTTTATTCTCGAGAATCGTTATATGCGCCTTCATCGAAGACCAATGCGGTAAGGTCGGCTTTGGTTATGCCCGCCACCGCAGGGGTTGATCTCACGGCCTCAGCTCCTCCTGAAAAACTCAACATTAATAAATAGCCTACTTAACGTGAATTCGCGAAAGCGGCAACCCATGAGTTTCTCGACCTAGGCCTTGCAGCCTGTCAGGACTCTCTTGGCCTTGTGGGAAAAGGGGTTGCAACCCTTCTCCTCGCTGACGTATATTGCCCAAGAAAACAATAAAAGAACACTATGTGGCAGGTCGTTTGTAAAGAGTGACCGTCATCTACACTGATGAGCGGCGGTCTGCGTCATGGGGTTGTGACCATGTGAAGTCGTCTGTAATTAGGAGGATCTTGATGAAAAGGCTGTATTTCGGAGCGGTTGCTGCCATGATTATGGCGACGGCTATCCTCTCCCAGGCGTTTGCATGGGAATTATCCATGAAAGGGCATTGGGAGTGGCGGTACCGGTATTGGACCCGCAGTGGCAATCAAGACATTTTCGGTCAGATGGATGATACGCACGTAAATCTTGGGATAAATCATCTCGTGGTATTCCCCACGAGGACTACAACAAATAGAATCAACACCGTGGGCTTTGGGTTCAATGCCCCAGGAGGCGTTCTCGCTGGTGAGAATAATTACGGCGCGGATATGACTCTAAACGACAACCGCCTGACCATCTACCCCAAAATCACCGTCAATCAGGCCATAGCCGTTGATGGGTCCGTGAATTTCACGTCACTAGGAATATGGTCCAATGGACGGCCGTATGACCAGACAGATGTCTATGGTTGGGTCAACGATCTCTATGTTCCCATCGCCGACAGACCGTTGGCAAGCCACATCCCCAACACCTTTGTTACCGTCCAGTGGCTACGTGGAACTTTGAATACGCCCATGGCGAATTTCAGCCTGGGTTACAGGACGTCAGCCTTCGGTATAGGTTTGTGGATGCACGGACTGAACAGGGCTTCGTCCTCTTTCTCCGTTTCTATACCTTACGGACCGTTCCAATTCGTATTCGCCCCATATTTTAGTCGGAATGCTACCGGATGGGGGACCACGCGTATCACGGGCGCTGGATCGGTGGAACGCCAGGACGACCGCAGGAACTATTTCAGGGCTCTCTTCGGCCAAATTATCTATCGATCAGGGCTGCTCGAGTTCCAATTTATGTCCAACTCTTACTTCCAGCCGAGTTCGCCAGCGGTTACCGCTCGAGGCGTGGCATTAGCGGCGAACAGGCCGACCCAAGACACACTGCGTTATCGCTTCGGCTTGGCGCTCAAATACTCTGGCGGCAGATTTTTCTTCAGCGGCGAGGCGGACTGGTATAATCGCTGGACGTCGGGAAGAGGCGTAGGCCAAACCACCACCTTGGTCCGTGAAGGGGTGGACAACGATGGCTGGGTTTACGGCGCAGAGGTAGGTACTTTCGCTGGGCCGACCAAGGTCACTTTGAACTATGTGAGAGCCACGGGGAATGATACCTCCACGCGCAAGACCACAGATGACGCCATCGACTGCCAGGACGGTATCAGCTCCCCATATATAAAGCCCTGGGGTTACCTGATGTACTACATGTACGGCGCTGGCGACGGTTGGGACGCCGCGGGATACGGCCAGCCCACCAACCTGCACCACGCTGGTTTGAGGATCGACTATGCCATCGCCTCGAACTTGAATGTAAGTCTCGTCTATTCCCGAGCTTGGCGGGACCAGCCGGGCGCGTATAGG
>Ga0172368_10004121_pt1 | contig 17055 bp, 19 predicted proteins | sample Lak11m_FD_114540 | JGI IMG/M metagenome (GOLD analysis project Ga0172368, IMG submission 114540) | Freshwater microbial communities from Kabuno Bay, South-Kivu, Congo - kab_022012_11m | ecosystem: Environmental > Aquatic > Freshwater > Lake | place: Democratic Republic of the Congo: South-Kivu...
ATCACCTGGCTTCCACTCTTATTTCTTGGCGCATTCTTTGCTGTGCAACTCTCACCCATCTCAGCATTGGCGATCATTGGCTTTTGGGCAGCGTGGGAATTGAAATGGTGGGGTGGAGCGGATGCAACTGCGGCAATAACCCTCGTCCTGATTTATCCTGAACTGATCTTTATAGTAGCTTTTCTTGGCGTGCATGTTTTTGTCACGATTGGTTTGGCGATAAGGTCTTTGATTAAAGAAAAATCGGTAAAATTACATAAAATACCAGGACTTCCTTTGCTATTACTGGCGGTCTTATCCATCCAAATTATTCAATACTGTTTCAATCCCCTATGATCAATGAGATAAATTCGGCTATAATTTTGATCAACAGTACCCACCACGCCTCTGCCTTGAGCATGCGCACCGAGGTGGGTCATTTGTTTAGTTCCTTATTAATTATGGATTGGTCTCCTGTTAAGAATATTTTTAAGCATTACTTTAATCGAATGAAGAACAATAGAGCAAACCAGAAGACGTTCATTGCATTTATTTTAGGAAACATTTGATTTTTCTGCTTCCATAAAGAATGATAACAAATCAGTAGTTAATACCACCCAGGCTGGTTTGTGGTCTACTTTGGACTTTGATAAAACCTCGGCCACGACAAGTTTCTGAAGCAACCCTGCTACCCATGCATTAATAGACTGAAACCTAACTTCATCCCACAATCCCCAACGATCGAGATACAACTTAATATCATCCATATCAAATTTTGATCCTGCCCTGGATCGCTTAATAAATTTGACATAGACGGCTAATTCAATCAATAAATAATCCTCATTCGGATAAACACTTTTATTATCATGGAACAGCCTGTGATAATTTTTATTTTGACGAAGTATTAATTTTTGAGTCTTAACCTCTGGGAATTGATCTAAAGCTTCGATTTGAAACTCCTTTAGCATATGGTTAATGAATCTGTTTTTTTGTTCTCTTTTTTGCAATAATTTAATTCGGCGTTTTTCATCCTCTATTGCTTGTTCTGCTTTTCTTGCAGCAAGCAAGTTTGAATAATCGACCTCCGCTTTACTTATGAACCTTTCTTCTATTTCCGAAAAAGAAATTTCATCATCCAAGTCGAGTAGAAGGCCGGTGTGGCGCGAAACGTTTTCTTTCCAAATAACAGCACAGTAAAGATGATGCTCAAAAGTTGATTCTTTATTTATTACTGAAATGAAATGATAGATTGCCGGTCGATCTCTATTTGAAGTTAGATATGAGAGGGTCGATCCCTGTCGCACCTCTACACCTGAATTTTCCCAGGTTGGACGAAAAGTAATATTCCTAAGGGTATTTCGCTCGTAAAACTCCAAATTCTTGATGACAGAAAAATCATGTTCGTAATAATTATTTTCAGCCTTTAGTACAGAGGCTAATTCATTTTTTATGCCTATAATCCAAACCGGAATAATACCGGCCTTTCGGTAATCTGCAGTCCGCTGGGCCCAAACTTCATCGCTTTGAGGGCTGAATTGAATTTCAATTGCAAACTTTTTGGTTTGTGTGATCAGAAAAATATCTGCTTTTTGACCAGATTCTACAAACGCTTCCTTTTTGACACATTCCGATGGATATTGGTTCCGTAAGATATGATATATCCATGACTTAGCGAAGTCATGCTCTGCCGATTCTTCACAGACTCGGCATTGTTCACCTACAATCCGGTGCGCAAAATGGGATCGCTTGAGATTGCATTTGTGCAGAATTACTATTCCACCACATCTGGGATCTGGACACCGAAGAAGCCCTTTATTGCTCAATTCTCTCAATTCAAAGAGTTGTTCCTCTGATTGAAAATCATCGATGTCTATTTGTCGATTTCCAGATAAGCAAGTCAACATAAACTTAATCTCCAATATTAATCTAACACCATAAATTAATTATATAACCGCCCTTCCGAAAGCGTCGTTTTTTTGCTCCTATCCCCCCTGGGATTAGCGTTTTTCATTCTTTATAATAAAAAGTAGATAGTCAATCAATCGTTGGCCGGACATGTAACTGCTGGATTCGCAGTATGCGTGTCCGGCTTTTTTTATCTATAGCGCCTCTTTTTGTTATGGGGCAAAGGAGCTGTACCTGATCGTCAATCTTGTATTACTTGTCTTGCTTTTCGTTTGCATGATCTACGATCTGAAGGATCGTGAAGTTCCTATGCCATTAACCTTGGGAAGCCTGGTTGGGGCAGGAGTATTGGGCTTATTTCATGGGCTTTGGTCACCTGTCTTATTGACCATCGCGTTAACCCATGTGGCAGATTTCAATCCCAGGGAAAAACGCCTGGCTTTTGCATTGACTCTGTCAGCATTCGCCGGAATATTTCAACCCGATGCCGCTTTACTCTGCGTAGTGATCCTCAGTATTTGGATGTTGTGGGAGTTCGGCATCATGGGTGGCGCAGATGTAAAGCTGCTGGTCGCCATCACAATCATGACCGGCAACTCTACCATTCTGATCCCTATCGCAGTAGCAGGAGGAATCCAGGGCGTGATTGCCAGCTTGCGAAAACAAAGGGAAATCCCTTTTGTGGTTTCGATTTTCAGCGGGGCGCTATTTTTTATACTATTCCCGCTAATTTAACAAAGAGAGGAGGTGATTGGCTTTGCGTTTTCTGAAAGATAACCGAGGGATCGAGTCGACCGAAGTCGCCTTGATTATTGCAGTGGTCGTCCTGGTCAGCTATGGTGCCTACCGGCTGTTGGGGCAGAACATCGCCGCCAAAGTGAATGATATCGCCGGAAAAATTTAATCGGTCTTAAAGTTCTGCCGGCCCAGGAGAATCCGGCAGAACCTCATTTTTGCCTGGAGGTTTATGAAATTTCTAAAAGATAAACGAGGGATGGAAATGCTTGAAGCAGCCATCACAACCCCGATTGCCATTCTGGTTATGCTGGCCATTGTCAACCTGGGGATGGTTGTTTATGCTCAACAGGCAGTGCAGGCTGCCGCCAGGCATGGCGCACGGATGGGAAGTGTCGCACAGCAGTGCCCCGCCTGTTATGCCATGAGCGGCGCGAAATCTGCTATAGCTCAGGCCGGCATTTTGGAAAACACGTCCGTAAGCGTTTTAGCTCCGGGTGGTAGCGCCGGAAGTATTCTGAAGATTCAAGTGAGTGGAAGTGTACCTAATTTTCTTGCTCCTTTAATCAGCCTGTTTCCGGGCTTGCCCGGGCAAACGTTCAATGTCCGCGCCGATTCCACCTTCCGGCAGGAGGGTTGGTAATGGGCAATATGCGGATCAAATTGCTGCGTGACCGGCGCGGATATTCCATGACCTTCTGGGCTGTGTTCATTGGACTTGTATTGATTCCTGCTTTGGCTTTTGCCATCGAGTTGGGCCGATATTTCTATGCGATTTCCGAAGTTCAGAAAGCAGCGGATGCGGCTGCCGTTGCTGCTGCCGCCGAGATTAACCAGCGGGTGTTCCAGGATACAGGCAGTCTCACGTCCACCTCCAAAACTTGGGCAAACGCTCAATCCTACGTCAATTCCAACACGTTCGGTTTATCCGCTAAAGGGGTTCATGCTTTCGTCACCGGCATTCAGGTGAGTGGTGGTGATAATACGGTTCGTGTCAATGTATCGGCCAACCTATCCATTTTGTTTCCATCTGTGGTGCCAAATGTCACGGTCACCCAGACCGGCATTGCCAAACTGCGAGCGTTTACCCATTGAAAATGGTTCCTCATCCCCTCGCCTTGTTATTGGCTTTTTTTGCATGGGTCGGATTCACTCAAAATATGGTTTACGCTAAACCGCAAATATTGGCTCACGGAATTTCTTCCGAAACGTCACAAACCCTTGAACCTACCAGTTTACCTTCGACCGTATTCCCAACCCTTGTTCAGGCAACAGAAATCCGACCCTCGCCAACCGGAACGCCAACCCCCTGGTTACCTAATCCTGTTTCTACATACAAGAGCTTGATTGATTTCTGCAATCGCAGCCAGGTGGATAATGATCCGTGGCAGTACGCATTAAACCAGATTATTTTTCCGAGTGATGTGACGGATTCCGTACAAGAACAATTACCCAATCCCGTCGAGATCCGGCCTTCCTGTAATTTTGATTTGCAAAATCAACCTAAGGCAATTGTCATTCACTATACCGAAGGTTCATTGGATGCGACCCTTGCCACCTTCCAAAAACCTCATAACAGCAGCGCCCATTACGTCATTGATCGCGATGGCAAAGTTTATCAAGTCATCCCTGAGCAATTTGCTGCCTATCACGTAAATTGCTATGGAAATCGGACGTTGTGTATGCCATCTTGCCCGGTTTGTGCAGATCAATACGGTAGCTTTGTCGAACCCAGGTCTCAAACGATTGGGATTGAATTGGTGAATTTGGGGCATGTTGACCCACGTTATTACAGCGGTTCAGCAGGGCTATTCGAGGACTATAACAATTCTTTCGGCTATCGCATCTGGGAAGATTATCCTGAAGTACAGCTTCACTCGCTCCAAATCCTGGTCGAAGATATTCGCTCTCGTTGGAACATTCCTTTCGGCATGGTGATGGGACATTCAAGGATTAACAATAATGTTGATCCCGGCCCAGCGCTGAACCTGTTCTGGCCTCGGTACGGAAATCCATCCCGACCAGGGATTTTCAATCGGTAATGCCTATCCCCCTGGGATCAGGTCGATGGTGTTGATATACTGAAATTAACAAGCATCAATCTTTTTCTATCGTTGGCCGGACTAAACCCGCTGGGTGAAATGTCCGGCATTTTATTTAATTGCACCTCTTACTTGAGGACTGTGACACAAGGAGGCTCTATTGATCAATGAGGTTATTGTCGAAGGAATTGTCGTCCGCGATCCATGGAAGTTCATGGAAGACCTGTTCTTCCGCCTGGTGGTCTATCGAGATAGCGATCAGCCGTCCAAGAAGTTGGATTTAGAGCGAGATGCCGGTGATTACATCAACGTTCGGGTCAACGGTGGCGCAAACGGCTTAATTCACATCCGTCGGGGTATGCGTTTGCGTGTCCATGGGTTTCTCCAATCACGGGACTATCGTGAAAGCCTGGAGGAATTTATCGGCAAAGCTCGCAAATCCAAAACCTTTGGCGAACTGGCGATTGAGATCAAAAACAATGATTTCAAACCCGGCCAGATACAGATTGACCGCAATGTTGTTGAGGTTGTTGCTAAACGCATCATCGTTTTGGAACGCCCAAACCCAACCCCAACAGGCAATTCGAGCGGTACGAAGGGCGAAAGTGATGATGAAACACAAAGCGAGAAAAAACCAAAACCTGCAGCGAGAAAAGTCCAGACCAGAAACATCGACCCGGGAGATAGTTCGCCGGAAGAAGTCTCCACCAATGGAGACCGTGATTTAACCACAGATTGACTCATTCCATTCACAACCGATTAATGTGCGCATACTTGCGGATAATCATGCGCCAAAAAATCTCTAAAAATTTCATGATGAATGGGTCTAATCGGTTAATTGTCTAGTAAAAACCGCGTCGGGTTGTCGTTTGCAGATAAAAGGTTTTTCTAACCTGAAGCGAGAGGTTTATTCGCTTTAGGTTCACATGGAGGATCACAAGGTGGTGCTCATCCATCTTGCTCATAAAGCAAGATGGTTACTAAGAGCGGCCACCTCAAAGCTCCCGAAGTTTCTCGGGGCGAGTGATCCTCCTTTTTGTTTAAACCCTTTGGATGGGGCAGCACATTAATAAACAACCTTTTCCTCTTTTGAGGCGTTTTGACGTGCTGAAAAGCAGAAAGGTTCATATGACATGGAGAACATTACCCCCTTGAAGGGGATCTTTGCGTGGGTGGTCGGGGTTGCCCCGCCTACCCACGCAGACTTGAACAGGGCAATAAATGCGAGTGAAAAAGTATCTGCCTTTTTCCCTGGCGTTTGCTGCCCTGTAATTTTACACGGGTAGTTTTAAACGCTGGAACGCTCTTGATGCTATTTCGAGGGCCGGTACTTCACATCATTTGGACTCTATTCAACGTTGGTTATTTTCACAAGGAGGATTATGCAAGAAAGCCAAGAATTGAAACAAGCACAAGCTGAGCGCACCGAACGGGCGCGATCTGCCATCCTGGCTGGAAAGTTCCTGGTTACCCGCATCGCCCCTCAGCAATGGACGGTCAAAAATGGCGACAAATTACCATACGCCGTTTCTTTGAATGGTGATGTCTGGGCATGCACCTGTATGGACTACCAGCAGCGTGGGCCGCAGATTCTCTGCAAACATATCGAAGGCGTCCGTCTCTCAGAGACAGCGCAAAATCAATCCTATTCAAACATTAACAAGGAGATGCAAATGAACGAACAACCCTCATCAGATGGGAGCCTGGGGGACCGGTTGAGCCGCATATTATGGGAATTACGTCAACCGCTGGATATGTCCAGGGTCAAACGCCGGCAAGCGCCAGGAATGGGTTCTGTCCCTTACCTGGAAGGCTACGATGTCATTGATCGAGCAAATACCGTCTTCGGTTTTGCCTGGTCATTTGACCTAATCGGTGAGCCAGTTATTGTCCGCTGGCAGAAAAAGGTATTAGCCTGGAGCCAGCAGGAAAAACGTAAGGTTCCGCTGATCGATGCCAATGGCAATGTTCAGACAGAGGAAGTCGGACTGGTCTATATCACCGGCAAGGTGTCCGTAGACCTGGATGGTAAGTTTTATAGCCATGCCGACCTGGGCCGCTGCATTTTCACAGGCGATACTCCTGAAGCATTGGATATGGCTTTAGCTGGTTCGGCGACGGACTGCCTGAAACGCTGTTTTCGTCAAATGGGTGAGCAATTCGGGAATTCGCTGTATGACAAGGAAATTGCCCAGAATGCTGGTTTAGAACAAGGTCGGGAAAATGGTCAAACCACTAACTCGGCTGCATCAACGACCTCACAACCCTCGCGAACAACAGCACCGGCCCCGATTGTTCGTAAATACGGCGACGGTGTCCTGGTTAACGGGAATGTTCCCGAGCAGGAAGCCTATGACCAGTTCAAAACCAAAATGGGCAAGGCGCCCGCCTCGAAAGATGAACTTCGTAGCTGGCTGGCAGGCCAACGCTCCACTCATATGGAGCATCAACCTGCACCCGCTTCTGTTGTCGCCTGACTCACCTGACAATCACGTTACTCAGAAAGGAAAATCACAATGTACCAAACGATCATCCTCATCGGGAATCTCGGAAAAGACCCTGAAATGCGTTTTACACCTTCCGGTCAACCGGTCACCACTTTGTCTGTTGCCACAAATCGCCGCTACAACAACCCGAATGGGCAACCTGTCAAAGAAACGACATGGTTTCGCATCACGGTTTGGGGCAAACAAGCAGAGGCTTGCAACCAACATCTCCACAAAGGGAGCCGTGTACTGGTGGAAGGCCGATTAACGCCTGACCCCGAAACAGGCGGGCCGCACATTTGGGAAAATAACGGTAAATTTGGCGCTTCCTTTGAGGTAAACGCTTCTGCAGTGCGCTTCGTTTCCGGTCGTGAAGACTCCGAAGAAAGTGAAACGCACATGAACACTTCAAGCGAAAGCGACATCCCGTTCTAACCCAACATTTACATCGAGAATCACAACAAAGGACATGCCGACCCGGGCGTGTCCTTTTCTATTTTTAGAAACAGATACTGGAGGAACACATGGTTAAAGCAGAAATTACAGTTGGAACTTGTTATGGAGATGTGGTTATCCCCGTTGAAGTATTGGGAAAAGGACCACGTCCTGGTACGGCTTGGGTGCGCGCTTTGAATGGTTTGGAGCCATTTACCAAGATCAGTCATGGCGGTCCGTTTCAAGACTCAACCTCAATTGTTCTTATACCCCACCTACGGGAAGTCCACATTGAAAAAGATCCAGACGAAAGTATCGAAGAGGAATTGCTTCAGGAAGACGGCATCGAAGTTCAACTCCCGATTTCTGAAAAGCGCATTCCCGTAGAGGATCGGAACATCCCCGTGGAAGACTGGTTCCTGGAAAGCGCCTATGAAGACCGAACATTCATCGAATGATTTGGCTTTGTTGGAAAGGAGGAATATTCCAATCCAGAGATATCGGAAAGGACCGGGTATCCGAGAAACCGTATTTCTTGTCGCACCTACAGTCACCATCCAGGGGTATCAATACCTGGTGGACTTTGGTAATGGCAACCCAACACGCTTTCACCGGGTCAACAAAAACAAAGAATGTTCGTGCGGGGCACCCTACTGTGAAGCCATTGAAGCGGTAAGACTGTATCTACAATCTGGCGGCGCACGTGCTCCTGATCCGGAAGGCATGCCGCCTTGTCCGATCTGCGGGAGTAAGACATTCCGCGACCGGGATTGGGATGGCAAATACACCAAAGAGTTGGGATGGCGCTGCGCTAAAGGTGGTTTACGCCACTTTTTGGATGCCAAAGCTGAACGGATCAAGAAACGGCTTGCAGAAAATCCCTGGCTGATCCCGCCAGCGCCTGGATATCCAGGTGTCCGGCGAGATGAACTGATGACCTTGGAAGAGTGCGAAGCGATCAATCGCAAGATCTTTCTCGAAACCGGTTACGACCCAACTGCATGAATCATATAACCCCAACGGAGGGGGCAGCATCCCTCCAGGGGTGGTCTGTCCCCTTTTCTCAAAGGAGATAGACATGAACGACTTTCAACCCTACCTGATACAAAACGCCCATCCTCAAACCTACGCCTTGCCCCGGCTGAAGCACCTGCCTGTTCGAGAGCAGCCCGCTTTTCGAGTGGCCAAAGACTCGGATGCATGCAGCCTGGCTGAACTGCTGGCCGTCATCATCGGTGGTTCGACCCAAATCGAAACCGCTGAACGGTTGCTGGCACAGTTTGGCTCGATCCAAAAGATTGCCCAGGCGCATGTGAATGAGATTGCCAAAGTACAAGGTGTCAGTAACCTAACTGCCCTGCGGCTCAAAGCTGCCCTGGCGTTAGGGCGCAAGCTACTCCAACCAGAAGATGAACGCCCTTGCATTCATTCACCTGGAGACGCAGCCCAGATCTTGATGCCCATGTTGGCCCACCGCGAGCAGGAATACATGGTGGTGATGCCGCTCGACACACGCAACCGTATGTTGGACGTGATCGAGATTTATCACGGCTCGCTTAATTCCTCGATGGTGCGTGTTGGTGAATTATTTAAGCCTGCACTGCAGCGCAATGCAGCGGCGATCTTGATTGCTCACAATCACCCATCTACAGACCCGACCCCCAGCCCGGAAGATATCAGCGTGACCCGCGCCATTGTTCAGGCCGGCAAGCTCTTGGATGTATCTGTTCTAGACCATCTGGTCATCGGATTATCCCGTTGGGTATCCCTTAAGGAAAAGGGTCTTGGTTTTTCGTAACTCAAGAATCATCACAAGGAGAATCTCATGAAATCGATTTTGTTTTTTGACATTGAAACAACTGCCAACCCGGATGCAATAGCACTCCTCCCCGAGCCAACCACTCCGGCCAATTACAAAGATGCTGACAAAATTGCTCAGTACATCACTGAGAAGAAAACTGAGCAGATTGCGCAGGCTCCTCTGGACGCCGATCTGGGCAAGGTCATCGCCATCTCCCTGCAAAGCGGGATTGAAAGTCCGGTAGAAGTTCACCTGACCGGCGACCCTGAAACCAAAACCGAAAGTGATCTGATCCGCTGGTTCTGGGCCGCATTCGCAAAGGCGGATGGCCGATCTTGCGGCTACAACATCATCGGTTTTGATCTGCCTTACCTGCTCAGGCGTTCGTTTGACCTGGGCATCCAGGTCCAAATCCAGCCCCAACTGTCCAAGTTTCGCACCGATCCCACTACCGATCTGATGGCCATCCTCTACAACTGGGGACCGGCCAAAGGTTTGAAATGGGTCTGCAAGCGTTACGGGATTAAGAACCCCTTGCCTGATTTGGATGGCTCTCAAGTAGCCAATATGGATCCGGAAACGCTGCGCAAGTACGCTGGAAATGATGTGTCCCTGGTCGTGGAACTGTACAAGCGCATGTGTGGGGTGTACCTGCCGGTGCTAAATTCTTACCAGCCCGCTTTCTTTAATCGCTAACACAAGGAGGATCGAATGGATCAACTCACCACATTACAACACCTGGAATACCTGGAAACAGGCTTTGAAGTGTCCAAAATTCTGGCGCAAGCTGGATACGGAATGGAAGCTCCCGCTTTTGTGATTACCTGGGGCCAGGTTGCTGAAGTGCTGGCGCACACACTCGCCGATTACGGTCTGACCCCTGACCGGTTGGACGAAGGTCTGTTAATTGACCTGGCACAGGATGCACAGAAGGCGTTGGAAAACGATGATGTGTTTTCCTGGCGCGATATTCTCCGCGCAAATGCCACTTCCAATCCGGGAATTATGGCGTTTCTCGAACTGCCGGATATAGAAGACGACGAAGGCCCATTGACTGAACTGTATGAGAACGCCACCCGCTTGGGTGACGACGAAGCATATTGGCCAGACGGTGGCGCCTCTGCCGACTTCTTTGACGACTTTTAGACCTCAGACACGCAAGATGGTTTTCCACCTTGCGTGTCTTTCCCAGTATCGATATGGAGAATTATGGAAACACAAATGACCCAACTCAAGATCCCTGTACCGCCTGCGCCTGTTTTGGAACAGGCAGTCGGATATCGAGATTACCGAGGTGCGCGTTATCTTGCCCTCTGGTGGGAACCCTGTGGCGACGAAGCTATGGTATCCGATGGCTTCGTAACCTTTACGGGACTCTGGCCAGGATATTTGGCGTTTGTACAACATCGAGCAGTTCATCCCCAGGTGGCTGCTTACAACCTGGGCTCATCCGAGGAACCGGCAGAATATCGTCTGGTCATCGATCTCGATGAGAGGCTGGCGTTTATCGCTCCCTGCAGGGAAGCTGAAAGATTGGTAACTTCCCAATGGGGTAACCCTCAAGAGAAACCTGTCACAATTTCACCTGCGGAGATGGAAACATGGCTGGCGGATTTAACCGAGCAGCTATCCTATTTCCCCAGTATGGATGAACTGTTGAGCCAGATGGCTGAGGATCAAAAACGTGTTGAGACCCTCCAGCATTGGCTGGATGAACAAATTCCGTAAATCAAATAGATGAATTCACAAGGAGGATCATTATGACCTACAAAGTAACGGTACAAAAGAATGTATTTGCTGAAAGCCTGGCTATTGTTGGGCGGGCAGTAGGTTCTCATACTCACCTGCCTATCCTGTCCAATGTCTTGCTCAGTAAAGATGAAGGGCAACTACGCCTTTCGGCCACCGACCTGACCCTGGGCGTGACGGTCTGGTTGGATGCTCATATGGACGGTGAACTTGGATTAACCTTACCAGCCAAGACTCTCACGGACGTGGTTAATTCTTTAGTGGAGCCTGAGGTCGTATTTTCGGTCAATGGGAAACCAGAAGCAGCTCTGAAATGCGGCGCTTACAAAGGCGTTGTTAAAGGTATTGAAGCATCTGAATTCCCTACGATACCGGAATTCGATGTCTCCAGTGGCATTTCCCTGGATGCAAACACACTCAAGGAAATGATCAAGAACGTTGCCTTCGCCGCTTCAGTCGATGATAGCCGGCCGGTTCTGACCGGAGTATTGATGAATATGGAGGGAAAGTCCCTGTCGATGGTCGGTACGGATGGTTTTCGCTTGGCGATCTGCAAGGTTGATTTACCGGTGACTTTCGCTAAGAAACAAATGATTGTTCCCGCTTCAACCTTGAAAGAAGTGGTGCGAATTATAGGAGCCACAAAAGCCAGCAAGATCACCCTGTTTCTGCCATTAACCGGAAGTCAGGTGGTATTTCGCTGCGAGAACGTGCAAATTGTCTCGCAACTCATCGACGGCAAGTACCCTGACTACCAGGCAATTTTGCCCAAAGGATTCAAAACCAGAACGGTGATTGCTACAGGCGACCTGCTCAAAGCCTGTAAACAGGCCAGCATCATTGCCCGTGAGGGAAGCAACGTGGTGCGTTTCCACCTTCAGCCCGGACCTAATCAAACCGGGAAGGTCAAACTGTTGGCCGAATCCGATGAAACCGGCGCGAGTGAAATCGAGTTGGATGCCACGATTGAAGGACAGGAATTGGAGATCGCATTCAATGTGAAATTCATGCAAGATGGTTTGGAAGCGATCAATGCCAAGAATGTCGTCATCGAAGCAAATGCCCACAATACGCCGGCAGTTATTCGTTCGACAGGAGAGGAGGAAAATTTATACGTTTTGATGCCCATGCATATTGACGGGAAGTAACGGAATGGAGGGCTAGGTATTCATCCAAAACCCACCAAGATACTTAGATTGTAGATTTTGAGTAGCCGCATAGAAAAGAGGGGTTTCTAGCGGCTACTCGCGGTCACCTGAAATTCTTACGGGGTGTATTCAGTGCCACTACACTTTGGACATGGAGGTAGTGTATCACTGTCATCGTCCAGGACAACTGGTTGTCCGCATTTCTCACAAACATATGTGCCCTTACCTGGCTTTTCGCCTGTTGTTGACATAATTTGCTCCTTTTATTGGATGGTAATTTCATTTTTATTGGAATAAATCTTATTTTCCCTCTTTTGTAATTAAATTATACGCAATTCAATGATTTTCCTCCTACAAATATATTTTTTGTTAAAGATCTTCGATTTTTCACACCTATAGTAAATCAAGTCCAATGCTTCTATTTGAGATAGAAATATTGGATTTGATTTACTGTTTTGTAAATACAAACAGTAACAACTAACGTTGGCTTTTCTCAAATACGAACGTTGGTCATTCAACCCATACAAAACCCAAAGGAGGATCACATGAATGTTTACGAAGACAAATACCTGCGCGAAAAAGTGAACCGCATCATCGCCAGGCAGAAGGAAGGCAAGATCGTTATTGCTGCCCATAAAGATGGCAGCGGTCTGCTGACCAGAGAGGATCTCGGTCAGGAATTGACACGGGCAGCGTACCCATACGATTATGCAGTTGGGAAAGCCGGTTTTCTTAAGTACGATTCGGAACTTGGCGCATACCTGTTTATTGCAAAATCAGGTGAGAACCTGCCTCCAGTACTGGCAAACTACAGGCCTTTGACCCTGGCCGAAGCCATCCTGGATGTGCAAAACAGAAGAATCAATATCCAAAGCGGTGAAACCAATGTTGCTTTCACCGGCGTGCAACCCTGGAAAGGGTTGTACGATGTTTTACGGGAACTCAACGAAGAACTGGAGCGGGTTAATGCCGGGATCGTCGTTTGGAAAATCATTCCAAAGGAAAATAACCAGGCCAGACCAGGCGAGCGTCTGTTTCCTGAAGCGGTTCCAAAACTGCGCAACGGACAGGCGCTGGCGCATATAACGGGATATGCCTATGATGCAGATCATAATTTGGCATACATCGGCCTGGTCGGTTACAAGACCAGCCTGGAATCGCTGCGGGTGACCCTCATGTGTGGAAAACCGCTACAGATGACTCAGGACGGGGTCGGCGATGTCACTCTGATCCCTGCCGATAAGTATGAACAGGCTTGGCAAGCCATGCCAGAATACACCAGTCACCATGTGGGCTTTGTATCAAGGTTGGCATTACCCGGAAAGTGGGAACCAGAAGACCTCAATGCCTATCTACTTGTCTTTCGAGGAACGCCTGAACCAGGACAAGAACTGATCCGGCTCTTCATCGAACGCATTAAAGAAGTTCTTGAAGTCCCAATCCTTGACGAGTGGGGTGCTACCCTTTGGAAGCAGGCCCGAAACCGTAATCTGGTACAAGATTTGGTGAACGGCGGCGACTGTATCCTGGGAGCTAGAATTGACCTGCGACCAGGACAAACGGATTGGCAGGAATTACTGGCCGATCTATTGGCGCAAGAGGAGATCTCGTTGGCCGTCTAAAAAAACAAGTAAAGCACTGTCTATTTCACCCCGGAGGGGCGCTTTTCATCCCCTCAAGGGGTGGGACGCGCCTCCTCCGGGGATTTTTATTTCTCACACAAGGAGTGAACAATGCGTCCACCAGCAATTGAAAGAATGGGGTATTACCCCACGGATGAACCAGTTGTTGAGATCATCCGCACTTACCTGAAACCGTCCGTTGAAAAAGGGCGGTTATTTGATCCCTGCGCCGGAGAGGGTAAAGCAGCTTCTACGTTAGGAAAAGCCCTTAACTGCGAGACCTGGGGCGTTGAACTTTCCCCAGATCGGGCTGAAAAAGCACAGAACGTGATGGATAAGGTCTACCAGGCTCCCTGGCAGTCCTGTGTCCTGAGCGACGAGAGCGTTACCTGGCTCTACTTGAACCCGCCATACGAGTTTGACCGGTTTGAAGGCCAAAAGCGGCTCGAATGGGATTTTCTCAAGACCACTACCTCCAAACTGATGCGCGGCGGGCTGTTGACCTATATCATCCCCCAGAAAATACTGGGTATGATCGAAGTCGCTCGCCTGTTAGCCGGGCATTATGAAGCCATCACGGTCTATCGTTTTCCGGATGGATTGTATGAAAAATTCAAGCAGGTGGTGGTACTGGCTTACAAACGTAAGCTTTATCAACTGCCCACCGAAAAGGAGGTTCTTTCCCTGCAAAACCTGACCACCGAAGAACTTGATCCCATTGAAACTGCGGTTGAACCAATTTATGAACTGCTGGCAGCGCCATCACGAGGCGCAAACGGCAAACCGATTGTGTTCAAACGCACGGACTGGGAGCCGGAAGAAGTGGTCGAGGCCACAATGGAAGCAGGTGTGCAAAAAACAAGTGAGTGGCTGGATCTGATCCATCCGACGCGCGGATTAACACAACTCGCCCAACCGGTCATGCCGTTGAAAAAGGGACACATCGCCATGCTCATGGCCTCTGGCATGATGGGCACCGTGCGGCTGACGGATGAAGATGGAAAGCCTATGCTGATCAAAGGGCGGGTCATCAAGGTGGTCGAAAAGACCGAACAGCCGGATACGAAAGATGCAGATACCGTCATCGAGACCTTCAAGGACAGGTTTGTTACCACGGTCGCGGTACTCCGACAGGACGGTATCCAGATCATCCAGGATGTGAAGGGGCTTTCTGACTTCATGAAAGCTCACGGCGAAAAAATCGCCGCCCATGTACTGGAAACCTATAAACCGCTCTACAACCTGGATCCGACGCCGAAGGAGATCGCTGTTCTGGATGCGATCGGCACGCAGCGTAAACCGTTGCCGGGTCAGGAGCGGGCTGGATTATTACCCGCACAGCGCCATGCAGCAGCGGCGCTTGCGCGCTCTATCCGTAAAAACGGTGTAGCCAACTGCCAGGCGGAAATGGGTTCGGGAAAAACAACCATTGGATCTGCGGTAATTGAACTTCTGAACGCCTATCCCGCCATTGTCATTTGCCCGCCGCACCTGGTGCCCAAATGGATCCGCGAGATTGAAGAGGTGATTCCAGGGGCACATGCACGTGAGCTGCGCCGGATTGGGCGTAACAGCGATGATGTTTATGATGTCAATGACGTGCGCGATTTTCTGGATCAATATCGCCAGGCAAGTGAAACGGCAAAAAGAACAGGAGGTTCACAACCAAAATGGGTTGCAGTGGTGGCGCACACCTCAGCCAAGTTTGGAACAGGTTGGCAACCGGCGGTTGTCTGGCGAAAAACCAGAGATCCGTTAACCGGCAAAGTCGTAAATGCTTGCGCTTGTCCGAGCTGTGGCAAGGTGGTGATAACTGAGAAGGATGGCTTTGTCATTCCTGTAACCGACCTGAACGAGCTGGCCGAAAAACGCCAGTTCTGTCGTAATCATGTTACAGGCTGGGAGCTGGACCCGGATGGGAGGATCAAACTGGATGCCAATGGTGATCCGGTGTGGGGTTCACACGCATGCAAAACGCCTTTGTTTGAGTTCGCCGGCGCCCGCCGGCACAGCATTGCGGATTACATTGCAAAACATGCTCAGGGTAAATTCAAACTGTTAATCGCCGACGAATCGCATCAGTTTAAGTCCAAGAGCTCGGACCGGGGAGTGGCTTTTCACCAGTTAGTCACCGCCGCAAAGTGGACGTTGACCCTCACGGGGACGTTCTTCGGTGGAAAAAGTACTTCAATCTTTTGGCTGTTGCACCGCTTGAATCACGGCGTTCGACGCGACTTCGCCTTTCATGACGAAAAGCGCTGGGCAAGGCTGTACGGTGTACTCGAAACTACTCGCCGGAGGAGGCGGGATGATGATGCCGATGAGGATGGCGTATACACAGGCAATCGCCGGTATCGCAATCAAGCGAAAGAACAACCGGGTGTCAGCCCGGCCATCGTCAGCCGGTTGTTGGATACGACCATCTTCCTGAGTTTGAAAGACCTGAACCTGGCGCTGCCAGCTTACAAAGAGGAGGTGGTTGCCCTGGATATGCTAGATGACCAAGGGCAGCAGTACCACAATATGGATAGTAGCCTGAAGCAACTGGCTATCCAATCCAGTCGTTACCTATCCACCTGGCTGCAATGGAGCCTGGCGCGACCGAATTCAGCTTTTCGGGATGAGGTCGTCGTTGTGGATGAGGTGGATGGTGAGGATGGCAAGTCAGTCCGTAAGGTTCCGTTGATGGAACTGCCGGCGATTAACCCGAATGGCCACAAGTGGCTGCCGAAAGAAAACTGGCTGGCCGACTTCTGCAAGCTGGAAAAACAGCAAGGACGCAAGGTGTTGATCTATGTCCGCCAAACCGGAACCCGCGATATTCAAGACCGGGTGCAGATGCCATTGCAAGCCAATGGACTGAGAGTTTCCATCCTGGGCGGTAATGTCGATCCGCGCAAGCGGGAAGAATGGATCGCCAAACGGGTGAATACCATCGATGCGTTGATCTGTAACCCGCGGCTTGTAGAGACGGGACTCGATCTGGTACAGTTCTCGAGTGTAGTGTTCTTCGAGATCGAGTATAGCTTGGTGCGCCGCATGACGGCATGAATGATAGTACGTAACGTATCACAGGTTGAGGAAAACACCTGTGAGGTCATCCGGTTTACCGAAAAGGGAAACCTGAACGGGAAAATAGCACGCCGGAAAAGG
>Ga0172368_10004123_pt1 | contig 17051 bp, 11 predicted proteins | sample Lak11m_FD_114540 | JGI IMG/M metagenome (GOLD analysis project Ga0172368, IMG submission 114540) | Freshwater microbial communities from Kabuno Bay, South-Kivu, Congo - kab_022012_11m | ecosystem: Environmental > Aquatic > Freshwater > Lake | place: Democratic Republic of the Congo: South-Kivu...
AGCAAGCATAAGAGGTCTGCCACAACATACGCCTCCCTTTTCATCAATAAAACTATAGTTGACGCCTGATGCATCCAGAATTTTCAACATCGAATTCTTTATTGTAGGTGTGAGATGAGTCATGCAACCTGCAAAAAACACTACATCAACTTTTTCCGGATCAGTTTTTTTCAGGAAGTCATAATTCCGGTTCACTGCTGGCTTTTCAACTGTAACACTTTCCCTTTTGCGAAAATATCCCCAATGGCTATTCCTGTAATCGTTCTCACCTTCCTCTCCCCTTCTTTGAATCATCCTGATTGGAGAAAGTTCAATTCCAACGGGACATTTCTGATCACACCGGCCGCACATAAGACAATTAAAAGCAATATCATTAACATCCTCGTCATTCCGAATAGCTTTCATCATGTAAGCCGACTGAATTGTGCTTATTCCTGCAGAAGAATTAAGCTGGCAGGCATCTATGCAAATGCCGCAGGAAGAGCAGGAGAATGCCTGTACTTCAGAATATGCCCCTGCTTTGTTTCCAGTTCGTATTCCTGAATTCCTCATGAAGATCAGAAATAGTTCTGTTGGTATATGCATATACCTTGTAACAGGAAGAAGAATAAAGAAAGTACCTAATGATAATGAATATAACCACCAGAAGGGATAGGCAAATTGCCGGGCGGGAAGGAATGAAGCTAACACAGAGCCAAGAGAACCTGTAAGAAAACTCCCGGTTCCTGCTGCTCCGCAAGTGAAGCTTTCAGCCAAAAGACGACTTGGAAAGATAAGCCATAGTGATGTAAGTGCAATTTTATCAGCTAATCTGAGCTTTGTTGTTTTCTTCATCCCGACAACCCCCGAAAAAAATCTTTTTGAAACGGCCAGAAGCAGTCCTGATAGAACAAATGCCAGAATAAGATCCATCAAAAAACCGTATGCTGCTTCAACGCCTATTCTGCCATGCTCAGGGTTAAAAAACCTGAAGAAAATTGCTTTATAAGGAGCGTTAAGGTGTCTGGCGCCAAAAATATCTGCCTCAATAGTTCCGAAAAAAATCAGAAGGAACCAGCCAAAGGCCAAGCTCATGTGCATATAGCCCAACCTAAAATTTGTTTTGAGAATTTTTCTGTGAATAAGGCTCTCAAGAAAGATCTCTTTAATACTATGAGCAAATGCCGATCCGAAGAATCCACGTTGCAGTCTGAGCTTATCCTGACGTGAAAGATCGCGAAACCATATGACACTTCGTACCACAACATAGATTAGTATGAAGTATAATCCTATGTTAAATGGTATAATAAACGGATCAAACTGCATGTTTATCAAATATTTGGAACGCCTGTTTGGCAAGAACTACAATATTCCGGGTATTTACGCCTCTCGGACAAACAAGAGTGCACTTTCCGCAGAGCATGCATTTTTTCATTGTCTGTCTCGCCAAATCATTCTCCCCCCGCTTAATCAAAATATGTAGTTCTCTCAGGCTGAATTTAGTATGATTCCCTGTTGTACATGTTGCTGCGCATCCTCCGCATTCAATACATAATCTGAAACTTGACTCATGTGCAAAAATATAATCAGCCACACTCCTGTCGTTGGCTTCATAGTCGATCTGCCGACCTTTAGATATGGCATATCCGAACTTTTCCATATCAGTCTTTATTTCCTCTGAGATATTCAATAACCTCTGTAACTGCAGCACGGGAATGAGAAATGGTTTCAGTAACATTCATTGGAGCTGTACATGTTCCGGCAAAGAACAATCCTTTTGTTTTGCTCAGATTGCTTCCGAAATGATGATCAGTTACTTCAAAAAATTTGTTCTCACCGGTTTCGAGTTTTGCTGTTTCAGAGAGACGTTTCCCTCCTTCAGACATCTCCATACCTGCCATAAGAACAAGCATATCCATTTCCATCTTGAGAGGTCTTCCTGCCAGCGTATCTTCAACTTTAATAATAATCTTGTGGTTGATTGCTTCTCCGGCTTCTGAAACTCTACCCCGAATAAAATTCACACCCCATATTTCCTGTGCTTCTCTGTAGAGCTCTTCATAATGTGCTCCTCCCATTCTCATATCCATATAGAAGCAAAAAACCTTTGACTGAGGCAGATGTTCACTGATTTCGATTGCCTGTTTTACTGCTGTAACACAACACAGCTTTGAACAGTAAAGATTACCAACTTTTTCGTCGCGTGATCCCACACAGTGAACGATACCAATTGTGCAAGGATCCTCGCCTGCTGCTGTTTTTAACTTACCTTTCCTGAACATTACTTCAAGATCACGGGATGTAATAACATTATCATAAATACCATATCCGTATTCTTCCTTCCTCTCGCTCCTGAAAAGGTCAAAACCAGTTGCAACAACCACAGCATCAGCAGTTATATCTTTTCCATTACTTGTAGTTATTGTAAATCTATTTCTATTCCAGGTAAATTTTTCAATCGATGTACCTGTCTGAATTGTAATATTTTTATCATTAGATATTCTATTCAGATAATCAATTACCTCTTTACTGTCGCGTCTGTCAGGGAAAAGTTTAAACCAATCATTTAGGTGACCACCGGTTTTCTCTTCCTTTTCAACAAGAGTAACCTCAAGTCCGGTCATTGATAACCTTCCTGCTGCTTCTAGTCCAGCCACTCCTCCACCAATGACAACTACGTGTTTACTCATTCCATTAAACATTTATATGGTTGTGGCTCTTTGAAAGAGTAGCTATGTTAATATTAAATTTATCTTCAGGGTTATACTCTATTCCCATTTTATCAAGCACAGGCTCACAATCGGTTTGATGCATTTGCAAACCAAGGTCCCAAGGATCGAATCCCAATACCAACCCTGCAACTTCTTCATATGTAAAAACTGGAATTCCTTCACCATTCTGCCCATATCTCTTACCCTCCATCTCATTTATGACATATTGCCAGCGGTCAAGAAACATTGGGCATCCGGGGCAGTTTGTTATAATCATATCGGGTTTGAATGGTTTCATTGATTCGAACTTTTCTTTAGAGCATGCGACTGAGAAACCTCTGTTTGCCTGAACAAGATATTGTCTGAAACCGAATCCGCAACAATGGCGACGTTCAGGATAGTCAATAACCTGTCCACCCCACTCTTCAACCATTCCGGCAAGGACATACGGATATTCTGCTCCTCCAATACCTTTTGATGGAAACATTTTGGAATAATGACAACCAATATGATCAACTACTTTCAGTGGTTCTCCTGTATTCTTATTAATAAGTCTAAATTTTGCTTTTGCAGCTATCTCTTTTCTGAATTTATATATGACATCACTGGCATGTGCAAGGTTACCCGGAATTACAAACTCTCTTCCGGTGGCTTTTTTAAGCTGCTTCCTGATTCTTTCCTCAACCTCAGGAAAATGGTGCCATGTATCAAGTATTTCAGTATAGAGTCCGAATGATGTGATGCATGATGGAACATAGTTTGAGTAACCAGCTTCAGTCATTAATGCAAACTGTCTTGCAACGACAGTCATGGTAGTCTCAACTGGAACTACATCCCCGTGATAACCTATACCTGAACATGTCGTATGGCAAGGATGTTCGTAAACATCTTTCTTCAGTACATCTCTCATAATCTTTAGGAATGCAACTTCTGAACCGGGAAAGAAGTTCTGCCTTATACAGCTTCTAACATAGAAGTATTTATCATCAGCTATCTCCTTCTGGTACTCACTCCATATGGCCCTTTTACCCTCGTGTTTCATCTTAAAGCCATTTTTTAACGGTTATGCGAGCCATCATTTGTTTTATATATATGTCTGAAATAATCATTATCAATTCCTTCACCCAGTTCCAGATTCATTTCTTCAGCCTTTGCTCTGGAGTAATCTTCAATTTTCTTATAACGATCGAGGCCTCCGGTGACTTCAAATATTTTATGAAGTTCATTCAGAGTCTCTTGTGGAATTTTTCTCAGAATACCCGGGCCATCGCCCTTGTAGTTACCACCAAGCCGTTCAAGCAACTCAGCTTTATTATCCTGAACCCACTCCCAAACAGGTCCCTGTTCAGGATGCATCGCCATACTTATACCATCAAGGTAAACACAATATCCTGTACTTAAAATCCAGTCGCCAACAGTTCGCTTTATTGCCAGTTGCTGCCTTCCTTTTTCGGATTCAACAAAATATCCCAGATCCTGCGACAATCCGCGCAAGGCCATAATTATAAGTCCTGGTGCATTCCCTCTTGGGCATCTGGTTTTACATGACATACATTCACCACAATACCAGATGGTTTCGGACTTAAGCAACTCTTTTATTTCATCATTGTTTTTCGACTGAACTATATCCACAATTTTCCTTGGATCATAGTTGTAAAACTCAGCAGCCGGACAGATGGCTGTACAGACGCCACAGTTCATACAAGCGTTAAGGCCCTCTTCAAACCTGATATCTTTCAATAATATACTGTAGAGGTCTTCCATTGAACTGTAAACTGGTTAACTGTTAATTTATTAACACAAAAATAGTTTTAATGAATAGTGGCAAAAAGAGGGTTAAAACCTATTTATTGGGGGGTATAAAGACGTAGGAATGAAAAGGTGCAAGGGCGTAACGGTGTAAGGGCGTAATAGTTGAAAAGAAAAGGAGAAAGGGAGAATGGGTGAAGATTAGACTCCGTGATACTCTGTGGTCTTCGTGTCTCCGTAGTTAATCCTTATTTTTTCAGCCTGCCTTTTTCAAGTAATATAGAACTATTGGCGTACTGAGAAGTAAGCGGATCATGAGAAACAAGAATTACAGTTCCGCCTTTCTTATGATGATCTTCGACAAGCGTCATCAAAATTCTGCTATTTTCAGGGTCGAGGTTACCGGTAGGTTCGTCGGCAAGTAGTATTTTGGGATTTGTTATTATTGCCCTGACAAAAGCTGTTCTCTGTTTTTCTCCTACACTCAACTCATGTGGGTATTTATTCTTCAGGGGCGAAAGAGAGCATTTCTCAAGGAAACGCTCAATGTTATTAAGCTGGTCATTTTCAAAACAAGCCAGCTTAATATTCTCAAGAACAGTTAGATATGGCATCAGATGAAACTGCTGAAACATAAAACCAACATTTCTTTTTCTATATTCCACCGTCTCTCTGGAGTTATGATAATAGATATCTTTCCCATTAAACTTTATAGTCCCTGAATCAGGCTTTATCAATCCCCCTATCACATTCAGCATTGTTGATTTCCCAGCACCGCTGGCACCAGTAACTGCAACAAAATCACCCTTTTCAATTTTTATACTCAGATCCTGAAGCGCTTGGAATTCCTCAGTGCCTTTTCGATAAACTTTTGCTATTTTGGTGAGTTCTATCATAATTAAATATTTTTGGTGTGCGGTGTGCGGCATGCGGTATGCGGTATAATTGAATGCCGTTTGCCGGTTGCCGGTAACCGGTTACCTTATTCTTTACTCAGCGTCTTCGCCGCATCAATCCTGGTTGCAATTAAAGCAGGGATCCAACTGCTAAGCATCCACAGCACCGGGAATATCAGTATCGTGTAATAAAAGACCGGCCACACGGTTTTTATATTGGCTGCCGTGAAACTAAAAATCTCTTTTCCAAAATATTCGGCTATCATATCTCCAAGGAAGAAACCAATCACACCACCTGCGAGGCCCAATATGAATGCCTTAAATAGAAACAGAAAAAGGATTGTAAATGAACTGTTACCCATAGCCTTTAAAAGGCCTACCTCACAACTCCTTGCATTTACATTCTGATAGAACAGAAGCGCAGTAATCAGCAGACATGATATCACTACAAAGGGTATGATAAAAGCACCATATTTATTCATCATAACCCTTTGGTTCTCACGGGCATCAGCAATGCTGCTTATCTCAGTTACTTCAAGATCAGAGAATATAGACTGAACCTGCTTTCTCGCGTTTTTAATACGGCCGTCTTTACATACACAGCCCAATGCTTCTATTTTGTTTATCTTTCCCTCCATCCCCAAAACCTGTTGCAGGTCCTCCAGATTAAATGAGACACCCTGATCCATCATTCCCCGGCCCTCTTCAAGTCTTTTCTCAATTGTAAAACTATATCTTTTCCCATCAACCCCAATGATTACAAAGGGCTCTTCTGGCTTAATGTTTTTAGCCATAAGGGCTCCAACCTGTACTGTTCCCTTCTTAACGTCAAAGCCCATTATCTCCTGGGCCGGAAGGTATTTCTGCTGAGCCTCATCTTTATATCCAAAAAGAACTATCTGATGTGTTGATCCATTGGAGTCTTTCCAGTCAGAATATTTGATTTGCAGAATGCCTGTGAGATGTCTTACTGCATCAAATGTCGCAGACTCAGCAAGCACATCAACATAATTATCGGGGAAAGTACCTGTATTATTAACCGAATAGAAATCAATAAGGTTAGTACCTTTTGGGAAAATATAGAGATTCAGTCCCTGTTCACGCATTATCTTCCTGGTCTCATCTTCACTTGCTTTACTAAGCGTATAGATAGCCACGGTAACTGAACTTGCTACAATTACTGTAAGTAGTATCACAGCAGATGTTAATCTTCTGTACCACATTTCTTTAATGACTATACGAGTTATCTTCATTTTCCTTTCTTCCTTTTCATTATAAAAACTGTAAGGATAATAATTGTTAACAGAATAAAGAAGGATGTTGCAAGAAATGAAATTTTTAATGAATTGTCCTCCCTCATTTCGATTTTCGCAGGCTGAATAGTTGTAATACCCTCCTTCTGATCTGTAAGCCATTTAGGTAAAGGCCTTATACTTATCGAATCGTATGAAATGGTATCTATTTGCATTTAATTCCCCAGCAAAGGATTGGCATCAATTATTTTATTAAGAAGGGCCGGCTGCGGATTATCCCAGCTATTTGTATAAAGAATATCAGTACCCGGAAGATCATCTTTTATAAGACAACTGCACTTGGCTGTAAGATAGTCGATCATGAGATTAATATTTTCTTCAGATATACCATTTCCAAGCAGCGGTTCAAGTGCCTTAAACCGGCCAAATACTCCGAATAACATTGGTTCATTAATAGTTTTCAGATCGTCTTCAACATTAAGAAGAAGTGAAGCAAATTGAGCCTCTTCTTTACTGTTTCTGCTAATCTCAACAACCTCAATTATTTCACCGAATGGAGAAGCAGTCAATGCTTTCTTAAGAATGCCAATACCCTTGTCATCTTTCTCCCTGTTGTCAGTTTTAAGATACACCATCACGCATAATTTGCCTGCCATGAGTTCAGAGGCTACTTTCTGTCGGAGAGGTGATGTTATAAGATTTTTAATCACCGAAGGATTTTCATATTTCGAGAACAATTTGTTTTCGTAATACAATCCATACCAAGGTTTATCGGCATCCTCACTTATAACTGTTATAAACTTAATATTAGCATTTTTAATACTTGCAGACACTTCAGAATTTTGCTTTTTCTGATCCTCGGTAAGCTGACTTTTATGAAAATAAACAAGTGTGTACTGATTTGGCAATGCATTCAGCAGCACCCATTCTGATACTCTTGTGGTGCATGCAAGACTAATAAGGCCGGCCAGGACAAGTATTTTAACATATTTCTGATTCATCGTGAACTGATTGGATTTACGATTGCCTTCTCCTCAATAAGTTCTATCCCTGAAAGAATGGTATTTCCTCTGACCGGTTCCATCTCAATTTTAAGTGTGTTACCTGCCATAATTCCTCCGAATGTTTTTACTATTTCCCTGTTCATTTTTCCTGTCTGGGAAATAATATCAAAATTCTCAAGAACCTTATTCCCCTGAATTGCGATATCAAACACCCTCTCTCCTTCCTTTTTCTCTTCAAGTTCTGAAAAATACAGATTAATCCTGTATGTTGTCGGCGGGGTCTCCTTTTCTTTCGAAAGTGTTATCTCTATCGACCTGACTCCGCCAATTGCACTGGCACTAATCCATGGTGTGGACTCTGAATAAACTGAGACAGGCTCTTTTCTTATTGTGAAATAATTAACAGTATCCAGTTTAACCGGTATTTCAGGAGATGAACCAGCTTTAAACGGGTATTCAATCCAAAGGACCTCACTGTCTGATGTCCGGTCACCTGGGGCATTCATATTCAAACCAAACTTTTTAATCTGCTTTCCGCTCCATTTATAATTACTATTTGCCCAATACGTCATCCATGGCATATTAACGAGAGCCAGTGAGGTCTGGTTCTGATACGGGCACTGGCAGGTGCGGGTATAATCAGGGGAGTTGAGTACTCCATCGGCTACGATGAGGTTTGTGGAGCAACTCGACTTCCATCCGCCAAGACTTCCGGTGCCTTCCATTGTTTCGAGGTTAATAAAACCTGCAGAAGCTGACCTGAATGTAAGAAGATATTCGCTGGCAACTACAATGCCACATCCATACTCACGCTTATAACTCCACTTTTTCTCTTCACCAGTAAGAAGATCCTTCTCAAATATCGGATCGCCGGTCAGGAGGCTGAAACCTTCCCCTTCGGTATAGATATTATCATTATGAAGAATTGGTGGATTAGCATATTTTATAGGCTTATCCCAGACTTTCTTCATTGTACCTGCTTCATATACAATCATTCTGTTACCTGTCTCACCTGTCAGCATATCGCGCGAAGGCCGTGTAGCCTGAAGAAGATACTTATGCTGAGAAGAGTAGCCCAGCCAGGTACCAAAAATATCATTTGTTACCTCTTTTATAATTTTTCCTGTTTTAATATCGATTGCCATAAGTCTCGATCCGGCCGGCAATATCTCTCCTCTTCTTTTAAGTTTGGTCTCAAGGTCCTGGGGCAGTTTATCCAGGCAGAAAAGCATATCATCGCCACATATTACAGAATTATGAATAAAGCCATGATTAGCCTTAATGTTCCATAATTTATCACCACTGAACCTATTGAGGATTATAAGTTCGTTACTTGCCGTGACATCAAAATTACTCATTCTTTTATCAACGGTTTTCTCGTCAGGATCTCTTATTTCCGGGAAGGCTGTAAAATTATTGCCAAGAATAAGAAAATCATTGTAAACACCTATATATCCGAGCTTCTGTGTACCTGAATCACCTGTTGTAAAGTCTTTTATCAGTTCACCGGTCTTAATATCAATAAGATGACACACTGCACCTTCAATAACATAAACATACTCTTTTGTAGCAATAAAATTGGTACCTCTGGCATTTGACCCTGCGAGATGTTCCTGATTATATTTCGTGTCAAGAGGATTCTCTTCATCATAGGTTTCGTTATAATAGATAAGCCATGTATCGTCCATTAGCTTTTCAAATTCATGTTCCCAGAATACTCTTCCGGTATATACATCCCTGGCACTTATACTATTCATTCCCTGTATAATAAGACGGCCATCTATGACCTGTTCGCCCGGACCATGCCCATGCCTTGGAAGAACGTCCATGTTTGAATTTCCTCCAAACCACAGAATGCCTAAAGGAGCCTTAACTCTTTCATCATCTGATTTAAGAGTATTGGATATATCTCCATAGTTATGCGTCCACTCGTCAACACCTTCAAGTGAGCCGGTTCTTGTTATCAGCGAGTATCCGTTTCCATTAGTCTGTTCAGCACCATAAAGGTCAAGTTCAGATAATCTGGCAGTAAGCTGTTTCTGTGCACGCCGGTTGGTTTTTATCCAAATCTTACCGTCGTATGGCCTTGTGCATTCATATACACTCTTAAGCACATCGACTTCAAAATCATTTAAATAACTCAGGTCATTTATTATGGTTAGAGATGAAAAATATTTTGGAAGAAGGGGAAAACTTTCCCCTGATAAAAGGAAGCTCAGTCTGTCGGCTTTTACACCAAGATTATCAAAGTACTCCCTAAGGTAGTTTATCCTTGAAGCATCGTTATCATAGGCTATTATTGTAAGAGAAGTAGAAGATAGAAGTCCTTTTAGCAATTCAAGATCCCTGGTTCCGAACAGAACTGAATAGCCGGTTGTTACACCTGATGAACTTATAACATTCTCTGCTAAAGATAGTTTAGCAATCGATTCTTGAACTGGTTTAGTAATTGTTGTTACTTCGGAAAGCGGTGAGCTTCCATAAACAAGTATATCACCCTGTTCCGAAACAGCAATAAGTTTACCGTTTGCAGCAACAAGCCGCTCAATGTTTGTGCTTGTAGGAATACTCCATAGTTTTTCGGGTGTATTATCTGATACTTTGATTGCAGTAATACCCGAGCTATCGGCTGCATACAAGCAATCACCTGCCTTAATAAGATCATTTGCTGCCGAATATTCAGTTTTCCAGAGCGTCTCTAGTTTATTCTTACCGTCGAGTCGAGATGCGGTTACTTTTTTGCCGGAGAAATAAATATTGTTCCCGTCGATAACTGGATATTCGCCAGCATCGGATTTAAGTTTAGCACCTGTGTTGGAATCGTACATGTAAGTCATGCGTTCCCTGTGATGATTAAAAAATACCTTCTCATTACCGCATGTAAAAGCGCCTCCTGTTTTTCCGCTTTCAGCGAGCTTATAATATAGTTCCTCTCCTGTCTTTAGGTCAAAAGCCGCTGGTACTGATCTTCCGCCTGCAACAAGTAATCTATTACCGCTAATCGTGAAAACTCCCTGTGGTGCAACATTGGCAAATGCCGGAGAGTTATGAGGCTGAAGAGTGTAGCTGCTACCGGTACCCTCATTCTTCCAGACTATAGCTCCTGTTTCAGCATCGATTGCATAAATAAAAGTTCCCATCAAAGGAAAGATACTTGCAGCGGTATAGAGAATATGATCTTTAATTACAATACCTCCACGGGAAGGCCACAAAGATATAAGTCTCTTATTTCCAAGAAGTTTATTAACACCTGGAGCAAGAGACAATTTCCATATCAGCGAGCCACTGTTCCCATCGACACAATAGCAATTACCATCATCACTGGTAAAATAGATCTTTCCGTTATTGGCAGCCAGCGGCATTCTTACTGGTCCGTCGGCATAGTAATGCCAGAGTTCCCTGCCTGAATTTATATCGAGGGCAATTACCTTATCCTGATCGTTGAAACCAAGGAATATTTTATTGTCAGCCACGATGGGTTCAAATATCCTGTCGAACTGCATTAGGTTCTGATTAAGTGGATCGTCCCACACAGGAACACGAGGAGAATACTTAACCTGCCACTGAAGGTAGAGTTTATCAGCCAACTTCTCAGGAGTTGAAGCTGTACGCCCTGCATCGTACCTCCACATCGTCCAGTCGTTTTGCTGGGCAGATGAACTGAGTGCAGAAATGAGCATGAATAACAATACAGATAGTCTCATAACTACAGATGAATAATATACTAATTTCAATTTAAGCCTGCACACAAAAATACAAACCATGTTTTTAAAATTAACATTTTTATTATAAAGATAAATCAGGAGCGGATGCTTTTTAACTTATTTTAACCCGAAAGTTAATCAGGAGGATTATTTTTGTGATTCTAAAATCCAAAAATAATATGATGATTAAAAATTTCATGTCAACATATAATGATAGGTTCTCCCTATTACATTTTATGCGCAGAGCTACATTCTCCGTTTCGATTCTGATTTGTTTAAGCCAGGTAAAAGGACAAGACCCTGCGATATCTTCAATTTCTGCCAAAACCATCGAAATTGACTCAGTGGTAATCAGGGCAAAAAGGGAAACAAGAGATCTTATGAAAAAACCTTATACTGAGCCAAATTCGATTTTACCCTCCATAAGCAAAATAACAGGTGCAGAAATAAAAAGACAGGGAGCAACCAACCTGGTTGAAGCTATGAAATACATCCCGGGAGGGCTAATCGAAACACGAGGCAGACAGGTGAAACAGTTCTTTTCAGTAAGAGGTCAGAAATATCCATACCCAGATTATGCGATTGATGGTGTTTGGCAAAAGGAATTTGAAGAACTTCCATATTTCTTCTCTACCTCAGATATAGAAGAAATTGAGATAGTAAGATCGAGTGCGGCTCTGTTAACAGGGTTATCAGGAATGGCCGGACTTATAAATGTTAAAACACGTGAGTATGCAAAAGCTGAGACAAACATTGAGATGGAATATGGCTCCTATAATTCGATTCATACACACCTCTCAAATGGAAATAAAATAGGAAACTTCGGATATTCTGCCGGTATTGGATATGACAAAAGTGATGGTCCCTCAGGTTCTCATTCAAAGGAAAATATGACAGATCTGTTTACCCAGGTTAAATGGCAACCTTCCGACAAACTTACAGTTAAAGCCAATCTTTTCTATCTGAACGGAAAGAGAGAACTGCGGAGAGCTGAGTTACCTGCCGATATAAGGTATCGCAACATGGTCCAGAATTTCAACCCTGTACAGGCTGTTCTGACTAATATTAAAACGGTCTTTTCACCTAATGAGAAACTCTCATCTGAGCTCCAATTATTCTACTCTTATCGCAATCCGACGTTCAACGATGAGGTTAAACTTACTTCATCAAATGAAAAAGATTCTGAATACGGGTTTAACTTCATTCAATCAGTTGCTGTTACAAATTTTAATATTCTCCGTTTCGGAGCCCTTTACAACCGCTGGGTAGCGCCAAACGGGAAACGATTCTACACTGGGAAGCGTTGTGATACAGAGACGTTTTCAACCGTTCTTGTGGATGAACAGAGGATTGGCAATCTGACACTTGATGCTGGCATCCGCCTGACACGAACATTTATGAACGATTACGGGGCATTCAACATTGAAGGAGATGGAGCAGCATTTAAAAATGTAACCTCAATTCAGGACCAGTGGGAACCAGCAATAATTCAAGGTAGTATTGGTGCTTCATACCGGTTCAACAACCTTCTTTCTGCTTATTTCAACTCCGCTGCCGGACAGTTAAAACCACGGCAGGGCTCACTTACAACCGAACTAAATGTCCCATTAAATGAGCTTAGGTATAAATTTGACCTTGGTATTATCAGGACAATTGGAGCTGATGGCAAGGTTTCCGCCACTGCTTTCGGAGTAGTTCAGAATGATGCAATTGCCTTAAGCGGAGATACTTATCTTGATGCAGCAACCAATATCAGAAGGGAATTGTATGTTAACCGTGATCAGGAACAATACGGAATTGAGTTGGAAATAATGTCACCTGAAGTATACAGAATGTTTGAACCATTTATGAACCTAACTATCATGAAATCAGCAATTATTGAGTTAGGTATCAGAGAAACAAATAAAGAGAATCCTGTACTCATTTCGAGTGGAGGGATTTATTTCAAAAAGAAAAATATTGATATTAATCTTCTTGGCAAGTATATTTCAAAGTTCGAAAATAACCGGTTTGCAGTACCTGCAGACGGTCCTCAGCCTCTGGGTGATTTCTTAACTGCAGACATAACCGGCGGATATACAACAAAAGGAAAAATACCTGTAAGAGTTTACTTTATGGTAAAAAACATTTCCGATAAGAGATATTCAACAGTAATTGGTTATCCTGATTTTGGCAGGATGATACACGGAGGAGTACAGATTAAGATTCTATAAATCAGCTGGTACAAGTATAGTGCTGTGAGGGGTGAGTGGCATAGTTGTCAAATTAAGCTAAGTATTGAAAATACGGAAATAAGTAAAGCTCTCCCCTCCTTTTGAAGATGATCTTTAATACTCACATTATATTCAATTTATGGAAAGCTCAGCCTGGAGGGCTGAAAATCCAATAGCCACGGTAACGTCCGTGGGAAAGGCTAGTGAGATACCTCAACCCCGGAGTGGGTTGAAAATGATTAAATTATCAGATAGTCCTCATTGAAATCCACAGAACGTTCCTTCTATGAATTTATTCTTAATACTTGATTTTCAACGCCTCCGGCGTTGTTCTGTTTAATATCGAATTACCACGGACGTTACCGTGGCTATTGGATTTTGACGCTTACAGCGTCGTGCGCCCAGTTTTAAGCATCACACACTATATGTGATATGAGATTAGCGATTTGAAATAAGGTAGGGGTATCAGGCACATATTCAATGTTTTACCATCTTACTTCACCGTCTCGTTTATAGAGGGCGACAGGAGGGGGCGAGGTTAGATCCATCCCTCAAATATTACATATTTCTTTAGCATTTCTGGCAGATCAGGCTTTTCCCTGAATACCCCATATACACTCGATCCGCTGCCAGACATCAGACTGAAGAGTGCCCCTGCTTTATAAAGGCCTTCTTTTATATCAGCAATTAAAGGATGTTTCCTGGTAGCGAAATCTTCAAAATCATTTTTGATCAGATCTTTCCATTCTGTTATGGGTCTTTTTATAAGCTGCTCAAGTGAAGTATCAGGTTTTCGGGGAGAACAGTTCTGATAAGCTTCCTTTGTACTTATTCCAACTCCGGGGTTGAGAAGAACAAGGTAAAAACCTGTCAGACATGGATTAACAGGTGTCATTTTTTCTCCTCTGCCTATTGCCAAAACCGGAACACCATCGATAAAAAACGGGCAGTCGCTGCCTATCTCAAGAGATATTTTTTTAAGTTCCTCCTTTGATATATCTAAATGTAAGACCTTGTTAATGGCTCGCATTAAACATGCAGAATCAGAAGAGCCACCTCCAAGTCCGGCCCCGATTGGTATAGCTTTATGAAGATGGATATTCAAAAATGGAAAGAAGTATTTTTCTCTTAACCTATTTGTTGCCTTGATAACCAGATTATTCTCCGGATCACTTCCTGTGTTAATGCCTGTGCAAGTCAGATGATCTCCTCTCTGCTTTGTATCTGCCACAACCAGTTCAAGTGCATCGCAAAGCATTACCGGATAAAAGATTGTCTCGATGTTATGATAACCATCAGAACGCTTCTCTGTTATGTGCAAGCCAAGGTTTATTTTTGCAATCGGAAATACAATCATTTAACGGTATTTGATGTAAAAATACCATATGCATTTGAATTTGTAACTAATGAATGGTTGAATAGCTTTTCAACAAGTTTTAAACATTTTGTGTTTGTAACATTAAACCGTTATTCCTTAATATTAAGTATGGTAATTCATAACTTTGAAAAGCGATAGAAAGTTGATTTTTAATATCTGTAAGTAACTATAAAACAATCATATAGAGTTGATGGCAAAACAAAGAACCAATCCGAGACCCGCAATTACAGCATTGCCCGATTTTGGCAAGGTACCACCCCAGGCAAATGATATGGAGGAGGCTGTACTTGGTGCGGTTATGCTCGAAAAAGAGGCTGTAATTGCAATTCTTGATATACTTAAACCGGAAAGTTTTTACAGGGAGGCTCATCAGAAAATATTCAAGGCTATTTCAGACTTATCTGCAAAAGAATTTCCCGTAGACCTCTACACGGTAACAGAGGAACTGCGTGTTCATAATGAGCTTGATAGTGTGGGCGGACCTGTTTATCTGACTCAACTCACAGCAAAGGTCGTATCTGCTGCAAACGTTGATTATCATGCCAGGATAGTCGCTCAGAAATATATTCAGCGTGAGCTTATTCGTGTATCAACTGAAATTCAGACTCGTTCTTTTGATGATTCTTATGATGTCACAGAACTTCTTGACTATTCTGAAAATGAACTCTTCCAGATTGCCGAAGGTAATATCAAGCGGGAGGTTGCCCCGATTAATGTTGTAATAAAGGAAGCAATAAGGGAAATTGAAGAGGCCGGGAAAAGAGAGGATGCACTTGTTGGTACACCATCGGGATTCACTAAGCTTGATCGTCTTACATCAGGCTGGCAGAAATCAGAACTGGTGATCATTGCAGCAAGGCCATCAATGGGGAAAACAGCTTTCGCACTTTCTATGGCCCGGAACATGGCAGTGGACCATGGAAAAAATGTGGCTATTTTTTCATGTGAAATGTCATCAATACAGCTTGTAAATAGATTAATCGTAGCTGAGACAGATATTCCGAGTGACAAAATAAAGAATGGCCGATTGAGTGAAGAGGAGTGGAAACAGCTTGATACAAGGATCAAAAAGCTGGTAACTGCACCTATTTTTATAGATGATACACCTGCCATCTCCATATTTGAATTGAGGGCTAAATGTCGTCGTCTGGTAGCTCAGCATAAACTTGATATTGTTATCGTCGACTACCTTCAGCTAATGTCGGGGCCAGAAAATGCCGGAAGCCGTGAACAGGAGGTAAGCAATATTTCCCGTTCTCTGAAGAGCATTGCCAAAGAACTCAATGTGCCAATACTTGCCCTATCCCAGCTTAACCGCTCAGTAGAAATGAGGGGTGGTACAAAACGGCCTTTGCTTTCGGACCTTCGTGAATCAGGTGCTATTGAACAGGATGCCGATATGGTCGTCTTTATTCACCGTCAGGATAAGTTCGGAATACAAGCATTTGAAGATGGATCCTCGACAAAAGGCATTGCAGAAATAATACTCGCTAAAAACCGTAACGGACCTGTCGATGATGTCAGACTTAGGTTTCGTGAGGAAAAAGCTCAATTTGTCGATATCGATGATTTTGATCTGGATGGTAACCCTGATGGAGGCAGCTCCACCCAGAGTATCACTCTCGGATCTAAAATGAACCACGATAATTTCAGAAAACTTGGCGGAGGATTTGATAATGAATCTGATATGCATGATGAGCCGCCATTTGCTTAATTGAATTTGAATACAAGTTTGGCCCCTACACTTTTGTATTTAATGTCCTCAAAACCAACATATACACCAATCTCACCCAGGAAGAATACTTCACTTATACTATAACCCAGCTCAGTGTAGTTTTTATGGTATCTCGATCCGAGGTACGACAGGCTCAGGTTCTCACGCATTAATGTGTTGCTTATGCCGGGAAGAAGTTTAACCAGCAGGTAAGGTGTGGTATATTTAACGTGCACTTCTCCATAGAACTCTGGTGTACTCATAGAATAATATGAAGGAAGCATAAAGGCATCTTCATAGTTATTTATTAATATCGGAAGTGGCTGAGAGTTAATATGGAAAAAGTCATAAAATGTGAGATCCCTGTTATCTAAATAACCGCCTGTCCTGACCCTCCACCTGAACTCACTGAAAGCCCCTGTCTCGTGTCTCTTTCCTGTTTCAAACCTC
>Ga0172368_10004124_pt1 | contig 17049 bp, 21 predicted proteins | sample Lak11m_FD_114540 | JGI IMG/M metagenome (GOLD analysis project Ga0172368, IMG submission 114540) | Freshwater microbial communities from Kabuno Bay, South-Kivu, Congo - kab_022012_11m | ecosystem: Environmental > Aquatic > Freshwater > Lake | place: Democratic Republic of the Congo: South-Kivu...
AACCCAAAGACCAAGCAGTTGGACAAAATAAACCGTAAGGCGAACCCATTTCCAAATTACCAGTAAAATGACCATCCATACTTATTAAACCTATTAAGGAATTACCAGAAACAACAGCATCCTTAAAATCAATAGAACAATTAACAGAAGTGGAACCAACACCAGTTGCACCTAAAACACTAGGCACTAAAAGTATCAAAAACGCCACCAATAAAATCTCGAACCTCTTCATAATAATAATCACAAGAATGAGGCTTTATATATTTTTTTATGGTTTGTTAAAAAAATCCTTAATAAGGCTCTCATAAAGAAGAGTCGTCTTAAGATTCCAAGATTCAGGAAAACATCTCATATAACTAGGCCAAGCATAACGCTCATCTAAGAAAACAATAATTCCTTTATCAGTTTCAGAACGAATACAACGACCAGCACTCTGTAATGTTTTGTTAAATGCAGGGAAAACATAACCATAATCCCATCCTTTCTTGAATTTCTTATCATAATAATCAATGAACGCTTTTGTTTCAAGATCTGGCTTTTGCAAAGGCAAACCAACAATAACTACACCTTTCAAATAATCACCCGGCAAATCAATACCTTCACCAAAACTTCCAGTAATAGTGCCAAGAAGAACAGCGCCAACATTCTTATAAGATTTAAAATTTTCAAGCAACTCCTCTTTTTCCTGCTTGGACAAACCTTGACTCTCAGTAAAAATAGTCTTCTCGCAATTTTTCATGAAACGATAAACATCATCACGCATTTTAAAGCTAGGAAAAAACACAGCAGAATTACCAGGAACAGCATTAACAATTTTTTCTAGAATCTTCGCCATCTCAGCGTACTGCTCATCATTGCGAGTAGTAAATTTAGTACTCGTCCTTGGAACAATAATAGACAATTTATTAGTTTCCGGGAATGGACTTTTCAAAGTCATCTCAACAGTATCCTCTTTATCAAAACCAAGAACCTCACGATACATGTAAGTTGGAGTAAGAGTCCCACTCATCAAAATCACCGAGGATGCTGCATCGATGACCCTCTTACTTAAGACTCCTGGATCAAGACACTTAAAATTAAGTGTTAATATTTCCTCTCGTAAACCTGGAGATCTAGAAAAAATTCTTGTATAACCTTCCTCATCAGAATCCCATGCGTCAAGAAAAACTGCAATTGAACCACAATACGATTGCTTCTTCTCTTTTCTAACTTCCGCAGCTAAATCAACAAGAGTATCCATCGCATCATGATAATCAACAACCTCATTTAATTTAGAAATAAAACTTTCTTTTGTAACATACTTTTCAAATTCATCATCAGAATATTCATTCAGAATAGACAATAATTTTTTAAGAATTCTAATTGCGCGAAGATCTTCAAATTCTTCTGCTTCGCTGATTGCTCTCTTAATTGCGATGTTGGTCAATTTTTCGCTGGCCAGATTTCTAATTCTTCCAGGCAAATTATGAGCCTCATCAACAATAATAATAGAATCACTCAATTCTTTGTTAATCTTTTTCAAAAAAGATTCTCTTATTTTTGGATGAAACAAATAATAATAGTCAGCAACAATAATCTGTGACTCTTTTCCCAGTAAAATGGAAACTTCATACGGACATACTTTGTGCTTTTCAGAAATGGAAAGTAAGTCATGAGTTGTTGCAGGACTTTCATCTTTTAATTCAGCGAGAGCGGTTTTAGTTTCAAAAGACAATTCATCATCTTTTTTGAGTTTCGTAAAAAAAGAACACTTACCATCTTCTCTTAATTCTTTACAATATTCCATGAATTCTCTAGTATGAAGAATGTTAACGCCCGGTTGTAAACACATATGTTTCTTACCGATAATATCGACCGAAATAACTTTTACATTGTGTTTATTTTTAATGTCTCTTATTGTATCAATCGCCATCTTATGTTGAGTATGCATTGATGTAAGAAAAAAAATAATTTTTTTTGTTTTTAACGCATTAGAAAGTGCAGGAGCAATGCTTGCTGCAGTTTTACCCAAACCAGTAGGCGCATGAACTATTAAATTAGAATTACTTTCAACCGCATTAGCAACAGCGTGAACTAAAACATCCTGAATATCCCTCACATTATCGTGAGGAAAAAGTGCAGTGGACATTATCTGAAGAAATATCTAATCGTTATTAAGCTTTGCTAAGAAAAACACCGAAGAAAACTCAAGCAAACGTAAAACCACTAGCAAATGATAAAAAAGCAAAATTTAAATACTGTTTTTGAGGTGTAACACTGCTAAACATGACCAAAAACATAATGCTTGACTACGATAAATCTAATCACCTACGCGCACTTCATCCCCACGCAGAACCTAAGTTCGAATCAGGAGAATACTTACTGAAAGTTCTAAAAGTAAAAAATCTTCGCACAATACAAGAATACTATGGATCTTTAGCAGAAGATCAATACGCATCTTTCGATGAAATAGCTCTGGATGGGTATGATTTAACAGGATATATGACTCAAAGAGAATCAAATTTTTATAACACCTTAACCAGAACTATTCAAACAGAGAATCAAAAATTCTTCGCAATATGCGAACTCAAAGATGTTTATTTATGGAACTTCAACTTTTATAAATCCAGATCATTTAAAGCTATAACATTTAAAATAACAGATGATGCGCATGAATCAATAGAGGGTTTATTTATTTATAGCAGAAAAAATTGCAAAGAAAACCTATATTCTTACGCTCAACTTGAAGAAATACTTTCATCAAACGCAAACTCAAAATTCAACATAACTTTTCAAGCATCACCAACAACTACTCAAACAGACAGCGAAACAATAATAAGACCAAGATTGTTAAGAGTGTATGAATTTGAACTAAGATAAAGAACTTATTTATTTTTTGAGCTTCTTCAAAGATTCCTTCGCCTCGTGAAAAGCATGTTTTAATTTATGTTTAATTTTCTCCGTCCCCTCTCTGACTTCAGGTTCTTTTTCTTTGATTAAGCGCTCAACTTCTTTGCTATATTCTTTTAACAACGTGCTTACATTTTCAATCTTAGAACCATACGCATTAAAATAAATCAAATGTTCCAATGGTTCAAATTCTTTTTCACCAGGAACTTCACCAGGATACCCAATTGTTAAAATAGCTTGAGGTCTAACTTTTTCAGGAATGCCCAATGTATCTTTAATATAATCCTCATTAAAAGAACCAACCCAACAAGTTCCCAAATCGAGAGCATGAGCTGCAAGCATCATATTTTGAATAGCTGCTGCACAATTTTGAACACTATATAATCTCTGACCCCTTAAACCGTAATAACGTTCAGTCATTTCTGCATCCGCACAAACAACAATCAAAACAGGAGCCTCTGCAATCCAATACTGTTCAGTGCATTCTGCAGCAATGCCCTTAATCAAAGATTTTTTTGAAACAACAATGAAACGATAATCTTGTAAATTTCCAGCACTAGGCGCAAAAGAACCTGCTTGTAAAATTAAAGAAAGCTTGTCAAACTCTATAGGCTTCTGTAAATATTTTCTAATACTTCTCCTTTGCTGAAACACATCAAAAATATTCATTTTTTCAATAATATCTCCTTTACTATTTTAATCTTGTCCCACACATATGACAGAAATTACTATTAGAGTAATGTTTTGTGCCGCAGTTAGGGCAAATTATAATTGACTTTGTTCTATTTAAAATCAACTCTCTTTCTCTTTGTAATTTTTCTGCATCCATTTTAGGAAGATCTTTACCAAACCCCAATGAATTTGCAATTCTATCATTAAGATTATTTGAAGAAACATCATTTTTAGATTTATCTTTAGATTTATCTCCGAACATATAAGATAATGCAATTTTGAAAACGCCTATTCCTATCATTCCAATACCTACCCAAAAAAACAATGTTAACCCAGGACTATTAATCTTACTCTGAACAAAAGTAGAATAAGCTGAAACCACTGCACCTATTATTAAAAAAACCCAACCACTAAGTTTAACCATTACATCAATCCACTTTTTATAGTATTTATAGTTTACGTTTGTCCATCGACGATCTTGGAAATGTTTAAATATTAGTCCACACATGAAATGAGGCAAACACCGAGGTGCTTAGAAAATGGATAATAATTTGCCCGTAGTCTGTAGAGCGTGCAATAGAACTGTTAGGATGGATCAAGTTAAATTTGATGAAACAAGAAGATCGTACGTTTGTATCACTTGTTTTAATTCCACACATAAAACTATGCCTGAAATAAGAAGAACAAATCCCTCTTCATTGAAAACAGAAGCCGAGAATCTTAAATCAGTAAAAGATAGCATGGTTAAGTACTCTTGTTTGGGTTGTAAATACCACTTTTCTAGAAAAAAAGACAAACAAGTAGCTAGTTGCCCATACTGCGGATCAAAGAAACTACAAACATTGGGCGATACTGCCAATCAAATACTAGAAGATGCAGATAAGTACGACTTTTGAGCAAAAAATAAAAACAGAAGCAAATTTGCGGACTCATGGAAACCACAACATTAACAAATATAGTAAAATATGGCATAACATCTCTTCTGTTGACAGGAGTATTATGTGGTGCAGACAATTATGCTACAAATAATTCTACTCCAAACAAACCAGAAAAAGAATCTAAATTTGTTTTAGATAATTATGCAGTTATAAAAGAAGACAATTTATCTGCACAAATGAAAAACTTTTATAATAGCACATGTAAATACAGAAAGTAAATTTGCATAACTTATTTTTTTATTTTAAAGTTATTTTTTCTTTATTATACAAATAAGGTCTCAGAACTTTTGGAATAGTTACACTTCCATCCTTGTTTTGATAATTCTCAAGAATAGCAACAAGAACTCTAGATGTAGCAATTGCAGTATTGTTCAAAGTGTGAACGTGAACATAAGAATTATCCTTCTTTCTGTGCATCCTTATATCTGCTCTTCTTGCTTGATAATCTAAATAATTTGAATTTGAACCTGTTTCCTTGTATTCTTTCTGACGAGCCATCCAGGTTTCTATATCATATTTCTTAGCAGCAAAATAACCAAGATCTCCTGTGCAGATATTAACAACCCTAAAAGGCAATTCTAAAGCTTCGTATAATTCTTCAGCGTTTTTTTGAAGTTCTTCATGATATTTCCAAGAATCTTCAGGAGCGCAGACTATTATTTGCTCAACTTTATTGAATTGATGTGTTCTAAAGAATCCTTTAGTATCAATTCCTCGAGAACCGATTTCTCTTCTAAAACACATACTATAACCCGCCATTTTTATTGGAAGTGATTCTTCTTCAATTATTTCATCTTTAAATTGAGCAAGAAGAGGATGTTCGGACGTCGCAATCATAAATTTATCATCGCCTTCAATTTTATACATCACATTTTCAAAATCTTCCATAGATACTCCTGTTTCATATGCATCTTTATTCATCATTAAAGGAGGCTCAACATAAGTGTAACCTTTTTTTACCATGTGATCGATTGCAAATCTTATAACTGCTTGATTCAATAAAGCAAGGTCTCCTTTCAAAAAATAAAATCCCGCTCCAGAAATCTTTGCACTTCTTTCAAAATCAGCAACACCAAGTTTTTCGGCAACTTCTTGATGGGGAAGGAGTTCAAAATCAGACTTCTTAGGTTTACCAACTTTTTTCAATTCAACATTTTCAGTATCATCTTTACCATACGGAACAGAATCATGCATCATATTAGGGATTCTTTTTAGTTGCTCTGTCCACATCCCCTCAATTTTCTTTCTTTCTTCTTCTGAATGTTTTATTTGATCAGCAATCTTTTTTGCTTCTTCTAGAATTTTTTTTACATCTTCTCCTTTTTTCTTGGCTTCATTAATTTTAGAACTTACTTCATTCCTTTTTTTTCTTAATTGATCTTCGAAATGTTTTTTTTCTCTCCAATCTTTATCCATTCTAATAATAGTATCAAGAATTTTTAATTTCTCAGGATCTTTTCTCCTCGCCAAATTAGCTCTGACAAGTTCAGGATTTTCTCTAATTAGTTTTATATCGAGCATAAACATTTTGATAACGACGAATGTATAAAAACATTTTGGTGTTGTGTTTGCAAAAAACAATTATTTTCTATATTGAAAATAATTATTTAATTTACCCTATGGAAAAGAAATACACCGTTTTAGACGAAAAACATAGAAAAGTATAAATACAAGTTATAATTCTCTAATGTAGCTTTATGTATACTAGGTGGTACTAACGAAACTCAGACCATTAAAAAACGATTTAACTTCTCGAGCCTTATCCAACAGGTTCAACAATTACAGATTAAAAGTCCACTCAAAAGTTCCAGCATACCAGCCGATGTACGAATTAAATTACATCGCCGCATAAATTAAAAAAAATTTTACGCTTTCTAAAAAATAAAAGATGTTACTTTTCTAAATTATTCTCAACCAATGCAAGAATTTTTGCCACAAATTAAGACCATACATATTAATAGAAAATTCTTTTTCCTCTGAAAACTTCTTTCCCTTCTCATCAAAATACTCAACAGCTATCTTAAACTTATTATCTCCGTCATTCAAATCCAATCCTTTAAAATTCAAAGCAAAATCTTGAACACCATAAATTGAATCCGTAACCCACCTCTGCTCAAATAGACCACCATCAACTTTTACAGAAACATTAACTGGAACACTATCAGACGTTTTTTCAAGTTTAAACTTGATAGACTCCTCTCCACCAAAACTAATACTCTCTGGAAAACTCAAATCAATCAAATCCAACTTAGTATCATCCAAAATTTTCAAAGTTAAAAAATATGAAGCAGAACCTTTAGAACTTTTCACATCCACCGACAAAGTCTTAAATCCTGGTGTTGAAGTATCTACCTTCAAAGAATATTTCTGCGAGTACGTAGGAGAATCCAAATCCTCACATTCAGACTCTAGACAAATAGTTCCAGAAATACCTTCCTCTCCAACCAAGTTACAATTGATAATCGCATCTGAATTTACATATATCACACTATCCAAAATACTGCAACTAAAATCAAACGAAGGCACAGAAACATCCTCATGTAAGCCCGCAAAATTTTCAGCAGACGCTAAACTAACATCCTCAAATCCTTTTTTAGCAGTAAAATCCTTTTGATCTTCTGCACTAAACAACGTGTAAACATTCACAGGAAAAGTATAAATGAAATTGCTACTAATAGAATCACTAACTTTCAAAATCCAAGAAACTTTCTTTTTTTCATGAGGCTTCAACAAAACATCCTTTATCTCTTCATCCACAAGTTCAAGATTAGAAGTTCTTGAAATAAACAAAGTTCTAGCAACATAATAATCCCTTAAATTCTCAACCTCTGCCGTAACGACATTATACGAACCCAAATTAACTTCATCTTTAAAAAAATCAACAGAAATCGCAACATCAGGAGATTTCACCGCACCTTGATTAACAACAGAACTGCTAATCGAAAAATCACCAGGCTGAACTTTAATATTATTAGACTTCCAAGTATATTTAACGCTATACTTCTCACCTTCAGAACCGTCATCAATCTTTATATGCGTTGCATCAAGAAATCCTAATTGATTATATGTAACGTCAAAAGGAACCCAACCATGCCCGGGAAAATATACTTCAGCCCAACCATGAGCACCCCAATTCTCAGAAAATAATTCTGACTCAGTATATGCAATACCTGAAACAAATCTTGCAGGAATACCTAAACTTCTAGCCATAGCAATATATAAATTAGACAACTCATCGCAAACACCTTGCTTTTCTCTCAAAACCCAAGATGCAGGAAGATCAGCTTCAGCAGTAGTTGTACTCAAATTATACTTAATATTTGTATTAACCCAATCCGCAAGCTTAAACGCAACAACATACAGATCATCTTCTCCTGCCGCAACATCATTTGCGATCTTTCTAATTTCCGGAGTAATATCAATCAACTCAGAAGGTTCAGTATACTGAATTAAAGAAGGACCCAATCCATCAATAGGAAACGTGACTTTGTCCCCTATTTCTAAAGAATTAGAAGAGGTCCTAGTAGTAAAATTAACAAGCAAAGTGAAATCAACAGGATCATAGACTTTGAATAAGGCATAAGTATCATGATTCTCAGCAGTCGGATACATGTATAAACTCTTTATTTGCTGACGATAATCTTCTCTAGGCATCCAAGTATAATTAACAATTAAAATATCCAATTCAGGATTATTCCCCGTAGTCAAAAAAGAAATTGGAACAGAAACAACAGAATTAATATCCAAATAAGTTCTCGTATCAAAATCATTAGCTGAAACGAAACTAATAAAAAATAAAACAAGCAACAACTGTAGTAATACTATTTTAAAAAAATTCATCCGACTCTAAAATTATATTTCTGATATATAAAGGTTTTTACAGCTTTAATTCAAAACTTTTATAAAAAACATTCAGATTCTATACCTGTATGCCCGGGTCGCTTAGCCTGGTATAGCGCAGGATTGCTAAATACCAACTGGTGTTTATGAAAACCTACTATATCGCAAACATCCTGTCCCTTTGGGATCGTGAGTTCAAATCTCACCCCGGGCGCTCCTTTTCTAAGACTGACAATAATGATAAAATAAATTTAATAAAATTAGTTAAACCAAAAATCCTTAAAAAAATATTTAAAACAGGTAACTATCCTAAATTTATGACAAGGGGAGACATCTCAATAATCGCCTGTAGAAACGGAATAAGCTCCGCAAACACAATCAAAAATCATCTACAAGAAATAATACTACACCGAGATCAACTTCTAAATTCAAGAGAACATCTGACTTCTTATGACGAACGACAACTTGACTTCATAAATACAGTAAAAAAACACGGAACGCAACTAATAATTCCTAATTCTAAAAGCATAAAAGATTTCGCAGATGGAGAAATATCAATAAATCTAGAAGAAAGTGTAAGAGGAACGGACGCTTATATAATCCAAAACACGCTCAATCCTGAAAACCCTAAAGCAACTAGCCACAACATCATGGAGCTAATCTTTATGACAGAAACTGTAAGAAGATCTTCTGCAAGAAATGTCACACTAGTATTGCCCTACTTAAGTTATTCAAAACAAGAACGCAGGCAAGGAAGACAACCAATATCTGCAAAAGTAATGATAGATTTATTTCACGAGGTTGGCGCAGACAAAATAATAACAATGGATCTTCATGCTTCAGCAATAGAAGGATTTACAAAAGCACGAGAAATGAGTATCGAAAACCTCTTCGCTTCAAACATAATACTAGATTATCTAATAAACGACAAAAAATTCAAAGGAGAATTTCTAGCACCAGATGCGGGCGCTGGAAAAATGGTTGCACATTATTCAAAGGTTGCAAAACTAGAACTTGCGCTTGGATACAAGTTTAAGAAACCAGATTCGCATCACGAACCTGAAGAGCAAAGAATTTTAGGAGACGTATCTGGAAAAGATATAGCCATAATAGATGATCAATTAGCAACGGGGACAACATTACTTAACACAATAAACTCTCTTGTTAAATTAAAAGCAAACAAGATATATCTAGCAACAACTCATGGAATGTTTCTAAAAAATGCAGAAGAAAAGTTTAGACATTTGAAGAATGCTGGAATTTTAGAAGAAATAATAATCACCACAACAATACCTCACTCAAAAGAATTTTATCAAAAAAATACATACATAACTCAACTTGATGCACTGAAAATGTTCGCAGAAGCAGTATATGAAAATCATGTTGATGGAAGCATTAGCGCATTGTATGAAACCAATTTAAGAAACTCTTTGTTTGGAGAAAACCATAAAATCCCTGACTAAAAGAATAAAAAACCAGACATACTAGGAGAATTCATCCCCTAAGTCTGGTGTAAGAAGAAGTTCATCTGAATTATGTTTAATCCTACTTTTTTTATACTCCAGGTAAGCAACTTCATAGTCTTTCAGACCTTGGTACCCCTCAGCACCATAGTCAAGATCTCTTGTCTCACCTAATAACTCTAAACTTCCCATCCTTTGTTTGTGTTTCATGCGAATCACCTCAACATGTGTAGAGTGCAAGAAGTATAAAAGGCGTGTGAACAAGACCTCCATACTAAATATTCATAAGTTTTTTAAACCGATTTGAGATATAAGGTGCATGGACATCACAACTTTCTTTGGACCTACATGGTTCGCAGGACCAGATTTATACATAGATCTATTTAGTGCTTTGGTACTTGCATTCATAGCAATAACCGCATGGAAGTTTTACAAAATAAATAATTCTAACAAAAACCAAAGAAATATGTTCATAGCGATGACCTTTTTGGCAGCATCGTTAATATTCAAAGTAATAACTTATTTTTCGGTATATCTAACACAATACAAAATAAATATGTTTCACATAGCCGATGAAGTAGTCTATCAATTACAAGCATACAATAACGTCTATGTTGCACTTTTCTTACTATACGCAATATCTGGACTAATAGGATTATTTATCTTGTTCTCAATATTAGTAAAGCTAAAACACAAATCAATGTTTTTGTTCACAGTTTATCTTTTAGTAATATCTATTTTCTTAAGCACTTCTGCATATTTATCATTTCATCTGACAAGTTTTATTCTCTCTATAGCAATAGCGATATTTTATTATAAAAATTATGTAAAAAATAAAATAGAAGTAACAAAACTAATTTCGGCGAGTTTTTTTGTATTAAGTCTTAGTCAAGCAATATTTCTAATAATACAGTTGCTTAGCGTTCTGTATGTACTTGCAGAATTAATACAACTAATAGGTTACATTTTGCTTTTAATCTCGCTTACCATGGTGCTAAACTATGCCAAAAAAAAGAGATAGGGTGCAAATCATTGAAGATATGCTCTCTGCAATACAATCAAAAGGCGGAGAGATAAAACCAACACACTTAATGTACAAGTCAAACTTATCTCATAACCAAATGAGTTCATATCTAGAGGAACTAATAGAAAAAGAATTTGTTGGAAAAATAGAAAAAAATAATTATGAATACTTAATAATTACCGATAGAGGACATAAATTCTTGAACAAATTAAGAGAAATGAAAGAGTTCGAAGAGAGTTTTGGACTAAGCTAATAACATCAAAAATAAATTAAAAAAAAGAAAAAAATATTCTTTTATCAGTTCGTTTCTACACTTATTCCAGCACACCACGGATTCGAAACCTGTGTTTCTCCTGTTTCCGCATCTATTTGGGCAGTAATTTGACTTGAAGCTAGAATAAATCCTAAGATCCTATATTGTTTCTTTTCATTCGAAACATACATTATCTTGTTACCAACTTCTTTCAACTCTAATTCACCATACTTTTCAGATAAAACTTCTTTTGCTTTCTCTGAAGCAACAGTTGGAAGAACTTTTAATTCCTTATTTCCAGAAGATGTTTCAACAGAAAGACCATTTTCATCACTTAATGTGTACTATACTACATGACCACTTAGGTTAACATCTTTTGGAGAAGACAAAAAAACATTTGTATCAAATGCAAGACTTTGATCCGCAAACAAAACAACAAACACCAACACTAGTAATAAAATAGCCTTTTTCAAACGCATAACTCATTTTAAAAAAACAGAATATAAAAAGTTTGCTGCATCTACCCCGCAATAAAGTTTATAAATAAACCCTCGTTTCACGATAAGTATAGCGGGGTAGGGCAGCCAGGAGTGCCCGCAGGGCTCATAACCCTGAGGTCGGAAGTTCAAATCTTCCCCCCGCTATCATTTTCTAAAAAAGATTTGAACACATAAATAATAACAAGAGCCCTGCGGACACGATTAAAAAACCATAAATTATCCGAAAAGGACTTAGAAACAGCTATAAAAACTTTTGAATACACAAATACATGCTTCATCACATGCTAAACACTCTAAATCTGAGAGGCCCAATATTTGAAACTGTAGCAAAAAATCTTTTGAGACGAAGCCATAAAAACAATTTCATTTTTAGAATAAACTCTTTTGATTCCTTTGAAGAAATAACAAAAAAATATCATCTTAATTTACAAAGATTTTCTGATCTTGAGAACTTTTTGAAAACACATAAATGTAGGACTGATTTAGTGGAATTTGTTCTCGATAAATCGCTGTTGAAAAGCACTACAAACAACAGAATAGTTGAAAAAGTAATATTTTATGATGTAAAAAGTAGAAGACAAAATACACAAAGAAAATATTTTGAAGAATGCATATCCAACCATGAATTTATTATTCTGATGAAAGATAAATTTGAATGTGACACAAAAATTGTCAGCATAATTTTATTTGAAAACTGGAGATTTAGCTTTAACGAATTTAATTATAACGATGTTTTACTGAGAGTTTATAATTCCCAAGAGAAAAAAACACTATTTTTCAGCAAAAAGCCGATTAAATAAGTAAAAAATATAGAAAAAAGTAAGAAAGGGCCCTATCTTTTACTCTTTTCTTTTCTAGCAACAATCTCTTTCGGAGGCGCATTCTTTGAGAATTTCAAGAATCTGTCAATTCTAGAATCATCTTCTCTTCTAATCTTTGTTTGCTCATCAGAAAGCTCAGGCATTGAAATATCTAAAGTCCCAGACTTATCTTTGTGAAATTTTGAATATCTTTCTTTCTTAACACTTACTTTTTTTGGTTTATTCTTATTTTTTTTACTCATAGGAGAATCACCTACAGTAAATCAGAATCATCATCTGTTTTTAATATTTTTGTTTTAAATAAGCCCCCCTCAACAGCAAATCACGCAAAATTACTCTAAATTACTAAGAAATTACGAGAAAGTTAGTAAAGTCTCAAAAATCTTATAAAAACCAAGATTTATCTTAAATACCAATGAACATCCCAAAATTCAAAAGCAAGGTCTTTCTTGCCCCAATGGCAGGCATTACTGATCCTGCTTTCAGGCTACTGTGTTCAGAACTTGGCGCAGGATTAGTTGTAACCGAACTTACTAGCGTCCATGCAATAATTGCAAAACACAAAGAATTTGAAAAAGGACTTGAAAAAATAACAGATTTTGTTGAATTTTCAGAAAAAGAAAGACCTGTTTCTGTTCAATTATTTGGAAATGAAATAGATAAAGTTGTCGCTGCTGCAAAGATAGTAGAGCCATATTTTGATATCATTGATTTTAACATGGGCTGTCCTGCACCGCACATCACCTCACAAATGGCCGGCGCAGCATTGTTACAAAAACCTGATCATGTAGAAAAATTATTTTCCAGGCTAGTTTCATCAGTTGACAAGCCCGTAACTCTTAAAATGAGAACCGGCGTTAACTCTAGTAACTGTTATTTATGGAAACCAATCGCAAAAATAGCAGAAAATTGCGGAGTATCTATGATAACCTTGCATTCTAGAACAATAAGCCAAGGGTACAGCGGAAAATCTGACTGGACCCTTATCAAGAAACTGCGGTCCGTTGTTGGCAAAGAAGTCGCAGTTGTTGGAAATGGAGATATAAAAACGCCAGAAGACGCAAAAAAAATGTTTGAAGAAACAGATTGCAATTATGTAATGATAGGAAGAGGTGCAATGGGAAATCCACACATCTTCTCTCAGATTAATAGCTATCTGCAAACAGGAAGCTGGAATAAACTAGATACCGAGAATAAGAAAAAAACTTTCTTGAAATATCTTGAGATTTCTAAAAAATACAAAACAATAACTTTTACAAGCAAAAGAACTCAAGCAATGCAATTCACGAAAGGAATAATGGGAGGATCTGAATTACGCGTAAAAATAAGTAAAGCAAAAAACGAAGACGAATTAAGAAAATACTTTGAGTAAAAAATTTCTAAACATTAGATAAATTATTAAAGATTAAAAAAAAATCCTATGAAATGATTGTTGCAGGAGTCGAGGAAGCAGGAAGAGGCCCGGTAATAGGACCTATGGTTATGTGTATATGCGCAACCGATGAAAAAAATCTTGACAAGCTTTTAGAAATAGGTGTAAAAGATTCTAAACTACTAAGCCCTCTTCAAAGAGAAAGACTTTTTGAACAAATAAAAAAAATATGCGATCATAAACTAGTAATACTTTCTCCGCAAGAAATAGATGACTCATTAAATGATCCTGATATGAATTTAAATAAACTAGAAGCAAAAACATCCGCACAATTAATAAATTCGGTGAAGAGCGACAAAGTAACTCTTGATTGTCCATCAACAAATATTCATGCGTATAAACAATATGTTCAAAGTTTTGTAAAAATAAAAACAACAATAATTGCAGAACACAAAGCAGATCTTAATCACGTAATTGTAGGTGCAGCATCAATACTTGCAAAAGTAACACGCGATGCTGAAATAGAAAAAATAAAACAAAAACACAACATAGAATTCGGATCAGGATATCCCTCAGATCCTAGAACAATATCTTTTCTAAAAAACAATTGGAAAAAGTACGATTTCTTTAGAAAAACTTGGGCAACCTACAAAAAAGTTGCAAACAATGAAACTCAAAAAAGTTTAAACAATCTCAATTAATGTATCCCCCGCACCACAATAAAAGAAACAAGTAGTGTCATAACTCTTGAAAATCTTTTTTGCTTTGAATAATTGTTTCTTTGCTTTAGTTATACGCGGACTACATTTAACTTCAAACAAATGTAACTCTTTACCCCTTCTTGCAATGACATCAATCTCAGCAATAACTCTTCTTTTTCGTTCAAGTTTTAGATGGGTAGAAATATCATCATAGTCAGAACTTATTTGTTTGACCAATTGTTGAACATACCTGTCGTGTTTATTAGGCTTTATGCTTGCACCCTGTATCGTTCGTACAATTCTCTGGGAAAACTAAGTTTAAATAATTTGTTGTAACCAAGACTTAGATAATTTTTTGTGGTTTTATCCTCCCTACTTGAATTTTTTGAGATAACTTTAAAAAACACGCAGATTTTCTTAGAGCCATGCCGCGATCGCATACTTAGAAACCATTACTTGGTGTCTGGTCGCGCTCGCGTAACTAATACACTCATTTATGCCGCGATCGCATAACCTGGTATTGCGCCAGCCTTGAGAGCTGGTCCCTTTGGGATTCCCGGTTCGAATCCGGGCCGCGGCGTTCTTATCCCTACACCTAGTAACTAGAAGTCTGTGTTCAGCAACGCGGTTTTGCAAAAAAAGTTTAAAGTTAAAATCTCTGCATATTCAAGAAACTCTTCAATTCTCTTTTAATCATATCTTTATCTCGCAGAAGAACCTCTTCGTATCTGTCAATGTAGGATTTGTACAAGAACTTTTCTGCAATTGTCTTGACAAAGAAATAAAATGGCTTTGTTTCCCAGTGCCCTTCGTAGTCTGTAACAATAAACGTATCAAAAACAAAACGGGCATCCCCTTTCATCAACTTTAGTTTTAAGTCTTTCTTTTCAACAATAACTTCTTGTAGCTTTCTTAAGTGAACAGTCATACGAATAGTAATTTTTGCATAATCAGAAATTTTTCTGTATGGTTCTAATTTAAGTGTAATTTGTTTACCATCCTCGTAAACTTCTTCAAAATTCCACAACTCATTTTTTTCATAGCCATGATCTTTAAACCATTTATCAATAAGCGCATAAAGCTCCTTCACGTTAATCAAACCTTTGTATGTAAAGGATTCCCCGTATGTTAAATTTCTTATTTCAGGCATGGTTAATACGCATTATACTCCGATTCCATTTTTATAAACTTTTTTAATTTAGCATGAAGATCATAAATATCATATGTTAACTTATCATAATACTTGAACTCGTAGTATCTTACAAGCAGAGTTTTTATTAGAAAAAACAACAATTTTTTCTGAAATGGCGTCTTAAATCTGTTTTCATAATCAAATTCTATATCTGCTGAAAGTTTAATAAAAAATCTTCCATCAGAGACCATTTTTTTCTTGCCATCAATCTCAGCTTCAAAATCTTTATAATCATAAAACTTGGTAACAATTTTAATATGAAATTTAATGAACTCGTTCACTTTTAATTCAGGAGTCATATTATGCTCCACTTCATTCCCAAAAGGAGAAGCGGCCTTGTCCTTATACACATTCTCCATAAAATCATATTTTCTATCATCAAACCATTGTCGCATTAGTTTGTAAATACCATCAAGATCATAAATTCCCTTGTATCTTATATCCAAAGGATCCATTACAGGCTCTTCAAAAGACATAAAACAATATAGTCAAAACAATCCTTATAAATCTTTCTAGAAAACAACTTAAAAGAGAAAGAAAAAAACAAAAAAATATTCAAAAAACCTACTTAATTCTAACAACTTCAAGATTTCTAGGAGCTTCAGTTTCTATTCTGAACTGCTTGTGAATAGAACTAGCAAGATCTAAACATCTTCCTTGTTCCCCGTGATTCACGAGTATCTTTTTAGGCCTAGGACTTAATCTTTGAATAAAAGCCATTAATTCTCTTCTATCAGCGTGACCAGAAATCTCAATCCTCGTAACTTCCATTTTAATATTCATAATCTCTTCTCTTTGACCTTCTCTGAAAATAATCTCCTTTTCTCCTCTTTGAATTCTTCTTCCAAGAGTTCCTTCACCCTGATAACATGAAAAGACTAATGTGTGTCTTTTATCTTCTGCGAGACCTTTTAGATATTCAACAGAGGGTCCCCCTTGAAGCATACCTGATGTTGCAAGCAAAATACATGGACCTTCCTCTTCCATAATCTGAATTCTTTCTTTCTGACTTCCGACTTGTTTTATCACTGTGTTTAAGAAAGGATTGTTGTCTTTATGAAAAATTTGCTGCCTTACAGTATTATTCAAGTATTCAGGATAAGCTGTATAAATTGCAGTAATATCCCAAACCATTCCATCAATATAGATAGGAATATTAGGAATCAAACCTTCTCTGACAAGTTTTTCTACCATGATTATAACTTCTTGCCCTCTTCCCGTTCCGAGAGTAGGCATCAATATTTTACCACCACGATTAACAGTAGATACAATAATGTCTTGCAAAATTTTATCTTGAGTCACAACAGTTTCCATAACGTTCTCACGCCCTCCGTAAGTACTCTCAATCATCACAGTTTCAAGTCGCGGAAACTGAGTGGATGCA
>Ga0172368_10004125_pt1 | contig 17047 bp, 15 predicted proteins | sample Lak11m_FD_114540 | JGI IMG/M metagenome (GOLD analysis project Ga0172368, IMG submission 114540) | Freshwater microbial communities from Kabuno Bay, South-Kivu, Congo - kab_022012_11m | ecosystem: Environmental > Aquatic > Freshwater > Lake | place: Democratic Republic of the Congo: South-Kivu...
CTGGCATGAAGGGTGAATTGTGATACGACCATCACATCTCCGCCAATATCCTTAACGCTCAGGTTCATAACCCCATTATCATCGTCAAAGATTCGAAGACCCGCAATTTTGTTGGTAAGCCAGAGGATATCCTCCTGGTTGTCGGAGGCCTCAATTCCCAGCAGCAGCAGCAATCCCTTTCCGATCTTTGATTTCACCAACCCGTCAATGGTAACCGATGCTGAGGTTACTCTTTGTAACAATGCTCTCATTTTCTGTTAAGTATGATCAACGCAGCAATAACTCCCGGGACCCAGCCGCAAAGGGTTAGCAAAAATACGATCAGAACCGATCCGCAACCCCTGTCGACCACGGCAAGAGGCGGAAAAATTATCGAAAGGAGAACTCTGAAAAAGGACATAGGTAAGAATTACTCAATGCGTGAGGTGATGATGTATTCAGGTTCAGCCTGAATGGATGGCGGCCTTTCGCCGATCCAGGAAGTTTTAATTCCTTTTTCAGCTGCGGCAAGATCCCAGTGCGACATGGCGATTCCCATATCCACCATTTGAAGATCGGCAGAAATGTATTTGTTCAGATAGCCCGGGGTTCTTGAGAGGCAAAAGTGAAAGAGGTTGCCGTCCCTGAATATTCTCCAGGGCTGGCGGTTGGAGGCTGAGGGTGCAAGCCTGACCGCCTCCAGAAGATGAGCCAGGTCGCCGGTTTCGGATTGTGACAGCGGATGTCCCAGCTCATGGTCGAAAAACAGTTTCTTCCAAGGAAGCCGGTTGGCGGATCCGGCGCTCAGCCGGATGATCTGATCTCCGAGTCCCCTGATCGGTGTGGCGAATCCCACCGGGGTAACGGCCGGGATGGAATGTCCGTTGGGCAGGCTGATAGCCCTGGCGAATTCCGACCGGTCAAAGGTGCCGCCCAACCAGCAGGTACCCAGCCCCATGCCCGTCATGGCAAGAATGATTTTTTCCAGACAGTAGCCGTAATCCAGGAACGGGATCTTTCCAGGAATGACGGAACCTGCAATAAAATAACGGGCTCCCTGGATGAATCCGTAGGTGCCGAGTTTGATTTTTTTAAGGATCAGATCAGCCCTGTCAATCAGGTGAAAACGAATTTCGGTTCCCAGAGGCCCTGTGCTGAAGGTATCGAGGGATTGACGGATCTGAGCGATCATTTCATCAGGCAACTCTACCGGACGATAGGTTCTTCGGGATGAGCGCTGTCGGATCAGGATGGTGGCCGTGTGGGTCATTCAGGCGTTGTTTGAACCTAAAAATAGTAAAGTAAAACTGATATCTTTACCGTAAACAAAAACACCATGAGGAAACTTACACAACTTTCGATTGCGGGCGCAATCTGCCTGTCATTCCTGGCTCCTGTGCAGGGGCAGCAACTCAATAAACTGACTGAAAAGGAGAAGGCCGAGGGCTGGGAACTGCTGTTCGACGGGGTATCCATGGACAAATGGCGCTGCTATAAGCTTGATAAGGTTCAGGGCTGGGTTATTGAAGACGGGGCTATCAAAGCCCTCGGATTACCCGGAGGAAAGGGAGGCGACATTATAACCCGTGCAAAATACAAGGATTTTGAACTTTCCCTCGAATGGAGAATCGGTCAGGAAAGCAATTCAGGCATTTTCTTTCACGTGGTCGAAGGAGACCAGTATCCCACGGTATATATGACAGGTCCGGAATACCAGCTGCTTGATGATGTTGGTTTCCCGGAATCCGACGGAATCCATGATTCCGGCGCCAACTATGACATGCATGCTCCGAAGTTTGGACAGGTTAAAACCCTTGATCAGTGGAATACCGCCAGGATCGTTGTGAAGGGACCCCACGTGGAGCATTGGCTGAATGATCGCAAGGTGGTTGAATATGAGATGTGGAGCCCCGAATGGACCCAACTGAAGAATAATTCAAAATGGAAGGATGCCGAGGGATACGGCAAATATCCGGAGGGATACATTGCATTGCAGGATCATGGCGGCACAACCATGTTCCGGAACATCAAAATCAAAAAACTGTAGGGACGGGCTGTAGGGCAAGAGGGCAGGAGGGCAAGAAGGCAAGAGGGCAAGAAGAATTAGGGAGGGAAAAATGGCAGGTAATAATGATCGTGAGTATACGAACGGTGAAATAACCGTTTTCTGGAAGCCGGACGCATGTATTCATGCAACCATCTGTTTCATGAAACTGCGAAAGGTGTTTGATCCCACCAAGCGGCCCTGGGTGAATATGAACGGGGCCTCCACGGAGGAGATTATCAGTATTGTTGACCAATGCCCTACCGATGCCCTGACATGGAAGTGGAACAAGGATCTGTCTGACAAGGAAAAGCGGGAGCTGGCGGAGACCCCGTCCGGGGAGGAGATGGTTCCCGCTCCGGTAACGGAAATTACCCTGATTGATAAGGGTCCTGCCCTGATCAAGGGGAAATTCCGAATGATGAATCAGATGGGAGGGAGGATTGAAACGGCCGAACAGATTGCTTTATGCCGTTGCGGCCGTTCCAAAAACCTTCCTTTTTGCGATGGAAGTCACCGCATGTAATACCTTCTATTTAGCGTCGGGCAGATAGATTTCCACGTTATTCCGGTAATCTCCGAGCAGGTGCTCTGAAAAATAGTACCACATCATTCTTTCAAAATACTTGCTGTAATTGCCGAATCCATGGCGCTGTCCGGGCATCACCATGAAATCAAACCTTTTACCGGCTGAGATCAGGGCATCAGCCACCCGGATCGAGTTACCCGGATGGACATTGTTGTCAATGTCGCCGTGAACGAGGAGGAGGTGGCCTTTGAGATTTTTGGCCAGTTCCTGGTTCGGTTTCACTTTTGCTTCAAATTTGGTAATGGTTTCAGTTTCCTTCTTCACGGTATCGGCCGGATAATCAGGTTCTCCCGTTTTGGTTCCTTCCACCTTTTTGGTGTCATCGGTTTTCTTCTTAACGGTTTTAGTCACTTCTTTTACCCCGTTATGGGTCTCACCCCACCAGAGGTTGTAGATGTTATTGTCATGATTACCGGCAGATGATACGGCAGCGGTATAAAAATCGGGATAGGTGAGAATAGCTGCGGTCGACATAAAGCCCCCGCCTGAATGCCCATAAATCCCCACTTTGGTGATATCGATGAAATTGTACCGATCTGCCAGCTGCTCAAGGGAATATTTATCATCCGGGAGTGCATAGTCACGGAGGTTGTCGTAACCATACGTGTGATAGTATTTGTCGCGCATCGGACTGCCACCGCGGTGGCCCATGGCAACCGTTACGAATCCCAGCTGGGCGAGTGCCATATTATATCGGCCTGTGGCACTCCAGGTGGTGGAGAATGATTCCACCTGAGGCCCCGGATAGACATAGGAAATGATCGGATACTTCCTTCCCTCCTCGAGTTTCAGGGGCTTCCAGAGAACTCCGTACAGATCGGTAACACCATCAACAGCCTTCACTTTTACTCTTTCGGGCATCTGCCATCCAGTCTCATACAGTCGCCGTAAATCAGTCTCTTCCAGTTTCATTACAATGGTACCCTTGCCGGCTTCCCTGAGAACTGAAACCGGAGCCTGATCAACCCGCGAATAGGTGTCGACAAAATATTTGTTGCTCAGCTGTGGCATCTGGAATGAGTGGGTAGCATCCTCAGGTGTGAGAAGTTCCAGACCCGAACCATCCAAATTGACTTTATAAATCATTGAAAAATAAGGATCTATGCCTTTTTCTTTTCCAAAAGCCTCAAAATAGAGTACCCGGGCCAGGGTGTCAATCCTCATCACATTTCCGCAAACAAAATTGCCTTTGGTGATAGCATTCTTAAAGTTGCCATCACCGTCATACAGATAAAACTGGCCAAAACCGGTTCTTTCCGACCACCAGATGTAATCTTTGCCTTCGTTGATGGCATAAACCCTTGAGTAATCCCAGTTCCAGTAAGGCTCATCGGTTTCAGAGATCAGGACCCTGGATTCACCCGTCGTGGTATTGGCAATGCAAACCTCCTTCTTGGCGCAGGTCCTGTCGAGACGGATAAAAAGCAGGGCATCAGATCTCTTGTCAAAGAGGTCCACGGTCACAGTCTGATCTTTCCACTTGTCAATCTGCATTTTAACTCCTGCCTTGGTGTCAACGTCAAACACCCAGAGCTCGAACTGAGGCACATTTTCATCGCCAGGCATCTGGTATTTGTACGTTTCAAGCTCAGGCCTCGGGTTCTTGAGAACATTGATCACCCACAGGTCCTTGACTTTCCGGGTATCGTCACGCAGAACATACAGTTTTTTATTGTCTTTAAACCATCTTGCACTGGCTCTCAGCCTTTTGGTGGTGGTGGTGTCACTGTCATCAGCCTGCCAGGAGTAAAACTTTTCCCCATCGGTAGTGAGCTGATACTCAACACTGTCCTTGTCATTGGCTTTCATCAGGTACAGGTTGTGCTTCCGGGCAAAGACGATCCAGGTTGAGTCCTTGTTATAGTTTTTCCACCCGTCATCCTTGGGTTTTTCCTTCTTGATAGTGTCAATGATGGAAATAGCCTTGGTTTTCAACACATACTCAAACTTAAAGCTGTCAACCTCAAAGGTGAACGACTTGTTGTCCTTTTTAAACTCAAGCTTCCTGATGTTCGGTTCCAGCGGATTCAGGATCTTGTTGATCTTCTGGTTGATTTCCGACACCAGATAGTAATTATCAAACAACGGTTCTCTGGTCTTTTTTACCGGATCCACCAAATAGTAGAATTCTCCGTCACCCGTTTTATAGGTGTACCAAAACGTATCGCTGTCTTTCAGGTAAACTGGTCTGACAGAGGTGCTTCCGACCATTTTGGCCAGATTTTCATTGCTGTATTTTTCTGCGGACCTGAAATCAGCCTTCTGTGCGAAAGCAAAAATTCCGGTCAGCATCAGCATGACAAGGAGTGCAGATTTTCTCATGGATGGGAGTTTTAGATTGATCTTTAGAAAGGTAATCCATAAAAGTAGGTGGATTCGGCTACTCTGAATTGCTTTTAACATTTTTTAAGATGCTCCTGAATGGATCATATTTGGGATTCAGTTCGATGAGCGTGCGGTGGAGGAGCTCAGCCTCAGTGAGATTTTTCTGGTCGATGTAGTTCCAGATCATTAATTCATAGGCAGTTTCGCTCCCGGGACGTATCTTCAGCAAATCCCTGGCAGCGCCCTGTGATCTGCTCAGATCCCCGAGCTTCCGGTGACTCCAGCCAAGATAGAGGCGGGCGGTCTCATTGCAGGGATCTGTTTGCAAGGCTTTTTCAAAGAGTTGAATGGCTTCAGTGTATTGACCATTCCGGTATGATATGAAACCTTCGGCATCTGACCTGACGGTTCTTTTTACCACAGCGCAAACCGTAAAACCGTTTACCTTGATTTCGTGGATGGTTCCTGCTGGAGGCCAGCATGTTCCCCTGATTTGTTCCGGACTCAGATAGGCCACAGGGAAGATCCCATAGTCCCACTCTTTTTCACCCTTTTGATAATAAGGTACATAAACCAGATCCGGTTTGATCTTTGATCTGAGGAAAAACGGATCCAGGGGAAAGCTTGATGCCAGGGTGATTTTACCCTCCGTTTCCCTGGTGAGGATCTCCTTTTCAAACCACCGCACGGCAGGACCCAGGCTATGGTAGTAATAATCGGTTTCGTATTTGCCCCAGGCATTTTTGATTCCGCCGGATACAGAGTTAAAATAGACATATTCAACCGGATGGTTCCTGATGATGTGCATCAGGGGGAGCAGACACCCGACCGACATGATCCCGGCGACCATCCATTTGAACAGTTTTCGTCCCTGTTTCCTGAATAATTCAGCCCAACCGATAGAAGCAAAAATGACCAGAATGGGGTAGATAAACAGCAGATGGCGGATCCCTCCATACAGGTTCGAGTTTTTAATGATGATCCAGATCAGCGGAAACAGGGCGCTGAACGTCAGGATCCCGAAGGGGACCATGCGGGAGGCGAAAGAAGAAAGGCGAAAGAAGAAAGGGAAGATTATAAGACCGGTAAGAATGATTTCGGGGGTGGTGATCAGAATATATTTGGGTGCATAATACCAGGGGATATCCTGTGACCAGATGAGCTGACCTTCAAATAGCTGCCGCAGGCTTACATTGTAACGGGTCATCAGGGTAAGAGCCCTGATCGTATTTGAAACCGGTCCGAGCCGTGCATAGGGCCAGTCTACAATCCCCAGGAACCATCCCAGAAAGAGAATGGCAACCATTGAACTCATTAGTTTCAGCCAGAAAACGTTTCGGTCAAAATCACCTTTTGGCTGCGTCAGGAGTCCCTGTAGACTGGCAAATGCAATAATGATCGGGAACAAGAGCAGCCCTCCTGCCCTGACTGAAAGCGCAAAAGCAGTTCCCAGAACCATACCGGCTACCGGGATGAGTTTTATGCGGGGGAATTTCATCACAAAGATGATCAGGAAGTACAACGTCATGGCATACCCCATGGCAAAGGGAATATCCTTGACGTTGTTGTACGAATGCCCGAGAAAAGGGGGGGAGAGTATCAGAAATATCACCACCAGTATGCCGGCAACCCTGCCGGCGAGTTTTCCGGCGATCAGGGCAGAGAAGAGGATCGTTAGCGCACCCATCAGGGAATTCAGCAGATGCCTGATCAGGTAGGGATTATCGGAGTTGAGCAGGCGCATGATCCTGTAGCTCAGGTCATCCGCAAATTGTCCGTAATATTTCAGGTAGGTTTCCGGGGTGTTAAGCGCCGATTGGTCGGCTCCCCTGGTAGCAAAGTAGTTGTATACTTTTTCGGCATGAGCGTGGTGAACCGGTTCGTCGCCTGATATTCCCGCATTCAGGCTCAGTAGAGGAATTAAAATAAACGGAAGGATGCAGAATACCGTAAACAAGGGTTTCAGGATTCGCGGTTCAGTGGATGCCGGAGCCTGGGCTTCCATCTATTCGTGAAATTTCCTGATCAGATAAAGGGGCCGGTTCTGGCTCTCTTTGTAGATCCGGTACACATATTCCCCTAATACTCCCAGAAAAGTGAGCTGGATCGATCCCAGGAAATAAATGCTCAGCAGTGTTGATGACCATCCTGGTATAGCGAATCCGGCAATTTTGGCTATCAGGGTATACAAACCGGCTGCGAAAAACACCAGAATACCCGTTATTCCAAGATAAAGGCAAATTCTGATGGGAACCTTGGAAAAGGAGAATACGGCATCCGAGCTCAGAGCCAGCAGGTCGGACCACCGCATTTTAGATCTGCCGCGGTGACGCTCTTCGCGGTTATATTCGATGAATCCCTGCCTGAATCCGATGAACCGGCGCAGAGCCGGCAGGTATCGGGTGGTTTCGGTAAACCTGAGCATGGAATCGAGGGCCAGGCGGTTCATCATGGAGAAGTTCCCGGTATTGTCGATATCGCTTAACCCGCTGATCCTTCCGAAATTCTTGTGAAAAAAAAGCCCCATCAGACTCCGGCTTCTGAAGTGGGGTTTATTGATCCGCTTTCCGTAAATCACGTCATACTCCCCTGAAATCAGCATCCTGAACATGTCAGGAATTCTTTCGGGTGGATCCTGAAGGTCTCCGTCCATCATTGCCACAAAGGCTCCTCTGGCCATCGTCAATCCCGCCGTGAATGCCGCCTGATGACCGAAATTTCTGGAAAGTTCAAGGATCTTGATCCGGGCATCCCTCTCCCTTAAACCGAGGAGCCGCCCGATAGTTCTGTCGCGGCTCCCGTCATCAACAAATATCAGTTCATAATCCTCCGTCAGGCCACCCAACACGGAAGTCAGTCGCTGAACAAGTTCATCAACCAACTCCTCCTCATTGTAAAGCGGTATGACAACAGATATCTCCATAACCAATCCATCCTTACCCCCTCACCCCCTCAACCCCTTTCCCCCTTGTTAAAGTTTTATCCAGCTATTCCCCTGCTTATCCGACTTCACCACCGATTCGATAAAGAGCATCCCCCTGACGCCTTCGGCGATTCCCGGAAACTGGCCGGGCACCGTTTTTTCCCCTCTGATGGCTTTGGCTGCGCCTTTGTACAGGTTCCCGAATGCTTCGTAAATCCCCTCCGGATGTCCGGGAGGCATTACATGACTCTCCTGGGCGAAGGGGGTTAAGTAACCGTATCCGGGCTTTATGATTTCAAACGGGGCACCTTCGTGGAACATTTTCAGGATATTGGGATTCTCCTGTTCCCAGTGGAATCCGCCTTTGGTTCCGTATACGCTGATCTGAAGGTTATTTTCTTCACCGGTGGCAATTTGCGACGAGCGGATGACCCCGGTCAGGTTTTCTTCGAATTTCAGCAATACGTTACCGTCAAGGTCCAGAGGATTATCGGGTTTAAGAGTGCTCAAGACCGCCAGGACTTCTTTCACTTTCAGTCCTGTTGCGTATTCGATCATGTTGAAAGCGTGCACTCCGATATCGCCCATGCAGGAGCTGATCCCGGCCACTTTGGGATCCAGCCTCCAGACGGCAAGTTTTGCCTCTCCCCCATGGATGATCGGATTGATCCAACCCTGGAGGTACTGGGCTTCTACCCTTTGAAGCGTGCCTATGTCACCGGCCTCGATCCGGCGTTTCATTTCCCTGACCATCGGATACCCGGTGTAGGTATGCGTGAGCGCAAACACCAGGTTATTCTTTTCCACCAGGTGCTGCAGTTCCATGGCCTCAGCGGAAGTGAGGGTCACCGGTTTTTCGCAGATCACATGGAATCCGTTCTCCAGAAGTTTTCGGGCATGTTCATAATGAAGGTAATTGGGAGTCACAATGGAAACCACCGTGATCCTTTCTGCCGAAGGCCTCGAGAGTTCGCCCCTGATAAAGGAGTCAATATCCGGATATACCCGGCTGGAATCGATATCCTCTTCGGCGGCAAACAGTTTGGCCCTTTCAAAATCCACATCAAACACCCCTCCCAGCAGTTCATAGGCGTTGGCGATCTTTGCGGCGATGCGGTGGGCGCCTCCGATAAAGGCCCCTTTGCCCCCGCCGATCATGCCCCAGCGTAATCTCTTCATATCAGGCTTTTTTTCGTTTCAGAGTAGTAAAAACAATGGCAAAAATGACGATCAGGATGGCAGGCAGGAAAGCCGTATATCTCAGAATTTCCTGTCCCGTTGCTCCCTGGTCGGAGAACCAGCCGGAAATCGGAAGGAAAATGGAGGTCGACAGCATGCCGGCACCGCCGAAAATGGAGAGCCCGAGGGCTCCGCTTTCGGGGATGTTTTCTGATACAAATCCCAGCATGGTGGGCCAGAAAAAACAGATCCCGATGGCAAACACGGCTGCAGCCAGGAAGGTCAGGAATGCGCCGTCGACATAACTCATCAGGAGAAGGCCGGCCAGACTGAAAATGGCTGACAGGAACAGCATTCCGGTGGTGTTGAGACGGTGAACGATCGGACCTGCGAATGCACGGCCAACTGCCATGATTCCATTGATAAAGGCAAGAACGAGGATCGGGGCAACCCCTGTATCCTGAAGCAGTGTGCTGATCCTCTGTCCGGTGGTGAGTTCAGTGGCTGCGGAAAGAAGCATGCAGAACAGCATGACCAGGAACAGCGGCTTGAAAATGGCTTTCCACATCTGTGAGTAGGTGATTCCCAATTCAACCCTTTCGGTTTTCGGAAATTTCTGACCAAACATCAGGGCTCCGTATGCAACCAGCGGAATGACCAGTACTCCAACCAGAATGCGCCAGTCGAGTTTGAGAATATCCATGATCAGGTATGAAATAAAACTGCCAATGACAATTCCTCCGGGGAACCAAACATGAAACCGGTTAAGCATCTTGGTTTTGGCATTGGGAAAGATCGAGGCTACCAAGGGATTGCATCCGGCTTCGATGGAACCGTTCCCTACACCAATCAGCAGGGTGCCCAGGAAAAGGGTCCAGAAATTGGTGGCAATGATAGTGACAATGATACCCGAGAGGTGAAGGAAAAAGGCGATCCTGACGAATCTCTTCATTCCGATCACATCCACCAGGGGTCCGCCAACAAACTGGGCAAGGGTGAATCCCCAGAAAGCGGTACCAAACGCCCAGCCAAGTTGTTCCTTATTGAGGCCGAACAAGTTGCCGTACTCCGGTTCCAACCGGGCGCGGATAGCGAATGTCATTGCCGTTACCACGAGAGCCACTCCGCTCATCCAGAACAGCCGGGTTGCATTGTATTCTTTTGCAGTCATTTTATTGAGGTTTAGTTTTCGAAACCTAAAAATAGATAATTTTGGTTAATTCACTCAAAATGTCAATATCTATGGGACGACCAGTAACTCTCTTCACAGGCCAGTGGGCCGACCTTACGTTCGAAACCCTTTGTCAGAAAGCAGCCGGATTCGGGTATGACGGACTCGAGCTTGCCTGCTGGGGGGACCATTTTGAAGTTGACAAGGCTGACCAGGCCTATTGTGACGGCCGGCAAGCGATTTTGGCGAAATATGGTCTGAAAACCTGGGCTGTCTCCAATCATCTGGTCGGGCAGGCCGTTTGCGACAGGATCGATGAGCGGCATAAGTCCATCGTGCCCGATTATATCTGGGGCAACGGCGATCCGGAAGGGGTGAGGCAAAGGGCTGCCGCCGAAATGATTCGTACCGCCGAGGCTGCAAAAAGGTTGGGCGTTAAGGTTGTATGCGGATTCACGGGAAGTTCGGTATGGCATCTGAACTATTCTTTTCCGCCGGTTACTCCTGATATGATCGATGCCGGCTATGCCGATTTTGCCAAACGGTGGAAACCCATCCTTGATGAGTATCAAAAACTGGGGATAAAATTTGCTCTGGAAGTTCATCCCACGGAAATCGCCTTTGATATAGCCTCTGCTGAAAGAGCGCTGAAAGCGGTTGATTATCACCCGGCCTTCGGATTTAATTATGACCCGAGCCATTTCGGTTACCAGGGGGTGGATTATGTGGGATTCATATACAAGTTTGCCGACCGGATCTTCCACGTCCACATGAAGGATGTGGGGTGGTCACCCTATCCCACCGAAGCCGGAGTGTTCGGCGGAAATCTGGATTTCGGCGACAGGCGCCGGTACTGGGATTTCCGGAGCCTGGGACGCGGTAACATTGAGTTTGAAGAGATCATCAGGGCTCTCAACAGAATCAAATATCAGGGACCTCTTTCGGTTGAATGGGAGGATAGCGGAATGGACCGCGAACATGGTGCCGCAGAGGCTTGCGAATATGTTAACTCGGTTGATTTTCCAACTTCGGATATCGCCTTCGACGCCGCATTTGACAAGTGAACCTAAACCTGTCAGCTTTTTAAAAAGCTGACAGGTTTAAATAAGCCTTTCCAACAACTTCCTGGTCAGGATGATCCCTTCATCTTCCGTGTAGTTGTTGCCTTCGTACTCAACGCCGATGTATCCCCGGTAGCCTGATTTCCTGATGATCTTCATCATCCGTGCGAAATCAATGGTGGTTTCATTTCCGTCCTTGTCGAAATCAAAGGATTTGGCGCTGACCCCCTTTGCGAAGGGCATCAGTTCCTCCATTCCCAGATACCGGTCGTATTCCTCCTGATCACCGATCCTGAAATTGCCAAAATCCGGTAAGGTCCCAACGTTTGGCAGATTTACCTTTTTGATCACATTGCTGAGCCATTTTCCGTTGGAAGAGAATCCTCCATGGTTCTCAACAATGACATTTATTCCCATGGTCTTGCCGTACTTGCCAAGTTCAGTAAGCCCGAGCACGACATTCCCCGCCAGGGTTTCAGCATCGCCGGGTCCGCCGGCATTGACCCGGATCGAATGGCAGCCTAGGTACGAGGCAGCATCTACCCATTTTTTATGTTTTTCAACGGTTTTTTCCCGGCCTTCCGGGGTGTCAGCTCCGAGCTCTCCCTCACCGTCGACCATAATCAGAACATTCTTAACCCCATGATATTCCGTGATTCGCTTAAGTTCTGCCAAGTATTTGGGATCCTGTTCCAGGTCATTAAAGAAGGAGCTGACATATTCGACTGCATGGATTCCGAAATCCCGCTTGGCCCTTACCGGAAATTCCAGGTTATCCAGCATGTTTCCGGTCAGCTGACGATGCAATGACCATTCAGCCAGCGAAATCTGAAAACGGGGGCCCTTTGCGCATGAGGTAAGTAATCCTGGGGCAGCCATTACTCCGGCTGCTGCCAACCCTGATCTGACAACAAAATCCCTGCGGTTCATCATTACAGTTTACGGATCCAGATGTTACGGTAACTCACGGGATTGCCATGATCCTGCAACAGGAGTGGCATATCCCCGTGGGGAGTGTATTTAGGGTACCCGGCGTACACCGTCGGTCCCTTCAGCTCAAAATGATCCTGGATCAGCACACCGTTGTGGAACACAGTAGCCGTGGCTGGTTTGGTGAGGGTTCCATCGGATGCAAACTGGGGGGCATGAAATACGATATCGTAGCTCTGCCACTTGCCGGGTTTTCTTGAACTGTTGACCAGTGGAGCCGACTGCTTGTACAGTGATCCGGCCTGGCCGTTGTAGTATGTTTCGTTGTTATAGGAATCAAGCACCTGAACTTCATACAGAGTCTGGAGGTACACTCCGCTGTTTCCCCTGCCCTGTCCATCGCCCTCTGCCCTGGTCGGGCTTCTGAACTCTATGTGAAGCTGGCAGCTTCCAAATTTTTCACGGGTCATAACATCACCCGTCCCGTTAACGGTCATTGTTCCGCACCCTTTTTTCCATTTGGCATCACCGTTTCTTGAAGTCCAGTTTTTCAGGTCGGCTGATTTCCGGAACAGAATAATGGCGTCAGAGGGTGGTGCCCCATGGCGGCCAGGTGTGATTACCGTTGGTTTTTTGGACCAGTCTTCGGTTTGTTCAGGACTTTGTGCTGAAAGATAGGGAATTGCGATCAGGGCAATGCCCAAAAAAGTGATTAATCGTTTCATATTTCGTTAATTTCCCAAGGTTTACGATAGGTTGGACGAATCAGACCATTAGCCTCTGGCTCGTTGAAAAAGCCAGTCTCACCGTTCCAGTGTAACTCCTTGCCGGTCCGGTAGGCGATATTTCCCATATGAGCCACCACGGCCACGTCCCTGGCGATTTCGATACTTGCCGCCGTGGCGAAATTCCTGCTCCGGATGGAATCAATGAAATCCCTGACATGAAGGGCTAAATCATTGCCGGCATTGACATTACGGTTCACGGGCTCGATGGCTGGGATTCCGTTGTTCACGGCTGGATAGACTTCCCAGAAAGACCTGTTGGCTCTGAGCTCTCCGTTTTCGCCCTGGAAGCTGACCCCATGATCAAAGCCGTAAGCATTGGTCTGGAGGGCGAAATTATTCTCCCAGGTGAGCTCCATATTGCCGAACCGGTAATTGACGGTCAGGGTATCAGGCGTCTCCATGTCATCATTCGGATAGACAAGATTGCCACCCACTGCGGAAACCGTATTGGGATGCCTGATATTCATTGCCCAGAGGGCCATGTCGATCAGATGCACACCCCAGTCGGTCATTTTGCCGCCTGCGTAATCCCAGTGCCAGCGGAAGTTATAATGGAACCTGTTCTGATTGAAGGGTTTCAGGGGAGCCGGTCCGAGCCACAGGTTGTAATCCACCCCGTAAGGGACCGGGCCGTCTGGAACGCGGGGTACGGAATTGCCTCCGTACCGCCAGGTCTGAACTTTGCTTATGGTTCCCAGTTTACCGGAACGGATATAATCCACCATCGCCTGCCAATGCAAACCACTTCTCTGCCACTGACCTACCTGGACCACCCTCTTGTACCGTCTGGCTGCCTTCACCATTTGCTCCACCTCAAAGATCGAATTGGCGGCAGGTTTTTCGACATACACATCCTTGCCAGCCCGGCAGGCCATGATCGTGATCAGGGCATGCCAGTGATCTGGCGTTGCAACGATCACTGCGTCAATATCCTTCCTGTCGAGCACCTTTCTGAAGTCGCCGTACAGATCGAATTTGGGCACTACGATTTTTTTGCCGTATGCATATTTCTGAATATCGGCAGCCCGTGATTCGAGAATGTTTTTGTCGATATCACAAAGCGCTACCAGCCTTACATCCGGTTGTTCCACGAAGGCGCAGGCATTGGTATACCCCATGTTCCTGCACCCGATCAGCGCAATGTTGAGCGGTTCGTCAGGACCTTTTTTCCTGGTGCAGGATTGCATTCCCAGAGCAGAAGGAAGCACTGCGGCCATACCGGCCGCAGCTGCCAGACCCAGGGAGTCTGTCAGGAATTTGCGACGGGTCTGTCCCATGGCCTAAACTTTCGGAAGTTTCCACGGATCCCGGTACACCGGCGTGATCAGCCGGCTGGCTTCCGGATTGTTCCTGAAGTTTTGGTTGTCAGCATCCCAATAGATCTTCTGCCCGGTTTTGATGGCAATATTCCCCATATGCGCCATGCAGGCAACTGCCCTGCCGATCGTGGGATTTGCATTGGTTTCACGCTCGTTCTTTTTCACGCTTTCGATGAAATTCCTGACATGCAGGGTGAGGCCCTGGCCTGTTCCCTGTGTTCTCGGAACTTCAGGTACCAGCGGTCCGTCCTTACCATTTTCAGGCACCACTTCCCATCCGCCACGATCAGCGATAAGGGTTCCATTATTTCCGATAAAGGCTACACCATGATCGCGCCTCCAGTCACCGTTCCCGATGCCCATGGCATGATCCCAGATTACGTTAAATCCATCATACTCATAGATGACCTGTTGAGTATCAGGTGTTTCAATCGGGCTGTCAAGAAAAGCAAGTTTACCCCCTGAGCTCATAGCTGACTTGGGCATGTCGGCCTGCATTCCCGCCAGGGCCATATCCAGGAGGTGAACCCCCCAGTCGGTCATCAGACCACCTGCATAATCCCAGAACCAGCGGAAATTGAAATGAAAGCGGTTGCGGTTGAACGGTCTGCTGGGCGCAGGTCCGAGCCACATATCATAATTGACACCGTCGGGTATGTTTTCATCCGGAACGGGTCCGGGAGGCATCAGCCATGATTCATAACACCAGACTTTTACGGTTCTCACCTTGCCAAGTTTTCCCGACTGCACAAAGGCGAATGCATCATTCCAGTGAGGATCGCTGCGCTGCCATTGTCCAACCTGTACGACTTTTTTATAATGGCGTCCGGCCTTTTCCATCTCGAAAGCCTCATAGATCGAATTGGCCATTGGTTTTTCAACATAGACATGTTTGCCTGAATCGCACGCATCCACCATGATCCTGGCATGCCAGTGATCGGGGGTGCCAATGATGACTGCATCGATATCCTTTCTTTCGAGCAGTTTACGGTAATCGGTGAACACCTCAGGTTTTTTCCCCTGAAGCTCTTCGATATTGGTTGTCCGCTTGTTCAGTACCGCCTGATCAATATCACAAATGGCAGCACATTCAACATTTTCTTCTTTCAGGAAAGCTCTTACATCGGAAAACCCCATGCCGTTGATGCCGATCACGCCGATCACCAGTTTATCATTTGCCTTGTTGGCGCAGCTGACGGCCCCCGGAATGGCTGAAACCGCTGCTGCTGCAGCGGCGGCAGATGCCGTGGTCTTAACGAAACTTCTTCTTGTCGACATTGATATTTGTAAATTTTCAATTAGTGTATTGAGAGGTAATGCGTTCGATTGCAAAGCGTGCCATTTCTTTGGTGTCCTCCTGTTTTTCAAGTTTTTTGAGCACCGGGAGAGATGCATCTGTTCCGAAAACGCTCAGCTCCTTGCAGATGAAATTCTTAGCCGCAGGAGTCCCTGTTCCGCCCAGGAATCTGATCAGGTCTTTTTCAATTTTGGCAGATTTTTCACCGCCGTCATAATTCTTCTTAATGTAATTTGACAGATCCTGGAGGTTGGTCCGGGTATCGCCCGGCTGGTAATCTTTCAGATTGGCCAGGATCTCGACAAAGGTCAGAGGCCTGAACAGTGGCCATTTGCTCTCCGTGTTAAACTGGGGGAAATCATCAGGAACTGCCTGTGTGACAGATCCCGTGGCTGCCCATTCGGCTCCTCTTTGAAGGGTGACGATGAATCCCACACATTCCATTGCCGGGTGTGCGCTGTCGCCCATTGCATGGCCCAGGACAGTATGGAACACTCTTCCTTTACCATAATCAATGGTCATCAGGATGGGCTCATGCTTCTTGGTACCGCCTTTTGCCGAATCTGAATAGGATGTAGCGAGAACCGTAAGATTCTCGGCCGGTCCCCTCAGCTGTGCGTATAATTCATCCTGTGAATGGAGCCAGATTTCAGGCAGGCCTTTCATGATGGGATGTTCGGGCTCGCGGGTGGTAACCCTGAATGCATGCTGCTGCCCGTGGGAGCCTCCAGGTCCCGGCGTGGTGTCCCGGACGATCTGGCCATTGTCCCAGCGGACATAGGGGCCATCAGTTTCATTTCTGTCGCCCCAACCGCCCAGACCGATGATCTTGTTGTACTCCTTCCAGCCCCTGAAGGCATTGTCAGCGGCATGGTATACCACAACTCCGCCACCGCCTGAAACATAGCTTTCGAAGTTTTTATTGGTCTCTTCAGGCCAGGCATCGCCGGTATAATCAAGCACTACCAGATTATAGTTGGTAAAAACGGGCTTGAAGTTCGACATGTCACCGCCGGCTGCCGGGGTTTGTGCAATATCAACAGCGAACAGGCCGCTGTTTTCAAGAATTTGTTTCAGTATCGGAGTGGACTGTTTCCACTCGTGGTTGTTCTGTCCTGTAACGATCAGGGCCTTATAGGGCGCTTTGGATACAGGGGATTGCTTGCAGGAAGGCATCAACAGAATGCCGCCAGCCAACAATGCAATGATCAGAATGGGAAATATCAGTTTTTTCATGTTGGATCGGATTAATATTAGTTGCCTTCAAGTTTCCAGGGTGAACGGAACGGACGGCGAAGCATTCTGCTGGCCATCGGGTCACCAATGATCTCCTCAGTTTCAGGATTCCATTTGATCTTACGGCCCGTCAACATTGAAATCTCACCCAACAAGGCAGCGCTGATGGAGCGGTGGGCTACCTGGCACGGGGTGATAGTTTCCTC
>Ga0172368_10004126_pt1 | contig 17045 bp, 16 predicted proteins | sample Lak11m_FD_114540 | JGI IMG/M metagenome (GOLD analysis project Ga0172368, IMG submission 114540) | Freshwater microbial communities from Kabuno Bay, South-Kivu, Congo - kab_022012_11m | ecosystem: Environmental > Aquatic > Freshwater > Lake | place: Democratic Republic of the Congo: South-Kivu...
ATACAAATTTTAATTAAAAAATACAAGTAAAATATAAAAATAATTAAAAAGAAGTAAAATACAAATTTTAATTAAAAAATACAAGTAAAATATAAAAATAATTAAAAAGAAGTAAAATACAAATTTTAGTTAATTATTAATTATTAATAAAAATAATTAATATAAATAATTAAGAAAGGTGTAATTCAAGACCATTTTTACCTTTACTTATCGTGCTTTTATTTTCAAGTTTTGAAGATGATTTACTATTTTTTGAATGTTGTTCATCATGTTTATGTGATGAATGTGATGAATGTGATTTACTTGAAATAGATTTTTTATCAAAAGATTTTTGATCCATATTATTTGTTAAAAGAAGGGAATTTCTAAATGCATGCATTTCACTTTTATTTTCTGATTTTGTTTTTAAATTATCATAATGACGAGTATTTATTTCGGCTTCTCTTAATTGATCTAAATGTTTTCGTGTTTCGCCGTCTTGTTTTTTGTAATAATCTTTTATATTTTGTTCTTTTTCTTTTAATTGTTTTAATTTTGCATCATCATCATCAACGGAATTAATTCCTGATGCGATTGATTTTGCTAATTGTGTTCCTATTGCTGTCATTATTAGATTGAAGAATAATTTTAATTCTGGTGCCATTGATTTATCTGGAGATGAGTATTTTTCGTATATTTCGCCGAGGATGTCGTAATATGATGTAATATTTCTTTGGGTTTCGTATGTAAACGAGCCATCAAATTTACAATCAAATGGGTTATATTTATCATTCAATAATTCTACACCTTTAACAATCATAAGCATCATTGAGCTCATTAAATTGACTGCATTTCTTTTGTTTCGCATGTTTATACGAAGATCATATTCTGCTTTCATTATATTGTAATCTGAATCTACGCCATAATCTTGTGAAATTGTAATACCGCATTCTTGTAATTCACCTAATTTTCGTAACATATCCAATTGTCGCATGTTATAACCTGGGTCATGTGTTTCTAATTGTTTAGAATGGTATTCCGATTCGTACTGTTTATCCGAATGTTTATCCGAATATTTATCTGAATGTTTTTCGGAATAATTATTTACATTATTAAATGCATCATCATTAAATTGTTCTGTTGGTTTTTCTGTTTTATTATCATAATCTATTCTATGTTCTGTTGTTGTTATTCTTTCAGTATTAGCCAACATTTTTACGAGAAGATCAGTATCAGTTGCTTTATTGTCATTATTGTCCATTTATAAAATTATTTAGATTTTTAATGGATATGTTTTAACACGAATAATAAATTTACGATGATAAATATTTTTTAACACAATCATAACCAGATTTAAACAATTCAAATTTTTTGGTAGTATTAATTGATGTATCTAGGAAGTTTATGCAAGGAGTTTGGATATTTACTGTAAATTTTTCGTAATTTTTTGTAGTATTATTATTTATTCCTATAAATAGGCATTGTATTATATTTATAATTAGTTCTTCAAAATTATCAATATTTTTAATACATTGATTATCATTGGATAAGTATATCCCTATAACATGATCTAAATTATCTTGAAATAAAGATATTGGATAATTATCAATGCAACTACCGTCAACAAATATTTTATCTTCAAATGTTACTGGTGTAAAAAAAATTGGTACAGCGATAGACATTCTAATTGCAGTTATTATTGATAATTTTGGATAATTATTATGAGAAAAATAATAGTTTTTTTTTTCATTAACGCAACATGCAGTTATTATTAGTTTTAGTTTAGTTTTTGTAAATAATTCTTCAAATGTAATACATTTATTAATTTCTTTATTTTTCAATAATTGATTAATAACAATTATGAAATTAGACCCATCATCAATACCAAATTTTTCAAATAATAAGATTTTTTTTGATCTGAATTTTTTTAAATCAAATAATAAAATAAAATCAAATAGATCAGATGGTTTATATCCTATTACTATTAATAATGAAATAACAGCACCAATTGAACTTCCTGCAAATGTTTTTATATTTTTTAATATTCCTTTTTCTTCTAGTGCAACTAAACCACCTAAATGACATATTCCTTTTATGCCACCTCCACTTAGAACTAAAATATCTTTTACATTTTCACTCATATTAATATTAATGAAAAAGATAAGTTTAAGTACATTATTTAATATTCCTCATAACGAACATAAAAAAATTTCAATAAAATCAATATTTGAAGACACGACTGGAAATAAATTTAGTTATCACTATATTATGAAGAATAAACAATTATTAATTGAACAAGAAGTTAAAACATATAATAAAATATATTCTGTATGTTGTTTATTTATTAAAAGAGCCGATAATCAACATTTAACATCAATTAAATTTGATATTCCTGAGTTTGTTCCAGATTGTACTACATTTAATTCATCAAAATGTATTGGATACATTATGAATAAATTAAGGCATGAATATCTTGATTGTTATATTGTTGATAAAAATAAAATAAAAATTGATTGGAAAAATATTGAAGAAAATATTAATAAAGCAAAAAGATAATAAATAAAATTGAATATATAAATAATAATAAATATTATTTTAATATAAATGACAAAAAACAAAATATTAGTAATTATTGAATCGCCCGGAAAGATAGATAAAATAAGTCATATTCTTGGTAGTGAATATATTGTTAAAGCGTCTGTTGGACATATTATTGATTTAAAAAAAATAGATGAAAATATATATCCTGATTTTTCAAAAAAGTTTGAACCGATTTATGAAATAATTTTTGGTAAAGGTGATATTGTAAATAAACTTAAACAGGAAGTAAAAAAAGCAAATAAAGTTTTAATAGCAACAGATGCTGATAGAGAAGGATGTCAAATTGCATGGAGTCTTGCTAAAGAATTGAAAATAGATAATCCAAAAAGAATTATTTTTACGGCAATTACGGAAAAAGTGATAACTGATTCATTAAAACATCCTGTTGATATAGATAAAAATTTAGTTAACTCACAACATTGTAGAAGGATTTTGGACATAGGATTAGGATTTAGATTATCACCTATTTTATGGAAACAGTTTAATTCTCCTAGACTATCCGCAGGGAGGGTCCAATCACCGGTTGTTAGATTGATTGTTGAAAAGGAAAATGAAATAAATAATTTTTTCATGAAATCGGAATCATCATATTTTAGATTTATTGGATTATTTGAAAAATTAAAAGCAATATTATATAAGAATAAAAAAGTAGCGGAAGTTGAAATTGAAAATGGAAAAATATTACTTGAAAAAATAATTAAATCGGAATTAAAAGTAATGTCTGTTGTAAAAAAACAAAGTATTCGTCATCCAAATCAGCCTTTTACAACAACATCATTACAACAAGAATGCGCCAGTAAATTAGGTTTTTCGGCAAATAGAACAATGCAAAGTGCACAACATTTATATGAAAATGGGTATATAACATATCATAGAACGGACAGTCCTAATATTACAAAAGATGCATTAATTGCTATTGGTAAATATATTATTAATAAGTTTGGTGAGGAATATCATGAAGAAAAAACTTACAAAAGTAAACAAGCGACAAGTCAAGAATCACACGAAGCTATTAGAATAACCGATCCAAAACTTGAAGTATTAGAAGAAAGTAAAAAAAATATTGGATCCGACGAAATAAGATTGTATAATTTAATTTGGAGAAGGACAATAGCATCTCAGATGACACCTGCAAAATTTGATGTAACGACAGTTATCATTGGAATAAGTAAATTAAAGGATTATCATTTTGTATTGCAATTTGAAAAATTAATATTTTTAGGATTTTTAAAAGTATACAATTTAATAAATATTGAAGATACAAAATTAGATGATACACAAATTGCTAAAAATAATAAAAAATTTAAAAAAGGTGCTAAATTAGATGTCAAAGAAATAGTTGCTACACAAGAATATGAAAAACCTCCATTACGATATAGTGAAGCAACACTTATTAAAACAATGGAAAAATATGAAATAGGACGACCGTCAACTACTGCTGTAATTATAGAAAAAATTAAAAAAAATTACGTCAAAAAAGAAGATATTGAAGGAATTGAAAAAGAATCAATTATTTTAAAATATGATGGAAAAAAAATTATTGAAGAAACCAATAAAATTATGTTGGGAAAGGAACATAATAAATTTATACCTACTGAAATGGGTATTTTAGTAACTGAATTTTTAATTAAAAGTTTTCCAAAAATAATGGATTACGAATTTACATCTGAAATGGAAAAAAAACTTGATAAAATTGCTGAGGGAAAAGCTGATTGGAGAAAAGTATTAAAAGAATTTTTTGAAATTGTTGATCCAATGATTGATAAAATTAAAAAAGATAAAAAAACATTTATATCTGAACATTCAAAATCACTTGGAATTCATCCTGAAACAAAAGAGGAAATTATTGCAACAATTGGAAAATATGGGGCAATGCTTAAAATGGGAAAAAAATATGCACCAATAAAACCGCCATTAACAATTAAAACAATAACATTAGAAGATGCAATAAAAATATTTGAATATCCTAAAACTCTTGGAAAATTTAATAAAAAGAACGTTTATTTAAATAGAGGAAAATATGGGTTATATTTACGATTTGGAGAAAATGAAACATTAGCAATTCCTAATGAAGTTGATATTGATGAAGCAATTAAACTTATTAAAGAAAAATTGAAAAAATATTTATGGATGGGAAAAGATAAAAAAAATACATATACTGTTTTGAATGGAAAATATGGTACATATGTTAAAGTCAAGTCAATTAAAAATAAAAAAACAGCTAATTATAAAATTCCAGATGATACAAAAATTGAAGAGTTAAATATTGATAAAATTAATGAAATAATTAAAAATGCATTACAACATAAGCGACGTCGTTTTGTAAAAAAAACGATAAAAACTGAATGAATTTAAATTAAAATAAAAATTTTATTTTAATTTAATTTATTTAAATTTTCCAATAAGACTGACACGCACAACATGTATACCATGTTTGGGTTGTTTTTGTAGGTCTAAAAAATACAGCATCACGAAGTTTATAATTTTTATGACTTGGACATTTTGAGTTATGACAAATATAATTTCTTGTATGAGGTAATATTTTACTATATATCATATTTTTAAAGACTGTATCATCAACAAATAGATTAACTGATTCATCTGTCGTTGTTTTACTTAAAACTAATGTTGCATTTTTGATTTGTTGGGAATAACCGCAGTTAGTACATGTAAAAAATGCTTGGGATGTATTATAATCATCTTCTTTTTCTTTTATTTCATTAATTTTTTTATTTACTTTAGTTTTTGTTTTTTTATCTAATTTTTTATATTCATCAATTTCTTTAATCTTAGATTTATTAACTTCTTCAATTGTAACTTCTTCGCCATCAACGAGTCTTTTTATGACACTATTTTCGTCTGTTTCTTCACTAACATCTGTTGGTGTTTCTAATGTTTTTGTTATATTTGCTGTTTTTGATATATTTAATAAATTACTACAAACTGGACAAAACATTTATTATTAATATTATTTACTTATATTCTTAATATATCAATTTTTTATTTATATTTTTAACTATATAAAAAATTGAAGTTTAATTCATTTGATTATTTATATATATTAATATAAACAATTAATAATGGAAAAATATGCAGATCAAAAAGAATTAAACAAAAAAATAACGAAAAAATACATAGAAGAAATAATTAAAAAATATGAATATAAACTGAATAAATTAATATTATTTGAAAACACTACCGAAAATTTTGAGAAATTTCTTAAAATATCTAAAACAGAACGTGATGAATTAAAAGAAAATATGGATGGTTCAGGAAAAGAAGAATTAATAGATAAATTTATAAATTCAATTGAAGAATATAAAAAAGAAAGTAAAAAATATAAAAACATGTATAAAAATGCCACGGAAAAAATAAAAAAAATGAAAAAAAATATTGAGGAAATGATAGAAACAGAAAAAGAATGTAAAGAATTGATAACAGAATATAACGAATTTGAAAAAGAATATAAAGAATTTAATAAAGAACATGAAGAATTGAATAAAGAAATCAAAAAACTAGAAAATGAAAAAATGGAAATAATAAAAGATGATGATAATGTAATAATGAAAGTAAAAAACTTAATAAAAACAAGCAAAGAGATAGAATCAAAATCAACAGAAAAAATTGAAAATTTAGATGAATTTAAAAAAATATTTGAAGATATGACTAATGAAAAAATTGAGATATATAAAAGAATTGATAAACTGAAAGAAAAATATACAGAATTACACAAAAAAGATATAGAATTACACAAAAAAGATATAGAATTACACAAAAAAGATATAGAATTACACAAAAAAGATGTAGAATTAGACAAAAAAGATATTGAATTACACGGAAAAAATAATGAATCATCAATGGAAACCGAAAAGTTAAAAAAAAATATAAAAACCCAAGGGAAAAGAATTAAAAAATTGAATGATAAAAAAATTGAAAATCTTACAAAACAACTATTAAAAGTGTTATTTATTTCCGAAACATTAATATGTAATTTTTCCATCACATGAAAAAATTAATCTCAATTAATAATAATCATTAAAATATCATTTATAGCTATATTTATGAAAATATATATATATAATTTATAGATATTTTATCATAGTAAAATAAAATTTAATATGATAATTCATTTATATGCCATTTTTCTTTAATTCCTGATGGTAATTGTCTAATAATTATTATTGGTAATACTTTTAATTCAAGTTCAAGTTTTGCGATTGTAACAGGATCTAAATTGTTAACATCTTTAACCATTGGTTTTGCTCCAAGTGATAATTGTTTTGCACGTTCACCTAATATTCTTACTCGTTCATATTTTGTTAAAAATGGTTTAGTTATTCTATTTGATGTATCATATTCTAATTTATCATCGTCTTCAAAATATTTATCTATAATATCGTCATAATCATCTGATTTTTTCTTACCTATTTTAGAAAAATTATATAAACATTCTTCTTTTTTTTTATCATCTAAATCTGAATTATCTTTTTTATTATCTTTTTCGTCATCATTAGTATATTTTTCTGTTTTTGTAATTGGTTTATGACGTGATAATGGTTTATTATGTTTCATGTAATAATATTATTATAATATATATAGTCTAATTTTTAATTAAATCATTTTTTTTATTAATAAATATAAAAAAATGATTTAATAATATATTAAATGATTTAAGTAATATAATAATTATGTATATTAGTTTCAATGAAAAGTTTAAGTATAACGAAATATAATAATTATATTTTTATTTTATGCGGTTTAATATTTTTTGTATTATTTTTTGATTTAATCTTATTATATGTTATTAAATTATTAAGTATTTTATTTTTATTATATATTTATATTTTAATATGTTGTATAATCATATTTTATGTTTCTATTTTATTTTTATCATATATTTATAATTTAATATATTGTGTAATTATATTTTATGTTTTTATATTTATTTGGAGATTTTGTTTTGATATATATTTTATGTTTTTATATTTAATTGGAGATTTTGTTTTGATATATAGTTTATAATTTTATATATTCTTTTTTATATTTCATTAAATATTATGATATTTAATGAAAATTTGGTTCATAAGATTAATAATGAAAAAAAAATGAAATATTAATATTTAACGAATTTATGTAATATACATAATATAATAGTCATGTCATCGGCGAATGATGTATTTATGAAATTTTTAAAAAGTGTGCAAATTAGGAAAAACGATCATTCTACGTTAATAACACACACTTCTATGGGTGGATTTAAGGGGAGTTTTAGTATTACATCGTTGAATTATGATAAATTTGTTAATTTATATAAAAACGCGTTAGCTAATGGGCGTGATTTATACATGGTTGAAAGGTCGTGTGGAACGAGTTCATTTGTTGTTGACATTGATTTTAATTTTGATATTTCATATAATGAGAGATTATATACAATTAAAAATATTAAATATATCATATCTAATTTTAATGATATAATAAATAAATATTTGGATATAGATGATGACACGAAATTAAAAGCATTTATAACAGAAAAACCTAAGCCCACCATAGATAAAACGAGGGTGAAAGATGGATTTCATATATATTATCCATTTATTCCTATTAGTTGGGAAATGAAGTATTTTTTTATGAATGAGATGGTGAATAAGATGAAAGAAAATAAAATGAATGAAATATTACCGTTTATTAATCCGATTGAGGATGTATTTGACACGAGTATTATTAAGAGAAATGGTATATTAATGTATGGATCACATAAAGAAGGAAAAAAACCATATAATTTAACACATATAATTAATTTTGACGGAACTGAAGATGATATAAATGATTATACTGTTAGTGATTTAATTGATTTATTTTCATTGAGGAGAAATGCTGATGATGATATATTATTATTGAATGATGATTATAATACAGATGAATTTAAAAAACAATTGCATAAAGCATTTAATGAACATATGAGTCCAAAAGATAAACATATAGTAAAAAATGATAATGATGAAAAACAAATTCAGAAGGTAATTAATTATGTTTCAGTTGTGTATGATAATTCTAGGGATATTGAATTTGCGAGAAAGCTGATAAAAATAATATCTGTAAAAAGGGCATCAGATTTTCATGATTGGATATCTGTTGGATGGACATTACATAATATTTCTGATAAATTATTACCTGAATTTAAAGAATTTTCAAAATTATGTCCGGAGAAGTATTCAGAGGATACTTGTAATAAAGTTTGGAATGAAGCGCGGTTTGAAGGATATAGAATAGGTACATTGAGATGGTGGGCTGAGTTGGATAATAAAGTAGAGTATTTAAAAATATTGAGAGAACAAGTTTATCCGTTTATTGATAAAGCGTTTTCAGGAACGCATGATGATATTGCAATGGTTATTTATGAAATGTATAAACATATATATAAATGTGTTGATATTAATCATAATAAATGGTATGAGTTTAAGAATGATAGATGGGTTAAAATAGATGGTGCATATACCTTGAAAGAACGTATATCATCAGACTTAACACGTGAGTTGATATTAGCATATAGTTATTTTGTCAGGGCGAATATTAACACGAATGGTGAAGAAAGTAAAGATTGTTGTATTGATAGGAGTAAACAATTAAATGATACATGTATAAAATTAAAATCGACGCCATTTAAGAATAATGTTATAGAAGCATGTACGAGGAAGTTTTATGACGACGAATTTTATATTAATAAATTAGATGAAAATAGGGGATTATTAGGATTTAATAATGGTGTGTATGATTTGAATAATGGATGTTTTAGACGAGGTAATCCTGATGATTGTATAAGTTTAACAACGGGATATAATTATACTGAGTTTGATATGGATGATGAAGTTATTAGGAAAATTGATGAATTTTTTGAGAAAATATTGCCTAATCAGGGGGTTAGGACATATGTATTAACATTAATTTCAAGTTTTTTGGATGGTTACAATAAAGAGCAGAAATTTTTGATTTGGACTGGCTCGGGAAGTAATGGTAAATCGTGTTTAAATAATTTATTGGAAGTAACATTTGGGAAATATTATAAGCCATTGGATGTTGGTTTATTAACTGTGAAAAGAAGAGACCCTAATAGTCCTTCACCTGCTTTGGCAGATAAGAAAGGTATTAGATTATGTGTAATGTTGGAAGCTGAATTTGATGAAACAATAAAGGTTGGTTTAATGAAACAATTAACTGGTGGTGATTCTATAGCAGCAAGAAATTTACATGAAGGATTATTTGAATATAAACCGCAATTTAAATTAGTTGTTCAATGCAATAAATTGCCCGTGATAAATGCGGATGATGGTGGAACATGGAGGCGATTACGAGTTGTAAAATTTGGATCAAAATTTGTGGCTGAACCTAAACGAGAGTTTGAATATAAAATTGATCAAGATTTAATTATTAATATTAAAAATTGGAAACAAGGATTTATGTGGTTACTTTTGAATAAATATTACCCGATTTATAAGAATGAAGGATTGAAAGAACCGTCGGAAATAATGACTTATACAAGTAATTATAAAGATGATAATGATTTTTACTCCGAATTTATGAAAGAACAAATACATGAAACCGATAATGATGCTGATTGTGAATTACTTGATGATATTTATTATCATTTTAAAATATGGTATAAAGATTCAACGTCCGGTAAATGTCCCAATAAAAAAGATCTAAAAGGATATTTAATTAATCATAAGCACCAAATTAAAGATTTGTATGTTTTAGGTTTACGGTTAATTCTAAATGAAAATGATGAAAAACAACAATCGGAAAGTAAGAAATTTAGAACAAAAGATGACGAATTTGAAAAAGTAAAATTTAATGAAAACCAAGATGATAAATTTAAAAAAAAATTAAATAGTAGTGATAGTGAACATGATGATAAAGTTAATAAAAAAGATTTAAATACAGATGAAACTGATAGTGATAGTGATAGTGAAGATGATAAATAAAATTAATTTATTAATAAATTAATTTTATCAATATTATTAATATTATTAATAAAAATATTTACTTAGCATTAAATCAGCTAATACAATGATAAAAATTCCGATAAGCATTACGATGATGAATTGTTTTATTTCATCGGATTTATCTTTTTCTTTATTTATTAAATTAGCTATTTCATATTTACATTTATTACATTTTTTAATATGATTTAAAACTTTATCATTATCATCATATTCATTTATGTGATGTGTATTTTTTTTTAAATGTTTTTTAACTTTATCTGGAAATGTATTAAATGTTTCAATGGTAGATTGGGGAATACTTGAATTTGAATTTGAAATTGAATTTGAAATTGAATTTGAAATTGAATTTGAAATTGTTGATTGATTTGTACTCATGTCGGTATCATAATTTTTAGACTTATTTTTTTCAATGTAACTATAATTGGAATTTATCATATCGTTTTTTGGTAATTCTAAGGGACATTTTATTCCTGATATATAATTTTTATCATGTGATTCTAATTCACTTAAATCCGTCATTAATATTATTATAATGATATTAAAAACAATTAGTTTTTAACGTTTGTAGTGTTCAACTAATGATTTTTCAAAACGTTTGTTAATATCATCATCATCATCATCATTATTTAAATTATTATGTTGTTTGTTTAACGATGATTTTTCAAAACGTTTATTAATATCATCATCTTCAATTTCATCTTCATTACTTAATTTACTATGTTGTTTGTTGTATACTAATTGTTTGTATGCTTTTACATATTCTGTATCAATTGGTCCTTTTTTAAATTTTATTTGTTTGACATCATCACCAACTACTTTTTTAAGTTGAGAACTAATATTGAATGGATTATCCATAATTAAATCTTTATTTGATTTATTTGTTTTTGATGTTAAATCTTTTGTACGTTCATTTTTGAAATCTTCGAATCTTTTACTGATATCAATTTTATTGTTATATTTTGTATTTTCTTCATCTTCTTGATTTTGATCTGAATCTTCATCGGTATTATTTGAAGTGTCATCATCATTATCATTATCAATATCAATAGTACTATATAGATTTGTATCTACATTGGCAGTTGTATATGGAGTGGTTGATTCATCATCAACTGAAACAAATTGGTTACCTTCAATTCCATTATCGTTAGCGGCAGCAATTCCTTCCCATTTAATAATTGATTTATCATTTATAGTTTTTCTTTTATGCTTAGTTTTATTCCATTTTTTATTAAATTCTTTATTATCAAATTTATCATCATTAAATATTTTTTTGGGCATTGTTTCAATATATTGAGATTCCCTTTCTAATTTAGAGTCTTCTAATCGTTTTTTCAATTCGTCATATTTAATTTTATCTTTAAATTTTTCTGAACTGATTCTATGTTTTTCGTTAATTTTTATACATTCATTTTCAAATTTTTTTTTTGCTTTTTTGGTATTTTCTTCTGATTGTAAGTTAATCATATTTTGTAATTCAATAAATTCTTTAAAACTTTGTTTATAATCTTTTTTGGAAGTGATTTGAAATTGTTTATCGTAAATTTCTTTTGTATTTGGATCTTTTAAAATTTTATATGCATCATATATTAATTTAAATTGGTAATTCAATCTTTTTTGTTCACTTTCTTTTTCTTCGTCTGGTAATTTTGATATATAGTTACTGAAACGGTCTGGATGAAAATTGTTAATTTTTCTTTTTCCTATTTCTTTAATTTGTTCAATTGATGCTGAATGTGATAATCCAAGTATTTTGTAATAATCAATAGAATTCGTCATAATATTGAATGCAATTGAAGAATCGTTATCTTCATTATTTAAATTGTTTTTCATTATAGTTTTTAAATATAAATTATTAATTTATATATAAACTCATATAGTTAATGGATTTATTAGAAGCAGGTCATATATTATATTTAGTCGGTGATATGTTATCATTTCAATATAGAGAAAGAACGAGAACATTACCCGAATATATATATAATTTTATAGATGATGGTGGAATTACTGAATTTAATATAAAAAAATTAATTAATTCTCCTAATTTAATATTTTTTATTAATTTTACAAATGGATTATTAAATGATGATGATAATTTAGGAAAAATTATTGAAAAAACATATAAAAAAATATCAAAAAACAAATTATACAAAAATATTCAAGTGACAAGAACAGCAGATACACCTGCAACAAGTCAGATATTGATAAATTTAGGGATAGTTTATGCTGATAATATTGATAAATTAGTGGATGAATCTATTGGTATTGGAAAAATAATTTCAACAAATATTGATAGTTATTTATCAGGATTATGTGTAAATTTTTTTGTTACATTAATTAAAAAGAAAGTTAAAATTGATCAATGGGTATTTAAATTAATAGATTTATTAAAATCCGATATAGTTAAAAAATATTTTTTGAAATCATCTGAATTGGAAAGGTATATTATATATGTTAGTTTATGGAAAAATTATGCTAAAACACGATTTTCAAAAGATGGGGAATTAATAAAGGCAAAAGCATTTAGTAATTTAGAATACAGGATTAAATATTTTTATGATTTAGTGAAAACGAATGTAGATTTAGAATTTATTGATGATATTTTAATATGTAGTTTTACAATAATATGTGTTGCATATGATGGTTTATTAACATGTAATGGAAATTGGGAAAAATTGGTATATTCAACGGTATTATTTTGGATAAATAGTGGATCTATTGCATGTTATTTATATGGTTTAATGTATGGTTTGGATAATGTTTCTGATAATATGTTAATTGAAGTTAAATATAAAGATGAAATGATTAAAATGGCTAGAAAAATGTATAAGAAGTATTATTTAGGAGAGAAATTTTGATAGGTCTTCAAGTGTTCTATTACCGGTATAATTAATTTTAGTTCCATTATTATCAAGAATTATTGTTGGAAATCCGTCAATATTTGGACAGCTAGTAGAGTCACAATTAATTTTTTTGAAATTTATATTGGGGAATTTATTGATTAATTCATTCCAAATTGGTTCAAATGCTTTACAATGACCACACCACGGAACTGAATATAAAAATAGTGATTTATCTGATTGAGGATATTTTTTTTTATTAGAATTGATAAATATAAAAACAATAATAAAAATGATAATGAATAACAAAATTAACAATAAGATTTCCATATATATAATATAAAATTATAAATTATAAAAATGACTGGAGGTATAATGCAATTAGTGGCGTATGGATTTGAAGATATGTTTATAACAGGTGATCCTCAGATTACATATTTTAAAGCGGTGTATAAAAGACACACTAATTTTTCAAGAGAACAAATTCCACAGAATTTTTCAAATACTAATAGTGTTAATTTTGGAACGCGTGTTTCGTGTTCTTTAGGAGTTAATGGCGATTTAATAGGTAATATATTTATTGTTATAAAACTCCCAACAATAGGACAAATAGATCAGACAGGAATATCACAAATAGCATGGGTTCATAGAATAGGTTTTTATATTATAAAATTGGTTGAAATTGAAATAAATGGACATATTATTGATAGACATTATGGTGAATGGTTAAGTATATGGAGTGAATTAGTAAGTGGATACAATGGTGATAATAGGAGAGGATTATTAAAAATGATAGGAGAAGATGACACTTTAACTGATTTTACATTTACGAAGGATGAATATACTTTATATGTTCCATTACAATTTTGGTTTTGTAGAATGAGTGGATTATATATTCCGTTACTAAGTTTACATTATAGTGATATAAAAATAAATATTGAATTTAATGATGCTGACAAATGTTATATAACTGCACCAACGAATTATGTTGAATGTATTGATTCTGTTTGTAATTTTACTGATTATGAATACATTGAACAAAATATAAATGGTGATATAAGAGCCGGATTATTTATAAAATATGATATATCAACACAACGATTATATTATGTTAAATTAACAACAAATACATTAACTGGAATACCATTAACGACATATCCAATTACTCCGAGTGATATATTAACATATTTATATACTGTTGATGCATATGGAAATATTAGTATTAATGCTGATCCAGCTGATTATAAAATAACTGGAAAGACAAGTGGTTTTATAATGTTTCCAGATTTTAATGTTGTATCAGTTAAATATTCTTTTCCGAGATTAAGGGTAAATTTAAAAAATTGTTATTTATTAGTTGATTATTATTTTTTAGATGATGAAGAAAGAGTAAAGATTGTTCAAATGAAAAGGGATTATTTAATAGAGCAATTATTTTTTACACCAGATGTAGTAATTGATGGAATTACACGGAGTTCAAAAATAGTGATGGATCAACCATGTAAATTAATGGTATGGGTTATTCAAATGAAATATAATATTAATTCAAAAGATTATTTTAATTATTCAAATTCATATCAACATAAAATATCGTCGGATACTAATTATCCTAACAATGATGTTGGTGATGTTGTTGGTGGGAATATTGCATTAAATGAAACAGTTATATTAAATGGATATGAAAGGGTATCATTTATAGACAGTAATTATTTTAATATGATTCAACCATATCAGCATTTTAAATATGCACCACAAATTGGAATAAATGTATATTCGTTTGGGCTACATCCAGAATTAATACAACCGTCAGGATCATGTAATATGAGCCAGATTGATAATATTTTGATCAAAACAAAAACAGATGCAACTGTTACTTCAAGTAATTATGCAGTTTTACGATGTTATGGTCTTAGTTATAATATTTTACGTGTTTCAAGCGGTATTGCAGGTGTTGTTTTTTCAAGATAAACTATATAGAAATTATATAGAAATTGTATAAAATATAATATGATAAAAAATATAGAAACTGATTTAAAAGAAAAAAATGATAAATTACAAATTAAAAAATTTGATATACGATCATTATGTAAAAATCCTGCAATTCTTATAATAGCGGGAAGAGATAAAGGAAAAAGTTGGGTTGTTAAAGCCATTTTAGAAAAATTAACTGGATATCCAGCAGGTATTGTTATATGTCCGACTGAAAATGCTGATCCATTTTATTCTAAAATTATTCCTAAAAGTTTTATTTATCTAAATTATAAATCTGAAATAATCAAAAATATAATATCAAGACAACAAATATTGAAAGAAAAAGAAAAAACATCAGGAAAAATAATTGATAAAAGAATATTTTTAGTAATGGACGATTGTTTAGCATCTAAAACAATATGGTCAAAAGATCCAATGATAAAAGAATTATTAATGAATGGCCGACATTATGACATAACATTTATATTAACAATGCAATACTCATTAGGAATTGCACCGGATTTACGATCTAATTTTGATTATGTATTCATGTTATATGACGATATATTTTCAAATGTTAAAAGATTATATGATCATTATGCTGGATTATTTCCATCAGTTGAATCATTTAGAGAAGTTTTTTTACAATTAACTAATGATTATGGTTGTATGGTTTTGAATAAAAAAACTGGTAGTAAAATATTAAATAATAAATTATTTTGGTATAAAGCTCCTGATTTAAGAGGTAGTGATTTTAGATTAGGTTGTAGACAATTTAAAAATTACCATACAAATAATTATAGAGAATTTAAAAAAAAAATAGATACAAATGAAATATCAAATTTAATAAATGAAAAAAGAAAATATAAAAAACTTAAAATTAAAAAAATTTAATTAATTTGAATTTAATCTAATTTAATTCAAATTGTTGTTTATTATGCCTGACTAATAAAATATTTATTAAGCGCTTCTGTTTTTCTTGTATCAACATCTTGACTGCTTCTAACCCATGGTGATGGATTAGCGAACATTGTTCTGAAAATATCTGAGACATATACAGGAGAATTTTGTTCTTCTTCAAATGTTCTTGGAATATATTTATATACTATTTTTTCAGGCGGACATATTTTATTTTCTTTTATTAAATCAACAGAAATAAATAATATACCAATAAAAAATAATATTAATATTAACAATTTTATTAATGAATACATGATTACGATTAATATATATAAATTAATTAAAATATAAAAATTGAAAAATAGATTTATAAAATTATATTTATATCCATCATTAATGCTTAATATAACACCTATATCGGATATCATAAAACAAAAATATTGCAATATTTATATTAAATGTCCTAAAAGACTAGTATATAATGTTTTTAATAAATCAGGTTTAATAAATAGCTTATTAGCGAATATTTTAAAATCTTGTTTTTGTGATTTTGAATATTGTACGTCTTATACAAGATATGAAAAATGTAATATTGATACTGGATATTTATCCGGATTAGGTAATAAGGCAGTACAAAAAATTAGATCTTGTGATAGCATCGAAAATATAATACAAAATGTTAAAATGAGATATTATTTAAATAAAAATAATACAATAAAACTTGATACTGATAATACACTTATTATATTTGATGATG
>Ga0172368_10004129_pt1 | contig 17027 bp, 18 predicted proteins | sample Lak11m_FD_114540 | JGI IMG/M metagenome (GOLD analysis project Ga0172368, IMG submission 114540) | Freshwater microbial communities from Kabuno Bay, South-Kivu, Congo - kab_022012_11m | ecosystem: Environmental > Aquatic > Freshwater > Lake | place: Democratic Republic of the Congo: South-Kivu...
CCTGGGTAACGCGGTTTAATAGCGGTGCGTCGGGCGAGCTGGTCAGGTTTTCCCAATTCCCGGCGAGTGAATTGGCATCGTATACCGGATGAGACGCCATCGCGAGAATTTCGCCTGTGCGCGCGTTTAATACCACCACAGCCCCGCGGTGACTGCCAAGCAGTTCATCGGCGCGCTGCTGCAGTTGAAGGTCGATGCTCAGACGCACGTCCAGGCCAGCGGGTGGTTGAGAGTAGATCAGCAAATGCCACCAAATCGCAGAGGCGGGGGTCCCTTTGAGCCCGCGCAGGTAGGGTCCGAGGCTTTTTTCCAGCCCGGATAGCCCGTACAGCGGATTATTGTAGCCGGTGACGTGTGAAAGCTGCGGGTATAAGTAGTTGCGCTCCAGCCTGCCAGGCGATCCAGACGTGACCACGATGGGCTGATTGGCGCGGTCGAGCATGGACCCGCGCGGCATATACCGGTCATCAATGGTCGGGCGCGGGTTGTCATTGCGCGCCAGAAGTCGATCACGCTCAATTGCGCTCCACCAGCCAGCCAGCGTGCCAAGGGCAAGTAATCCAACGAGGAATACGGCGCTTGTGACAAGGAATGGGCGCTCACGCAGCAGCGGGGCCGGTTCCTCCTCCATGTCACCGCAGCAAGAGAGCAAGATCAATAAGCCGCACATGGTGGTGACCAGCGAAGATCCGCCGTATGAAACAAAGGGAAGGGTCACCCCGGTTAATGGCAGCAACTGCAGGTTCCCGCCCATGATCAGGATGGTTTGCACGGCAATATAGGCTGAGAGGCCGGCTGCCAGGTAGCGCTGGAAGCGTGTAGGCGCTGATACGGCGACCAGCAAGGCGCGAACAATCAACAGGGCGTAGACCACCAGCAAGGCCAGGACCGCGACCATGCCGCCTTCTTCCGCCATCGCGGCGAAGATGAAGTCGGATTGGGCGACCGGGACGAGCCCTGGGCTGCCCAGGCCCGGCCCTTGACCGAACACCCCTCCGGCTGCGAAAGCAATCAGAGATTGGATGATCTGGTAAGAACTGCCTGAAGCGTCGATCCAGGGGTTGAGCCAGGAATCAACCCTGAGGCGTACGACCCGGATCAGCTGGTAGCCAATCAGTGACGCCGCAGTCAGGCCGCCCAGGCTGATCAAGATCATCCTGCGTTTGCCAGATGCGATGTACAGGGTGAAAGAGTAGATCGAGATGAAGAGCAGGGCAGTGCCCAGGTCGCGCTGCGCGACCAGCATGGCCATGGCAACCCCGACCAGGGCCAGGGTGGGCGCAAGCAAGCTGTATAGCGAAATGCTGGAGGGCAGACGGTCGGCCATGTAGGCGGCCAGGTAGACGATTAGCAGCAGTTTTAACGGCTCTGAGGGCTGCAGATAGATTCCACAGCAGCCCAGCCAGAGACGTGGGCCGGCCCCGGCCGGGTAGGTGCCAAAGATGAAAGTGGCCGCGGTGATGCCCAATCCCAGCATCAACCAGATGTACTTGTAGTTGCGCAGCCAATCCAAGAAACTGGGTTTACGCAGCCCGGCCAGCAGCAGTACGATCGCCACCACGAACCAAACCGTTTGGCGCATTCCAAGATGGTTATCGAGACGCCAGATGGTCAGCAGACCCCAGCCAGATAACAGCGCCGCCATGGGCAGCAGATAGGGGTCTGCGTGGGGCGCGCTGCGAATCATCTCACGGTTGACGAGCAGAAAGCCGGCCAGCCATGCGGCAAACCCCAGCCAGTGCTGCCAGTTGAGCGGGGTCCAGCCGTGCAGCCGCACAGCGGGCGCAAAAGTGAAAGCCAGACTGTAGAGGAACAGGAAAGTCCCTGCCAGCCACAGCAGGCGGTCTTGAACCATGCGGCGCGGATAGGACACGCTTTCCTGGATCAGGGTTACTCCAGATATTTTTGAACAAGCAGGCTGCAGCGCTGGCGAATTTCAGGGGTGATCCGCTCAGGCTGGGTGATGATCGCGTCTGCCAGGGCGCGCGAACAGGCGCAGTCTGGCGCGGGCAGCCCTGACAGGCTGTGCACCAGGTGTTCGATCGCCTGTTGGGCGGCCGCGGTGTTCTTAAGCAGGGTGCGAATGACCATTTCGACCGAGACGGGCTCTTCGCTGACGTGCCAGACGTCATAATCGGTGACGTGGGCCATGATCGCATAGCTCATCTCCGCCTCGCGCGCCAGGAACACCTCCGGGCAGGCTGTCATGCCGATGATCGACATGCCCCAGCTGCGGAAAAGGTTGGACTCGGCCTTGGTGGAAAACCGCGGGCCTTCAATGGTGATGAAGGTGCCGCCGCTGTGCACCATTGCGCCCGCCGCCGCCGCGGCCTGGGCTGCCAGGCTGGACAACTCGGCGCAGAGCGGGTCGGCAACGCCCACGTGCGCCACCAGGCCATCACCAAAAAAAGAGCGCTGGCGCAGGCGGGTAAAATCGAAAATCTGATCGGGGATGACAATAGACCCAGGCGCATAATCCTCGCGCAGCGACCCGCAGGCGCTGATGCTGACCACGCGTTTCACCCCGAGGCTTTTGAGCGCATAGATGTTCGCGCGGTAATTCACTTCGCTGGGCGAAATATGATGTCCGATACCATGCCGGGCCAGAAACACGACTTGTTCTCCGGCCAGATTTCCAAGAACCAGGGGGGCGCTGGGTTTTCCGAAAGGAGTATCTATCTCGAGCTGACGCGTGTCGCTCAGGCCAGACATCGCATACAGGCCCGAGCCTCCAATTACACCTAAAACGGGTGATTCTGCCATGAGATGCTCCTATGGATGAGAACTATTGTCTTCGATTTGGATTTGAATATTCACCTGGCCGCAGCGCAGTTCATCCCCGCTCATGATCACGGTCGGCGTGCTGATTTTTTCGTCGTTGAGAAATGTGCCGTTTGTGGAACGCAGGTCTTCGATCCACCACTGCTCGTGGTGGTAAGCCAGACGGGCATGCGCGGACGAGACCGTTTCATTGTGGATGATGTAGGTGCTGGCCGGACTGCGCCCTAGAATGATTTCCGGGATGCTGAAAGACGCGGCCTGGTCATCGAGCATGTTGGTCACCGACATGCTGATCGCCGGAATTTTACGGGACTGCAAGATTGCGGTCTGGGCGCGCAGGTCTTGCCAGATGGTATAGAGCGCCCATGCCAGAAATGCGTACAGACAGATGGCCATCAATACCCGCACGGCAAGGATCAGAATCGCGCTCATCCCCGATTAGCCTTCGTCATGGCCGGGCGGAGCGGGCGGGGGAGTGATGCGGATGGTATCGCTCACGCCTTCGCCGGGTTTTGGCTCTTCGCCGTAAATCAAGGCGACGCCAGCCAGACTGATCACGTCCCCAGGCGTCAGCGCGTGTTGGTGAATGCGCTGCCCATTGATGCAAGTGCCACCGCTGGAGTTCAGGTCAAACAGGACAAACTTTCCGCGGCTGAGACGGATCTGGGCGTGCACCCTGGATACACGCGAGTCCTCGATGACCAGATGATTGTCGGACCGCCGGCCAATATTGGTCGCCGGGCGGTTCAGGTTATAAATCGTTTCGCCGTTGAGGATCAGATAGGCCGAGATGTTTAAACCGGTGGGATCATCCCCGCGTTGATTGGCTTTTTTGAGCGATAACGCCGCAGTGTGGCCGGGCGAAATATGCTCAGACTGCGACAGCACCTCTATTTCGCCATTCGTAAAACCTGGTTCGGGCTGTAAACGGATGTTGGGGCGGCGCATGAAGGTGATGCCGCCCAGCCGGGCGGCCTCTTCCAACGCTTCAGGCAAACGCTGAATGATATCGCTGCCGCGCAGTTCGTCAACCAGGCTGGCATTTAACCGGATGGTGTATTGATATGGCGCGATGAATTTGCCGTGGTGGTCGCTTTGAAGATTGCTGTGCATCGACTGAACCAGCTGGTGCGCTAAAATGTTCTGGAATCCCTCTGTCTTAAACGGGATGATCCATTCTTCAATCAGCGTTTTGAGACGAGTCTCAATCAGGTGAAGAGAGGCGCTCATAATGATGAATTATAATCTCACAGGGTGGTGATTTTTCGATTTTGCCGTAACAAAAAAGCAAACTTCACACCTGCTAACCTGCCAGGTGCAAGATGGGGGTGGTGTACCGGCCGAGATCCGGCGGGCCTAAGGCAGGTTCGAAGCTTTAAACTCATCAAAAGCGATCGTAACCGCCGGATTTGCAAAGCTGAGCACACCCAGACCGACCAGACCAGGCTGAGTGAGGGTTTTGTCCTGGGCGGTGAAAACCTTAAGTCCGTTATTAATATCCAGAGTCAGGGTGTCACCTTTGCAGGTAAATTTAACCGCGTTGGGTTTATCTGGGTAGAGAAAATTGAAATTCACGCCGCCCGTCGAGATTTCAACGTATGGATTTTTGCCGTCCTTTTCGCGCAATGCGTATTCATAACGATAGAAGGCATACCTGCCTTGACTGTAAAGGCGCGCTTCATACCAGAATTTGAAATCAGGCGCAGCCCGGCAGATCAGAGACACACCGTTTTCCAGGTCGCCGAGATTTTCATAGATGGTTGACACTTCCACATCCGCGTTCAGTTTGGTTCTGCGGAACTGGTAAACGTAGGTTTCTTTGTCCATTAGATCGTAGATCAGCCTGCCCTTAGTTGTGGCGAAAGTGGATCGCATCTTAGAAGACTGGGTCGTGATCACGACCGTTTTCGTCCAATCTTCAGACACCTTATCGAAGGTATCCTCAATGCTGGTGAGTGGGGTGGGAGATGGCAAAGCCGTGGGGGTTGCGGGTTTTGGGGTGGCTGTGCTGGTGGCAGCCGCGGTCGGGGTGGGTTGGGCGGTGGGCTCAACGGCTTCTGTTGCGGTCTCTTGCGCTTGCGGTTCCTGTGGGGCAACCTCTGTGCTGGTTGGGATCATGACCATTTCGGGGGTGGGATTTGATGCGGCAAGGTCTGCCGCTTTACATGCCAGAGAAGCCAGGCTCAGGATCAAAATTAATGTCAAGAGACGGAGTTTCATGGTTGCTCTTCCTCGTTAATACATCGTAAGGTGAACAGGTCATCCGGTAAAGAGATTATACATCTTTGGCACTGCCATTCATACTATCGAGAAGCGGGCCAGCGATGGGCGCCAGCCTGGCGCCGGTCAATTTTATGAGATCACTCACCTGCAGGCGGATGTTCAACCCGCGCTGCCCGCCGGAAACATGGATCTGCGCGTGCGCTTCGGCGGACCGGTCGAGCAAAATGGCGAAGCCTTTGTTGAGCAGGGCCAGGGGTGAGATGCCGCCAGCCTGCAGTCCAGTCAGCTTTTCCGCTTCGGCCTGGGTTGGCACACTGGCTTTTTTATCTCCTAGAAACGCGGCGAGGGCCTTTAAGTCCAGTTCACGGTTGCCTGGGATGACCGCCAGGACAGGCTTAGCGCCTGGAACTGGCCGCAGCGCGACGATCGACTTATAAACCAGATCGGGATTTACACCGAGCAAACGCGCGGTCTCTCTTGCGCCAAGTTTTTCGGCGGGCAGTTCAAAGGCCTGGAATTTGATTTTGCGCTGCTCTAGCAGGCGCGTGACGTTGTTGACGGCTGGCATATCAGCCTCGCACGTAGATGGGATTGCTGAGGATCCAGGTGCGTTTTCGCCCGAGATATTCGATCATACATTCGACGCGGTATATCCCGGCCTGGTTGGTGATATGGGTGCAGAAGTCTTGCCCCTGCCAGGTCTTGATTAGCTGTCCATCGCGCAGCAGGCGGCACTCCGTGCGCAATGGCAGTTTGATTTGCAGGGTACATCCTGTGCCAAGGGGAATCTCATCGCCCATTGAGGCGGTCTGGTCGCGTCCCTGGGCCGTGAAGCGGAACCCGCGGGTGGGGGCAGGAATATCGTATCCGATGAAGGTGTGGCCGGCGCGCAGCGCTTTGTAGATAAGCGCGCGGTCCGCGTTAAAATCCTCGCCGTTCAGCGCTTCATCGACGATCAGATGATTGTTGACCGCTTGAAAATGGAAAAGATAAGGGAAGACTGTTTTGCGCAGCGGGCCCATGCGCATCGGCAGGGCGTGCGCGTCCGATCCGCCGATCGCGACGATCCGCTCATGCCGGGCTTGCATCAGTTCATCCCAGCGCTTGACTGCCTGCGGGTGTGGGCCGGTTGGGTAAAAGCGCGGGAAAAGCGCATAAAAAAGCCCCTCGAGGCGGCTGTTCACCCGGAACTTCAGTTCCGCAAAACCATTCCAGAGTTCCATGCCGGTATATCCGCGCACATCCCAGTCATCCCATGAGATATCATCCTCGTGGAAAAGCGGCAGGGCTGGGTCGACTGGATGGGCTACGAAGCTTAGACCACCCGCCGCGCGCACCATGTCCACCATGTTCTGGATATTGGGCGCAAAAGTAGCCATCTCCCGGTTGGCGCCAAATACCAGCAGGTGGCTTTTCTGCGGCTGACGAGCCTGGTGATGAATTTCCTCACCCACAATCAATAGCAAGCGCCGCTTGCCTTCCTGACGGTAACCCTCTACACCTTTCACGTAGACGTTGTGATCGGTGACGACTACAGCGTCGAGCCCAGCCTGCAAGGCAGCCCTGGCAATATCTTCGTGGCTGCCAGAGCCATCCGAATAGGTGGTATGCATGTGCACGTTTAGCAGCAGTTCTGGCATTGCGGTTGACGATTCCTGCCTTTGAACGGTATAATTTCAAATTGTTGAATTATTAGGAGGAAAAAGCTTGAAGACTTACCTTGATGTTGCGTTGATTATAACGTCTATTGCCCTGATCGTCAGCGTTATCTTGCAGAGCAAAGGGGTCGGGCTTGGCGGTTTAACCGGCGGCGATTCGGGCGGTGTGTTTACTGCACGGCACGGGATCGAGAAGACTTTGTTCTATATCACGATTGGCCTGGCCGTCCTGTTCTTTATTCTGGCCACTGTGTTGGTTGTCGTAAAGTAGCTGCCCGCTGTTTGATTCTGGTCTGCCGCTTGCGATTTTTTCATCCATCGAACGGGGCGATTTCCTGTCAAGCGGGATCGCCCTGTTTGCATTATAGGGATTTATGAAGCGACTTCGCTGGCAATTGCTCATTATTTTTTTAACCGGACTGGTGGTTGGCATTCTCTTGTTGGGAGAGCAGCAGCCAAAGACGGTGTCGGTTGCGTTTACGCCAACGCCCGTGCGCGGCGGGGCCTACACCGAAGCACTGGTCGGCCGGTTCCAGCGCCTGAACCCGCTGCTGGATTTTGCCAACCAGGTCGACCGGGATGTCTCCCGTCTGGTGTTCAGCGGTTTGCTGCGCTTTGACAGCCGGGGCGTGCCTGAGGGTGACCTGGCGGAAAACTGGGGCCCCTCGGCCGACGGCACACTCTACAACGTTTACCTGCGCGCGGGGGCAAACTGGCATGATGGCAAACCCGTTACGACGGATGATGTCATTTTTACAATTGACCTGATGCGCAACGGCGGCAGCGCGATCCCCTCGGATTTGCAGTCCTTCTGGAAAGAAGTGGAAAGCGTGCGCTTGAGCGACAAAGCAATGCAGTTTCGTCTGCCCGAATCTTTCGCACCATTTCCCGATTATCTGGGGTTCGGTGTTTTGCCGAAGCACATCTTAAACGGAAAAACGATCGCCGAAATCATCAACGACCCGTTTAACATGTCGCCGGTCGGAAGCGGACCTTACAAATTCTCGCGCCTGATCGTTGAAAATGATGCGATCGTGGGGGTTGCGCTTAGCGTTTTTGACGGTTACTACGCCCAGAAGCCCTATATCGAGGATATTGTCTTTCGCTATTATGATGACAGTGCCAGCGCGCTGCAAGCCTACCAGAACGGCCAGGTACAGGGAATCGGGAAGGTGGACGCCGATATTTTGCCGGACGTCCTGGCCGAAAAGGACCTGGGGATTTATACGGCGCGCCAACCCCAGCTAACCCTGATTCTGTTTAACCTGAAAAATCCAGAAGTGGCATTTTTTCAAGAGAAACTTGTCCGGCACGCCCTGTTGAGCGGGCTGAACCGCCAGCGTTTGATCGACCGGACGCTGCAAGGCCAGGCTGTTCTGGCGGATGGGCCGATATTCCCAGGCACCTGGGCTTTTTACAGCGGCACAAAGCAGGTGGAGTATGACCCGGAGACGGCCAAAACGCTGTTAAAGCAAGCCGGTTACAGCTTCGCCGCCGAAGGCGACGCGGTGATGACCAACAAAGACAAGCCGCTGCAATTCACCCTGTTGTATCCGGATACCCCCGTGCACCAGCAACTCGCGGCAGGGATCCAGGCGGCCTGGAATGACCTGGGTGCTTCTGTCAGCCTGGAAGTCAGCCCTTACGATCAACTGGTGACGGAACGGCTGACGGACCGCAATTTCCAGGTGGCGCTGGTTGACCTGAACCTGGCGCGCACGCCGGATCCAGATCCATATCCCTTCTGGGATCAGGCCCAGGCATCGGGAGCTGGTCAGAATTATGCGCAGTGGGACAATCGCATGGCAAGCGAATATCTCGAACAGGCGCGCATTACCGTGGATTTGAATGCGCGGGCCAAGATGTACCGTAATTTCCAGGTCGTTTTCCAAGAAGAGCTGCCCGCGCTGCCGCTGTTTTACCCGGTCTACACTTACGCGGTCTCACGCGATATCCAGGATGTGCGGATTGGACCGCTGTTCGATCCAAGTGACCGCTTTAATTCGCTGTTTTCCTGGCATCTGGCGACGCGCCAGCGCGCACCCGTATCCAACACGATTTCACCTTCACAAACCCCACAGCCGTAGGACCTATGTCAATTTTTTATACCCGCGCCGGAGATAGCGGCCAGACCGGAATCCTGGGAAAAGGCCGTGTACCCAAAAGTGACCTGCGGATTGAAACCGTGGGATGTGTCGATGAAGCCTGCGCTGCGCTCGGCATGGCCAGGGCTCAGGGCTGCGCCGCCGAAAAAGAAACGCTGGTCCAGATCCAGCGCCATCTGTACGGCCTGATGGGCGAGGTGTCGGCAACGCCGGAGAACGTGGAGCGTTTCCGGGTGATCAACCCTGGACACATTGAATGGCTGGAAGCGCAGATCGATCGTATCTCGTCTCAGGTCGTTCTACCCAAAGAGTTCATCACACCCGGCGACTGCCTGGCTGGCGCTGCATTTTCTATGGCGCGCACGATCGTGCGGCGGGCTGAGCGGCGGCTGGTCGAGCTGTCCGCGCGCGGGGATGCGCAAAATCCAGATCTGCTGCGTTATCTCAACCGCCTGTCATCCTACTGTTTTGTGATGGAATTGTTTGAAAACCACCTGGCGGGCAACGGCAGGCAGACATTGATGAGTCAGGAGCGGCCATGACGGGCACGATTATCAATGTGCTGGCGATTATCGCAGGCTCGACATTGGGGATGCTTTTGGGAAGCAGGCTGCCTGAGAAGCTAAAACAGACGGTTGTTGCTGGCATCGGCCTGTTTACCTTTGCCCTGGGCGTGTCGATGTTCCTGCAGACCAAAAACTCGCTGGTGGTGCTGGGCGCGCTGCTGATCGGGGCAATAATGGGCGAATGGATGCGCATCGAGGACCGCCTGACTGCATTAGGCGGCTGGTTAGAGGCCAGGTTTAATCGTTCGCGGAATTCTGGCGCGGCGGGTGGTCAAACTTCACAAGAGCGCTTCATCCGCGGCTTTTTAACAGCTTCTTTGATTTACCTGGTCGGCCCGCTGGCGATTCTGGGTTCAGTGCAAGATGGGCTCAGCGGGGATTACCAGCTGCTGGCGGTCAAATCGGTTCTGGACGGATTTTCATCGGTCGCGTTTGCATCCAGCCTGGGTCTCGGTGTGGCGTTCTCCGCTCTGCCAACTTTGCTGTACCAGGGGCTGATCACCTTGCTGGCAGTGCAGGTGCAGGCGGTGATGACCCCGGCGATGACCACCGAGATGACCGCGACCGGCGGGGTAATTTTGCTGGCGATCGCGGTATCCAGCCTGCTGGATATTAAAAAGATCAGGGCAGGCAATTTCTTGCCCGCCCTGGTGGTTGCGCCTTTGATTGTGTGGGCTCTTACGGCCCTTGGGATCAGCCTCTCTTTGCCGTAGATTAATCCTGCTCGGCCGTATGGCGGTTCCCCAAAGGGAAAGGCGCAAAACGAAAAGATTGAGGGGTTGAAAATCCGCGAAGCGGATTTTCAACCCCTCAAAGTTGTCTTTGCTCCCCGCCCCTCAGGGGCGGGGTCGTAGATTTTTACTGGCCAGCCGCCAGGGCCTTGTCGATCTCTACAACTACCTGGTTGGCATTGAGCGGTCCAACCCCGTTGACAAAGAAGGACGGGGTCGAATTTACTTTGCGGTCCATGGCCTGGGTATTGTAGTCTTCGACCGTTTGCTTGTGGGTGCCTTTGTCCAGGCAGGACTTGAAAGCGGCTGTATCGAGGCCGGCAGTGGCGGCCATCTTATTCAGACTGGCTTTTGTATATATGCCGGCGTTTTCCGCGCCCTGGGCGTTGAATATGTATGTGCGCAATTCCCAGAATTTGTTCTGGTCGACCGCACAGAACGCGGCCTCCGCGCTTAGCAGCGATTCCTCACCGATAAAACTGAAAGGATTGTAAACAAAGCGCACCTTGCCAGTTTCTACGTACTTCTCAACCAGGGCAGGTTCGAAATCGGTGTAGAACAATTTGCAGTAGGGGCATTGAAAGTCGGAATACTCTTCGACCAGGACTTTGGCGTCATCGCTGCCCATGGAAAGACCTTTGGGATTGAGAACCGGCTTGAAAGCCAGGGTTGCCACCGGGTCGCTGGACTGCGCGGGCTGGTTCAAGACGATTAACAGCGCGACGATGATGACTGCCGCGAGGGATGTGATTCCGATATAGAGCCAACGGCGGTCCTGTTTTTTGACAGGCTTGCGCTGGTCAATCGAATGGGTACGTTTTGCCATTGATAAAGCTCCTGATCTGTGACATTAGAATCGTGAGCCATATTTTACCATCCCTGCCAATGAATTAGCAGTCTGGGTATCATCTTAGAAAAAGGGGGGGGTGATTGCGAATTGCGGGCTTCGCCCACAACTCGCAATCACCCCCCCAACTTTTGCAGAAGATTCGTGTTTTGCGTTTTTATTATCCGCAGACCCGTGTTAGAAAGCGCAGTGCTGTTTCACTCGCGGTAGGGGTAAATATACACGGGGAACTGCTCCCCGGTCAGTTTGAAGCCAATTTGTTGATACAGCGCCAGCGAGGCGTAGTTGTTGTTTTGTGTGTTCAGGGTGACGCCCCAGGAGCCGGTGCTGTTAATGAAATGGGTCAGGACGTTATGCACGAGGCGATACCCGATGCGCTTGCGCTGGAAAGCTGGGTCAACGGCCAGGCGCGCCAGGTGGGCGGTGAAACCGTTGTGGGCGCTCATCTGGTATCCCACCACTTTGCCGTCCAATTCGAGTACGGTGCGGTAACCGCTGCGATCGAAGGCGCGGGTCAGGTCTTCGGCCGAAAGGCGCCAGATAGGCTCAAAGGCCTGGTTGTCGATTTGGGTCACGGCCGGAATATCGGTTTTGACCATGGGGCGGATGGCGATCGATGGATCTTTCGAGGGCTCAAGTGGAGGCGTGCCATCAAACGAAAGCACAATAATATTTTGGAAGAACTGGAACCCGCTGGCCGAGAGCATATCTTTGAACCAGTCCTGCAGTCCGAGCGCGGCGATGATCGGGCGCGATGTCTGTTCTGCGAAATGCGAGTAGATCCGTTCAAACAAGATATTCCAGGCCCAGGCTGGCGAGAGCCTGTTCTCGACCGCGAACAAGCGAACCCAGGCCACTTCGCTGGGCTCGGTCATGCAGGCCAGCACCGCTTGTATTTCGCCATTTTCTTCCAGAATCCAAAATGGCTGCTTGCCCAGCCAATCCAGCGGGTCGCGCCAATCGAGGTGGCGCACGGTGTAAGCGGGAGATTGAACGAAGCGTTGGATGCGCTGGCGGTCTTCGGTTTGCGCGGCGCGCAGCGAGTATTGGGCGGGCGTAGGTGACATTAGCGGTGCCTCATCATATCAAGCGGAATGCGCAACAGTTTTTTCAACAGGCGTTCGCGCAGCGACAGGCGCTTTTGGTTTTCTAGCGCCGCGTCCATCGCGGCGAGGGCTTGAAGCTGTTTTCCAGTGCGGATCTGCAGGGCGGCTATGTTTTTCAGCACGGCGGCGCGCAGCTCTTTTTCACCAGCCTGTTTTAGCAGATCCGCGCTGGCTGAATAGCGCTCCAGAGCTTCCTCAAGCCGGCCCAGGGCTTCCAAGGCCGCGGCCTGATTGCCGAGGGCCATGCCCTGGCGGCGCGCATCACCCGCGCTGGCAAAAATTTGATCCGTGCCTTCGGCGGCCTGGAGGGCTTCGGCTGGGGCGCCAGCTTGTAAGAAAGCCACGCTGGCGTTGTTGCCGGCTTCAGCTGAATCGGCGAGCTTGCCGCCAGCGGCATAGGCGCGGGCTACCCGGGAAAATAATTGGGCCGCATCGGCGTAGCGGGCTGAACGGTACGCTTCAGCTGCTTCACGAGCGAGGTCTTGCGGCATGAGCGTTTCGGCCATTAGAAGGTGATATCCAGCAGGCTTTCGGCCAGGGCGCGCAGCTTATCCACGGGCATTTCACTGAGGCGCAAGGCAATTTCCAGGTAGGGCTGGTTAATTGGCCTGGCAATGAACTGCTGCAGCTCGGGAGAAAGGTGCTGCGGCGCCTGGGGGGACTGGGGAGCGCGTGATTTGCTGATCGGGCCGTGATGGTCATAGAAGGTGGAGAGCGGTGTTTGCAGAAGTCCAGCCAGAGTTTCCAGTTCGGCCAGCGGGATGGGGGCTTCGCCAAGTTCGTAGCGGGTCAGCGCATCCTCGCTCAGGCCGCTTTCGCGAGCCAGGGTGGTCAGCTCGATCTGCTGGTTGCTGCGCGCCAGGCGGAGCGATGCCCCGATGACTTTGTTGCGCAGACTGAGTATGCGCTTTTTGTCTTCCGCGTTTTGCTCGCTGGCCCTGGTCGACATCGCCTGGCGCCCCCAATAATGCTCCAGGGGCATATTGAGATAAACTGCCAGCAGTTCGAGCTGCGGCAGGGAGGGGGACGCCTTGCCGCCTTCAAATGACCGGTATTCGTCGAGCGACACGCCCATCGCCTCGGCGCATTCTTCCGCGCCGCGCCGGTTTGCGATGCGGCTGTCGTAGATCAAAACGCCCAATTTGCGGCTGCGAATCTGCATCATTTGATGTGGATTGCTCATGATATCCTCGTAAAAGCCTTACCTGCGCCCGCGTGAAGAGCCAAACATATCGGTCAGATTGACGCCGAAGACCTCGGGTCCCAACTTAAAGCCGGCAGTTTCCAGGCGTGGACCAAAGAGCGGGCGAATGCCCGTCGGTTTCAACTCCCCGATGACACGCCCGTCGGAGGATGTGCCGGTTTGGTCGAACTTAAAGATTTCGGTCATGACAATCGTGTCGCCTTCCATGCCGGAGACTTCGGTGATGGAGGTGACTTTGCGCGTGCCGTCTTTTAAGCGGGTTTGCTGGATGATCAGGTCGATGGCTGAAGCAATCTGCTCGCGGATGACCTTCAACGGCAGGTCCATACCGGACATGAGGCTCATCGTCTCCAGACGAGAAAGCGCGTCGCGGGGTGTATTGGCATGCAGGGTGGTCAGTGAGCCGTCGTGGCCGGTGTTCATGGCCTGGAGCATGTCCAGGGCTTCACCGCCGCGGCATTCGCCAACGATAATGCGGTCGGGGCGCATGCGCAGCGAGTTGCGCACCAGTTCGCGGATGGTGACCTGGCCTTTGCCTTCCGAGTTGGGCGGGCGGGTTTCCAGACGGACCACGTGATCCTGCTGCAATTTCAACTCGGCGGCGTCTTCAATGGTCACAATCCGTTCGTCATCCGGAATAAACCCGGAGAGCACGTTCAGCAGGGTGGTCTTGCCGGAGCCGGTGCCGCCCGAAATGACGATGTTTAAGCGCGATTTGACACAGGCCTGGATGAAATCAGCCATGTTCTGGGTCAGCGAGCCATAGCTGATCATCTGTGCTACGCCCAGCTTGTCTTTTTTGAATTTACGGATGGTGATCGATGGCCCGTCGATCGCGCAGGGCGGGATGACCGCGTTGACGCGCGAGCCATCGGGCAGGCGCGCGTCAACCGTGGGCGATTCGTTGTCGACGCGGCGGCCGAGCGGTGTGATGATCTTTTCAATCACGCGCAAAACGCCATCGTCATTTTCAAAGGTGATGTTGGTTTTGACCAGTTTGCCCCTGCGCTCGACGTAAATCGATTTGGGGCCGTTTACCATCACTTCGCTGATGTCAGGATCGTCGAGCAGGGGCTGGAGCGGGCCAAAGCCGAGTAAATCATCCAGAATGTCGTGAAACAGCTGATCGCGCAGCGTGGTTGGCAGCTGCAAACGCGTGCCGTTATAAGCTTCCTGCAGCATGGAAGAGATGACTTTACGCCGGTCTTCTAAATTGGGCGGGTTATTCTCGATCTCCCTGGTCACCACGCTGACCAGGAAGTCGCGGAGTTTATTCATCTCCGCTGCGCGATTGGGCAAGCCGGGGTTATTCATCGATTATTCCTTTGGGTGGAGGATTTCTTCCACGGGGATAATCCATGTGATTTGGTCTACATTCAGGGTGAGAAACGCACATTCATATAAAACAACCCGGTTGGCATCCATAATCGCAGCATCCGTCACCGCCATGAAGCCCTGGGCATGGTTGAATTCGTCAATCACGCGTTCACTCGGCCGGACATGGATGGTGCCGCGAATGGTTTGCGCTCCCATCTGAATAAGCACCTCAACCGGTTTCTTGGAGATGACCTGGGTGAAAATTTTTCCTTTGTCGTCAAACGGAGTTACCATCGCTTATCCTTTCTCCAAGCCTTCTGGTTCGATGGGGGGCATCAGATAACCCAGGCCTGAGCGGGTGACAATATGTTGAGGGTTATGCGGGGAGTCCTCAAGTTTTTGGCGCAAGCGGGCAATGCTGACCCAAAGAATTTCTTTATCGTCACGGTATTGCCCGCCCCAGACGGCGGAAAGCAGTTCTTCGGCAGACAAAACCTGGCCGACATGGTGAGCAAATTGGATTAACAGGCGGTATTCGGTGGCAGACAGGAAGATGGGTTTCTCATCCTTCCACACTTCGGCGCGGGCAAAATCTAACTTGAGGTTGCCATGGATGAAAAACCGGCTGGGGGCTGCTCCTTCGGCGTTTTGCGCCCTGCGGATCACCGCGCGCACCCGCGCAATTAATTCCGTCGCCGAAAATGGCTTGACCACATAATCATCGGCGCCAACATTCAGGCCGCGCACGCGGTCTTGTTCTTCGCCTTTGGCGGTGAGCATGATGATCGGGACGCTGGAGAATTGGCGGATGCGTTCGCAGGTGGTGAAACCGTCGATGCGCGGCATCATCACATCCAGAATGACCAGATCGGGCTGACGAGTCGACACCATTTCCATGGCTTCTTCGCCGTTGCTTGCGGTGGAAACAACGTATCCGGCTGCTTCCAAATTCACTTTCACCAGGTGCTGGTAGCGGGCTTCATCATCGACAACGAGGATTTGTACAGCCATGCTCAACTTCCTCCAGGGTCGTAATCGGCGCTTTCTTTAGCGTAATTTTCGGTATCCAGATGCGGAACTGAGTCCCCCGGCCCACCTCGGAATGCGCGGAAATCATTCCATCATGCGCCGTGATAATTTTCTTGCAAATAAACAATCCCAGGCCGGTGCCATGCACGGAAGGAGAGGTATCCGGATTGCGGAAAAACCGCTCAAATAAATGGGGAAGAAAACGATGCGGAATTCCGGGACCATGATCTTCTACGGTGATGGTGGTGCCCATTTCATCCGTATTTATTTTAACCCAAACCTCTGAGCCGGGCGCGTATTTTAACGCATTATTGAACAGATTCTCAAAAACCTGGCCCAGGCGTTTGGGGTCGCCGGTCAGGGGACCCTGTTCTCCCTCAATGTCCAGGTGAAGAATAAACTGCGGGTTGTGCAGTTTGGTGCGCTCCGCGACGGTCTTGATCAGGGTGTCGATCCGGACTGCCTGAAAATCCATGACCAGCGTTCCGCTTTGCAGGCGAGCCGAATCGAGCAGGTTATCGATCAATTCCTGCAGGCGGTCAGTTTCCTGGTCGATGATTTGCAAAAACTCTTGCTGCGTTTGGGGATCCCAGGTAGTGTCGGGGCGCAGCAGGGTGGTGCTGTAGCCTTTGATAAATCCCAAGGGTGTGCGCAGTTCGTGCGAGATGGTCGAAATAAAGTCCTCTTGCAAACGCGTTTCACGGTTTTGGGTTTCCAAAAGAGTGTTGGCTTTTTGCAGATTTTGGCGTTCGACCAGCAGGCCAATCTGCTGCGCGATGAAGTCGGCCAGGTCGATATAATAGCTGTTGAAAGGCGGCCCGCCAAAGCGAATGAACACCACCACGCCCAACGGGTTGGGATTGGCATTGATTGGAATGCCCAGCACATAAGGGCTCTTGAGCCGGTCTTCTTCCAGCTCATCCTTGGGCTCGTCGATCGTTATTTTTGGATCGCCCATGATCCGGTTGGCAATGGCCTCGCCCCAGGCGATGTCGGCCTCGGCCGAACGACCGCGCCCCACCGCGCGCGCGTACATCACATCCAGGTGGCGGGTCAGCGGGTCGGCGATGTAGACCACCAAGTTATCAAAAATGATGATCTTCCTGATCAGCGGGATGATCTCGTCGAGGGCTTTGTTCCATCCAGAAGCCCGCGATACAATCTGGCTGATCTGGTAAAGATGTTTGGTTTCAACCGCCGTGGTTGTCGGTTCAATCAGACCCATTTAATCACCCCAACTCAGGACGATGAACAATCTCGCAAAAAAAACGGACGCAGGTGTTGTGTATTTCAGGCCGGTCCCGCCTGGCATGATTAAGCCTGATGGACTTTGAGCAAAAATTCAAATTGGCTGCCTTTGCCGACCTCGGATTGCACATGAATGATCGAGCCATGTGCTTCCACAATCCGGCGCGCCAGGGCCAGCCCAAGCCCCGTCCCGCCGACTTTGCGCGTCGAAC
>Ga0172368_10004132_pt1 | contig 17024 bp, 19 predicted proteins | sample Lak11m_FD_114540 | JGI IMG/M metagenome (GOLD analysis project Ga0172368, IMG submission 114540) | Freshwater microbial communities from Kabuno Bay, South-Kivu, Congo - kab_022012_11m | ecosystem: Environmental > Aquatic > Freshwater > Lake | place: Democratic Republic of the Congo: South-Kivu...
GGTGGATAAATAATCACATTTGCTCCGCAATTACCAGAAGCACCATCAGTTGTATAATATGTAAATGTGAATTCCCTTGGGAGTTGGTTAGAGCCATAAATACCATCACCCACTGATAAAAACACAGTATCTAATTCTCCATTGAATTTGTCTGCAAATACCTCCAACATAAAATGCTCATCATCTGGCATAGAACGATAAAAACTATCAACCTCTGTCCAGTAATACTCACTATTGATATCATAAAAAGACGAATGCCCACCAACGACACCGGTACCCAAATTGTAGCATAAACGCTTATATGGACCATAATACTCAAAATCAGAGTTGGTAAGATTCAGTGTGTGCATTACCATCTGCAATACGTCAAACGTGGCTGACTGTGTACCGATTGGAAGTGTGATAGCTTCCAGATTTATATAAACCAAACCATCTACACGAGTAAATTGTGACCCTGCTGGAATGGTTATGGAGGCTTCCCCTACGTCAATAGGAAGTTCTTTCCGTACAACAGTGATAGTAGTAGCAGCGGGGGAGGACAGCTTCAACCTACAATCAACGAGTGTGCCTAAATCAACAAGTGACTGTTTAAACTTTGCTGTTTGAACAAATCCTTCTGCAAACGCCTCATCAATATAAAAAGACAACATGTCTGTTTGTCTTGCGAGCAAACGAATTAATGAAATACCAGCGTCGGAGTGGTTTCTGTCACTTAGTTCAGGTACTTCCTGGGACAGTATGGACAACAAGCGCTCGAAATTTGCGGTGTAATCACGCTTTGTAAAATCTGTGTAAATATTAGGCATTAGCTATCCCCGCAAGCACAGAAGCTCGTGATGGCACCCTCAACACGGAGCCAACAGGAGGGTCCGGTAACATACTCATAATACTTCTACCATCTTCTGCGTTATCTGTCAAGTATAATCGTGCAAGTATATACCAGTATCGTATATCACCATAAAACCTCCAAGAAAGAAGGAGCCATGTATCTCCTTTTCTAACCGTGTAATACTGGTCAGTCTGTGAAAAAGCTGCCGGAGCATATCTTGGAAAGCGGAGATATGAAAACTCACCAATCGCAGCAGGGTCTAAACCTTTGTACCTACTCACATAATCATGTCCAAACGTATCAATGCTTCCTGGCTTATATTCCTCAAAACGGGCAGCCCTATCTGTCACAAACGGTATAACTAGGTTCCCAGGCACTTGTTTTGGTATAAAATCAATCATAACGAGAACTGGACAAATTCCAAGGTCAACCTGTCTCCCATCAATCTTCCAACGAACACCACTGTAATCACTAAACTCACCCGCATACTCGGGAACTCTTGCACGTTTTTCCCACCGTATTGTAGAAAACTTGAAGTATGCTTCCGCTTGTTGACGGAACTCATATGTGTTTGGCTCAAACAGTATCACGAAGAGCTGTGAGCCAAATTCTGGAAGTGTATCATGCTCCTCTGGACGAGTTAGTAAAATATGTGCAATAGACTCAGCTATATGGTTTATTTGTGTGCCAGTTTCTTCACGGATAGACCAGTTCTCCTGCAAATATTCAAGTGCAACAGAAATACTATCCGTGTTCCCGGTTGTAACCATAACACCACCAGTATTATGGTTTATCCTAAATGGAAATCCCATCCCACTACCAAAAAACGGAAACGTCTTAGTTCTTATAGCCAACCATATACCTCACTATGGGGAACCAGGACCAGCTGAACCACCAGGATAACCAGTATTAGACGTGCTTCCACTACTTGAAGCCCCGCCTGTGCTACCACCTTCTGTGCTACCACTTCCTGTGCTACCCTTGAAATAGGTGGCTTTACGCATGAACTCCTTTATATAATTCTTCAGTTTCTTAGTAAATTTTTCTTCTATCTTCTCCTTACTACACTCCTGTACAGGAAGTTTTGTCACTTTTATATCACCCTTGTTACCTCGTATCTGAAGCTGTGTATCTCCTACAGTAAAAAGAATAAGACCACCCTCTTTTGTGCTCATATAAATAGATGGGCCTTGTTCGGAACCGTTAGTTTGATGTGTAGAAAGAAGAAGGGTGCCACCCTCACTGTCGTCAACAATACTCAATCCAGAACCATTTTGACCTGCCAATTGAACTATAGATTTTCCATCCTTGAAAATCTCTCCGGGCTTCTTGGCTGTCTCACATCCAACACACTCATCTCCACGCATGTTTGCGGTGCGATACTTTGTTGGCTCTTCTTTTCCCTGTGATGGTTCGCTTCCTTTAATTCCACCTATAAGATTTAAACCAAATCCAGCAGCATGTTGAAAACGGGCAAGTTCTTTACCTGTCTCATTTCCAAAATACACATTATGTCCAGCCTGTGTTTTAAGTGTATTAACTAAGTGTTGCTTATCTTCATCTGCCGCATTCTTGACCTCTTTTGGCATAAGCTGCTCACCGGCCTTCGCATCGTTAGACCAAATTGGACCTGGGATAACAAAAGGACACCACTCATCACCAGCTTTAAAACCTAACAATACCAACTGCCCAGGCATTGCAGGCCAATGAATGCCAACATCCCCATTATTCTCAGAAGAGCCAATATGTGCGTTTGAAATATCAACCCAGTTAGTCCATTCTTCACGTCCCTCACCATACAAAGATGGGCAACAAACACGAACTCTCCCTCTAGTAAGTGGGTCTCCGTGATTTTGAACTACATATGCAAGGTGGAATGTAGATAAAGCCTGTGACATCATTGGGTCAACAACATTATTCATAGGAAAATCTTGCATTACTTCTTATTAACTCCCATCTGTTGCTGTGCTGCATTAACCGTTGTAGAATTTTGTTTTGAGTCTTGATGTATAGCTCTTGTACTTGATCCCTTGTTGGCACCATGTCTCTTAGGCGATGCGATTGTCCAACTAAAACCAACAATCCAACTTCCATCACCATATGTAAATGTGGCCTGACTCGGTGCGTTCAAGTCACGCTGCTTCACCGTAACATTCTTCCCTTGCTTCCGAATATCACCATGAATTATGGGCGGCCCACCTTGCTTATTGGGGATACCCATATTACTCTGCGCCGCGCTAACCGCAGCAGAACCAGAGCCGCTTCCTGAGCCGCCACTTCCACCTTTACTTCCTTTTTGGTCCACTTCCGCCCTTAATAAACTAGCTGTTGTAGTATAGTTACTAGCCTTATCCCATTTATGTATAACACTCTTCACATACCACAACCCAGATGCTGATGAACCAACATTCAGTATTGTCACACCCTCCCCAGCTTTAAGTCCGGGATACCCCAAAATAGATAGAATCCCAGTTATATTAGCACTACTTGCTTGGTTACGTTGGTTTGTAGCCCTGTTGTTATCTATACTATTATCAGGAGATTTTGCGCCCTTTTTATCATCACCCGCCTGTCTGATTGCTAAAGGTGCAGGTGAATTTCCCTTTCCAGAGTCTTTGAGTCCCTCATTCAACGCTTTTATATTAGTTGGTCTTTGACTAAAATGAAGATCCGCAATAGACACAGTCATTTTTTAAGACCCCACGTAGGGCGTTGTGGCTGCATTATAGATGAAAGATGCGTAACCATCTGATGTAGGCTCCCAGGCATGAGTGGAACTGCTTGATGCTTTGGAAGAGGAGGGTTCTCCAGGTCTTTAAATACTAGAGCAACACCTGCTTTCTTTGCTGTATCTATGGCAACTTGAGATGGTGTTTGACCTTTTCCACCATGCCCCATCGCTGAGTACTCGTGCAAATCAGAAACCCCACACTCCGCAGTGATCTTTATTGTGGGAAATCCAGGTGCGTAATCTTCTGTAATTGATTTAATCTCCCCATACACAGTATCAAATGACATTTCGGCATATCCATACATCAAACTTAATTGACCATAAAATGGAATACTCCCTGATAAACACATATCTGGATTACCTAACTGAACCATAATAGAAGATATAGCATCATCGTTCTCAGTAATAGTCCATGCCATAACATACTTTGTAATGTCTTCTCCGTCTATTTGTACAATAAAATCTGGGTCACGAGCCAAAATGTATATCCTCCACAAAACGTGCAATAACATGCCCTTCCCTCGGTAGCAGAGTGTCAGGGTGTGCAAGATAGGTATGATGCTGTTGTCCACGGTGTGAGCCATATTTGACATGTACATCATCAATTAAACACACAATACTTAACGATGCACCCAAATTCAGGAGGAGTCTTGGTGGTCTGTTTACACCTTGCCCACGGACCGTAGGATAACCAAGTTGGACAATAGCATCGAGATAGCCTTTAACAAAAAAGTCTGAGTTGTTATCCTGTGAAACTTCAATACCAAGCGTTATTCTCCTTGCCTCACCACAGCCATACTGAAAATATGGTGCCTCCGCACCAGCTACATGCAACGGTTTCCATTTTATATCTTTGTCTATGTGTAGCTCGTACGGGTTCCATTGGAAAATAATAGGTGCAACCCCTCCTTCTAATGGTATAATCATGCCTCTTGTAAATGGTGCTAAATGTCCCATATATACTATGGTCCTTTAAGCTGTGGAACAGTTCGTGCCGTAGCTTCTGGTGTTAGAGTATATGCACCAGCACTAGATTTTAATTCATTTACATTAATACCAAATTTGGAAACAAAAGCTGCTATTAAAGCAGGGACACCTTTAAGGTCCACTGCGGCAGAAGACAAATCCTGTGCTGACCCTTTTAATGCTTCATCTGCGGTACCTGGGTGCTTAGGTAAATTCGATGCATCTTCTCCTACTGTATCCCTAAAAATCATGGGTCTCGTTGGTGAAGCCTTTAACCGACCAGTTCTTATCTCCTCCTCATTCTGAAATAGGTCGGGTGAAACCAGCGCCATTTGATTACGAATGATAAAATCTTCCTCTGCGGTACTTGTCTTTCCCTTTAACGTATTTATTACACCATATCTTAATACATTAAAAATCGTACTCATAACTTCTGGACCTAAAGTCTGATAACCTCGACCAGTCCAAGAATCGGGGAGGATACCTTTCCTTGCAAGTATCCCCATCATATCACTTGAGCGAGACTGCATTTTTGCATCCCAGGCTTCAGTTGTAAGACCCAAAAGTTTAGCAATACCGTATACTGACCTAAAAAGGTTACTATGAGTTGGTGGGGCTAGCATTGGAATGAAACCAGGGAAAGACATAAAATCTTCTTCACCAAGCTGATATAGCTGTCGCGCAGCTGAACGCCCCTGCGGTGTACCCTTGCCAGTTCGCGCTATGTAGTTTAACATCATTTTTTCATTGTAACTCTCAATTATATCAGACAATTTCCCAAGTGCTTTGGCTCCTGTCTCACTCTTTGCGGATACCTCTACAAGACGATCAAGTGCGAGCGAAAGTGCACTATAAGCAACACCAATCTCCTCATACTTGGACTTAGTAAAAGGTTTCTCCATCTCTGTAGGTCCCGCAGCAACTTCCTTTTTCATCCTCTCCACATATGGACCCATAACTTGGTCCAACTCTTGACCCATAGCTAGAAACATTGATGTCCACTGCTGCGTGGGAATCATATATGAAAGTGGTGTTCCCCTCTCTTGCGCCTTCTTCAGTCGCTCATTCATCTCATACATCAACGCTAATGGGCTGTATCGCATCATCTCTTCAAATTGTCCACGTGTATTATACTTTATATCATCTAGAGCTGCTTTTTTTTGAGCTGGTTTCTTATAACCAAGCCCTTCCAACCATTTGCTAGTTTTGGGGTCGCGTACATCCATTGCACCGAGATCTTGCTCACCACCAGCAAAAAATATACGCATTAATGTGTCGTACCCTTTGTCAGTAGCCATCGTCTTTGTAAATCTTCCAACAGATTGCATCTTATGCCCAACTGCCTTCATAGCACCACCGAAACCCAATGCAGTCTCTAAATCCCAACCAAGGTATTTTATCATTGGTAATGCATGCGCACCCATACCCTCAATATCCGCAGCCCATGCTGGCGTAACTTTGATGGCTGACGCTAATGTAGTGCCAACACTACGAAGCCCTTCAGCAGGTGTCATAGCTGCATAACGTGGTGTCTTATGGAGTGCGGTATAGATTGATGAAACCAATTTAGAGCCCCGTTCCATAGGAACCTTACCCATTTTATGAAGCAGTGCGGCTGCTTCTCCACCAGCCACCAATCCCTCTACACCTAGCTCTTCTGGGTCTATTGCGCTGCCTATCTCAGAAACCGCTAAGAAGAAGTCCTTAGTTTTTATTCCGGGCAACCTTTTCGATAACTTTATTGCAGCTTTCTCCATATAGTCTATCTGTGTCTTTTTTAAACCAATAGCACGTAAAGAATCCCCAGCAGCCACTAAATCTTCCCTGGATTTACCCATCCCAATATATTGCGCCACGTAACTTGCGGCCTCCATTGCAGCAGTTATAGCTTGATAACGCATCATAAACCCTCCGGCGTAGAGCATATCATGCCAAAATCCACGCTTACTTGGGTCAACTATCTTACCAGTAGGTATGGGGAATGGTGCAACAACACCACCACCTCTAGGTGCGCCTGCCACAGTGCCTACACCAGCCGCTTGAGCTGCTCTATTTGTAACTGCTGGACCCTGCTGAATTGAGCCCCCTAGTCTACTACCAGCTGCCGCAGCGCGCTCCAACGCACGTGTTAGTGCATTTACACGCTGTATGCTGTCTGAAACTCTTGCAGAAAACTGTGTGATGCCTTGTGAAAGACCCTGAAGCGAATTAGCCACACCGGTAGATCCACCGAAAGAACCGGCTCGTTGCTGAAAATCACGGAACAGTGCCTCAATCTTTTTGAGTTCCTGCTCAACCTTATTAGTTCCAGTAACACCTACACGGATTTCAAGGTCGCCAACAATCGACAAGTGCTAATCCTGCACCTTTCTCGCAGCTTCGCGCTGTTGCTCAATACGCTTTAACTGCCGCTCTAAGAGTCCATTTCTTATATCTCTGGGCCATGACATAATCTCGTTATATGACTGACCAAGCTCACGTATAAGAAAGAAGACCTCATCCAATAAATTCTCCAGTGTAAAATTGGCTACAGGGCAGAACATCTCAAGGCTTTTGTACCCCAAAGATATAGCGTCTCTGGCTATCGCGGTAGCTACCCTGTTGGTAATAAAAAATCCTTGTTCATTAGGATATTTACACTACCTAATGCCCCACAGTTATCACATGTTACATTAATGTTGGTATCATACCCACAAGCCAATTGCTTCCTAGCTTTTCGCAATGCTTTGTGGTCTGCTAACGGCAACTTCACCACATCCTCATAACTAAAATCTGTAGAACCATCAAGCGACCTAAGTGAAAGAAAATCACCCTGGTTTAAGTCAATACCGGTTGTTAGTATCTGCTGGATAAGAATGGACTCCTTATGCCCGTTCAGCATACCAAGTACTGCTTTTTTCTTTGAACGTGGAAGGAGCACTTCAATGGTAGGATCTGGAACTTGAAGCTCCAGCGGAAGTTCAACAAACTCTAAACTATTTAAATCAAAAGATTGTACGCTAGAGTTGTTACACTCTTGACAATTATACTCAAACTCAAAAACATCACCATAATTCAACATATAACATTGAATTGATAAAAAAACTTGATCAGGCGAAACCAAGTTAAGGATATCGTCTCTAGACACCGGCGTCTTACCATCAATCTCAACTGTCAGTGCTGCTAAGTAATCGCTAACTACATCATTAAATTTCTTGTTCTTACGGAGAAGAAGCCTATCCACATAACCATCACCTTCGGTAATCACAAATGGCTTCTTACAAATTTTAAATACAAGATTTCTTGTTTCTAACATACAAATCCTCGCCGCCTCCCTTGCTTTTAATTAGTATGCATTCCCAAGAACACGCATCTCTCTCCGAGTATACGCTATTTCCACTTCCTCTATAACATCGGTGTTATCAGACATGTTGCTCCTGTTTCCAAGGTTGTATCTTACAGGAAACCCCTGCTTAAACTCCCACACACGTCCTGGGTCTCCTGTTGGTAAAAGCTCATATAAAGAAAAATTCTTCATATAAACCTTTGGTATATCGCCATTTCCTGTAGATGGGTCTTGCCCAAGGTTCATCCACTGCTCAAAAAATACTTTTCCCGGACCTTCCAATGGAACAACCTGTCGCAGTGTCGCATTCCCATAATGCAACATCCCAACTTCCTTGTACGGAAAGTTTTGCCCAGCACCTGCGTGCTCAGATATTCCATGTGACCTCTCGCCTGGATTAAACTCACGGACAAGTGCAGCAGGAAGCCCGTTGATTTCAAGTCTAAACTTAAATTCCTTAAACCTACTAATCGCCGTAGCATCAATTGCCATTTTTTGCTCCTTATCAATTAATGGTGGGTGCTGCTACACACCCACCACAGATAAACTACTCACGAATCCATCCAGGCAGCGTACGGAGGTCCATATACGTTTCAAACGCCTGACCAGTACGCGTAATCGCTAGTTCAAACTCCAAATAAAGTATCGCACGTGTCGGCTGAATTAGTGCTCGGCAGTGATAGATACCCTTATCAATATCCAACCCTGAGTTGAGAACCGCGTTCTTCAGGACACCACCATCCCACCATGCGTCTCTATCTGTCTGGAGGGCATAGTCATAGATAGCGTACTTATTCTTCCAATCCTCAAATGCAGGTTCTAGTGTCCTGTGTATTTCTCTCCATGTTACTGGATGGTTAGGCTCAAAAATGAAAGTGCGAAGCACCGGCATCAATGCACGGTTCATCATCGTAATAAACCTAACAACATTCAACTCACGTGTAGCAGATGCAGCACGTTGTGTAGTACGCTGTTCCCAGAACATTGCACCTTCAATACCCTTGTATCTGGAAATCATCAAGTAGTTAATGCCGTTCTCTGCAAACAAATCTGCATAACCTGTGCTACGATTAGTCTGCACATCAAAGTCTATGTCTTCCACAAGGGTAACAGTTCCACGACGAGGACCAACAGGTGCCCAAGATGGACCATAGTTATTATCAGTCCTACACAAACATGACGCAAGATGACCGAGACAGCTAATGTACTTCCTCGTATCATCCATATCATCATACACAAGGGGCCTACCATAAAACAACGCAAAACGGTGACTATTGAAAGCAGGATGGGACCAAGGCGCGTTCCCTAGCCGCCAGTCTACCGCATCCTCTGGGTCTAGTCCATATGGAACCTGTCCATAACTAATCATGTCAGCACGATTAAGACAATACGAAATCAATGCCTGGTATACCGTAGCACTTGTAGAACCTGGAATCATCAAGTCCATACTCATATGTGCAGAATCAGCTGCATACATACCCGTAGAACTTGCGGAATCACCTATCCAGTCGTAGTCCGTAAAACCATCAAGTCCGTTATCACCACCAGTTAAATCAACACCCAACACTGTATCACTAAGTTTTGGTCTGTTAATCCAACCAACATTAGTATAAAAGTCATTGGATGATGCCTCATCCTCAACCTCTATCAACATAGAACGCTCATTAATAAAATTTACAAAGTATCTGTCTGACAATGAATCCATACTAAGATTTGAATACCACTCGTTCATCCCGCCCTGCCTAGTATGCACCACCTTCAAATCAAAATGTGTAAGTGGGTTTAATGCCGAGTCATATATAAAAATCTTTAAATTATTACCCCATTCTCCTTCGTCTTTGGCTCTTATTGTTATAGTAGCTTCCTCAAATCCCTCAAAGCCCTGATGGAGTTCGTAATCAAACCCGAGCTTAGACGCGGCAGTGGAAGTGTTCTTAATTTGCACACTGGATGCGGTCCCAGCAGCCGCAGTTCTTATAGCTAATCTACCATTAACAACATATGCAGTAGCTCCGGTGAGCCCAGCATCATTAATCTGTGTAGCCACTTGTGCTGGTGTAAGTGTAAAAGTTGCCCCTGGTTGTATAGTAGGCGTAGCTTGATATACACCTGTTTCTAGACCAAGAATAGTGTAACAATCCTCTGAAACTTCCAAGATTTCAATATCATCCAGCACATCTGTAGCGAATATAAGAATCTTGTTGGTGGAGGTAACAGAAGCACTCACACCATCAAGTGCAGCAATCTCTGCTGCCACAGCGGAGGCTGTTAAACCTACACCATCCGAGATGGTTATTGTCTGCGTATTACCCCATGTACCTGCATGACGCACACGCATAGAAAACTGGTCGTCTACACCATCCGTTATTGTATATGTCCCCACATTCGATGTGGTTGTCCGACCAGAATAGGTAGAATTATATACCAAAGTATACTGCTGGTCAGCACCACCATCAACTGAAAGCTCAAGAAAATCCTCACCATCAGTATGAAAAGACTGACCCTCAGTAAACCCAAGAATGCTGTAAGCATCGTGGGAGATTGCGGATATTTCTAAATCGTCTTCAACGGCTGTCGCATAAACCTTTACCTTTCCATTTATAGCTTCAGCGCTAACTCCAGTCAGCGTAGCTATCTCAGCAGCCACCTGCGATGCGGAACGTGTGCCAGCAGTAAGTGTCTTAGTTAACGCGCTGCCCCAAACACCACTCTGTCGGAGTTTTACGGAAAATATGTCAGTGGAATCAAGTGTAATCTCAAATGGACCCTCTACAGTGCCAGTAACCGTCCCACTACATGCTTGCCTAAAAGTATATGGTCCATCTATACCCTCAATATAGCCATGTGAAATAGATGCACCTCTATCTGCAATAGTCGCAGACGCTTTCAACGCAGTAAGTGTGGAAGGGTCAGCAATTGAACCATAATGTGCAGTCCGAATAAGATTTAATCTGCCACCTTGCCGTAGCGCCATTTCACAAACCAAAGGATCGGTAGTATAGGGAACCTTCAGTCCAAAAATCCGACGATATTCATCCATAGAGCTAATAATACGAGACCTGCCTATTGGTCCGCGCTCTGCCTTTATAACCATTGTCACATAACCTAATGAGACTTCATCTACAAACATAGAAAGGTCCATCAGGGACCAGATTACTCTTGCAGCTCCTAACGTCATCTTATATCCTCCGATTAACTAGCAATTATTCGAATATCACCTTTAGCCACCATTTTATTAAGATAGTGGGGAAGGAGCTTCCTAAGAACTGGTTCAGACAAATTGTCCTTGCCCTTCTCTCTCGGTGTTAGACTTAAATTGGTACCATCAGTAAGTGTTATATCAATCTCAACCGGCAATCTATTCTCAATTTGAACTCTGCCATCATTAGCCATATTAATTACCTCCAACATCTTCTATATCGAAAAGAAGTGAAGCTATGGACTTATCAGTCCAATGCTCAACTCTGTCTATCCACAAATCATAAACCTTAAACACAAAAGCATTTCTGTATTCAGGTTTCTCTGGATCGTCTAAACAAATAGGGTTACTCATAACAAACAATGCATACTGGTCGCTAATCCCTGGTATTGCAGACTGGAACCCCGGAGGAAACGTTTGAAATAACATCTCCACTAAAAAATCAGAGTGTGCCCTGCTTGTGGCAAGTGTGTTAATTTCATACGTTATGTTAACAGGAGAAGGGAACGGCTTCCTGATATAAGACGCGTTCCCGGTAACTGTGCCACCACCCATAACCAAAGGAAGTGTAACAGTAATCTGCTTTGGAACTTCCACATCATTATCATCAAGTTCAGTATCAACATAAAAAACTTCGAAGTCTGGACGTTTATCTTCCAACCTTACATCGACATCGAACCGCTCAATAGCGTAAGAAGGATACTCAGTATGACCCTTCGTGCGGTCTGGTACGTAAGGGTAAACCTGCACCGACCTGACAGCAGGTGAGCCAGTCCCATAATTAAACTTGACCTTCTCAAGGCGTGTTTTTATAAAATCATCAACCAGACTAAGCATGTAGCGCCTTCTTGAAATGTCTTTTGTAAATCGCCACTACCATATTCCTTGACTTGTACGCACCAAACATTACAAATGGATACTGAATATACCTCCTTGCCCCAATGTGCCAAAAACCATATTCCTGGAACTTCCCCACCTGTCGGGTATTTCTTGATGGCCTCTTGGGATATGCTTTGCTCCTAATGAACACCATCCCGTGCAAACCAACCCGCCGCTTGTCAATGGAGCTTTTTAAAAGACCAGAACGCACCAACTTCCCTTGACTATTCGGTATATGTGCCTTAACGTTTTTCTCAACCACTCGCAATGCTTCTTCCGTAGCTAGTATCATCTGTGGCACAAGCCGTGAAGCAGCACCAAACAGCCCTGTTAAACGTCTTCCCATTTTTACTTGAAGCGTCAGCTGCATTACGTGGACCATCCTTCAAACTGACCTACACCACCTTCACTACCCTGTGGCAAAGTACGAATAAGTTCTTCGGCACGCCGCAAGAAGTACACAGAGAATATTTTTAATGCGCCAACCAATGGTGTAAAATCATCCATCACCAAAGGTTGACTAGCATGAAAATCGTACCTAACATCGTTTATCGTAATGTAACCCGCACCATCCAACTGACCCGCGCCTGTAACCTGCAAAATGTCGTTTGTTTTAAAAGCAATCCGCTTTACGTTTTGGTCAACAATACCCGCCTCGTCAACTTCAAGATGCTCTCGTTGGTAGTTCGCCAATGGCTCTCCAACCATTGCGCGGAGCGTAAATGGTCCACCTGTTGGGGGATAATAAACAACGGATGTGGCAACACCATCAAACGTGGTTTCTAATATCGTTCTGATTTGTGAACCAAGTGCAGCCCAATCCATTACTTAACCCTCATAATCCGGGGAAGGAAGTAAACTCTGAACTTCATAACCATCGTAAGGATAAGCACCATACCCATACTCAGGCCATGTCCCAGACGCTGTGGGTCTTGGCAAAGCCTGCAATGACCCACCTTTAAATTGTGTTAAATAAGGTTTCAGCAGCGCCCATATTGGTAAACCATACGCCCGCATCATCCGATATAACAACGGCTTGCCTGTTATAGAACTTTGTGATGAAACAGAATCAAACGTGTTCTGGAGACCAACACGCATAACACCCATTATTTCAATACTTTTTACTAACGCATTATCCAACAGCTCACTTCCACCCGACTGTGGGTTCGACTGCTCTTCAATATTCTGTGCCACTGTCATAAACGCTAGAAGTGACTGCGCCTCTTTCACAGCAGACGGTATCTCTTCCACATCTAACTGACAACTCCTTGGAAAACACAGCGCTTGATACTCATAAACTTTGTTCCCACGAAGCGGAAGATTAGCCATTAGCTGTGCAGCTATGCGCAAACGAATCTCGTGCTGTCCATCTGACATAGCTTCCCAGACAGCCAGTTCTTCAGAACCATCTAGCGCATAATTGATTAAATAGTCATACGCTTCTTCGGCAGTTAAAAAGCTATCAGCGTAGGCACCACCAACTGTGGTATCAAGACTCATCTACGGGCTCTTCCTTCTTGTCAGTAGATAACCTAAACCTAGGGTCATCAGTACCAACTTTCTTCAAAGTTCTCAAAAATTTGGCTGTTTCCTTATCCACCTCAATAGGTGTCTGATATGGAAAAAAAGTCCTTTTATGGTTACTATCTACATAAAAATATTTAGTTTTTTCTGGTCCTAAATATGTAGCATATATCTTCACAAATCACCTTCCATAATTATACTTTACGGGTGTCCCCAACACCTTTGTAATACTTCCTGATTTATCTATGTATGGGCAGGCTGTTCAGGATTACAGCTTTTCAGGTAATTTGCCTTAGCCCATACATTTTAAACGGTCTAACTATAGATTCCACTCACCTTGACCATTCCAACTTTATCCTCAACACCAATCGCAATTCTCAGTGTAAGAACAATTTGGATTACACGTGAAGCTATGATACGGAATGTTTCAATCATAATCTTACGCTGGATACCCATAATTATGTTCTTTGGGTCTGTAAACAGCGTGGTTCCGTCCGGCATAAGCGCACATGGTTTGATAGTTGTACCAAAAACCTGAAGTGCGTCGTTGTATGTTGCAGTAAGTCTAATATCACCAAGACCAGTCAAACGCTGGCCTAGATACTTGGCGTAATCAAACTCAAGTCTGTGCGACGTGTAAATACGCATCGCTGACTTGTTACGCTGATAACGTGTAGGTAGCGTCTCAAGACTAATTGCAAACACGTTCTCATCTATAGAAGGAGGTGTGCCATAATCAACGCTATACGCATCCGCAAGCTTCAACACACCATCCTGCGCCAGTCTCATATCCGTAGTAGACCACGTAGTCGGGGGAGAAGGAGGAGAAGCGGTTGCGTGTGCCGTATCACCAGTAAGTAACAATTCCTCAAGTTCCAGTGAAACCTTCTCGGCAACAAGCTCCATAATAGTCTGCTCAAAATGTTCCTTCTCAATGTTGTCTTCCAACACATCGTACGGAATACGGATTTCAGCCACGAGTTCCTGCGTGTTCAGGTCGACGTAGCTGGTATCAGGAGCTGCATAATCACCCGAATCCAGAGGAGTAATACTACCCCCCGGTTTATGCAGCAATGAATCCGTCATAACAATCTTGTTAAGACGCATCGCTGGACCATTCATAGGAACTACACGAATCTCATTAAGCAGCGTGGGTTGGTCTCTTATCAAACGAATAAAATAATTTGTCTGATCAATGTTTAAAAGACCACCACCAACACCACCGGAACCTACAAGGTCCGTGGTCATAAAAATGCTGCCAGCAGCTCGTTCTATCAATTCATCTGCACTAGGTCTTCCCATCTTATAAATTCCTCCTAAGAATTATATTCTGCTAAAAAGTACGCCAGACCAAATATTTGCTGGTTTAGCTACATGCTCAACAACTTGCTCGTCTGCGTTGGGTGCTGGCAACTCGGCATCTTCTGCCTCAAACTTAGCAAACCTCTCTTCAAGCGATTTAATATGAGCCATTAGCTCATCTACACCAGAAGCTTCCACCTTAACATTGACGTCTTCCTTACGCTCTTCAGTGACAGGCTCTGATACAACAACCTTACCTGCAAGCGCACGGTCAATAACTTCAGGAAGTTTCTCGGATATAACTCTCTCAAAAACCTCCGCAAAATTAGTTACTTCGGGAGCTTCTTGAGCCTCTACCCTCTCAACAACTTCTTCACTCATAACTTTACCATCCTCTTGTATAATCTCGCCCGAAGCATCTCCCTCGGAACGCTCGAACCTCAACTCCAACCCCTCAGCGGCATGGTCAAGACCCATTTCTATGTACGCCCTAAACGAATTTAACGCCGCACCAACTGCTTTCTTCTTTTCCTTAACTGACATCTCTGAAAGTTCAAGTGTTGATATAACGGCATTAATTGTGTTCGTAAGTTCTGAACCTATAAGGTCGCGCAATGTTATTGCATACCCCTGTGAGTTGAAACCAGCAACGTTATCAAGATGACCCCGGTAAATGATGGCTTTCTCATCATCCTCCAGAAGAGTTCCCACCAATGCTAATGCACCACCATCCACACGTTCAATACGAAAGCTCGACTGATCAAACTTGTCCAACGGTATACATTGGTGTTTTGAGTAGAATTCAAATTTTTCTCCTTCATCCAAATTTATGTCACACAACCATCCTACTCTTGATTTTAGGTCATCCCTACTTACGTCAGCTGGAACAAGAACACTCTGAATGACATCCAGCATCCGCCCTTCTCCTTCTTTACTAACTAAATTTTGTGCATTTACTAATTCAGAATTAGCGGATCGCACAATTTTGAATGGTGCCCTATTTGCACCGTGGTCAACCAATGAAACAAATTCTATGTCAAAGTCGGTAAGGAAATCTATGATGCGTTCCTCCACCACTTCCTTCTTTGAAAGTATCCCACCCATCTTATTCCACCACTATAAACTTATGTAAATGATCATTCGTAAGCTCTGTAGCTGTAGTAGCTACTACTTGGTGTGCATGACCAAGAGTGCTGCTAGTCCAACACGGTGCTAGTTGGTTATCCTTATTAAAAAAAAGGTGGATATAATGGGAGTGTGGTTCATCGCCTTCACTTAGCTCAGTTTCAACCTCCATCTCCACAACACGTGTAAGACGAACAGCTGCCGGTTCCCTGATTGCACGCCCAGCTATTGAGTAACCGTTGTATTCCCCATTTAATACTTTTTCCCAAACTTCATCATTATCAATTTTTGTACCTAAAACCCATGCACCTTCAACAAACTCTGGGTCTCCTGGGCGTGCGATAAATGACTCAACTACGTAACATCCCGATTCTTTGTAGTTATGCATCTCATCTATTTTAGTAAGCATACTACGCCGCATAAACTCATATGCAACACGCTTTACTTCTTCACGTGTCATAGCAGTCTCTGCTGTATCTATATGATTTGGTAAATAAACTTCACCAAATACTACTCTTTCATAATCATTTCGGATAATTAAGCGTTTTTCCAAACACCAAACTCCTCTCTCAGAGAGAGATTCTCATATCCCCAATACCTTGTCAAGTGTTAATGTTGCTACGACAGAACACCAGCAAACAAGCCATTTTTTATGAAGACGTTTGCAATTGGTAATTACACAAAAAAAATTGTGAAATAAACACGACTGTTTTAGTGTAGAATATAAAAGGAGGGGGTATAGTGCAAATTTGACCAATTTTTTTTGGTAAAATTTAGGGTATGGTGTAAATTTGACCAATTTTTTTTGGTCATATTGTCGTTTGTATGTGTATTTCACAAAAAAAATTGTGAAGTTACCAAAAAAGTGTATCAAATGATTAATGATTTCAGATACTTACATTTCCTTATGTATTATGTATTAATTATGTAATATGTATTAAATTATGTATTATGTAGTACAGAAAATTTTTTTTGAATTGAAAAAAGTTAAAAACCAAGAACATAGTAAAAACAATGTACAAAATCTTATAAAGCTTCTTAGTCAGAAAACAAGAAAAAAAAAAAAAAAAAAAAAAGAAAAAAAAGAAAAAAAAAAAAAAAGACGAAAAAAAAAAAAAAAAAAAATACAAAAAAACAAAACAAA
>Ga0172368_10004134_pt1 | contig 17022 bp, 15 predicted proteins | sample Lak11m_FD_114540 | JGI IMG/M metagenome (GOLD analysis project Ga0172368, IMG submission 114540) | Freshwater microbial communities from Kabuno Bay, South-Kivu, Congo - kab_022012_11m | ecosystem: Environmental > Aquatic > Freshwater > Lake | place: Democratic Republic of the Congo: South-Kivu...
TTTGGAATTGCTTCATTTCTCTGGATAATAGCTGCTACCCTTAAAACATCTTTAAAAAACCTCAATAATTCACCTCATGAAAAAGAAATAACCTATCTAGCAGTTGCCTCTTTCATCTTCCTGGTTCACAATTTGATGGATTTTACATTCTTCTTGCCGGAGGTGGGGATGGTATGGTGGGTGATACTAGGCTTACTATACTAACTCTATTAAACCTTTTTTCAACATCCACATTATATGGTAATCAATATTAATATCTGCTGTTTTAAAAATAACTTTTATATATTTTTTAATTGCCTTAACAGATTTGTCATTCCTATCGTATAAAAAAGTTAAAATCAAAAAAAGTATATTTGTTAAAATCACACTTTGCAAATCATATGGCACGTAAGGAACCTTTTTGGTTTTCAATACATAAATGCCATATTCAGCGATGACAACCCTGGAATCGTCTTTAATGATTTTAGTTGCATAATGCTTAAAAAAATCAAAATATTGCGGAATAAAAGCCCATTTCATATTATTTTTAATCTCATAATTTTGAGAAAGATCTGACAAATATTTCCATAATTTTTCATACTTAGGAATTAATACAGACCAGTCGTATTTTTTGGCAACAATGTTTTTACCATTGCTGCCAAATTCTAAACGTAATTTTCTATTCTCTATCAAAATTGACAGGTATTCTATCATTTTTTTTATATCCACAGAAACAGATTGCGCCGCATAAAGATGATCCTGCTGCCAACTATCCATAGTAATATCCGTTGATTGCAAATTTCTACCGCAATTTAACCAATGTGTAGGTATAAGAAATCCCGTTCTATTATGTTGCACTAATTCCCTATATCCATCCCAATCTGAAGCAACAACAGGCAGACCATAAGCCATAGCCTCTAAAATAGTTAATCCAAAAGATTCTTGTATATTATCGCTTGGGGAAATAAAAATATCGCTGGCTGCAAATAATAAATGTTTCATTTTACCTGAAGGATTTAAATAAAATTTTATATTGCGGGAAATATTCATTTCTTTTGCCATTTTCTTAATTTTTGACGCATAATTACCCTGCAAATCTCTCCCAGCAAAAATTAAAGTAATATTTTTTCTCTTTTTTGATAATTCTTTTAAAGCTAATAATATGGGATGCAAATCCATTTTATCATAAATAGAAAACCGTCCAAAATAGAGAATAACTATTTTATCTTTTGAAATATTAAAATAATTTTTTGCATCATTTTTATCTATCTTATCATAATCTTCAGAATCTATGCCTAAAGGTAAATAATCTAGCCTCCCCTTATATGTAACTTTTATGTCGTTATCATTTTTAAGTGAATTAATTATAAATTTATTTATATTTTTGATAACCTTCCGCTGCGCATAGCTAATGCAGAATATAGAATCAAAAAAATACAGGTTTGAAAGCATGTTCTTAAAAAAAGTCTTATAAAGCTCATATGGATAACTTACTGTATAAGCCATGCTAGTTATAGGGAAAATTTCAGATGCATAAGACAAGCGAAGATAAGATAAATAATAGAGGTTGTTAAAAGTACTAAAAAAAATATTGTATTTTGTTTTTTGAAAGCAGAAAGGAAGCTTGTCTAATTCAATTATTTTAATGTTCTTAAATTTTGGGTTATTAAAAAAAATGGATTTCTTATACAATTTATTAAAGAGCTCATTATTTGGTAATACTGTAAAAAAATGGTACTCATTCAAAGAACCATATTTTATCACTGCTTTAAAAATACTTTCCTCAGCTAACCAAGCTCCATATATCATTTCATCGCTAGGAATAATTGCATTTTGCCCGGTTATATCTTTAAAAATTGCTTTTGGTGGAAATATTAACCCTATTATCATTTTATATATTTTTTTTGCTATTTATCATATTAATTATTCTAAAACGAATATAGATAAGGCATAAAAACTCTTTTTATTCATTATCTATCCTGGTCGGTTTTATACTTGTGCGGATTTATTTATACTGTTATTAAGAAATATGTCAGCTGGACAACTATTAAAATTTTTATTTACAATCCAACTTTTAGCAGGGCACCAATTGCAATCTTTTTTTAATTTGCACCCCTTGCAAGGATAATTAATCTTGGCTTTTATTCTTTCAGTTAGGCTGTTTAAGCGCTTCCAACAACTCTTTAAAGAACTTTTTAATATTTTATATTTTGGAAAATCTGCTAGGATACATATCTTAAGCTCACCAATAGGTGTAATTGCTGCCTGTGAAAACCCTGCACCGCAATCAAAAACTTTGCTTTTACTTAAACTTGATTTATAAGAAATGTTCCTATCTATTTTTTTATTGAAAAATTCGATATTTTTTTTATGCTTATTAATGTAATCATACTGTATGGAAAAACTATCTGATAGATATTGTTTTTTTATGCTGTCATAAGGGCCTCTTGAACTATCTAATCTAGGGTAAAGCATTTCGGAAAAACGATAATCAACATTTAAAGATTCGGAAAATTTTCGTATTTTTTCTATCTCATTTCTGTTATTTTTTAATAAGGATGTTTTAAAGCCAAGATTAATTCCATTTTTATGAAGTAAACGAATGGTATCAAAAACTTTGCGGTGGGAACCCTTTATGCCAGTAATATCTTCAAAAATATTTTTATTAACTGCGGGAATAGTAATATCTATTTTATTTGGCCTCAATAAAGACAATTCTCTTATTGTATTTTTATTTATCATAGAGCCATTTGTATAAATTATTATTTCAAACCCTGTTTTTTTTGCATACCAAAGTATGTCAAGAAAATCTTTTCTAACAAATGGTTCTCCGCCTGTAAATCCTAAATAAAAACAACCCAAATTTTTCAATTGATCCAAAATTAAAAATACTTCAGATGTATTAATTTCTTTATTTACATTTTTGCATGCTTGAGGAACATAACAATGTTTACATTTAAAATTACATCTGTATGTAACTTCAAACATCACTCTTAAAGGGAATTTTTTCTTAAAAGCAATGGCATGTATTCTATTATGAAATTTGTTATAAACGCTTATTTCCATCAGCCATTTAATATTTTTAAGTTACTTGCATGCTAAAATTCTTTTATCTTAAGAATACGACCCTCCACTATGGCCTTGTGTTCTAAAACCTAGGTTCGTAGTTCTTACACCCCAACATAAACTATGGTTATATACTACCCTGCCGCTTCCACAACTGCGCCTTAGATAACCATTTTTAAAATAATACCATGGGTCCTGGCCTTCTACGGCATAAAAACCTACAGAGGAACAACCGCAAGCTAACACAGCTTGCTCAGGATTAAGTTTTATCTTAGTAATTACACATTTAAACTTTATCCCTTTGCTCTTACGTTCCATATTTCACCTCCCATATAATTATTGGTTTTCAAATTGATTTGCTTCATTAGTTAATTTAGATTGAGTAAATTTACAGAAAAATTTAATCGGAGACTCTTCACTGCCTGTCTCTAAAAATGCATATGATGGGCACCATCCACAGTGTGTACGCATTTTACAATCCCGGCAACTAAAATTTTTATTAAACAGTTGTTTTGAAATACAATTAAAATTTTTTATAAAAGCTTGCCTTAAATCATTTTCTTTTAAATCTGTTGTAAATTTGTTGCTGAATTCGCAAAATTTTAAAAAGCCAAAAGGATTTATATAAAAACTATCCATCCATGAGTTACATTGATATAAAAATTTTTTATCTCTATTTAATTTAAGAGGCCCTGCGCAAAAATTTGATTTATGTGAACTATAAAACTCGGGATTAGACTTACTTATATTATTCATTTCTTCATATGAAATTCGATATTTACAAGGAGTTTTATCTCCATTGATTCGCGGTAAAACAATCGAACTATATTTAAACTGGCTGTTATTATTAAATCTCTTTTTCAAAAAAATATAGATGTCTTTAATTTCATGCTTATTCAGCGTCAAACAATTAGATTTAAAAACTACTCTCAGATTACTACTTGATAACAATCTAATAGCAGACATAATTTTGTGAAACGATCCTTCAACCCTTGTTATAGATTCATATATCCGCTTATGTATGCCATTTAAAGTTATTTCTATGCAATAAGGCGGATATTTTAATAAATAATTGAAAATTTTTTTATCAATAAGACAACCATTCGAAAATATATTTGTAATAAAACCTAGTTTTTTTGCATATAAATAAATTTCTAAAAAATCTTCCCTAAATAAAGGTTCGCCGCCTGTAAAAGTTAACATCAGACAACCGGCCTTATGCAATTTATTTAAAATGCTTTTCCATCCTGAAGTATTTAATTCTTCGCTTTTGCCTTCCGAACCTTTACAATAACAATGAACGCAATTAAGATTACATCTATAAGTAAGATCTACCATGGCATATAAAGGCACAGGATTATCTATCTTAACTGTTTTATTATAAAATTTTTGCGTCAAATCTTCTAAATTATAAGTAGATATACCTTTACTAGCCATATATTTTATTACCATTTAATATAATTATATTATACAACAGATCTTGGTTTATTAACATTTTTTTGTTGTTTTCTTGTCTCGGCCAATTTTACCATTTTTGAAACTGCCTTAAACACTTTGTCAATGCTTAGTTTTTTTATGCAATCCCTACTTGTACATGGTAATGTTTTACCCTTACAATAAGGTTGACAATCCAAACCAGCATCAACTGCATAACCCTGCTTAGAATTATATGGAAACCAAATTCTTTTAGAAACGCAATCAAATATTCCGACTGTTGGTACGTTTAAAGCAACTGCAATATGCATAGCGCCGCCGTCACTAGATATAAAAATATCACTTTTTTCTATCAAAGCCGAATGAACTCTTATATTAAAACCTCCGGCAAATATATATTTCCTATATTTCATAGCAGAAGTCATCTTTTCCAAAAGATTTTTTTCTTCTTTATTAGCATATAAAAATATAATTTTACCACCGTATGTCTCAATAATTCTATCCGCTAACTTTCCAAAATTTTTCAACTCCCAATAAAGTCTCTTTTTTTTCCCTAATGCTTGTATACCAACAATGGTATTTTCTTTATGTAATCCGTTCGCTACGAAAAAATCTTGAGCAACTTTTTTTTCAGAATTAGTTAGAAATAAATCTGTTTTCCTATCAATTGTTCCAAATCCTAATTTCTGCAAAAATTCTCTATGATAATCTAAAAAAGAAATATTTTTTCTAGATATGCCTAACTGAATATTATAATTTTCTACGCCAGGAATAATGTTTTTTGTTATAACAGCCTTTCTTATCCTATACTTCGAGCCACTCATCAATACTATACGATCCTCAATAGATCTATCATCATCAGATAAACTTATAGTCATATCAAAAGTTTTTTGTTTTAGTATGTTTTTTATTATATTTTCATCCAAGCATAATAATTTATTTATATTATTATTATTTTCCAAAATATCTAAACCCGGAGAAGCAGAAACACACGCTATATATGCATCAGGAAATTTTTTCCTAATGCCTCTATAAAAAGGCGTCACCATCAATTGATCGCCTATATAATTTTTCCCTATTATTAATATCCTTTTTATATTGTTAAATTTATACTTATTCATTATTTTAAAACACATTTAGATTATTTTTTTGGCATCCATCTTAGCCATTGCACAATAATAATTTACCGGTTTTTCCTCGTGCCCGTTTTCTAATTTTGCCCTTGCAGGGCAATAATAACATATTGGCCTTAAATTGCAGTTTTTACATTTTGAATTTGTCTTAAATGTTTCCTGCACAACTCTGGGGAAAACATAATAAAAACCATCGGCGAATGAATTCGTTTTTAGATTTGAACTGAACTTGTTTGAAAACTGACAAAATTTTAGCCTACCATAAGGATTAATGAAAAATTGGTTGCTCCATGAAGTACAGGTATAAATATGGTTTTCATTTTTTGTTGTTTTTAAATAATTACCATTGCAACCCTTTTTATACTCTTCCCACATATCAGATTCAGATTTTTTTATATTTAACAGCTGTAATGGTGTTAATCTGAATTTACATGGTTCCATATCTCCATTAAGCCTAGGATATATCATAATATCGTATTTAAATTTCCATCTGTTATATTTTTTACCCAAAAACTTGTCGGTAAACGCCTTTATTTTTGCAAGCTCTGCCCTATTTTGCTTAAGGCAATTAGATTTAAACAAAAGATTGAATTTATCTTTCCTCAACTGCTTGATTCTATCCATCATTATTTCAAAAGACCCCTCCACTCGACTAACAGATTCATAAGTTGGCTTAGTAATACCATTAATAGTTATTTCAATGCCATGAGGAGGAAATTTTTTTAGATAACTAAGTATTTTACCAGACATTAATAAACCGTTGGTAAATAAAGTGATTATAAAACCTTTCTGTCTTGCATAAGAATAAATTTCTAAAAAATCATCCCTGATTAATGGCTCGCCTCCTGTAAAACAAAGAAAAATACAGCCACATTTATGAATTTCTTTAATAATACGTTTAAAATCATTTGTAGGCAATTCCTTATTTTTGTTTTCAGAGCCCTTACAATAACAATGAACACAATTAAGATTACATCTATAAGTAAGCTCTATTTGCCCAATTAAAGGATATCGCCTTTCAATATTTTGTAACCTATTATAAAAATAACCCTGTTTTTTAAATTCCATAATATTGTTCCACTCACACTCACATCATTTCAAAGTTTTTATGAAATTAATGATAGTTTTATCTTTTTTAAACCCTAAAGAATAACCTGGTATATTTTTGCTCAAATCCATAGAAATAGACATAGCATTCCTGATTGAAATTTTATTCCAAAAAAGTGAAAAAAGATTAGAATAGAAAATTTTAAATACTTTATATGGTAAAATATTTTTACATATATTTTTCGATTCATGGTAGATAAAAAATATGGACTTTAATTTCACTGATTTAACTTCTGATTGAAGGTAATCATTAAACATGCCATGCCAAGGCGTACTATAAATAAAAAAATTATTATTATTTTTTTTTAGGATTATACGGTCGTCATTTAAAATTTTGGCTTGTGGATAGTCGTACCATATTTTCGCCAAAGTAGTTTTTCCGCTGCCGGAATTACCCGAAAAAATCATACCCTCTCTATTCATATACTTTATACCGCAGCCATGAACAATAACGCCTTCATTTTTGAATGCTAGATAATTTATAAATAAAACCTTTAAAAAATCATAAACAATTTCTAACACATTCCATTCATATTTTTTTTGAACTTTCATTGACTCTATTCCATTTATTACTGTAGGGACATGTTCAGCTATAGGCAATAGAAATGCTTCCGCTTTATTAAAGGTTTTATTAATCAATATTAATTGTTTTCTATGTTGATTTTTATATATAAAAATATAATTTTTGTCTTTTATAAAAACTTGCCAATTCAACGCTTCTGATTTACGGTCAACAAATAACAATCTTGCCTTGCCCAAGGAAGGCAATTTATCTGTCACCGTTACCTTTATTGAAATATTAGGTTTTTTATTCCCTTTGTAAATAAAATTATTTAAACGCCAAAACGATGACTCTTCTGCTTTTTTTTCCGTAACTTGCTCATGATAAAAATTACTTTTTATATGCACAATTATATCCGCAATTTTAAGCTTTTTTATACTTATATTTTTTGTTTTTATATTTCCGGCGCTATTCATAATTTATAAAACTCAGATTTATTAAGCTTTTTTTAATTATTTATAATACGCAGATATTCAAGCTGCGCTAAAGAACAATAATATTCGATTGGAGACTCCATGTCGCCCGTTTCAAGAAATGCATTTCCAGGGCAATTATTGCAAAACAAACGGATTTTACAATTTTTACAAATAGAATTCGTCATATATTTTCTTTTTTCGGCTAAATCAAATATTTTTTTAACAGCATACTTAATATCTACCTTGAATATATCAAAAGAATGGTGCCTTATACAGTTGCAAAAAGTTATCTTTCCATATGGATCTACACAAATGCCGTCAGCACATCCAGCTGCACAGGAAAATATAGAATTTCTACTAAGCATATTACTTACTTCTTCCATATTTTTATTAAATTTTTCTTCACTGAAGTATTTAACTCTATGGGGCAAGCTATTTGTTTTAGATGGTTCTATTGTATAAAATAAATCCATAACCTGTTTTGGATTAATCCTTAAAGAGCATGGTTTTAGATCGCCATTTAAACGTGGGAATAAATCATAATTAAAATCGGATTTAAGCCCTAACCCAGTAACAAAATTCTTAATATCCAAAACTTCTTTTATATTATCCTTTGTTACCTGCGTCTTTAATTTTAAGGATATTTTATTTTTTATTAGCCCGTTTATGCTATTCATTACCTTATCATATGAACCATTTACCCCTGAAATGAAATCGTAATTTTTTTTATTAACGCTATTTAATGTAATTTCGACAGAAAAAGGACGATTTTCTTTAAAATGATTCATGACTTTATTCGATAAGGAATAACCATTGGTATAAATAGTAACTAAAAACCCTTTATTTTTTGCGTAGGCATATATTTCTAAAAAATCTGGCCGCACGATTGGATCACCGCCCGTAAAACATACCCATAGCATTCCAGCATCAAATAATTTATCCAAAATGAGTTTTATTTTATCGGTAGAAAGCTCTTTCTTTACATACATTTGATTATTATAACAATCAGTATAGCAATGCCTGCAGTGAAAATTACATCCAAAAGTCAGTTCTAATTTGCAAATGCTAGGTATATCTAATTTCCAATTTTTCCTATGCATTTTATTGCTAAATTTTTTATAGCTATTTTCTATCATAAAAATTATTAGATTTATCGGACCAGCAGCTAAACTTCTGTTATTGCTTTAATTTGTTTCAAATCCTTAACTAATTTTTCAATCTCTTTTTCTGCTACCTGAGAAGTAACATTAAATTTCTCTAAAATCATTTTTTTAATATCTAAAATAGTCTTTTTCCCATCAATCAAACCCCAGACTGCTGAAGCATATTTATTAAGTGTATATATACAATTTTCATCATTTGAATTTTGATAAATAGGTATTAATATTGTTTCATTTTCAATTACCCTTGTTACAATTTTATTATTTTTTTTCAAAACTTGCGAATTTGTCATTTTCCCTCCTTTTTATTTGTTAAAATGATATTTGTGATTTAAAAAGCTGATATACTATTTTTAAGCCATATGATTTCTTTTTGCATTTTTTTGTATTGAGCTTGCTTTATTTTTTCTTTCAAATATATTTTTTTTATTTCTACTTGCCATCTATTTATATTCTTTAGTTCTGATTTTATTAATAAAATGTCATTCTTGTTTAGATAGGAACGCATTTTGGTAATTCTTTTTAATATATCAATACCATTTAGGCCGAGTTTAAGAGCGTGAAAATAAAATCTTATACATTTTTTAAATTTTTTTTTAATTTCGTATATCTGCCCTAAAAAATAATGAATTTCTGCATTCAATGGCATCGATTTTTGGCAATCTAAAAATAATATTTTTGCTTTTTTGAAATTTTTTAAACTAAATTCTGCCTTAGCTAACCCTAACTTTGCTATTGAAATATCATGTTTTAATTTTAAAACATAGCTAAAAATCCTTCTTGCTTGGTTATATTTTTTTTCATTCAAAGCAACTTCACCTAGCCCTAAAAAAGGGGCTGGATTACGCGAATCAACCTTTAAAATATTATAAAATTCTTTTTTAGCTTCAGAAAACTTCCCAATATTTAAATAAAGATAACCATAATTGTTATCCTGAATTGTATAAGATTTATTCAATTTTATACATTCCTGATAATCCTTTTTTTTGCCTGCAGATAAAAAATTATTAAAATAACATGCTGCTTTAAAATTTCTAGCAAATCGATGTTTAAATTCATTTGGAGCTAAACAATAAGCTATTTCATCACCTAAATATTTATATTTTAGCGGCGTATAACCGCCATTTACAGAATATGCGATTGTGGTAATCTGCGGTTTTATTACCTTATTTTTTATAATTTTTATTAGCTTTTCAGGCAAAATCCAAGGCTTCCGCAAACCAATGTTTGTTGTATTGTCGGCGGTTGAAATTTTATCTATTAACAAAAAATCTACATCAATATCAAGTAATACTCTTTTTTTAAAATAAGGTATTTTATCCAGTGTACATACAGTAATCTTTTTATCGCATAGTTTTACAGCCATTAATCCTTTTTTTATTTTAAAATCTTTGGAGAAATTTATATTATTCTTTTTGAGTATATATATAAGCATGGCTTTGATAGATTTTTTAGATTTTTCAAAATCACTAACTTTGCCAGGTACAACCCAATAAAAATCTTTTACTATACCTTCTTCCATTGCAGGATATATATAATTGCCTATGTTTATTTGTTTATCAAAATCAGATTCATAATTTTGATAAACTATGGCTCTGGTTAAATCATCTTTTAATTCTTTTACAGTTTTTGATCTATTAATTATCCATTCAAATGGTTTTGCCAAATAAAATCCAAAATCAATATGCGCATCAATATGAAGTAAATCAAAATTTCTAAGCTTAAATTTTCTCCATATTTTTAATGCTTCGTCGTGGTTTTCAATTAAATGTATATTTTTCATATTATCAGTAAAATGGTTTCGGTAGACTTCTAGATTAAGTTTTTCTTATATAACAACCTGGCTTTACTACATACTATATCCATCGATTTTACTGCTATATTAATTACAGGGCCTATTAAAATAATAAAGTGTCTAGCAATAAATTCCTCCATTGCAAAAAACATTTTAATACGGTTGTTTCTCATAGCTGCTACTACTTTCCCTATTACTAAATTTTCATTTATTGGCCCTTCCAAATGAAAATAAGCATCCCCTCTAGTATAAAACAAATAATTCCGCTCACGAATATTTTTTTTGATCAAACGATGGCAGACTATTTTTTTATCAAAACCAGAATAATAAGCTATTATATCCCCTTTTTTAAGTTCATTTAAAGGAAATTTTTTAACTAAAAACATATCCCCTGTTCTGTAAAATGGAAGCATGCTATAACCGCTAACTTTAAAAAATATCAATTTTTTTTCATTTGTTTTAATATCTGCTGTAATCATATATCGCTTTTAACTAAAGTTATGCGTTAATCTGATTCTGAAAAAATTCTCTATACGTCTTACTCGTTGATAATAAATCACCATGCCTGCCCTTTTCAACTATGCCTTCATTTTTTAAAAAATATATACTATCCGCATCTTTTATAGAAAATAATCTATGCGAAATTACTATGGTGCTTAAACCTTGTCTATGGTTTTTTATGTTCATGAATATCTTTTCTTCTGTAGAAGAATCTATGGAAGAGGTTGCTTCATCTAATATTAATATCTTAGGATTTCTCAAAACAGCCCTGGCTATAGCTATACGCTGCTTAAGCCCTTGTGACAATTTGCAAGCATCCTCTCCTATTAAACTATTATAGCCTTGTGGAAGTTGAATAATATAGTCATGCACGCAAGCAATTTTAGCTGCTTCTATTATTTTATCTTCATCTATATCTTTTAAGCCATAAGTTATATTATCTTCTATAGAAACGTCAAATAAAAGCGGTTGTTGAGTAGAAACGCTCATTGTTTCTCTTAGCGATTTTAATCTTATATCTCTAGCTTTTAAACCATCTAACAATATTTCCCCGCTGTGAGGTTCATATAACCTAAGGATTAAGTTAATCAAAGTTGTTTTACCACATCCAGATGGGCCTGCTATGCCGATCCATGAAAAAGCAGGTATTTCCAAATTTAGATTTTTAAAAATTAGCTTATCTCTACTGTAACCAAAACATACATTCTTAAATTGAATTTCACCTTTTGTAAAGTTTATATCTTTAGCCCCGGGCATATCTTTTATCTTTGGATCCATGTCAGCAATTTCTAAAAACTTCTTAATAGAAACGGCTTGTTGCGCAAAATAGCTTAATCTATAACTAAAAGATTCTATCAGACCACCAAGCTGTGTAATATAAATCATTATGGCTGCATAACTGCCTATGGAAAAATTTCCTCTTATGATAAGCCATCCCCCATAAATACCCAATACCCCATAAATGGCCTTGGATAAAAACGAACCGCTTACCGAACTAATTATAGACCATCTAAAACTTTTAAGCCCTACTCTTATATTTTCTATCAAAGACCTAATATAAGTATGCCTACGAAAAGATTCCAAACCAAATGCTTTGACAATTAGAATCTTTGTAAAAGATTCATTTATATCCTTTGATAAATTAGATCCAAATCTCCAAGTTTCCTCATAGATGGGCGTTAATTTCTTCTGCAGAAATACTCCGTGAAAAAGAAATAAGGGGCTTAAGATAAGGAGAAAAACTGTCATCTGCCAATTAATCCACAATGATATTCCAAGAATAATAGGTAATTTCATCATGTCTGACAAAATAGACGGGCACTCTTGAAGCACAAAACCAGAAACAGCGCCTACATCAGAAAGCCTATATATATTTTCACCTACCGATTTAGATTGAAAAAAATCTAAATCCAGAGAATAAAACTTCTTGATAAAACGATTTGACAAGTCTAATTTCAGTTTTATATTTATTTTGTTTTTTATAATATCGCCCACAACCTGAATAAATGTGCTGAATATAAAAATAAATGCGCCTAGTACCGATATTTTTAAAAAATTCTGAAGGTTTTTGTTTATAAAAGCATTGTCTATAAACAATTTGGAAAGATATGGGCTTGACAGGAAAAACAATGAAGAAAATAAATTTAACAAAAACAATATAGCTATTTGTTTTTTATAATGCAAAACAAAATTAAAGAAAAACGTACTATTAAAAAAACTTTTTACTTGCTTTAAACTCTTCATAATTTAATCTATCTTTGCTCAAATTAATAACAAAATTTCACCAATGCCTTAAACGGCATATATATTAACCTGAATTTATAAAAAATTTGAGTTTTTTTACTATATGGCTCTAAATTATAGAATTTGGCAAATTGTTCTTGGGGAATATTAAGTATATATTCTACCGGCTCCCAGATACTATCATACAAAAGAAAATGCATCTTTAAATATAAATTTTTGCTTTCACTATCTTGTACTGCTAGAAAAGTATTTTTTTCTATAAAGTGCTGGATTAATCTTTTTTTCCACATTGAGACATTCAATTTTCTTAGCACATAATCAGGCACATCTATTTTTAGTAAAAAACCAACCTGATAAAGCGCAAAATAAACCGTTGAACAAAGCCTTGATTTTTTGCTTTCAGACAAAACATAACCCCAATCAAAGCTGGTTTTATATTTATTCAAAATTAAAGCCATATCGCATACATCCTTTAGCGACAAAACTACCCCTAACCGGCGCTGATGTAGGGCGGCGGCAAAAAATGTATCTTCAACAGAAAGCAAGCTTATTTTATTGCCCTGCATCAAAGACTCTCTCAACCTATCAAACATATTTGGCAATAACTGAACGCTCTTGCGAGGATAATCCAGCTGCCAATGCAATTCTACCTTTATATTAAAATTATTGAATTCTTTTTTTACAAAAACAATGTGATATTGTTTTTTACGCCAATAATCTTCTTCCAGGCCTTCCAGATCTTTTTTAAAACCCGCCTTCTCTAATAATATAGATGCCTTCTCTACATCTTGCTCTCTGACTAAGACATCGATATCAGAGATGGATCTAATAGGATATTTTGAATAGATATCTTCCAAAAGCGCTATTCCTTTTATAGGAATCAATGTTATATTTTCTTTTTTAAAAATCCCAAATAAATCTAAAAATACTTTTTCCGCACGTGCAACATATATCAAATAGTGCCCATATGTAGCCTCTAGGGTATTAATTAATTCTTTGGGTAACAATGAAAAATATTTTTTTAAAACAACATAAACCAAGGGCGCTAAACCATGATAAGCAAGCTTATTTTTAAATTCATCCCAATTCAAACTTCTATTTTCCGCCAAAGATGAAATCTCAGTATTATCGCCATTAGTGATTTCCTTAGCAATAGCCAGTATTAAATTCGCCTCAAAATCCGGATTCTTCCGGCTGGATGATCTTATCATAAATACCTGCTTGTCATAATTCTACCCACTCATTAAGTTCAAAAATATCAATAGCCTGCATACCATTAGGATAATAAATTATTTTAATAGGTTTTAAGTCTGGGTTTTTATGCTTTAGACGCTCATACATATTAAACCTGCCATCCCAATATTCTACAGGATGGGATTCTGGAGCCCATAAAACATAATAAATTTTCATCCTATCGCTATCATTTCTTGGTTTTTCGATTTTATCATTCACTTTAAAATATTCTAAATAAGTTATCACAGTCATATTTTCATCTGTAACCACTTCCACATTTGGAAACCTAGCTAGAAATCTAGCAGCTTCGGCACAACCGTAACTACTTATACGGCATTCTTCTAAATTGTAAAGCGCATTACGGCAATAATATATATACTGCCCTGCTGCAATTATAATAAAACTTGATAACAATAGAATCCCTGAAAATAAACAAAAGTCTCTTCGAAAGCAAGTTTTTTTTGATGCCCAGTCAAATACATTCGCAACAAACTTGGCTATAAAAAGTAAGATGGCAGGCAAAATAATAATAATATATCTATCCTGGAAATACCTTACGCCACAAGAAGAACCAATAAGGCCCGCAAATAACCAAATTAATACGATAATATCGGATATGCTTCTTTTCAAAAAAGAAATAACCACTGAAAATAAAACAACTAGAAAAATAGGCCAATATACTAACAAAGGAAACCCCTTCAAGGTTTGGCCATAAAGAATATAACCAGAAGAATCTATAAAAAGTGCTTTAATCGCTAAAGGAAAAACTGTCTTAAAGTTAGGAAATATATTTGCAAAAAGCATTATTAAAGGGCCGCCGAATGGTTCATCATTATAATATATACGGTAAACTTTTCCAAAATATTGCTCCAAGTGCCCTGAAAAATATAAATGAACAATAGGATAAAGCGTTAAAACAAATATAAAAAAACCGAACAATGCTATTTTTATTTTCAACCAATACATTTCTTTTCTGATAGCAAATAAAACAATCAAAGAAATAGGAATAAAAAGTAATGATGCCTGATATGTGTAAAAAGAACCCAATGCTAGCAAAAAACAAAAAATTAAAAACCAGTGATTGCTTTGCTTATTAATAGATTTAAACAAAGCTAAAAAAATCAAACATCCAAAAAATGGCGTAAGAATTAATGAAACTCCCACCCTGCTGTGTAATATATGCCAAGGCAAAAAACATAACAATAAAGCTGCTATTAGCCCTACTTTTCTGTTGTAAGCTTCCTTTCCTAATTCATAAAGTAAAAACACTGTCAACGAACCAATTATAACAGCAGGAATACGCACTATAAATAAAGGGTTAGAAAAAAACTTGCTTGAAACCAATGCTAAAAAACTAAATACTGGCTGAATATATCCACGGAAACAAGCCACCGGGATATGCATAAATTTATCAAAATTACCAAATGATCCCAGAGTCCAGATCGCCTCGTCATGATTAAGAGGAAACATATCAAGCCTATAAAACCTTATAAAAAAAGCCAAAATAAAAATAATTACTGCCATTTACAACTCTCTTTTCATTAAATCATAAACTTCGTCTACGCTAATATTTTTCAGACATCTATTATCCTGACAGGCGGATTGCCTGTGGTTAAACGCTGAGAAACAGGGCGAACATGGCAAATTCGCATATATTATACTGGTATTTTCGCCTAACGGTGAATAAATTCTAGGGCTCTCCGGACCAAATAAAACAAAATTCTTTATCGGCGTTAAAGACGCTATGTGGGCTAAGCCGGAATCATTTGCTATCAATAAATTACCGATATTACACAAAGCTAAAATTTCCTCAATATCGGTCTTACCGGTCAAATTCAGACACCTGTTGTTATTTGCTGACTTACACAAAAACTCTGCATTCTTATGCGCATCTTTTGCACCTACAATAATTATATAATTTTTGCTATCTTTTAAAACCTTATCAATTAAAACAGTAAAATTTATCAAAGGCCACTCCCTTAATGGAAGGCTGCCTTCCCCCGGATGAATAAGTATAAACCTGAATTCATTGTTAAGAGTTGGATCCAATTCTTTTAATTTGCCCCATATCTGTTTTTCTTTCTCTTGTGAAGAAAAAAACCTTGGCAAATAAATGTTTATATCCTCTATTTTCTCTTCTTGCGTTGGGTTTATTTTTGTTTTTAGACCTACTCCTTGCAACAAAGACAAGAAAGACCTACTTATATGCAAAGTAGGATTATATTGAACCCTGTGTGTTAAAAAGCTGCCTCTATACAGCCCCTCTACATAATATCTATAAAATCCAACCTTTTTAATAGCCCCGCTTAAATAACTAAGTATTGATGTAAATCTGGAAAACAACTCCAGATCAAAAACAATATCTATTCTTTCTCTTCTAATATTCTTTAATACCTTTACGGCATCTACCGCAAGTTTCAAGAAAGAATCGTCTCTTATCGTTAAAATATTATTTTTGGGTACTACATTCAAAATTTCAGCTATAGGCTTATTCTTACAAAAGGTTAAAAAAAATAATTCCGCGCTGGGATATTTAAGTTTAATTGCATTTAACAATGGATAAGATAAAATAACGCTGCCCATTTCAGATAATTTAATAATAAGAATTTTTTTAGAGTCAACATCAGGTTTTATCCCAAAAAACAACGATTTTAATATAAAATGCACGATGGAAAACATAAAACATAACGGTATCCCTACATAGTAATCAATAAATCTCATTAGTTTGATTTTCATAATGATTTAACAAACCCACAGATTAAGCAAAAAAACATATAAGGATTATTCCAATAAAATAATTCATATGCACCCATATTTACCAAAAGTCCTATTAGGGCCGATACAGGAATAAGTAAAATTTTGTGTTTTTTCAAAACGCCTTTTAGCAAAAAAA